>LWDU01033291.1_pt1 | contig 353182 bp, 324 predicted proteins | sample 727161 | NCBI WGS metagenome assembly LWDU01 (sample SAMN04566230, study PRJNA314399) | hydrothermal vent metagenome | isolation source: deep sea hydrothermal plume seawater | place: Mexico: Gulf of California, Guaymas Basin | collected 2004-07-11 | reverse complement strand
AAGCTCTACTGGGCGATGGTAAAAGATGGGGCTTGGAAATTACTTATGCGAAACAACCCAAGCCCGAAGGCCTAGCTCAGGCTTTTATAATAGGGGAAGGCTTTATTGGCGATAGCAGAGTGTGCCTAATTCTTGGCGATAATATTTTTTATGGTAATAGAATTGAAGATATTTTAAGGAGTGCGGTTGAGCAGCAGCAGGGTGCCAGTATTTTTGCCTACCACGTTAATGACCCTGAAAGATACGGTGTTGTTGTGTTGGATGAGAACCAGCACGCGGTGGGCCTTGAAGAAAAGCCAGCCAAGCCAAAATCACATTACGCGGTTACGGGGCTTTATATGTACGACAACGACGTTGTCGACGTTGCTAAATCGATTAAGCCTTCCGTTCGCGGTGAGTTGGAAATTACCGATGTCAATAAAGTCTATCTTGAGCGCGGTAGTTTGAAAGTAGAGTTGTTTGATCGCGGCACGGCCTGGTTAGATACTGGCACGATTCAATCACTGCTGGATGCCGCCAATTTTATTCGTGTGCTTGAAGAAAGGCAGGGCTTAAGAATTGCCTGCCCTGAAGAGATCGCCTATCGGCAACATTTCATCGATGCCAACCAACTTGAGGCATTAGCGGCCCCGCTAAAAAATAGCGGCTATGGTCAGTACCTTCTGCAATTGCTCGAGAACCCTTAAATAATGAAAGTTAATCCCACTGCTATTGAAGATGTTTTGGTGTTCGAGCCAACTGTCCATGGCGACGACCGTGGGTACTTCATGGAAACCTGGCGACAATCGAGTTTCGATGACATCGATGTCGGCTACACATTCGTTCAGGATAACCAAAGCAAATCCGTGCAGGGTACTTTGCGCGGCCTTCATTACCAGTTGAATTTTCCCCAGGGTAAGTTGCTGAGAGTCTTATCAGGTGAAATATTTGATGCAGTAGTAGATATGCGAAAATCATCTTCTACCTTTGGTAAATCTGTAGGGGTTTTGCTGTCGGCGGACAACAAGAAGCAACTGTGGGTACCACCTGGCTTTGCCCATGGATTCTACGTTGTCTCAGACACGGCCGAGATCGTATACAAGTGTACTGAGTATTATCACCCTGAGGATGATCATAGCCTGCTTTGGAACGACCCTGTTTTGGAAATCGATTGGCCGTTGGTTATGCCAGAACCTCTGCTGTCTGAGAAAGATCGAGAAGCTGTATGTCTAGACAAGGCACGTCTGTTCAAGTGAAGTCCAAAACTCTCGCGCTCACCGGAGCTAAAGGACAGCTTGGGAAGACAATCCAGGATTGCTGGGCCTCTAACCCCTTAAGCGATGAGTATGTACTGCAGTGTTTTGATCGCAGCCAACTCGATATTACCAGCCCTGCCTCAGTCTCTGAAACTCTAAACTCAAAGGATATTGACTGCATTATTAACGCAGCGGCCTATACCGCTGTAGATAAGGCTGAATCCGACCCTGATTCGGCTCAGGCAGTGAACCAGCTAGGCGCAGAAAACCTTGCCCGGTGGTGTGGTGATCACAATGCTTACTTGATCCATGTTTCGACAGACTTTGTTTTTAGTGGCAGCAAGGCGGAGCCCTATTTGCCCAAAGACGCTTGCGACCCGCAAGGTGTCTATGGCAAAACGAAACAAGCTGGTGAAGTCAGTATTCTTAAGTTGCTACCACAGCGATCGATAGTTGTGCGGGCGTCATGGCTGTACTCTGAGTACGGAAGAAATTTCGTTAAGAGGATGCTACGGTTGATGGCTGAGAAAGAACCCCTCGCTGTAGTGAATGATCAAATCGGCTCGCCAACTTCTACTCATTCCTTGGCAAATTTTTTGATAACGGCAGTAGCCGATAAAAACCATTCTGGAATCTTCCACTGGAGTGATGGTGGCGAGATAAGCTGGTATGATTTCGCTGTCGCTATTCAAGAGGAAGGCCTAAAAGCGGGGTTACTTGGTCGACAAACACCAATTGCTCCCATTCCTACTGCAGAATATTCGACCCCGGCAAAGCGCCCAGCATATAGTGTACTTGATCGCTCACAAAGCATTCTCGATTATGATCTTAGAGCCAGTAGCTGGCGCGAAGAATTAGTCGCAGTGATAAATCGACTTAGTTCTGAATCTAAGAACGTAAATTAGAACGAAGTAAGTAACGCAAACGAAAAACTAAGGACTGAACAGAACTACTATGTCGAACAATAGAACTGTATTAGTAACTGGCGCAGCAGGATTTATTGGTTCCAATTTTATTTATTATTGGAAAGAAAAGTATCCCGATCAAGCATTAGTCATTCTTGATGCGCTGACCTATGCTGGAAACAAAAATAATCTGCAACAATTGATCGACGCCAAGGAAATTATTTTTGTTCATGGTTCAATTTGCGATGCCAGTCTAGTTAAACAAGTCATTGTCGATAACTCTATCGATACAATTATTCACTTTGCCGCTGAGAGTCATGTAGATCGATCAATCACCGGACCAGATGCTTTCATCGAAACCAATATTGTTGGCACTCATACTTTGTTGCGTGTCGCTAAAGAATGCTGGCTGGGTGAGAATGAAGTAACGAATCATCATTTTCATCACGTTTCTACTGATGAAGTTTATGGCACGCTTGCTGCAGGTGATGCAGCTTTTAGTGAAACGACTCCCTATGCACCAAATTCTCCTTACGCAGCGAGTAAGGCCGCATCGGACCACTTGGTAAGGGCTTACCATCACACATTTAGAATGAGGGTAACCACTAGTAACTGTTCGAATAACTACGGTCCCTATCAGTTCCCGGAAAAATTAATACCTCTATGTATGCTTAATATCCTCGCAGGCAGAGCACTGCCTATCTATGGCGATGGTTTACAAATTCGAGATTGGCTTTATGTAGATGATCACAACCGCGGCATCGATTTAGTAATCAATCAAGGGCGACAAGGCGAAACTTATAATATCGGTGGTAATAACGAATGGGCCAATATCGATGTAGTTAAATTACTCTGCAAAATCGTGGGAGAAAAATTTAACGCGGATTCGACACTGGCGACACGTTTTCCAGATTCGCCCTGTGCAAAGAGAGAGACAGCTGAGCGCCTAATCACTTACGTAACTGATCGGCCCGGCCACGATACGCGCTATGCAATTGATGCTGGAAAAATTATGGGTGAACTAGGTTATAACCCTGTCGAAGTCTTTGAATCCGGCTTAGAAAAAACGGTTGATTGGTATCTGAATAATGAAGACTGGTGGCAGTCGATTCTGGATGATAGCTATCAAGGCTGAACCTGATAATCACTCCCTGATTGGGGCTTCTAATTACTTTCTCTGGTGGGCTGTAGTTTCTTATACAGCCACAATCAGAGTACTCTCTAGAACTTCCTCGAGAGCACTCATCAAACCAAGGAATACGCGCCTTAGTAGCTTGATACTCAAATCTTCAATATCTCCTAAAATTACTGCAAATTCAGTGGTAACATCTTGTCAGAAACTCAGTTTCCCACCGCTATAATTAACGGTATAATCCGCCTGCATTTTTATCTGGGCAGTAAATTCTGACTGTTTAGTTCGGGTTCATCGTTATACTGAATAATAGTAGAAGAGCTTAAAGGAGCCCTAGACCGTGCAATTAGAAAGTGCTCGAATATGTCGCCTATTTCTAACCACAATTCGAATTACAGGATTGTTAGCCGCCCTGGCAGCGGTTACCACTGCGGCTAAAGCCCAACAAGCAATTGAAGATAATATTCGGCCAGTTGCACGAGTGTGTCTGGAAGGTCAGTCCTGCGTAGGTTCTTTCGCTGGTTCTTCTAGTGCTGCAACAGTTGTAGCAGCACCTGCAGCCTCGGTGGTTCAAGCCCCAGAGCCTGCCGCAGCTGAACGAGTAGTTGAAGTTGCTGCGGCAGAAAGTGCATTTGATGCAGCAGCTAAGTATCAGATGACTTGCTTTGCCTGTCATTCCACTGGCGCCGCTGGCGCACCGGTTACTGGTGATAGTGAGGCTTGGGCAGAACGAATGGATAAAGGTATGGAAGCTGTAATGGCCAATGCAATTAACGGCGTAAATGCAATGCCAGCCAAAGGCATGTGTATGGATTGCAGTGATGATAATTTAGTAAGCTTGGTTAAGTACATGCTCGATCAATAGTTTTCGTGTTCTTTGACTGTTAAGTAAAGATTAATTTAAGGAAGGAGCTAAAAGTGTTAGTTAAAAAGAGTGTAATGTCATCCGTTGTAAAATCAGTTCTGTTTGTATCTGCGGTTTTGTTTGCAGGAGTTAACTTCGCCGACAACAGCCGACAGGGCTTGCAAGTTGCCGCGGTAAGCGATGGCTTTAATGCCGAGCAAAAGTATATGGCTTCATGTTTTGCCTGTCATAGTACTGGCGCCGCTGGAGCTCCTAAAGTAGGAGATGGCAACGGAGCAGAGTGGACTCCACGTATGGAGAAAGGCATGGACGCAGTAGTTACCAATGCCATAAACGGCTTGAACACAATGCCACCTAAAGGCCTTTGTTTTGACTGTAATGACGATGACCTTCGAGCTATTGTTGAGTATATGGTTGAAAATAGTACGTAAGTACTGACTTTTTTGTCATCAATCTACCTTTCTTAAGAAAGGCGGATAGACGACGGAAATTCGACTATCATAGCGAGCAAGGAACTCGGTCTTAGGCCCTGTTCGAATTTTAAAAAAAATGGGCTGTTCAGCTCATTTTTTTGACCTTTTTTTACCTCTTTGTATAGTTCAAAATTTTTAGGGTTCACGAGCTATTTCGTGACAATATTTTTAACGAGAGATTGCAAGGTTTAGTGAAAGCGATCTATTCAGCGGTTAATTAAATAGTGAACCTCTAGAAGTGTTACTTACTACCATCATATCTCGGACTCTTGTCGGGATCACCGCAATTCGTATAAACGTCGATGCAGATCTGTCCAATTGCCTAACTGGCTGTTCAAACCTCAAGATGATAAGCACAGAACACATCGTTGAAGCGATATCTTTGAGAAAGCCGCCTTTTGGCAAAGGCACAACTTTAAAGGCTGTAATGTTTTAGGGTCTACTTTTGCTTTTCAAACCCATGCACGCGGGTTTCCAAATCCCCAATGAGTTTTTCTAATTCAATAATTCTTGCTTCAGCCCGTCCAAGAGACTTCGACTTTACTTCGAATTCTTCTCTGCTCAACAGGCCTAGTTCCTTAAAGGAGGTTTTTAGCTGTTGCTCTATCTTGGCACGCAGCTCAGCTCTAAGTTCTTCCGCCATTGGCACTAGGCCAGAGAGCCTTGCGCTCAATTCGGAAAATAGTTTTGGGTTAATCATGGATTTGAGTATCTCTAAAGTTTGAAATGTCAGTTTACCATCATAATTCTGGCGGAATAACACTGAGCTTAATTGTAGTGAATTTCTAACTATGCACTTTCCTAGTGCATTTGTGCACAGAGCGCACCTCTAATGCCCCGCTATAAAGCTTTTCTCGTTGTCTATGAATTCCCTCTATTATGTAAAAAATACCTAAGCCATTGTTTAGTAATGGAAAAACTTAACTGGCACGGACCGTGCAAAGATCTTTTCAGTTCTATTAATAGAATTCTCAGTACGCTTGAAACCAAGCGAAGAAACTTTAGGAGCAAAACGATGAAGTCAGTCACGGCTATTATTAAGCCATTCAAATTGAATGATGTGCGAGAGGCATTATCTGACATTGGAGTTCAAGGCATAACAGTAACAGAAGTAAAAGGCTTTGGCAGACAGAAGGGACACACCGAGTTATATCGTGGTGCGGAGTACGCGGTTGATTTTCTTCCCAAGGTAAAACTAGAAATTGCAATTGCCGATAGTCTGCTCGATCAAACTCTAGAGGCAATTTCCAAGTCCGCCAATACAAGCAAGATTGGTGATGGCAAGATTTTCGTCACTGAGCTGGTTCAAGTCATTCGTATTCGTACGGGCGAGACTGGCGAAGAAGCGGTATAGATGGAAACTTGTTGTTAGAGAAAATTGATAACCAGACAGATTGAATTCTTGAGGATACTAAAAATGAAGAAGTTTATTACGAAAAAGAGCGGTCTAGGTTTATTAGCGGTATTACTACTTATGATCCCTGGGATTGCATCAGCCCAGGAATTGGATACTGGCGACACTGCTTGGATGATTGTGGCTACGGTGCTGGTACTGATGATGACAATACCAGGGCTATCATTGTTTTATGCGGGCATGGTGCGAAGTAAAAATGTGCTTTCAGTTTTAATGCAGTGTTTTGCAATTACTGGCCTAATGACCATCATATGGATGCTGTGGGGCTACAGTATGGCCTTTGATACAGCGGGCATGGAGGAGGGTGTGGTTAACCTCAATTCGATCGTCGGTGGTCTGAGTAACGCGTTTATGTCCGGAATTACTGTGGATTCGATATCTGGAACCGTTCCCGAATCGGTGTTTGCCACATTTCAGATGACTTTCGCGATTATTACTCCTGCGTTAATCGTTGGCGCCTTCGCTGAACGAATGAAGTTTTCCACAATGTTAGTGTTCATGACTCTATGGGTGACTATCTGTTACGTGCCGATGGTTCACATGGTTTGGGCCGGAGAAGGCGGACTTTTGTGGGATTGGGGCGTAATCGATTTTGCCGGTGGAACAGTGGTGCATATCAATGCTGGAATTGCCGGATTGGTTGCTGCAATCATGTTAGGTAAACGTAAAGGTTACCCAAAAACAGCCATGCCTCCTCACAATCTAACCTATACTATTATAGGCGCAGCGATGTTATGGGTTGGATGGTTCGGATTTAATGCCGGTTCAGCAGTCGCTGCTAACGGCACAGCAGGGATGGCAATGCTGGTTACCCAGATTGCTACAGGAACAGCGGCTCTTACATGGATGGGGATTGAATGGGTTACCCATGGTAAGCCGAGTGTGCTGGGTATTGCTTCAGGCGCTGTCGCAGGCCTGGTAGCCATTACTCCAGCTTCCGGATCAGTAGGTCCGCAGGGAGCACTTTACATCGGAATTGCGGCAGGTATCGGTTGTTTTTATGCGGCTACTAAGCTCAAGCGAGCAATGGGCTATGATGACTCCCTCGATGTTTTTGGGGTGCATGCAGTAGGAGGAATTATTGGTGCAGTCTTGACCGGTATATTTACCGCTGAAATGTTCGGTGGTACGGGCCTAGAAAATGGCATCCCATCACAATTGTGGATACAGATTAAGAGTGTAATTTTTACGATTGTTTATACCGGGGTATTGAGTGTGATAATCCTTAAAGTCTTGGATGTAACAATGGGACTGCGAGTTAGCGAGGAAGACGAACAGGAAGGTCTCGACCTTAGTTCTCATAATGAAAGTGGATATGTTCTTTAAGCTTTCATGTGAGAAAGATTAGGAAAGAATTAGATCTCTCTTCGAATGCATGAATGACATTGAAGCGCCTTTGGAGACAAAGGCGCTTTTTTTATGGTAAACGTGTGGGAGTAGGCGGGCTCGGTTTTTGTATCTGCTTGAATCTATATTGTTGGATGTGGACGGCAGGGTATGCGCGGCTGGATATGGATTGTTAGATGCAGATAGATAGTTGGTTATAGAAAGGCGAGTCAGCTAAGCAGACCTTAGAGATCACCATAGAGATGTTGCAAAATTGCCAGGGCCGCTATTGGTGCAGTTTCAGTTCTTAAGATTCGCGAACCTAATACTGCGATAGTGCAACCACTTTTCTTCGCCGCCAAGAGCTCCTCTTCCGCAAAACCACCTTCGGGCCCTACTAGTAGATTGATTGAATTGCTAGTTGGGAGATCTGAGAGATTGGCATCACCATTCGGATCGATTACGACTGTGACGGATGGCTGCGATGAACCTAGCCATTCGGATAATTGCAGTGGCTCATTAATTAACGGTACATCTAGGCGTCCACATTGTTCGCTGGCACTTACCGCTATTTGTTGCCAATGGCGTAATCTGTTTTCTACTCTTTCTTCTTTAAGCTTCACACCACCATGTTGTGAATAGAATGGTGTGATACTCGCTACTCCTAACTCCGTCGATTTTTGTATCCCATAATCCATCCGATCGCCTTTAGAGAGGCCCAGGTATAGGTCTATTTTCAAAGAACCGAGCTTAGGCTCTATAAGCCTCTCAGCGATTTCTACTTCAACTTCATGCTTGGTGATCTTAGCCAGTCGCGCCAGAAATTCTCCATCTCTGCCATTAAAAAGACGCAGAACGCTTCCCTCGCGTAAGCGAAGAACTTTACTGAGATAGTGAGAGGACTCTTTTGAAAGGAGTAGAGACTGACCGCTGCTCAGTGCTTGTTCAGTAAATAAGCGTGAAGTTCGCATCCGCTGCTACCCTCCGTTTTTAATCGAAAGGTTTTTCCAGATTTGATTAACGCTAGAGGCCAGGTTCATGGAATAGAAATGCAGGCCTGGTGCACCCCCTTCTAATAGTTGTTCGCATAACCTTGTGACTACATCGATGCCAAAAGATTTAAGACCTTCCGTATCGTCGCCAAAACCAGTTAGCCTTTTGTCTAACCATTGTGGAATTTCAGCTCCACAGCTGCCGCTAAATCTTGCGAGATTAGCATAATTCGTAATAGGCATGATGCCGGGAACAATTGGAATAGTAATACCTTGGCCCGCACAATAATCTACAAAACGGAAATAGGAATCTGGATTATAGAAGTATTGCGTGATTGCTGAGTTAGCTCCTGCCGAAACCTTATTTTTAAAATGGCTAACGTCTGAGGTATAACTTTTAGATTCAGGGTGGATGTCCGGATAACAGGCAACTTCGATATGAAAAGTCTCACCTGTTTCTTTGCGAATGAACTCAACTAATTCGTTAGCATATCTATGTTGAATAGCTGCCCCCATACCAGAAGGGTTGTCTCCACGCAGCGCTACCAGCCGATTAATGCCAGCGTCTTTATATTCCGCTAGCAAGGTAAGAATTTCTCGATCTTCAGTGCCGCCAAAGGAAAGGTGTGGAACTAGGGTTGAGCCCTCATTACTATACTGAAGCACAATCTCCTTGGTTCCTTGCTTGGTTGTCCCACCAGCACCGTAGGTCACAGAAAAGAAATCAGGTTTTAGTAGGGCAAGTTTCCTATGAACTTCGTTCAGCTTGGTTTTTCCTGCCTCGCTCCGAGGCGGGAAAAACTCAACACTGAAATTTCTTTTTTTTGCCGTATTCATGATTAACCTGATTAATTTTTGTTAGTACTTATAACTGTCATTTTTGAAAGGGCCTTGGACTGCCACATTAATGTAATCTGCCTGTATCGAAGTGAGTTTTGTTAGCACACCTGCAAAGCCTTTCACCATCAGCGCAGCAACTTCTTCATCAAGGTGCTTTGGTAATACTTCGACGCTAAGCCTTGCAGATTTGGATATTTTCGGTAAATCGGCAAATTTTCTTTCGTATAAAAACATTTGTGCTAACACTTGATTAGCAAAGGATCCATCCATAATGCGTGAAGGGTGCCCAGTAGCATTACCAAGGTTTATTAACCTTCCTTCAGAGAGTAAAATCAGATAGTTATCTTTATTGGTCACGCCATCACGATAAATTTTGTGAACCTGTGGTTTGACTTCTTCCCACTCCCAATTGTCCCGCATGAATTGTGTGTCGATTTCATTATCGAAGTGACCGATATTACAAATTATGGCACCTGTTTTAACCTGTTGTAGCATGAACTTATCGCAGACATTTATATTGCCGGTAGTTGTAACAATAAGATCGAGTTTTGATAGGAGTCGTCCGTCGATGCCTTTAGCAGTGCCGGTGTTCTCTCCATTAGTATAAGGAGAAACAACCTCGAAGCCGTCCATACAAGCCTGCATAGCACAGATAGGATCGATCTCGGCGATCTTTACGATCATGCCTTCCTGCCTTAGGCTTTGTGCTGATCCTTTGCCCACGTCACCGTAGCCAATTACTAGAGAATGTTTGCCAGAAAGCAACATATCTGTACCACGCTTAATGCCATCATTAAGACTGTGACGGCAACCGTACTTATTGTCGTTCTTCGATTTCGTCACGGAATCATTAACATTAATTGCTGGAACTTTAAGACTTCCCTCTTCTAACATTTCAATTAGCCGATGGACGCCGGTAGTAGTTTCCTCAGTTATACCGTGAATGTTCTCTAGCATTTGTGGGTACTTGTCATGCACCATGGCTGTTAAGTCACCGCCATCGTCTAATATCATGTTGGCATCCCAAGGGTCGCCATCTTTTAATATGGTTTGTTCGATACACCACTCGCCCTCTTCTTCAGTTTGGCCTTTCCACGCATATACGGCGACACCGGCAGCAGCTACACAAGCAGCGGCATGGTCTTGGGTTGAAAAGATATTGCAAGACGACCAACGAACTTCAGCTCCTAGCTCCACTAATGTTTCGATTAATACTGCAGTTTGCACAGTCATGTGGATACATCCGAGAATCTTGGCGTTGGCGAGAGGCTTTTGTGCAGAGTACTGCGAGCGTAATGTCATCAATGCTGGCATTTCAGATTCAGCAAGTGTGACTTCTCGGCGCCCGAAATCAGCCAAGCTTATGTCAGCGACTTTATAGTCTATAGTTGCTGCATCGGCTGCAGTATCTTGTATAGATAAATCATTCATTGTTAACTCCAAAGTGATTAAATGCCTGCGTCGCTTTTTAGGGCGTCAGCTCGGTCTGTTTTTTCCCAACTAAAATCGATGTCTTTTCTACCGAAGTGGCCATAGGCAGCAGTGGATCGATAAATAGGCTTCACCAAGTCCAACATTTTTATTAGGCCTCTTGGGCGCAACTCGAAATGTTCTCGTATGAGAGTAACGATTTTTTCGTTGCTAATTTTTCCAGTTCCGAAAGTTTCGACACTAATCGATGTAGGTTCAGCCACACCAATAGCATAGGAAAGTTGAAGTTCGCAGCGCTCAGCAATGCCTGCTGCAACGATGTTCTTCGCAACATAGCGCGCAACATAAGCTGCAGAGCGATCAACCTTTGATGGGTCTTTGCCAGAAAAAGCACCCCCACCATGCCTTGCCATACCACCGTAGGTATCAACAATAATTTTACGGCCGGTCAGACCGCAGTCACCATAAGGTCCACCTATAACAAATCGGCCGGTAGGATTAATAAAGTATTTAGTATTTTTGTTTATCCAGCGTTTAGGAAGAACTGGTTTGATAATTTCTTCCATTACTGCTTCTTGTAAATTAGTTAGTGAAATTTCTTTACGATGCTGTGTGGAAAGAACTACGGCATCGATAGCCGTTGGTTTTCCATCGTCATAGCGGAATGTTATTTGGCTTTTGGCATCCGGTTCTAGCCAGGGTAGCGTTCCGTTCTTTCTTACTTCGGACTGTCTTTTTACAAGCAAGTGAGAATAGGTGATTGGTGCCGGCATCAATACGGCAGTTTCATTGGTGGCGTATCCAAACATTAAGCCTTGGTCACCAGCGCCTTGCTCATGCTCTGCAGTTTCATCCACACCCATGGCTATGTCTGGGGATTGCTTGCCGATGGCGTTAAGGACGGCGCAAGTATTACTGTCAAATCCGCTTTCAGAATTGTTGTAACCGATGTCGTTGACTACTTCTCTCACCAGACCTTCCACATCAACGTAGGCATCAGTAGTAATTTCCCCAGCGATAACTACCATGCCGGTTTTGATCATGGTTTCGCAGGCAACGCGTGAACCTTTGTCCTGTTCGAGTAATGCGTCCAGTATTGCATCAGAAATTTGGTCCGCCATTTTATCCGGATGCCCTTCGGACACTGATTCTGAAGTAAATAAACTTGTTTTTGCCATTTCAATTTCCTTCTATCTTAAAAATTATTTGTTAGTGGGTAATCTGTTAGCGAGCAGGTTTTTTGAACACTCGCATTTGTATTTGAAATCCGTTGCGTAAGCCTAAGTAAGAGCTTTGCTCCGTGGTCAGGCCTGCTTTATTGGCCCAGTAATCTAAATCTTCATTGTCAAAACCAAGCCAGAGATCGCCACAGGATTCTCTTACCCAATCTTGGTCATGACTGCCCAAATCGATTATCAATAGATATCCACTTTCATTGAGCAGTTGTGAAGAATCTTTGAATGTTTTCGCCGGAGATGAAATATGATGAAGCACCATATTGAAGATGATCAGGTCTGCTGAAATATTTTTGTTCCGCGCCACTCCAGTATCACCCAGAACGAAACTGACATGACTGTGTTGTGCAGCATGAGCAGCATCGTGGGATTTTTCCAACATATCTTTGGAATTATCCAGTGCGTAAAGAGTCTTAAATTTTTCTGCTAGTTCTACTAAAAATTCACCTTCGCCAGGACCGACTTCGAGAACAGAAGCGTTGCTCGACATGCCAAGGTTATCAATGATGTCATGAACGCTGGCACTGTAATCTCCGTGCTCGACAATCAAACCTTGTTGTTCTTTAAATTTGTCAGAATTGCGATTAAAAAAGCTAAGCGAGAGCTCTGCTCTTTCCAGTTGAATTTGTTTTATCTTTTGTGCTTGCTTGTCAGGAACTGGGAAGTTGTCGATAACATCAAATGTGCTGCGTTTGATATCTCTGAACTTGTCTTCATCCGCAAGGAAAGCTCTGCGGTAGAAAATAGAATTTCCTTCACGACGAGTACTGACTAAGCGGGCAGTGGATAGCACTTTTAAATGATGGCTAAGCGCTGATTGTCGAATATCCAGAATTCGGCATAACTCTAGAACTCCGAAAGACTCGTTTTTTAGTAGCCTGAGAATTTGCAGTCGCAAACTATCCGCCAGAGCTTTCTGGACTCTAGTGAGGTCTTCGACGAAGCTACTTATCTCCATATCGGAAGATTTTAGTGTGGCCGTGGCCATTGTATTGGAGCCTACCAATTGGGAAAGGCGCTACAGTAGCAGTAAAGTTGGGCGAATTCAATTCTATATCAATATATATTGATATAGAATTGAGCTAATATTTTGAATTAAATTTACCCTAGAAACAGCACAAATGAATGAGGGCAAGAAAGAATCGCACAGAAAGGCTTTGAGGCAAATTTATGTCCGAGCCAGTAGCATAATCGTCTCAGGTGCGGGAAAATGGCCGCCGTTATTTTGGCAAATCAAATATTTCTGTTCCCTGATGCGCTTTCAGCCAGTTGAGCTTTGTAGCCTTTATAGGTTGCTAGGGCAGGGACTAATTTTGGTGGTGGTTTGTAGCTAAGCGGGACCTGCCCCAAAAGAGAGGCCAGAGAAAAGAAAGACCAGCAAGTTATTACCGTAAAGGAGTTCAGTAGATGGCGGACAACGCCGTAAGTCGCAGACAATGCGCCAATGCTATCCGTGCTTTGAGCATGGACGCGGTTCAAAAAGCCAAGTCGGGACATCCAGGTGCCCCAATGGGTATGGCAGATATTGCCGAAGTGCTATGGAATGATTTTCTTCACCACAACCCTGGTGACCCCAATTGGTTTAATCGCGATCGCTTTGTGTTATCCAATGGCCACGGATCAATGTTGATATACTCACTGTTGCATCTCAGTGGCTATGATCTGTCTATCGAAGAATTGCAGCAATTTCGTCAGCTGGACTCCAAAACACCGGGCCACCCTGAATATAGCTATACGCCGGGAGTAGAAACTACTACCGGGCCTTTAGGTCAAGGGCTGGCGAATGCGGTGGGCATGGCTATTGCCGAGAAAACTCTTGGCGCTCAGTTCAATCGGGAAGGCCATGAAGTAGTTGACCATAACACCTATGCTTTCGCAGGGGACGGCTGTCTTATGGAGGGCATTTCCCACGAAGTTTGCTCGCTGGCGGGGACCCTGAATCTAGGTAAGCTCATCGTCTTTTATGATGACAACGGCATATCCATCGATGGAGAGATCGGCCAATGGTTTAGTGATGATACTGGCAAGCGCTTCGAAGCATATGGCTGGCAAGTAATTAAGGTAGACGGTCACGATTCTGACGCCATCGCTGCAGCCATTCAACAAGCTAAAGCCGAACCAAACAAACCTAGCTTGCTCAGCTGTAAGACTGTGATCGGCTTTGGTTCACCAAATAAGCAAGGAACTGCGGCCACCCATGGTGCGCCGCTGGGTGATGAAGAAATAGCTGCTACAAGAGAAGTACTGGAATGGCCTCACCCTCCATTTATTGTTCCAGAAGAAATTCGCCAAGTGTGGAGTGCCATTGAAAAAGGATTCGCTGCAGAGTCAGCTTGGAAAGAAAAGTTAGCTATATATGAAGAAGAGTATCCAGAGTTGGCGATGGAATTGGTTCGTCGCTACAAGGGTCAGTTACCAGGCTATTTTGAAGAGAAGGCCAACGAATACATTAGTGAATGTCAACGAACGGCGGAGAACATTGCTAGTCGCAAGGCTTCGCAAAATTGTATAGAAGCTTATGCAGCAATGCTGCCAGAGTTAATTGGCGGCTCAGCAGACCTCACTGGCTCGAATTTGACTACTTGGTCCGGAAGCAATCCGATAACCGAACAGGCTGATGGCAACTATATTTATTACGGTGTCCGTGAGTTTGGTATGACCGCTATCGCTTCAGGTATTGCCTTGCATGGTGGCTTCATTCCCTACACAGCAACTTTCCTGATATTTATGGAATATGCTAGAAATGCAGCTCGAATGGCTGCGCTTATGGAGCAACAAAGCATCCTAGTTTACACTCACGACTCAATTGGGCAGGGAGAAGACGGCCCCACACATCAACCTGTTGAGCAGCTTGCAAGTTTACGCTCGACTCCTAATATGTCTGTATGGCGACCTTGTGACAACGTCGAAGCTGCAGTCGCTTGGAAGGCAGCATTGACACGTAGTACTGGACCAACCGCCTTGGTTTTTACTCGGCAATCAGTTGTTCATCAAGACCGCAGCGATGAACAATTGAGTGATGTTGCTAAAGGCGGTTACATACTTAAAGATTGTGATGGTGCGCCAACTGTCGTGGTAATTGCGACCGGCTCCGAAGTGAGTATTTGTATGGATGCAGTTGAGTCTTTGCAAGCCTCTGGAATTAAAGCAAGGATGGTTTCTTTGCCCAGCGTTGATCTATTTGAAGCTCAAGATCCGGCGTACCAAGAAGCAGTATTGCCTGCTGCAGTACGTAATAGAGTCGCTGTGGAAGCAGCAGGCACTGATTACTGGTATAAATTTGTCGGACTCGATGGCAAGATTATTGGTATGGAATCTTTTGGCGAATCGGCACCAGGCCCTGTATTAATGAAGCATTTCGGATTTACCGTTGAGAATGTGATCGAGACCGTTAAGTCTTTCGACTAAAGTGATACTCCTTTAGTTGATTTTTATCTAATCCACCGGCTGGTAGACAACTATGTCTTATCGTATTGCTATTAACGGATATGGTCGTATTGGCCGTTGTGTTTTGCGAGCTTTTTACGAGTCCGCGAACTATGCCAATCTGCGTATCGTAGCAATTAACGACCTTGCTGATGCCAAAACCCTCGCTCATCTTACTCGCTACGATAGCACTCATGGCCGATTCCTCGGTACCGTCGCAGAAAGTGCAGGTGATGACGGAAATATGAGGAATATAGGGAACTTGATAGTCAATAATGATGAAATCAAAATTTTCAACAATGCGGAACTAAAAACTCTCCCGTGGTCGCAGCTGGGAGTTGATTTAGTTATGGAATGCAGCGGGTCATTCTCGGATCGACAAACCGCACAGGAGCATATCAATTCAGGCACCGGCCGCGTGCTGTTCTCACAGCCGGCTCACAACGATGTTGATGCCACAGTGGTTTATGGAATTAATCACCAGGAGTTAAGCAAAGAAGATAAGGTAATTTCCAATGCCTCCTGCACAAGTAATTGCATCGTTCCGGTATTAAAAGTGTTGGATGACGTTTTCGGTATAGAGTCGGGAGTTATTACTACGATTCATTCGGCCATGAATGATCAGCCAGTAATAGACTCTTATCACCACAGCGATTTGCGGAAAACTCGAAGTGCTATGCAATCGATGATTCCAGTGGACACTGAATTGGCAAAAGGTATTGAACGGATACTGCCGGCTCTTAAAGATAAACTCGAAGCACAGGCTATTCGCGTACCCACAGTAAATGTTTCTGCAATGGACTTAACAGTACATGTTAATAACCCAACCAACATAGAAGAAGTTAATCGCACTATTGAAAACGCCTGTAAGAATTTTCCGACCAACGTGTTGGGTTGTACACGCGAGTCTCTCGCATCCTGTGATTTCAATCATGACCCGAGGTCATCAATTGTTGACTTAAACCAGACCCGGGTCGCTGGTAAAAATTTGGTGAAGTTATTGGTATGGTTCGATAATGAATGGGCTTATGCTAATCGAATGTTAGATGTGGCGCAGTATCTATCAACAAATAAATAAGATCGATGCGTAGCTTAGAATCATAGAAAAAGGATAGCTTGGAGTAGAAACAAATTTTGAGACCTATCGGGAAGTAGCTATGACATTTCGACGCATGAATCAATTGGACCTAACTGCCAAATCAGTTCTGATTAGAGAAGATTTCAATGTGCCAATAGCTGCAGGGAAGGTGGCCAATGATATGCGAATTCGTGCAACTCTCCCGACTATCGAAATGGCAAGAGCAGCTGGCGCGAAGGTTATTCTTATGTCTCACCTCGGTCGTCCGGAAGAAGGGGTTATCATTGATCAACAGGTACAATTTTCACTTCAGCCGGTGGCAGATCACCTCGCTCAGCTATTGAATTGTGATGTGCCTCTTGTCAACGATTATTTAACGAATCCCGATTGCCTATCCAACACTGGTTCCTCAGTAGTGCTCCTCGAAAATGTACGAGTAAATAATGGGGAGAAAGGCAATGATGCAAATCTGGCCAAATCCTATGCTGAACTCTGCGACATCTTTGTTATGGATGCTTTTGGTACGGCTCATCGAGCTCAGGCCAGCACTCACGGAGTAGCCGAATATGCTGCGGTTGCCTGTGCAGGACCACTCTTGGCGACGGAGCTGGATGCGTTAGATCGCTCTCTTCAGGACCCAGCAAGGCCGCTGATGGCTGTTGTTGGAGGAGCGAAAGTGTCTAGCAAGCTGGAGATTCTAAAAAACCTTTCTACCATGGCGGATCAACTTATTGTCGGTGGAGGTATTGCCAATACCTTTCTGCTTGCGAGTGGTATAAATATCGGAAAATCGCTCCATGAGCCAGGCCTGGTTGATATGGCTAGGGAATTAATGGCAAAAACTAATATTCCCTTGCCAACAGATGTGGTCGTTGCCAAAGAATTCGCTGAGAATGCTACTGCCACGACCAAGCAACTTACTGAGATCGATGATAACGACATGATTCTTGATATCGGACCGGCTACTGCACTGCGCTTTGCGGAATTAATAGGTAATATGAAAACCATTATTTGGAATGGGCCGGTAGGGGTTTTTGAGTTTTCCCAATTTGCCAACGGCACCGAAACGGTGGCAAAGGCAATCGCGAAAAATACAGGGTTCTCTATTGCGGGCGGTGGAGAAACGATTTCTGCAATTGGAAAATATTCCGTAACGGAGGATATATCCTACATCTCTACAGGCGGTGGAGCGTTTCTTGAATACGTACAGGGGATAAAACTACCTGCAGTAGATATATTAGAAAAAGTGGCTTTTTGAAATTTCCAATATTGAACAAGTTAAAGATTGATTGAGTTATAACTTAATTTAGTCATAAAGGATTCAATGCTGAGTTGGTAGATGATTCGCTATGATTATATAGATGATACAAAACACATGAAGAGGTTCTAGAAATGGCACTTATCAGCTTAAGACAACTATTAGATCACGCTGCCGAGAATGGCTATGGGGTTCCAGCATTCAATGTAAATAATTTGGAACAAATTCGAGCAATAATGGAAGGTGCGCATGAGCTTAATAGTCCAGTTATTTTGCAGGCATCAGCTGGCGCGAGAAAATACGCAGGTGCCAACTTTCTAAAGCACCTTATTCAAGGAGCTATTGAAGAATTTCCACATGTACCAATTGTTATGCATCAAGATCATGGTGTATCTCCTGCAATTTGTCAGCGCTCCATTCAATTAGGTTTCTCATCTGTAATGATGGATGGCTCTTTAGCTGAAGATGGTAAGACTCCAACAGATTTTGAGTACAACGCACGGGTAACCAAAACTACAGTAGATATGGCCCATGCCTGTGGAGTCTCGGTTGAAGGTGAAATTGGTTGTTTGGGTTCTTTGGAAACTGGTATGGCTGGCGAAGAAGACGGTATCGGTGCTGAAGGAAAACTATCAATGGATCAACTGTTAACGAATCCAGAAGAAGCTTCGGATTTTGTCGAGGCTACTGGGGTTGACGCCTTGGCAATCGCAGTGGGCACAAGCCATGGTGCATATAAGTTTAGCCGCCCACCGACAGGCGATATTCTTGCCATTGAGAGAATTAAAGAAATCCATTCGAGAATTCCGAATACTCATCTAGTGATGCACGGGTCTTCTTCCGTGCCACAGGAATGGTTAGCCATCATTAATGAGTTTGGCGGTAATATTCCAGAGACTTATGGTGTCCCGGTGGAAGAAATCCAAGAAGGAATTCGGCACGGAGTTCGCAAAGTAAATATAGATACCGATTTACGTCTGGCCTCCACCGGTGCAGCTAGAAAGTTTTTGGCAGAGAATAAATCAGAATTTGATCCGCGAAAGTTTTTGATTCCGACAATGGATGCTATGCGTGATATTGTTAAATCGAGACTAGAAGCTTTTGGCTGTGCCGGGCAGATCTCAAATATTAGGAAGGTTTATACATTAGAAGAAATGGCTAACAGGTATGCAAACGCAGCATAGTTTGGGTGTCATCAGTTTTTCCAGTTAAATCAAACAGGGAAGAAGTTCTCATGTTTACCAGAAGTGATGCTGAGAAACTTCGTTTAAGTCTTCTGCCAATGCAATTTTTCCCAACTGCGGACCCAGCCAGGCCCTCAATTCGTGACAGCTTTTCTTTCAATTCTGCAATAAAAGAAACAGCACCAACGAATAATTCTCTCACTAAATCTGAGCTGCTACTGCAGCAGTACAGAGATTTCTATAGTTTCGATTTTATCTCCAATGGTCAGTTCTCTCATTCTGCTGGGCTAGTAGAGAGCAGTGAATTCACCATTGTTGCCCAGTATTTTTGCGATAGCGGCAGCAATCAAATAGGCACTGCATTTTTACTCCATGGACTTTTCGATCACACAGGCATCTATGGACGTTTAATCGAACACTGTTTGTCACAAGGCTATGGGGTAGTGATCTTCGACCTGCCAGGGCATGGGCTTTCCAGTGGAGAGCCCGCGAGTATTGAGTCCTTCCTTTGTTATGTTCAGGCATTTGTAGCAGTTGTTGAAAAAGCCAAGAAACAAGCGCTGCCGCAGCCCTGGATAACTCTTGGACAGAGTACTGGGGCAAGTGTTCTCATCGATAGCATTCTTAGCGACTCAATGATCGCCAGCATAGGATTCAGGAAAATCATATTGCTTGGACCGCTAGTGCGGCCATATTTGTGGAACAGAAGCAGGATTATCTTTACGTTCTCACGAATATTTTTTAAATCCACCCTGAGAAAATTTTCAGAAAATAGCCATGACGTCGATTTCTTGCAGTTCATTCGTCATCAAGATCCTCTGCAGCCGAAGAGGATCCCGCGATCATGGGTGTTTGCGATGATGGATTTCCAAAAGCGATTTGCTGTGGCAGCGACATCGGATCTGGAATTAAATATTATTCAGGGGGACGAAGACAAGACCGTGGATTGGAAATTCAATCTACAGCGATTGCAAATAAAATTTCCAAATTCTAATAGTAAGATTGTTCGTGAAGGGAGACATCACCTCGTTAATGAATCCCTAGAGATTAGGCAGATGGTTTTCGACATGATCAGCGCTATAGTCCAGGGCTCTGAATAAGAGTTCAACGTAGTGAAAAATATCTTGCGCCTGCGCTAGAAGTCGAATTAGTTCACTAAATTAAAATAAAACTCTGCTTCGAATAGTGCCGGTTACTTGATTCAAGCGGGTCAACGCTATTTCGCTGTACTGAACATCTATATCTATTACCACATAGCCTACTTCTTCATTGGTCTGCAGATATTGAGAGCTGATGTTAATCCCAGTTTCAGAAAAAACCCTATTTATTTCGGTTAACACCCCGGGGACATTTTTGTGAATATGCAGTAGGCGATGCTTTTCAGGATGAGCCGGTAGCGCAACTTCAGGGAAGTTCACTGACGCAAAACTGGAACCATTATCGCTATATTTAGCAAGTTTTTCGCTCACCTCGATGCCAATGTTTTCTTGCGCTTCCATCGTGCTACCACCAACATGTGGAGTGATGATGCAATTATTAAAGGCACGAAGAGGAGAGATGAACTCTTCATCGTTTGATTTAGGCTCTTTCGGATAGACGTCAATTGCAGCACCGGCAATCTTCCCTGCTTTCAATGCTTCTGCTAGCGCGTCTATTTCTACAACCGAACCCCGAGAGGCATTAATAAGAACTGCCTTTGGTTTCATCCATGCAATTTCTTCTTGAGAAATCATATCCTTTGTCTGAGCTATCTCAGGTACGTGCAAACTCACAACGTCACACTTGCTCATCAGCTCTTCTAATGAATCGAGTTGCACAGCGTTGCCCAATGGAAGTTTAGTGACAACATCGTATAGATAAACTTTCATACCCATGGATTCGGCGAGCACGCTCAGTTGTGAGCCAATATTGCCGTATCCCACAATTCCCAATTTCTTGCCACGGGTTTCGAAAGATCCGCAAGCTGCTTTCTGTCAAATACCTTTGTGTAATAGGGCATTTTTCTCAGGAATGCCTCGCAGTAGCAATATGGATTGCCCGATTACCAGCTCAGCTACGCTTCGTGTGTTTGAAAAAGGCGCATTAAAAACCGGTATTCCTCGAATGAGAGCCGAGTTAAGGTTTACTTGATTAGTGTCAATGCAGAAACAACCAACGGCAAGTAATTTGCTAGCCGCTAGAAAAACCTTCTCAGTGAGTTGTGTGCGTGATCGAATACCCAAAAAATGAACATCGGAAATTCTTTGCAACAACTCCTCTTCTTCGAGGGAGCCTTTTAGGCATGCAATATTCTCGTAGCCTGTTTTATTTAGCGTGTCTATGGCGCTTTTGTGTACAGCTTCCAACAATAAAAACTTAATTTTACGTTTTTCAAAAGAAGTAGGATTCATAGTTTGCGTGGGTTCAGAAAGGGTCATCGATGCCCAAAAAGCCCGCGCATGTTAACGTAATCCGCCTCCATGTAGGCCAACAACTTGGAAATTTGGATAGCTTTAGCTGCTAATGACTTGGCTTCAGGATTCCTAATCCCGGGCAGGGGAATACACCTACAGGTGAATAACAGAATATGACCAACAGCCATGAAAAATTGCTCGTCGAGCTAAGAACATTGACTGGAACGGATTGGGTGAAAACAGACCCTGCTGATCTTGAGTCTTATGGAAAAGATTGGACTAAGGTTTTTCCTCCTAAGCCACTGGCCATTGTTCTACCAAATTCAATAGATCAGTTAGTGGATATTGTAAAACTTGCCAATCACCATGAACTGGCAATTGTGCCTTCCGGTGGTCGAACCGGACTTAGCGGTGGGGCAGTCGCAAGCAATGGCGAGTTGGCAGTCGCATTTGATCGAATGAATAAGATTCTGGATTTTGACCCAACCGATCGTCAAGCAATTTGCCAGCCCGGAGTGGTGACAGAACAACTGCAACAGTTTGCACAGGATAATGATTTATTTTATCCAGTAGACTTCGCCTCCTCCGGCTCTAGCCAGATCGGTGGTAACGTTGCAACAAACGCTGGCGGTATTAAAGTTATTCGTTACGGCACGACTAGAAATTGGGTGCAAGGCCTTAAAGTTGTCACAGGCAATGGCGATCTTCTCGAATTAAATAGCGGCCTCGTAAAAAATGCCACTGGCTATGATCTTCGGCACCTTTTTATTGGTTCAGAAGGCACTCTGGGATTAATCGCTGAAGTCACGGTAAATTTATGTAATAAACCGTTCGATCCAACAGTTCTCATCTTGGGTATTGAGGAAATATCGGCAACCATGAATGTCTTACAGGCATTTCAGAATAAACTAAAGCTCACAGCATTTGAGTTCTTTTCAGACAAAGCTCTCACACATGTCATAGAAGGAAAAGAATTACAGCGGCCATTTGGATCTGAATGTGAGTTTTATGTACTGATTGAATTTGAAAAATTTTCCGAGAACGATATGGATACGGCTATGGGTCTGTTTGAATCTTGTATGGAATCGGGATGGATTGTAGATGGAGCAGTTGGTTATAACTTAGCTCAAGCAGAGAGCCTCTGGAGATTAAGAGAAAATATTTCTGAAGCTATCTCCAAGTTTACTCCTTACAAGAATGACATTTCTGTAAAAATTTCAAAGGTCCCGCAATTTTTACAAGAAGTTGACGAGCTGGTAACCAGAGCTTACCCCGATTTTGAAATTATCTGGTTTGGTCATATTGGCGATGGCAATGTCCATCTAAATATTTTGAAATCGGACGCCTTAGCCAAAGAAGATTTTTTTGAAAAGTGTTCTGAAGTTTCCAATTGGGTATTTGAAATTGTTAGAAAGCACGGTGGTAGTATTTCAGCTGAGCACGGAGTTGGGTTGTTGAAGAAACCTTATCTTCACTATTCTAGATCGCCCGCTGAAATTGACTATCTGAAAGCAATGAAAGCTGTATTCGATCCTAAAAACATTATGAACCCTGGTAAACTGTTCGATTAAAAACCCTGCAACGGCCCGTATAACTGGCAAGAAGTACTATCGACGAGATATTCAGTCGCGGCCTCCTCATCGTTACAATTTGCGACAAAATCGCATTCCATCTGATAAATTATGAGCGTACACTGGATTTTCGGTCAATTTTGACCGAGAAATTGTTACCTATGTAGCTGGCGCATTTGTGAAGATATTTTTCATAGTTAACCATAGCTTAGAAGTGGCAGTTTCAAACTTCTAAAATTTGTTACAGTACGAGAGTGATATGTCAGACACAGTTGAGGGTACCGTTAAGTGGTTTAACGACGAAAAAGGTTTTGGTTTTATTGAGCAAGAAGGCGGTAAAGATGTCTTCGTTCATTTCAGTGCCATAAATGGTACTGGAAGAAGAACGCTCCAAGAAGGCCAAAAAGTTAACATGGAAGTTACCCAAGGTCAGAAGGGCCCTCAGGCGGAAAACGTCAATCCGCTTTAATATCTGAGGCTTCATCGTCAGCGTTTGCCAAGACAACAGAAGCATTCGAGTAATGAGACAGAAGTAAGACTACTTAGTCATATTTCCTGAATCAGACTTAAAGTACTTTTTATTCTTCGCAGTTAGCTGTAAAACTCACGTGCGTTCAGGGCAATATCGTCTTGATGCCTGTGCTCGTGCCCAATATTAATCTATTTGCTCCCCGTTCAGCGAACAATCCGTTACATACTACACCGGTAATCTGGTTTAGCTGCTGTTCCAATTCTCTCGGGGCTAAAATTTCCAGATTGTAGATATCTAAAATGTGGTTACCGTTGTCGGTGAGGCAACCTTCTCGATAAACCGGATCTCCTCCAAGCTTAACTATCTCTCTTGCTACATAGCTCCTTGCTAATGGAATTACTTCTATAGGCAGCGGAAATTTTCCGAGTATTTGAACCATTTTAGATTCGTCTGCAATACAAATGAATTCATCAGCAGTGGCGGCTACAATTTTTTCTCGAGTTAATGCGGCGCCCCCTCCTTTGATAAGCTGCAAATGTTTATTAGTTTCATCTGCACCATCAACATAAACAGAAACAAAGCCAACGCTATTAAGATCATAAACAGGAATTCCATGCTCCTTTAACCTTCGCGCTGACTCTTCCGAGCTCGCGACAGTGCCATTTATTCTGTGACTGATTTTTCCAAGTTCGTCGATGAAGAAATTTGCTGTAGTCCCGGTACCGACTCCTATTATGGTGTCTTTTTCTAGAATCGATTCAACATAGTCAAATGCAGCTTTAGCTACTGCTTGTTTTAATTCATCTTGAGTCATTGCTTCCACCTGAAAGGGGTCCATGAAAAATATCTATTTAGGATCGGCATCAATTACTTCAGAGCGTAGCATTCAATTGACCCAGCTTTTGTCCCATTTTTACGCGGGAGCTAACCGAAAGATTTTGATCTAGTGTAACCGCACCAGGCCCAAACAGTACAATAGCTGTTGAGCCCAGTTTGAATCTACCCATCTCTGACCCAGTCGCCAATTCAATCGCTGGGCTCCGATTTTCAAAGTTTGTGGATTGAACTTTGTCCGGTTCGCGACTCGGACAGATTTGTCCTGACCAAACAGTTTCAATCCCAGCTACAATCATAGCGCCTACTAGGATCAATGCCATTGGGCCCGCATCACTACTAAAATAGCAGACTGCACGTTCATTGTGGGCGAATAGGTTCGAGACATATTCTGCGGTAAGTTGATTTACAGAAAACAATTTTCCAGGAACATAGATTACTTTTTCGAGGGTTCCTGCCAGAGGCATATGCACTCGGTGGTAATCTTTTGGCGCAAGATAGATGGTGGCAAAGCTACCGGATCGAAATTTTTCCGCGATATCAAGATCGCCACCTAAGAGTTCAATCAGGGAATAGCTGTGACCTTTAGCTTGCAATATTTTGTCGTCTTCGATATTTCCAAGTTGGCTCACTGCACCATCTGCAGGGCATACTATAACTCCTGGTATGTTCGCTATTTCGCGTGCATTTTCCTTCAGAGCGCGAGTGAAAAACCCATTGAAGTTTTCAAATTGATTAATGTCCTGAATCAAAGCTTCGGACATATCCACTTTATATCTCCTAATGAATACTTTGATAAAGAAATTCTTAAAGAGTGTGCCTTCGGCAAAAAATCCAACAAGTCGAGAGAGAAAATGTTTAGGAAGTAAATACTGGAGAATTATGAAAGGTCGCATTTTAGAAGGTTTCGATTTTGATGGTAGCAATTAATCAACATTCAATGGGTGTGTCGGCATGGTTCCCCCATTCTGACCATGACCCATCATAGGCGCGAATCGAAAGATCAAGAGCCTTTCCAACTAGATAGCTTAGGCCTGATCTATGGTGAGATAGGCAATGGGTTATAACTTTCTTATCGGGAGTAATGCCTAAAGCGGTCACTTTTTTTGAAAGCTCGGAAAGAGGCAGCAATCGCAGATCATTTTCTCGATCCATAAGGTCCAACCAGTCAAGGTTGACCGCCCCAGGAATATGACCGTTTCTAAGAGCAGTTTTTTTTGTACCCAAATATTCTTCCTTTGCTCGAGCATCCCAAACTATGGAATCAGGGTTTTTAATTTGTTCTCGTACCTCATTAAGATCGGCAATCACACTTCGATCGATGGTTCCTAAATAGGGAGTTTCTGGATGTCGAGAAACGTTTACGTTGTTATGACCGCTCTCAAGAGAATAGCCTGCCTTCATCCAGGAGATAATTCCTCCGTTCAAATAGGAGTAATTCTTATGCCCGAGCACATCAAGCGTCCATATTAATCTTCCTGCCCAGCCGCCGCCTTCGTCATCATAGGCAATAACATGCTTGTCTTTTCTTAACCCAACTCGGGAAAAAATAGAGTTGAGTTGCTCAAGAGTTGGTAGTTTTCCAGTTGCTGGCTTCACACCGCCGACTAGCTCTCTTGGCTCGATCAGGATAGCGCCCGGAATATGCTGCATATCAAAGGCTGGCTGCTGGCAAACAGAAATTATTAACAGCTCGTCCGAAGGGTGAATCTTTAATAGAGCTGAGGGCTCCAAGATCAGTGGAAGATCAAAATTACTCATAAGGTTTGATTCTTAAAATAAATATGGAAGACATCTTACTCAAAATAGCGCTAGGTGTTTTGTAAAGTTTGCAAAATTTGGAAATAACTTTCCAGACGCTGTGGGTTGATTTGGCCATTGGCAACCGCCTCTTGAATCGCACAATCAGGTTCACTTTGATGGGCGCAATCTCTGAACTTGCAGTTCCCAGTAAGGCTACGCATTTCAACGAAGCCCTCGATTAGTCGGTCGGGCTCGATGTGTCCTAGGCTAAATTCCCTAATGCCCGGGGAATCCACCAGATCAAAAGTGCTAAGATGAATCAGCTTGGCGGTAGTTGTGGTGTGAGTGCCCTTGGCTTTTCCCTGAGATAGAGCGCCTACTTCAGTATCGATATCTGGGCCCAGACTATTGATGAGTGAAGATTTTCCGACGCCAGACTGGCCCACTAGAATTGTAGTTTCTTCCGCTAGCGCTGCCTCCAGATCAGACAATCCCAGCCCTGTTTGGGCAGAGACCCTAAATACTGGATAGCCAATTACTTCGTATTTAGACAACATACTGTCCAAATAGTTAGAGTTTGTTGAATTTAGTACATCTACCTTATTTAAAACCAATAAAGGCTTGAGCCCTAGGCACTCAATTCCCACCAGATAGCGGTCAATAAGATTCATAAAAGGCTCTGGTATGGGCGCAATAACCACAAGCACCCGATCAATGTTTGCAGCTACTGGCTTAAATTCGCTTACAGCAGTAGGGCGCCCGAACAATGAAGACCTATGGCCTAGCGCGGTAATTACTCCAGTATCCTCACCATCTGCCTCCCATATCACCAGATCTCCAGTTACAAGTTGAGGTAGATTTGATCGTTGATGGCATCGAATGAGGCGACCTCGCTGATCGTTTTGGAGAGATTCAACATCTAATTGTTGCCCATAGTGGCTTATGACCCGGCCATTACAATTCTGTGCCGTGGGGCCAGATTGATCAACGAAACTGTCTGAGTTGACTTGTAGCTCCCGCTGTTGATTCTCAGCAATTCGAGTCTGCTGTTGTATGCTTAATCTGCGTTTGTTCATTGATTCCGGGTAGTTATCTTCATTTGAATTCTAGGAAAAGGCTCTCAATCGATTATTGCATATTCCGTTTGGGGAAGCTTTGCTACAATCCACAGCAGGCGGTCTGCAATCAATTGATGGGGCCTATTTAGTCAGGGTATTTAGTTGGTCAGAATATTGAGAGTGTTAATTAAACGTAAGCATCGTGCGTAACTGTCGATTGTAATTGTTGAGCGTAATTATGAACAAAGATTTAAATTTGATTTGGTTGGACCTCGAGATGACTGGATTACTTCCCAACTCTGATCGAATAATCGAAATAGCAACATTGGTTACTGATGCAAACCTTAATATCCTTGCTGAAGGCCCGATTTTGGCCATCAAGCAGTCTGATGATAAATTGGCTGAGATGGATGAATGGAACCAAACTCATCATGATAGTTCAGGACTAATCAAGCGTGTGAAAGATAGCTCTATCGATGAACAAGAAGCAGAAAGACAAACCATCGATTTTCTAGTGCAGTATTGTAATAAGAATTCTTCACCCATGTGCGGTAATAGCATCTGTCAGGATCGCAGGTTTATGGCAAATTACATGCCGACGCTTGAGAATTTTTTCCACTATAGAAATTTAGATGTCAGCACGATTAAGGAGCTGGCGCGAAGATGGAAACCTGAAATTTTAAAAGGTTTAGTTAAACAAGGTGCTCACCTTGCTATGGATGATGTTAAAGATTCTGTGAACGAAATGATTTACTACCGCAAACATTTTATTGACGCCTAGCGTTTGTGTTACTTTCGCTATTATGACTGATGTTGCAGTAGAGCCCATTCAACATGTTCTCGCACCATTGCTGATGAATCAAATTTCCTCAACAGCAATGCTGAAATAATTTCAGATTCAGTAGTTGCGTTTCCCAATGCTATGGCAATATTTCTTAACCAACACTCGTAACCAATTCTTCTAATTGCCGATCCGGCTGTATTCTTCAGAAAATCTGCTTTTGTCCAAGAGAATAGTTTCGTTAAAGCAACGTCATCGAAGTTGTGTCGCGGCTTGAAGTCATCTTCAGAGCTTGTATTGGTAAATTTATTCCATGGACAAATTAACTGACAATCGTCACAGCCAAAAATTCTATTACCCATGGCTTTTCGAAATTTTTCTGGAATAGAAGTGCGAAGCTCTATTGTCAAGTAAGAAATACACTTCGTAGCGTCTAACAGATTAGGTTTAACAAAAGCATTCGTTGGGCAGATGTCTATACACGCAGTACAAGATCCACAATGCGCTTTGTCTTTTTTGTCTATTGGAAGAGGAAGGTCAGTAAATAATTCTCCGAGGAAAAACCAAGAACCCGCGTGCTTATTAATAAGCATGGTGTTCTTCCCAATCCAACCTAGCCCTGATTTTTCTGCAAGTGCTCTTTCTAACACTGGCGCGCTGTCGACGAAGGCTCGGTATCCGAAAGAACCAGCAGCCTCTTCAATGCGGGCGGCGAGCTTTTGGAGTCGTTTTCTAATTAATTTGTGATAGTCACGGCCTCTCGCATAACGCGAAATATAGGCCTTGGAGTCTGACTTCAGTGGATAAAATGAATTTTCTGCGTTCTGGGCATAATCCATGCGAGCGCAAATAACACGCCTCGTTCCCGTAAGCAGCTGCTCTGGGTGGCAGCGTTTGGCTTTGTTCTCGGCCATGTAGCCCATTGCTCCATGGTAGTTGTTCTCCACCCAGTCGGATAAGTGATGTTCATATTCAACGAGGTCTATATCAGTAATCCCAATTTCCTGAAAGCCAATTTCGATTCCCCATGATTTAATGTCTGCGGCTAATTGATTGAAATCTAAAGTCGTCATAGATTAGTTACAGTTTGCAGAGAATTTCCACAGCTCGCTCAAGAGTCTCATCGTCTTTACAAAAACAGAAACGAAGTATCTTGGTGTCGGGTGCGGTTTGATAGAAAGGAGTGAGGGGAATTGCGGCAACTCCTACTTGTTGCGTTAGGTAATTAGCGAATTCGATATCAGGTAGATCACTTATATCGCTGTAATCTACTATTTGGAAATAAGTACCCTTAGAAGATGTAAACTTAAATCTGGAGGGTTGCAGTAATTCACAGAAGGTATCGCGTTTCTTCTCATAAAATGCTGGGAGCTCCTGAGCATATTCCGGGCACTGAACCATAAAATCGGCGATACCATATTGTACGAAGCTAGATGTGGTAAATGTGACAAACTGATGAACTTTGCGAAATTCTTCAGATAAATTTTTTCTCGCGACGCAGTAGGCTAGTTTCCAGCCGGTGGCATGAAACGTTTTTCCAAAAGAGAATACGGCAAAACTTTTTTCTCGAAGTTCATGGTGACTCAGAACGCTCTCGTGTTTCTGTCCGTCGAATACCATATGCTCGTAAACTTCATCTGAAAGCACCAAAATATCTTTATTTCTTATGAGGTCTGCCAATCTATCTAGATCTTTTCTGTCAAATATTGAACCACAAGGGTTATGTGGAGAATTGATAATTATTAATTTCGTATTCTTAGTAATTGAATTCTCAACCAAAGCCCAATCAATACTGTAATCTGGTATGCGCAACGGAATATGAATAGCCTTTGCTCCAGCCAGTTGAATGGCAGGCTCATAGGAATCGTAAGCAGGATCGAACACTATAACATCGTCCCCGGACCTGACTGTGGCCTGAACGGCATTAAATAAAGCTTCAGTCGCGCCAGAGGTAACAGTAACTTCTAGCTCTGGGTCAGCCTCGAAGTCGTAGTAGTCAGCTACTTTAATTGCAATCTGCTGTCGCAATTCAGGGATGCCAGTCATAGGTGGGTACTGATTCTTTCGGTCATATAAATAGTATGCAACAAGATCTTTAAGCTTCTCTGGGCAATCGAAATCGGGGAAACCCTGCGACAAGTTTATAGCACCATAATCCTGTGCCATTTTTGACATCACTGTAAAAATGGTAGTGCCAACATCAGGTAACTTACTTTGCAAAATAATTCCTTTCCCTCTGTGCTTATTGCTTAAAGTGCAAAATGAACCTGCTTTTTTAAGGCTCAATTTATAGTCTTTTATTCTAACTTATCTTGAGAGTAATTTTGAGTTGAGTTTTTTCTTGGAAAGAAGCGGAATCTGCAAATGGATTCCACTGAGGCTTAAGATCAGCGGGCAAAAAAAAGCCGCAATTGATATTGCGGCCTTATTATCTAATTAACCAAAGTCGCTAGTAAGAAGTTAGTGACTTTAGCGGGAGTAATTTAGTTTGCTTCTTGCAACCATTCGTTCAAATCGATGACATCTTGTGGGGTCAAGATACCTGCCACTTGCTTCAGAGCTAGAGTATCGATCACATAGTTGTAACGGGCATCAGCATACAGTCGAAGCGCTCTAAAAAGATTGTCTCGCGCCAAAAGAACCTCGACAATATTTCGTGTTCCCACTTCAGCGCCAAGCTCCGTTGCGTCAAGCGCACTTTGAGCCGAAGTGATGGATTGCTGTCTCTGCGCAATAACTAATACATCAGTATTCACCCCGCGGTAGGCATTACGGATATTTTGCGTAAGTTGACGTCGCGTTAACGTAAGTGATTCTTGTGCTGCCAGTACTGTGTACTCAGCGGCTCTGCGCCGCGAGCTCAGTACCCCGCCTTGATAAAGAGGAATATTGAAAGCCAAAGCGATCGAAGATCTATCACTAGCGCCTCCGCCAATTTCAACACCTTGACTAACGATTGGAGCGGTGACTACATGGCCAAAGCTACCAGTTAAATCTAAGGTGGGCAGGTGGTCTGATTTTCTAGCACGCAGATTTTGCCTTGCCGCATCTAAATTATATTCTGCTGCGGCGATGAATAAATTGTTGGAGTCCGCTTGTTGTTCCCAATCATTAAGGCTGCCATCGACTTCAACGATTGGAAAATCTTCCCGCAGAACTTCCACATCAGGATGAGGTTGACCGGTGATTGCTTCTAGAGCTTCATAGCGTGACTGCAAAAGGTCTCGTTGAAGAATAGTTGTGTTGCGCGCGAGATCGTAAGAAGCCTGGCTATCATAAACATCCGTAATGGCAACTAAACCAACTTCTTCCCGCTGCTGGGTCTGTTCAAGTGTGCGCAGCGCTGCTTCTTCTTCTTGCACGTTGGTTTCAAGAGCATCAATTGCTCTCAATACATCGAAGTAAGCGCCAGCCACCCGCATAATAAGATTCTGTTCTTCTGCTGCAAGATTTACTGCGGCAGCTTTATCGCTGGCTTTGGCACTTTGAAAACTGTACCAATTGGATAGATTTACAATACTCTGAGAAAGGTTCAAGCCATAGCCATGATTGTTCAGGCCTGGACTGAAGCTATGATCGTTTGCCACTCGGGTTCGAGTAGTCTGACCTGTTATAGGATTACGAATATCAAAATAGACCGAATCTGTCGGGCCACTGGTGAGCCTAGAAGTACTTCCGCCGAGGCCAAAACTTGGAAGTAGGCTAGAACGGCTCTGAGTTACATTTTCTCGATTGGCTCGATAGTTGGCTTCTGCCTGGCGGAGCGTGGGGTCATTTTCCAAGGCCAACTGGAGGATATTAACCAGATCGTCGCCGTAACTGACGGTAATGCTGTGGCAGCTTAGTAGTAAAATTCCAATTAACTTGGCTATACGTCCCATAGTGTGTGACCTTTAAAGAAAAAATGAGTAATGATCGAGAGCAGAAATAGATAACCTAACAAAGCTTCCAGCAGGAGGATTTGGAGCTCGACGGCATTCTACATAGCGTAACCAAAAGTGGCAATTGCATACGACCGTCTGACACGTTCGTGTCATCCTTTTTCCGTTCAGTCTACGTCTACATACGATAGACCTGTATAAATAGATTAGATGGTTTTGAAGCTAAAGCTGTTACAAATAAGGTTTACCCATGGCTCTCGGTTATTACTTTATCGTTAACTTGGGGCATAATGTTAATTCGCTCAACTCCTTTGTCTGATGCGGCTTTGACTCTATTTTTAGCCGGTAATACTTAAGTGCTGCCATTGTCTAAATGAAAATGCCTATGGACCGCCCAATGAGAGCAAATCCTGATCAATTTCTCGTTAGAATCACCAAGCTCGACACCCGCACTCGTCAAGATTTCCCAAGAAGTTAGAGAATATGCTGCCAAAAAAGAATTGGAAGATATTGAGACGGCAATTAAAACCGTTATGGAAAAAATGGTGGACGAGTATAATCAGAAAGATCAGCAGCTTTATCTCAAACTATAGTTCGTTGCGAGAATTGTGGTGTAGGTATGCTTAACGTAAATACCAGATAAAAAAGTTGGAATGTCAGCTATTTGAACAAAATGGTTAGGAATATTAAAAGCATCAGCTTCTTTTAGAGTAAATATTTTTTAACGTAACTATTCATCACTTCAAGACAAGATTCTCCAAGACGCTTGCAGCGCGATACAGACCAGCCAAAGGTCTCATCTGGAGTATCTATCGTGTCTTTAAACGGCATTTCCAAGGTCATTGCTAGGCACTGGTATAGATGGGCTGTTTGCACTGTGCTCATGGTTAAGTTTGCCTGACCTTGAGCTTTTGCGGGATAACCAATTTTTGTTTGAAAATCTGAATTAGTTGCCGCTAACTCATTACGATAAAAATCTAGTTGTTGCTGTTGCGGCTCGCCCCAATTACTTAAGCCTTCTGTACCTGCAATAAAGCAGTAGGGTAATGATTCGTCACCGTGCACATCCAAGAAAAAATCTACGCCAGTCGCTGCCATGGCGTTTTTTACTAAAAACACTTCTGGGCAATAATTAATGTCCGCGTCTGCCCACTCGCGATTAAGATTCCGCCCTGCAGCATTCGTTCTTAGATGGCCACGAAAACTCCCATCTGGATTCATATTTGGCACAAAATGAACAGTGCAGGTGCTCAAAATCGATTTTGCTACAGCATTATCTACATCAAGCAGGGATTGAATTGCTCCTTCCATCCACCATTCGGCCATCGATTCACCAGGATGTTGTCGTGCAATTATCCAACATTGTTTCTTATTAGCTGTGGCTAGCGAATCGTTAATAGTGAGCAAATCCAAATCTCTACCATCTAATGTATTACCCAGCATTTTAAGAGAACATAGCGGAGATTTTAAGCTCTCCGATACAAAGTTCTGATGCCGTTCCAAGGAATACGGAATGAAATAGGCGAAATAGACTGAGTCGAACTCAGGAGTAAATGAAATCGATAGCACTCCATTGGTTAGGTTTGTGTTGTGGCGTTTCCAATGTTTTCTATCGTAGGAGTATAAGACCCGATAGTTTTCAAATCCCGGTGGATAAGCAGCACCTCCGCCGTTAATGATGTTTAGTATGCATGCCTGGCCTCTAGCTCCAGTAAGTCTAAAATGGAACCATTGATAAAACTCTGAGTTGTGATCATGTTTTATAGCTAGCCGTATATCGTGAGCTTGATCACAATGTAGAACTTTAATATTGCCACTATCGAAGTTCTGAGAAATTTGTATCTGACTTTCAATGTTACTCATTATCAATGTTTTCCTAATCTCAACTTATTGACTGATTTCTTTTATAAGTTAATCTGGTTCCACGTGATTTTTGCGAAAACTCTGTAACAAAGAGAGCTACAAAATTAACGGTTGTCCAATAACTAGTATTTGTTATTATTGCCACCCGTTTTTTTAAAGTGGCTAAACTAACATGTCGGCACAAACTGACAATCTAAATATAGCGTCAAATGAAGCATTGCTTACACCAGAGCATTTAAAGTCAGAATTGCCCTTATTAGGGAAAACTCTGGACTCTGTTCAGAAGGCGCGAGAAAAAATTTTTTCAATTCTAGACCGAAAAGACTCGCGGCTCATGGTAGTCGTTGGGCCGTGTTCGATTCATGATACCGATGCTGCCATTGACTATGCCAAGAAATTGAAAGAATTGGCAGATAAAGTTAGTGACACCTTATACATTGTAATGCGTGTCTACTTTGAAAAACCTCGGACGGCCATTGGATGGAAGGGGCTAATAAACGATCCTTACCTAGATGATTCTTTTAAAATTGAAGATGGCCTGCGAAAAGGTAGAAAATTACTACTCGATATCGTAGACCTAGGATTGCCTACTTCTTCAGAAGCTCTAGATCCGATCTCTCCGCAATATTTACAAGACATCATTGTTTGGTCCGCAATTGGTGCTAGAACTACTGAGTCACAAACTCATCGGGAAATGTCTTCAGGGCTTTCTTCCTCTGTTGGATTTAAGAACGGAACTGATGGTGGTTTGATGGTTGCGGTAAATGCCATGCAGTCTGTTTCTAGCCCCCATCGTTTTCTCGGCATCAATGGTGAAGGACAAGTTTCCGTGGTTACAACCAAAGGAAATCCTTATGCCCATGTAGTGTTACGAGGAGGCAGTGCTGGTCCTAACTATGACACTGTGCATGTTGCCTTATGTGAGCAAGCTCTAGAAAAGGGTGGTGTAAGTCAAAATATAATGATTGATTGCAGTCATGCGAATTCAAGTAAAGATCCCGATGTACAGCTATTAGTTCTTAAGGATATTACCCACCAAATACTTGAGGGCAATAAGTCAATTATTGGGGTAATGTTAGAGAGTAATATTTTTGGTGGCAATCAATCGATTCCGAAGGATTTGTCAGAATTGAAATACGGTGTTTCTGTAACTGATGCTTGCATGGCTTGGGACACAACAGAACAAGCGCTTCTGGAAATGGCTGATAAATTGCGCGATGTTTTGCCAACCCGCTAGCTTCGCAGTCCACCCAATTAAAAAATTAATTCAATAGTATTAGAAAGAAAAGCCTGAAGATTTTAAAAACTCCAGCTCTTCACCGGTGGATTCTCGTCCTAATATTTTATTGCGATGAGGATAGCGCCCAAATCGATCGATTATGCCTTTATGTTTTATCTCGTAATTGAGGTGGTCTTCCATTCCCGGTTTATCAAACAAGCACATTGCGATTTCATGTATCTCTGCTGATTCACTATGCATGAATGGCATATAGAGGAACGCCTTCCTTCCTTTATCAAGCCCAATATCAAACTTCTTACGAATTGCTTCTTGCGCTAGTACTAAGGCCAAAACATCTGTCGCGAAAGCGTCGGGGCTATGTCGAAACATATTTCTCGAAAATTGATCAAGAATGATGATCTCGGCCAGAGCCTCTAACGGGTGTTTACGCCATGTGTGCAGGGCACCTTGCTTAGCACGATCGTATAGGACTGAAAACTTCTCGATGATCAGATTATCGAATTCAAGATCCTTCTTGAACCGCTGCCTGGGTTCGATATCTTCAAACCAGAATTTAATGACTGCTGTTGCAAACAAATCTAGGTTTCCATTTAGTTGATATTCAGAAAGCTACTTGTGCACAATTCGGAATCTGAAAATTGAGACCCTTAAAAGCTATCGTCATATCCTTCAACTATTTTAGCTTGCTCTTTTGGCCTGCAATCCACAAAAAAAGCCCCGAAGGGCTTGTTTGTATTCCACTGAATTTCATTAAGCTGTGCTGGCATACGCAATAGATAATGGCTCCTTTTCCCGCCTGCCTAGCAAGATCCACTTTTGCACGAATGGGTTGTCTAACAGGTGCCGCATGTAGCTATTTGCCTCTCCACTCAATTCTGCCTCATAGGCATCGAAGCACACCGCAACTGGCGCAAACAGACAATCAGCTATCGAGAATCGACCATAGAGATAATTGCCATTTTCGCCAAATCTTCTTCGACAACAACTCCAGATTGCATCGATGCGAGCGATCTCGTCAACTAGTTCTTCTGAAGGCTTTAACCGATAAGACGCTTTGCAATTCATTGGCCATTCTTTTTTGAGAGCTGGAAATTCAGAGTGAATTTCGGAGCTCACGGATCTGGCACTGGCGCGGCGCTTAGAGCCATTAGGCCAGCCAGCGTAAGTTAATACTTCTTCAGAGATGTATTCGCAGATTGCCAACGAATCCCATACGGTTATATCGCGATGAAGGAGGACAGGGACTTTTAACGAAGGTGAATAAGGCCCTAGCTTCTCGGCTGTATTGTCTTGATAAAGAGTAATTCGAATTTCTTCGAATTCGATGTCGAACATCTTCAATAACAGCCACGGGCACATGGACCAGGAAGAGTAGTTCTTGTCACCGATTACCAATCTAATGTCTTTCATTTCGTGCACCTCCGAGCTAAATATCTAAGTAGTTTTCTTTATTGTCCTTCCTATAGTCCTTCTAATGGCATTTCGAGTGTTTGAGAAAACATTTGCTGGCTAGAATCTATGAGTCGAACTATTACTCTGCGATCAAAAAAATCCGTCTCATAACTTTGAATCATTTGCAGCGGTTTAGATTCGCCATAAGCAAGAGTGGTTATGGCTGAATTCTTAACTCCCATTCTATTAAAATACTGCTTCACGACATTTGTGCGTTGACGCGATAGTTCTAAGTTTCTAGTTGCGTCGCCGTTTCGATCAGCGTAGCCAATTATTTCAACACTAGATGTTGGCATTTTTTCGACAAGCCTTATCATGCTTGCAAGCTGCTCTGCATAGTTATCTTCGATTTCGCTAGAACCAGAACGAAAATGCATAGATAGAACAGTATTGTCGCAACAGGGCTCAATCGGAGATACTGCTAGTGTTGCTGGAATTATTTTAGTAGTAGTTCTCATGCGATTAATTTCTTGTTGTGCAATTAGGAATTCCCTTTGTAAAGATTCTGTTTCGTCGCGAAGAACATTATTTCTCATACGACTTGCAATCAGATCGGCTTGTAAATTACCAACGTTCTTCTTGGCCATCCAACCTTCACCAAACAAAGCGCCAATCGCTGCGCCAACTATGGCACCAGGTGGTCCTCCTGCAACACCGCCGATTGCTAAACCGACAAATGTGCTTGAGGTTTCTTCCATAGAAGGCGTACCTCCATAATCTGCCCAATGAGTGTCAGCTGACGCCGTAGTGGCGATGAAACCAAGAATCAGAAGAAGGGATATATTTTTGATCATAATTAAGTGCCCTGATTTTCAAAATCGATTTATGCATCGATAAGTGAGTTGAAAGTAAAATCTGTTAGTTATTGCGATGTTTGGGCTATTGTTTGAATTATCAAAGACTGAATTCTTGCTCCCCTATTAATAATTTGCGGAACAATTGCTCGGTTTTATTAGTCCAACAAGTTGCAAGTAGAAATTTGATACCCATTTAATTTCTTTAATGAATGCATTAAACAGGAGGTTTATAACCGAGGAAGGTATGGATTGGGGCTATGTAGTGATTAAATATGGCATAATAATGGCAATGCCACGGGCCCAAGAACCATTTCAACTAATGCTCATACAAATGGGGTATAGTCGCCTTAATTCATAGATAGCACTTAGCCGCACGCCAGTTATGCGGAGGTGATAAGCCACCTAAAATTTATTTAGACATTTCAGGGATGAATGCACAGAAATGAAATAGCAGAAACAAGAGTACGGTAAGATCTGGGTAATGAGCAGAAGAATCGCAATCGTGGAAGACGAAGCCGCAATTCGTGAGAATTACGCGGATGTCTTGCGTAAGCAAGGTTATGATGTGATGACCTATGTCAATCGGAAAGACGCCATGGCAGCCTTTGATATTCGCCTCCCTAGTTTAGCGATTATCGACATTGGTCTTGAAAATGAGATTGACGGTGGCTTCACTCTTTGCCAGACGCTTCGATCTTTATCAGATACGATACCGATCATTTTTCTTACTGCCCGAGATAACGATTTTGACACAGTCAGTGGGCTTCGAATGGGAGCCGACGACTATCTAACTAAAGATATCAGCTTACCCCATCTAACGGCGAGAATAGCCGCATTGTTTCGACGTCTGGATGTAATAGATCAGCCAACTTCACCAGAGAATTTATTGCAAAGAGACAAACTCTCCTTAGACATTGGACGTTTAACAATACAGTGGGATGAGAATCCAGTACCACTCACGGTTACAGAATTTTGGATGGTGCACGCTCTGGCGAAATTTCCGGGCCATGTGAAAAGCCGTCAGGTATTGATGCAAGAATCGAAAATATTTGTTGATGGAAGTACGATCACATCTCACATTAAGAGAATCCGAAAAAAATTCATGTTAATAGATGAAGCGTTTGATTGCATAGAAACAGTCTATGGAATGGGTTATCGCTGGAACCTTTCACCAGGCAGTATTAACTAAGAGAAATGAATTTTAAATTGAAAAACCCCTTTGGAATTCGTTCCAAACTAGTGTTTCTTTCCAGTTTTCTTCTGGTAATACCGTGGCTTGGTTACCGGTACATCTTAGTAATGGAAGACTATTTACGCAGAGGGCAGGAACAAACCGTGCTTGGTATGGCTCAGGCATTGGCATCCGCGCTCAATGAAAGGCCTGAGCTTTTCGATGAAGGAAGTTACAGCCCTGCAAGACAATCTGAAGACCTCTACGTGTATCCAGTGTTTTCACCACTTTCATTAAATGATGGTGAGCTAATTGATTGGCGAGAGTATCAGCAGTATGAAGTCGACTATGGGCGAGATGATTATCTGCGTACTTCACTAAATCCTTTGCGAGTCTATGCGCGTGATAATTCCCTTAGCTTCAAAAATATGGTGGGTGAATATAACGGGTCACTCTATGCCTATTTCAAAGTAACTGACGACAAGATTGTCTATCGATCCCGCGATACCTTAAGTGTTCACCGTAGTGACTTTCTCCAAATTTCCATGCTTTCTAAGGAGGGGAACGCTGTTAATCAATTTGTGATTGCTCCCCATGAACCCGAATTTCTTTATCCGTTTAAGGTAGGGCCAGATTTTTCTGACCCGATTCATGAAGAACGAATTAGCGGCCAGTGGTATGAAACTGATGATGGTTATGAAATAGAATTGCAGATACCGATGGAGATGTTGGGAGACCGATTAGGGTTTGCGTTATTTGATGTCGATGATCCTGAGTCACGAGCTATTAGTACTGTAATAGCCACCTACAAAGTTGCTGACGCCGAACGACTGGGTTCCCTGCGCCTACCAACTCCTGAAATAGATCGAATAGTCGCCGGTATGGATCACAGCAACTCGCGAATACAAGTGGTCGATCGCAGTGGTAGAGTATTGTTAACAGTAGGTGATATACAGAGTGCTTCGGGTCTGCAGCTATCTTCGAGAAGTGCAGATCAACAATCGAACAATTATTGGGTCTATATTAAAGACAAGATTCTCAATCCGCTTTACTATCGAATTCTCACCAAGCCAAGTAACGATTTCATTGATGAGCTTTATTCCGAAGTTTCCCGTGACGGCGCTCATATTGATTCAGCTTTAGCTGGTACAGCCAATACCCAGTTCCGAACGCTTGCTGATACTCAGACACGATTATTAGAGGCGGCTTACCCAATTCTGGCTAACGGAGAAGTAATGGGCGCAGTAGTTGTGGATCAGAATATGAATGGGCTTCGCACATTCAGAAATCAGGCGTTGGAATCTTTGTTTAATACAATTCTTGCGGTTATGTTCTTGATGATGTTTGGCCTATTTTTCTTTGCATCCAGAATATCCTCGCGTATTCGTGGATTACGCAATCAAGCAGAAAGCATTATTGATGATTCTGGCCGCGTGCAGAATACTATTGTGGCCTCACAAAATTCAGATGAAATAGGGGATCTTTCGCGTAGTTTTTCAAATATTGTGGAACGCTTAAGCCAATATACGAGCTATTTGGAAAATATGTCTTCAAGACTTTCGCACGAGCTAAGAACTCCAGTTACTGTTGTTCGTTCATCGTTAGAAAACCTTGGCATGACAGAGAAAAACGAAGAGTCGGCCATTTATATTGAACGAGCTGAAGAGGGGATCAAGCGGCTGAATTTAATCTTAACAAATATGAGTGAGGCAACTAGACTGGAGCAAATGCTTCAAACTTCAGAAAAAGAAAAAATAGATTTGAATAAAGTTGTTCATGGATGTGTTGAAGGATACAAGCTGGCCTATCCCGAAGCGAATTTTGAAAGAGACGCTCCCGAATGTTCGATATTAATAAGCGGCGTTCCAGAGTATATAGCTCAGTTGTTAGATAAACTTGTTGCTAACGCTGTGGAGTTTTCATACAAGGATCAACCGATCACAGTTTATTGTCGTACGTTGCGTGGCCATGCAGTGGTAAAAATTATCAATGCTGGCCCATTTCTACCAGAAGAGATGAAGGATAGGCTCTTCGAGTCGATGATCTCCGTTCGTCCTCAAGAAAAACAGAAACAACCTCATTTAGGAATAGGCCTACACATTGCCAGAATTATTGCCGATTTTCATGGCGGACAAATAAGTGCTGAAAACAGGCTTGACAAAGAAGGGGTGATAATTACTTTAGTCGTGCCCTTATTTTACAAATAGAGACTAGTGCGAATTTTCTAATCTCTCAATTTCTTAATCTCCAGAGTAATAGTCCGGGGCATTCTGTTTAACTATCACAGAGTCTGTAGCCCAAGCATGGCAAGTGTTTATCACTATTGGTTTGGCTTTAGTCTTGATAATCTCAGAATCACTCTTCTTTCGGCGATGGCTTTTTATTGGCCAGATAGTCTGCATTGCAACTGTAGCCATTGGGAATAGTAACTCCGTAAGGTGTGTGCAGCCTTGGGTTCCACCAACCTTCTTGCGTACTGCCTTGCGCCACCCTGGCTCCATCCTAATACCGATTAAACATTCATAATTTGGCGTTATGTTAGGGCACATTTCGAAGGGACTATTATCAGTAATGGCAACCACGTCTTGAATGACGAAATCATCATCTATCGTTACTCTCAATAGCATTTCATGCAACGGCTCGCCAATCTGAACTTCGCCGCGCCAATCGTTACGGAATTCGTAAGTCTTGGTATCCTTCATGTGGGCTTCGATGTCCCACATTCCATCATTTCTTTCATAACCGCGATAATCGATAGATCGCGCATGTAATTGCTGTCTCGCAGCACTTTCAGGGAATGGCATAACTACACCTTGTCAATTAAATTTCCAGTGGATTTCTGATAGTCTTTTAAAGACAAAGAACCGCATTATCAGTAGAGGAACTTATTCTTTTGTCTATATTCTGTGTTAAAGATTATAGCGCAAGTGCGATTATTTGTGTGCTCTGGTCAAAATGATGAGGCATAATACAAAGAAAATTCAGGAGAGGAGATTTTCCAATGGCAACTGCAACTGCAACTGCAACTGCAACTGCACGACATATATTGGTGGATACGGAAGCAGAATGCATTCAATTGAAAGACAAAATTGACGGCGGCGAAGACTTTGCGGAAGTCGCTAAAGCTCATTCAAATTGTCCCTCGAAAGCTCAGGGCGGTGATCTTGGTCAATTTAGTCCTGGTATGATGGTAAAAGAATTTGACGAAGTAGTTTTCAGTGCAGACGTAAATACTTTGCAAGGACCAGTGAAAACGCAATTTGGCTACCATCTACTCGAAGTAACAAGTAGAGATTAAGTAAATCGAAATCAGTGATGCATTAAAGATTTTTAAAAAAGAAAATCGACAATTCAAAAAATGATTTTATCTGTTTTCATTTCTTGAATTAATGAATTTTTCTTAAATGTTTACTTAAATTATTCAACAATTGGAGGCCGTTAAAATAGTGGCGACTTAGCCGGCCATCATAGTGGAGTCCGTACAGAGATTGCTCACTCTTATGTAAAGGCAGAAAAGAACCAAGCTCGAATCAGCGAATTTTAAATAGGTAAAAGAACTTAGAATGCCACGGCATAAATACACAATTGATCTTATAAAGCAGATGGCAGAATGTGATGCTAATTACATTCGTCTTCTCAAATTGGTGCCCCAGCTTAGGGCCTATCGAGATAATTCTTTTTTGGACTATTTATTACCTGGAAAGAATTCCACTGATCAAAAAGAAATAGAGTTAGAACTGTACTCATTAGAACCTGAAAAAGCTCTGGAAGGTCTTTTTACTGAGTTTTGTATTGCTGATTTAGAAAGTCAGAACGACAAGGTAACCGTCGAAATAAAAATTTTGGAGGCTTTTAAATATACGACTACGCTAGAGATTACTCAGAAACCAGAATTAAAAGAATGGATGACTAATCCATCTATGTTGGTGCGGGTTTATCATGATGCGAGCACAGCCGAAGTCGTTTCTTATCAAGGCCACCACAATTTGAAATCCAGATATTCTCAACCGAACACAAAAATGTATCACTCGGATGAGAAAATGCAGGTTAATGTATTTCTGGGTGAATGGTTGTCTCATTGTCTAAAGGTCGGCAGGAGCTTAACATCTCCAGAAATATTACTTAGTACTTAGTACGGTCTCTAGGTGCCAGCCATGACCAATCTGTCTACACAAAGTCCTATCCATCTTGTTCAGATCACTGATACTCACCTTTATAGTGGATTGGCTGCCACTCTCTTAAAAATGAATACTCAAGATTCTCTGAATCATGTTATTGATTTAGTGAAGATAAAAGAATCTACCATCGACCTAATCCTCGCCACTGGTGACATTGCCCAAGATGCCTCATTTGATGCCTATAATAATTTTTCCAAAGCCATCTCAGAATTAGGTGCTCCCTATCGATGGATACCAGGAAACCATGACAATATCGCAGTGATGGAATTAATTTCTGCAGCTACGGATGCCTGCGAACGAGTTATTACAATAAATAACTGGCAAATACTGATGCTGGATACCAGTATATTGGGCCAGGTTCATGGCCGTTTGGCTGATAAAGAATTGCAGTTGATCGATACGACTCTGACCGCTGCGCAAAATGACGCTGAAGTTGAACACTGTCTAGTATGTTTGCATCATAACCCCATTTCTGGCGGTGCAGTTTGGATGCATGATATTGGTTTGGAAAATGGTGAGGAATTTTTCGACAGGCTTGCTCGATTCGATAAAGTGAGATCCATGTGGTGACCCGCCAGTACATCGATGAATTAAGAGATTTGGAGGTAAAAAAGCTCTCAAATCCAGATAATTTTTTGATATTGGTGCAGACTGGTGATGAAACCTTGGACTATCGAGACGCAGCTGAAAAGTTCAGCAATTCACTTTGCTGGATTCGTGAGAATGGAAATCACAGCTAGGAAAACTTCGCCAAAGAATTGCCAGGAATCTTTGAGTTCCTACTATCAAGAATTAGCTAACTTGTGTGATAAAATACTATTTATCTACAGTAAAATAACGTCTTCTGGAAAAACTGTAAACAAGCGCTAAATCCAGCAATAAAGCAGCGACGTTAGAATGAGAAATTATTAATGAGCAATACCTACAACGCTGACGCGATTGAGGTACTTACCGGACTTGACCCTGTTCGAAAAAGGCCTGGCATGTACACCGATACAACACGGCCAAATCACCTTGTACAGGAGGTGATCGATAATAGCGTCGACGAGGCGCTTGCTGGTTTCGCTAGTACCTTAACTCTCACTCTCAATAAAGACGGCTCCGTAGAAGTCACCGACGATGGCCGCGGAATGCCAGTCGATAAGCACAAAGGCGAGAAAGTCAGTGGAGTTGAGTTGATTCTTACCCGGTTGCATGCTGGGGCGAAATTCTCCAACAAGAATTATCAATACTCTGGTGGTTTACATGGTGTTGGTGTCTCTGTGGTGAATGCGCTTTCTAAATATCTTGAAGTCATAGTGAGGAGAGACGGCAAAGTCTACTCAATGACATTCAAAGGCGGCGAGAAAGCCTCCGAGCTAAAACCCTTTGATAAAGTTGGTAAGAGAAATACTGGAACCACAGTAAAGTTTTTAGCTGATGAGAAATACTTCGATTCTGTAAAAATCTCCATACCTAAATTGAAGCATGTGCTGCGAGCCAAAGCAGTGCTTTGTTCTGGCCTCAGAGTAATCTTTCACGATGAGACTGTGAGTAAGGATAAGGCTCAGAGCGAAGAGTGGATCTATGAAAATGGTCTCACAGATTATTTAATCCAGGCAACAGACGATTTTGAAACTCTGCCCCAGGAGCCTTTTATTGGTTCTGTACAGGGTAACGATGAAGCCGTGGATTGGGCAATACAATGGCTACCTGAAGGCGGTGAGGTTACTGGTGAAAGTTATGTCAACCTGATTCCAACGCCCTTAGGTGGAACTCATGTGAGTGGCTTACGTACTGGGTTATTGGATGCGCTGAGAGAATTTTGTGAATTTCGAAACTTGCTACCTCGTGGTCTTAAGCTTTCTCCCGATGATGTTTGGGAAAAATGTTGTTATGTGCTGTCATCTAAACTCCTAGATCCTCAGTTCTCAGGCCAAACCAAAGAGCGGCTTTCTTCTCGGCAATGTGCAGTATTTGTAGCCGGTGTGGTCAAAGATTCTTTTAGCCTTTGGCTTAATCAGCATACTGATGAAGCCGAGGCGATAGCAGAGCTGTGCATTAGTAACGCCCAATCACGACTGAAAGCCAGTAAACAAGTTGCTCGAAAAAAAGTGACTTCAGGTCCGGCCTTGCCAGGAAAGCTTGCAGACTGTTCGACTCAAGATGTAATGTCAGGCGAGTTATTTTTGGTCGAAGGAGATTCTGCCGGTGGCTCTGCAAAGCAAGCACGAGACCGAGAATTCCAAGCGATCATGCCCCTGAGAGGAAAAATTCTAAACACCTGGGAAGTTGATTCCAGTGAAATATTGGCCTCCCAAGCCGTGCATGATATTGCGACAGCGTTGGGAGTTGATCCCGCCACACCGAATATAGATGGCTTGCGCTATGGCAAGATCTGTATTCTCGCTGATGCAGACTCAGATGGTCTACATATTGCTACTTTGCTGTGCGCTCTGTTCCTAAAACACTTTCGCGCTATTGTAGAGGCTGGACATGTTTATGTGGCGATGCCTCCGCTATTTCGAATCGATGTCGGTAAAGAAGTATTCTATGCTCTGGACGAAGATGAAAAGAATGGTGTGCTTGATCGTATCGCGGCAGAGAGGAAAAGCGGAAAAGTGAATGTACAAAGGTTTAAAGGCTTGGGAGAAATGAACCCCTTGCAACTGCGCGAAACTACTATGGCGCGCGATACTCGTCGTTTAGTACAGTTGACTTTGGAAGAAATTTCTACAGCAAATAAAAATACTTCGACTTTCGAGATGATGGATCTTCTACTGGCAAAAAATCGTGCTCCAGATCGAAAGGCATGGCTAGAAGACAGTGGCAATAAAGCTGATTTTGCGGAATAGCTTAAAGCTAAGCAATTGAATTTTTTAATAGCGAATAATTTAATATCGATTTATTAAATATAAAACGAAACACAATTGAGTGACAAATGAATCAAGACATTACGATTAGCGAAGATGGCGTTGAGCAAATTCCGTTAAGAAGTTATACGCAACAGGCATATCTCAATTACTCTATGTACGTTATCAATGATCGGGCTCTGCCAAGCATTGGTGACGGGCTAAAGCCTGTTCAGCGTCGGATTATCTATGCAATGTCCGAGCTTGGCTTGAAAGCCAGTTCCAAATTTAAAAAATCTGCAAGAACCATAGGAGATGTGATTGGTAAATTTCACCCACACGGTGATTCGGCCTGTTATGAAGCTATGGTGCTCATGGCCCAATCATTCACTTATCGTTATCCATTAGTAGATGGTCAAGGCAATTGGGGATCACAGGACGATCCTAAATCATTTGCTGCGATGCGCTATACGGAATCTCGTCTTCGAGACTATGCAGATGTTCTACTTGGAGAATTAGGCCTGGGCACTGTCGAATGGAAGCCAAATTTTGATGGCACTATGGACGAGCCAGAAATACTTCCGGCACGCCTGCCTAATGTCCTTTTGAATGGTGGTAGTGGTATTGCTGTTGGCATGGCCACTGATATACCTCCCCATAATCTCAACGAAGTGGCTAAAGCCTGTATTCATTTATTGGATAAGCCAAAAGCGACAGTGAATGACCTCTGTAAATTTATTAAAGGCCCTGACTTTCCAACCGAAGCTGAATTAATTACCCCAAAAGAAGAAATTCTCGAGTTGTATAAGACGGGTCGCGGATCGTTAAAGGCAAGGGCTACCTACACCGTTGAGAGTGGCGATATCATTATCAATGCCTTGCCATTTCAAGTTTCAGGAGCGAAAGTTCTTGAGCAGATAGCAGCGCAAATGAACAAGAAAAAATTACCAATGGTCGTAGATCTTCGAGATGAGTCAGATCACGAGAATCCAACACGAATTGTTATCGTGCCCAAGTCAAACAGAACTGATATAAACGCAGTAATGTCACATTTGTTCTCAACTACTGATCTTGAAAAAAACTATCGTGTTAATTTCAACATGATAGGCAATAACAAACGCCCTCAAGTAAAAGACATTGCTACTCTACTTAAGGAATGGATTCAGTTTCGTACTACCACTGTTCGGCGGCGCCTTCAGTACAGGCTCGACAAGATCCTCGATCGCCTTCATCTCTTAGACGGATTATTAATTGCCTATCTCAATATTGATGAAGTAATTAAAATTGTTCGAAAAGAAGAAAAGCCGAAGCCGGCACTGGTAAAGAAGTTTAAGATTTCAGAGCGTCAGGCAGAAGCCATCTTAGAACTTAAGCTCCGTCAGTTAGCAAAACTCGAAGAAATAAAAATAGAAGCAGAACAAAAAGAGCTAAACGCTGAGAGAAAGATTTTAGAACAGTTATTGAATAGTGCAACTCGGCTAAAAACGCTTATTAAGAAAGAGATTCAGGCAGATGCTGAACGATTTAGCGATGAACGTAGAACGCCTATCGTCAAAAGAGAAGAAGCTAAGGCTTATTCCGAAACTGAACTGCTCTCCGTTGATCCGATAACTATTGTCTTATCCGATAGGGGCTGGATGCGTGCAGCAAAGGGTCACGACGTAGATCCCCATGCGCTGCAATATAAATCTGGAGATGGATTTAAGATTGCCGCAAGAGGAAAGAGCAACCAGCTAGCGATATTTATGGATTCCACCGGGCGAGCATATTCACTTCCAGCACACACTCTTCCATCTGCCCGTGGCCAAGGCGAGCCAGTGTCAGGAAAAGTTAATCCACCTTCTGGCGCAACATTCGAAGGAGTTGTGATTGGTGAGAATGACATAGATGTCTTGTTGGCTAGCGATGCGGGCTATGGTTTTGTAGGAAAGATAGGCGATTTAATCAGCAAGAATAAGTCTGGCAAAAATATTCTGCGAATTCCCAAAGGTGGTCGGGTATTACCTCCGATAATGCTCTCGGATTACGGAAGTGATTTTATTGTCTCCATTACCAACGAAGGACGCATGCTAATGTTTCCATTGAGCGAATTGCCTAGGCTCGCGAAAGGTAAGGGGAATAAGATTATTAGCATTCCAACAGCCAGAGTCGCAGAACGATTAGAGTTTGTAGTAGCGCTAGCAGTGCTCACGGAAGAAGACACCTTAACCGTTCATGCCGGTAGGCGACATCACAATTTGAAACCAGCAGACTTACAGCATTACCGCGGCGAAAGGGGTCGGCGCGGAAACAAGTTACCTCGCGGATTCCAAAATGTAGATCGCATCGAAGTTGTTGAGTAATTGCGCACTCGAATTGATTGGAGATAACGCACTAGAGAGCGTATATGTGGCTGGCCGGTAGACACCAATCAGTCGGCATAAAGAGTGGCTAGTTGAACGGCTTGTCTTTCCAGTAAGGACTTATAGTCGAACATAGGTTCACAGCTTAGATAAGTTACAATCTGATAATCATCATCGACGATGATGAATTCTTCGCCCTCAACTCGAGTTCCTGCGCCTGCATGTTCGAAGCAGGCCTCGCTAATGAGCAAGGAATTATCTGGACTTTCATCACAGATCTGTCGAGTAAGGTCGACAGTTTTCCCAATTAGATTATTTGTATCTTGGGTGATTGGTGAATAGAGGCCGCTCACTGCGGGCCCGCTGTGGACAGCAAGTCGAAATTTAGCAGAAATTTGTGTGTCATCAATATCTGTTAAACCAGCAATTAATTGAATAAAAAGCTGACCGGCACAGATCGCATAGAATGCCTGCTCTTCTTCAACCTGAAGAGTGCCAAAGTTAATCATCAATTCACCATCTGCACAGTAACTCACATTTCCACTATAAAGCTGGCTTATCTTGCCGGCAAAGAAATAATACTTATTTAAAAGATTAACCAGTTTCTCTTCGCTTAAAGTTGAGGCGAGATAGTGAAAATTGGCCATCTTGACCGATAACAGGGTTGCGTCTTGTTTACCTGGTAGTGTTTTGAAACCATGCTCTTCGGTCTCTGGCTTTCCTTTCCCAAAGTTGTCCAGAAATGTATTTTGGGCAAGAAATTCAGCTGTGGCGTTAAACTGTCGAATAGCAGCAGTTATTTCATTGTTACTCTTTGGTTCTGGGCAAGTCTCTATTTCGCCCTTGCGAATATTGCTAATCGAAAATGCTAGCAGGTTTGCAGGAAAACTAATTAAATATTGGAAGTAGGTTGTGGTTACTGCTGCGGCTAACATTAGTAAAAGCAATGAAGCTGCAATTATTAACAACAAGTTATTAACGATCCCCGCTTCAATATAACTGACGTCAAGTTGGATTCGCACGTAGCCAGCGATTGAGTCGGGCAATTGAATTGGTGCCACGTACTCAGTTCGCAAGGTTCCCAGTTGAAATGGTATGGGAATAATGGTGGAAAATTCTTCTTGATCCCCGGAGGCTAGCGCGATAATTTCATTATCGACATTTAATACTGCGATCTCGGTGATCGCTGTATTATTGGTCAGACTGTTAAGCATTACATTCATGCTTATTAGATCATTCACCAAAATAAAGTCTGTAAGCTGGCTTGCTGTTTGACTGGCCAGTATCAGTCCATGATTATCAGCCTGCTGGCGAAGTAAATTTTGCGTGTTGTAACTGCTTATTAGCCAGAAAGTGCATATTGAAATCACCAACAGCAAGCAGACCGCTATTGAAAATTTCCTAGAAATTTGAGCGCGGGATTTTGGTGATTCAGACAAGTCTTCTGCCGCTGATTCCTGTGAAGTTTGAATTTCTTGCAAGGGAGCCACTCTTTTGTGTAACTACTGCAAATAGCGAGCAACTTGAATAGTTAGCTACAGTAGGAAAACTATCTAAGTTACATCCGGTTATCTTCTGGAAATGCCAGAGCGTTAGGATATCAGGAGCTAGCCCCATCCCCAATCAGTTTGTTGGCTTGCCGCTATGCTATTGACGTTGAAGTATAGGTATAGGTATAGGTATAGGTATAGGTATAGGTATAGGTATAGGTATAGGTATAGATTTGCTTCTAGAGAGAATTGATCCGAGATTTTTAGAGAAATAGCATTGTATAAATGTTCTCAGCCATCGGTGTGGTCACTCTGAGCCCGTTATTATAGAATTGTGCTATTGTCGTTTTAGGCTGCAGGCGCTTATCAAAGCCTTTGTTGTTAAACCAGCCGTGTTTTTGACGATTCTCCAGCTTCTTCCTGAACTAAAGTTGGTACTAAATAACCAGGAAGTTGGCGTTGTACTTCACCTAGAATCTCTAGAGCATACCTCTTGGTCACTTGAAAGTGAGTGGTGCCGCTGACCCTATCTGGTAAATGCAGATAATAGGGTAGTACATCACAGCTAAAAAGCGCTCGACTGAGTTCGATTAAAATTTGTGGCTTATCGTTAACTTTACTTAAAACTACGGATTGATTAAGCATAATGATGCCATTGGCGGCTAACGTGCTTAAACCAGCCTTAGTTTGTTCATCTAGTTCTTGCGCGTGATTACAATGCACTACCATTACGGATTTTAGTCGAGATTCAGTGAGAATCCGGATTAATTTGCTAGTGACTCTCTGAGGTATAACGATGGGTAGGCGGGTATGAATCCGTAGTGTCGATATATGCGAAATCTCAGATACTTGATCAATCAGCCAGGCAAGTTGACGATCGGATAGGGCTAAAGGGTCACCGCCACTAAAGATCGCTTCTTCAATAGAGGTATCTTCCGCTAAGTATTTCAGCACAATACCCCATTCTTCTCGGCTTGGGGAATTATTCTCATAATTGAAATGTCGACGGAAGCAATAGCGACAATGGACGGCACAGTATGAGGCTGCTGTAAGTAATGCTCGTCCATGGTACTTATGCAGGAGGCCTTGAATAGGGTTAAAGCTCCGCTCTGAGAGAGGATCGGGACTATCTTTAGGTCCTGAAGTTTCCTCAAGTAAATCTGGCCAAACTTGCCGTAAAAGCGGGTCATTCCAATCGCCTTTGCGAATACGCTTGGCAAAGGGCCGTGGAACTTTTAAAGAGAATTGCCCTAAGGCATCTGAACCGAGAGCCAGCTTGGTTTCATCGAGCTCCAAGAATTGAAGTAATTCCTTTGGATCTGTAATCAGATCAGATAATATCTCTTGCCATTTTTCAGGTAAGTTGGAATCGATTAATTTTAGTGCCGAGGTATGCATTTAGAAAAACCTGAAAGCTTGGGATGAATTTTAGTAATATTGAGTTTTGTGGAATTGCTTATAGGCAGATCATAGCAACAAAATCTTTGCTGCACATTGTCACGATTGAGTGAGAGGAAATAATGGCGAATTATTCAACAAATGAATTTAAGGGTGGTCTAAAAGTTCTTATAGATGCAGAACCTTGTTCAATCCTGGAAAACGAAATAGTCAAACCGGGTAAAGGACAGGCCTTTAATAGAGTAAAACTGCGCAATCTGAAGAACGGCAGAGTCTGGGAGCGCACTTACAAATCTGGTGAATCGGTTGAGGCTGCAGATGTTCTCGAAATAGATATGGAATATCTATATTCTGATGGGGAGTTCTGGCATTTCATGAAAACAGATGACAGCTACGAGCAGGTAGCTGCCGATGCCAATGCGATTACCGATGCAAAGAATTGGTTAAAAGAGCAAGATATATATACGGTAGTGCTGTGGAACGATGCTCCGATATCTGTGACACCGCCAAATTTTGTTGAACTAGAAGTTACTGAAACTGACCCCGGCCTTAAAGGCGATACTGCACAAGGCGGCACCAAGCCAGCAACACTTAGCTCAGGCGCTGTAGTTAAAGTTCCGCTCTTCGTTAATATAGGAGATGTTTTAAAAGTAGATACCCGTACAGGTGAATACCAAAACCGGGCGAACAAATAACCAATGATGCTAATTAAAAAAACAAAGTTTGTGGACGGTCTATTGAGACCTTACTGCTAGCCTAATGAAAGTTTAATGGATAATTGGAAACCAACTGCTCAACTGGAAAGTCTTCAAATTCGGGCTGAGTTGCTGATTAAAATTCGACAATTCTTTTTTGAGCGCAATGTATTAGAAGTCGAAACACCATTACTCGCTAGAACAACAGCTACTGACGTTCATATACAATCGTTGGAAGTCTTATCAGTGGATTCTATTTTAGATACCAAATTTTACCTGCAGACTTCGCCTGAATTCGCCATGAAGAGGATGCTCTCTGCAGGCAGTGGCGCTATCTACCAAATCTGTAAAGCATTTCGACAGGGAGAAGTAAGCAAAATTCACAATCCCGAATTTACTATGTTGGAATGGTACCAACTCGGTTATTCTCAGAGTGATCTTATCGACGAAGTTGAATCGCTTATTTCTGCTGTGCTGCCAATTCAAGCGATTCCAAAACTGTCCTACCGTGAGGTTTTCCAGCAACAATTAGGTTTTGACCCTCACAATATATCTTTCAAAAAATTGAATTCCTTCGCTGCAGAGCATATTGATGTTGGTGCGCAGCAACTTAGTCAGACGGATCTACTGCAATTATTGATGGATGCCATTGTAGTGCCACATTTACCGAAAAATATTTTTGTGTACGATTTTCCTGTTGATCAGTGCGCACTCGCAGCCATAAAAAAAGATAGCGATGGCCAAGAAGTGGCAAAGCGTTTTGAGTTATTCTGTTCAGGCATGGAACTAGCCAACGGTTATTATGAGCTGACCGATTCCAACGAACAGGAATCTCGATTCGAGGCAGATAAGAATAAAAGGCAAGAACTGGGTCTGCCAGAGTATCCCCTAGACAGCAAGCTAATAGCTGCTTTGGACTATGGCCTACCTAATTGTGCAGGAGTGGCCCTAGGAGTAGACCGGCTTTGCATGCTAGCTGCCGGCTACACAGAAATTTCCAAAGTGATTAGTTTTACCACCGACAAAACTTAATCGCTATTAATCCTAGCTTCTTCTATGACTCTAATTTTATACAAATCACGCAACTGACAAGTAATTGGGCCAGGCTCTCCGCCGCCAATTGTTTGTCCATCAATTTTTACCACTGCCAGTGCAATCGTGGTCGCACTGCTAATAAAAGCCTCGTCAGCTTCTAAAGCTTCAGTTACTGTGAAGAGACGCTCTTTATATTCGATTCCTGTTTCTGTGGCAATTTCCAGAATTGTTCGGCGTCTGATTCCGGGCAGTATTTCATTTGATAAAGGGCGGGTAATTATCTTGTTGTTTTTTACAATGTAAGCACTTGATGAAACTCCTTCAGTCACATAACCGTCTTCCACCATCCAGCCTTCCGCCGCGCCTTTTGCCACAGCATCTTGTTTGGCCAGGCATTGGCCTAAGAGATTGAGTGATTTTATATCTCTGCGTTTCCAGCGCAAGTCAGGAGTCGTAACTACATTGATTCCCTTTGTAGCCTGTGGATTCTCAAGTAATTCCATGACCGAGGTAAACGCCACAAAACTTGGTTTCACCCCAATTGGAAACGGAAAATCTCGATCTGCTACTCCTCGTGTGACTTGAGTGTAGACAATACCTTCAGTAAGTTGGTTCTTGGTAACTAAGTCCTCTAAGACTTTTACATATTCTTCTTTTGAGCAAGGCCAGGCAATTTGAATTTCATTAAGGCTACGTTCTAATCTATCGAGAAAATATTCTTTGTCGACTAACTGATTATTTATAACGGGGACTACTTCGTAGACACCATCTCCAAAAATGAATCCTCGGTCGAAGATAGAAATTTTTGCGTCTTCTTTTGCTATAAATTCGCCGTTCACGTAGACAATTCGACTCACTTCTTACTCCCAATCATAAATATTTATTTTAACTCTTTCAAAATCCATTCCGAGTCAATGGTAGTTCTGCTAAGAAAACTTTTCCGCAAAATTGCTCAAGGCATCGCCGTCCAGTCGTTGCACGGTCCAGCCCTCCATAGGCTCAGCGCCGATCGATCGATAAAACTGAATCGAAGGCTTATTCCAATCTAATACTGACCACTCTACTCGAGTGAATTTATTGTCTACTGCGAGCTTTGCCAAATAGGAGAGCAGTGATTTGCCGAATCCTTTGCCGCGCATAGCTGGTTTCACATAAATATCTTCGAGATAAATACCAGGACGGCCAGTAAAGGTTGAGAAATTATGGAAATATAAAGCATAAGAAACTGCTATTTCTTTAAATTCTCCAATGAGCACTTCGGCATAGGGCTTTTCACCGAATAATGATTCTTCGAGTATAGGTATTGTAGCCACCAGTTCATGGCTAAGTTTTTCATATTCTGCCAATTCAGCAATGAAGCCTAGGATCGATGAGCAATCTTCGATGCTAGCTTTTCGGATTCGAAAACCAGGTATTGATGTAGCTATTTCCATAGTGTGATCTCGTATTTTTGACAATTATACACAGTGATACCCCCGAGTCGCGGCCGGAAACCGGCATCGGGGATTCCGCTATTCTAGCTAGTCTATGGCTGTTATAATACGCGCCTTTTTTTCGGTCTATAAATTTCAGTCTACTAATCCGAGCCCGCTCGATCCAAAAGGGAAGGGAAAGCAAACGTGGATTAATAAAGATTTATTCATTAATTATTAATACACGGCAGATTAACTCTAAGGAATTACGATGTCAGAGCAAAAACCAACAATTATTTACACTGAAACCGATGAAGCGCCAGCACTAGCAACCTATTCACTGCTTCCAATTATTCAGGCATTTGCCAAAGCCTCAGGCGTTGATGTCGAGACCCGAGATATTTCTCTCTCCGGCCGTATTATTGCCAATTTTTCTGATTATTTAACTGATGATCAAAAAAAATCAGATGCTCTTGCAGAACTCGGCGCACTTACGCAAGATCCGATGGCCAATATTATTAAGCTGCCTAACATCTCTGCTTCGGTACCCCAAATGAATGCAGCGATCAAGGAACTCCAGGTTAAGGGTTATGCACTACCAAACTATCCTGATGATGCTAGAAACGATGAAGAAGCCGATGTAAAAAATCGTTATGACAGAATCAAAGGCAGTGCGGTTAACCCAGTATTAAGAGAAGGGAACTCAGACCGACGTGCCCCGGCTTCAGTAAAGTCTTATGCGCAAAAAAACCCTCATTCAATGGGAACCTGGTCTGCAGATTCTAAATCTCATGTTGCTAGCATGGCAGTTGGAGATTTTTTCGGTAGTGAAAAATCTACTACTTTGAATTCAGCAACTACCGCCCGAATAGTGCACAGCGATGATGAAGGGAATAAGTTGGTTCTTAAAGAAGGTATCGCTTTACAATATGGAGAAGTAATTGATGCTTCTTCTATGAGTAAGAATGCTCTGCGTGAGTTTCTTGCTCGTGAAATCGATGCTTCCAAGGAAGAAGGCGTGCTTATGTCGCTACACTTGAAAGCAACTATGATGAAAGTGTCAGACCCGATTATTTTTGGCCACGCTGTAACTGTATTCTACGCTGATGTATTCGAAAAACATGCAACAGTATTTGAGCAGTTGGGAGTTGATCAAAATAATGGTATCGGTGATGTATATAGCAAAATCCAGTCTTTGCCTGATGCTGAGCAGGCAATAATCGAAGCCGATCTTCGATCCTGTTATGCCAACAAGCCTGAAATTGCGATGGTGGACTCTGACCGCGGCATAACTAATTTACACATACCCAGCGATGTAATTATTGATGCTTCAATGCCGGCAGCCCTGCGCACTTCTGGTCAAATGTGGGGTCCGGATGGTGAGCTTCATGATATGAAGGCGATAATTCCTGATCGCTGTTATGCCGGTGTTTACCAGGAAGTAATTGATTTCTGTAAAGCCAACGGAGCGTTCAATCCGTCAACGATGGGTAGTGTGCCAAATGTTGGTTTAATGGCCCAAAAGGCTGAAGAATATGGTTCTCATGATAAGACTTTCGAGGTGGAATCAGCAGGTTCTATTACAGTTGAAGATGCGGAGGGGAATGCATTACTTAGCCACGAAGTAGAAAGCGGTGATATCTGGCGTATGTGTCAGGTAAAAGATGCGCCGATTCAGGATTGGGTAAAACTGGCAGTAAGCCGGGCACGGCTGTCTGGGATTCCAGCAGTATTTTGGCTAGATGAGGCTAGAGCTCATGATGCTGAACTTATTAAAAAGATTAATCAATATTTACCGACCCACGACACGAGAGGTTTGGAGCTTCATATCAAAGCACCAGGAACCGCGACCCGATTCTCTCTAGATCGAATTCTTGAAGGGAAAGATACGATATCGGTGACCGGCAATGTCTTAAGAGATTATCTAACCGACTTATTTCCAATTCTTGAATTAGGCACAAGTGCAAAGATGCTATCCGTTGTGCCTCTAATGAGTGGTGGAGGATTGTTTGAAACTGGAGCTGGTGGTTCTGCACCAAAGCACGTTCAACAATTTGAAAAAGAAAATCATTTGCGCTGGGACTCTCTCGGTGAGTTTCTTGCTCTGGCAGCTTCTTTAGAGCACTTGGCTAATGTGTCTGGAAACCAGCGTGCGAAGATTCTGGCCGATGCTTTGGACAAAGCTACCGGAGAATTTCTCGATGAAAATAAATCTCCGTCCAGAAAAGTGAATGAACTAGACAATCGGGGTAGTCATTTTTATTTAGCAACTTATTGGGCCAAAGCCTTAGCAGCTCAAGAGTCTGATCCGGAACTTGCTGCAAAGTTTTCTGAACTTGCCACAGGCCTGACTAACAACGAGTTGAAGATTGTTGAAGAATTGAATTTTGTGCAAGGTGTGACAATGGATGTGGGTGGCTACTATAAACCAGATCCAGAAAAAGCTGCGATTGCTATGCGCCCTAGTGCAACATTTAATGAGCTCTTGGCGAAAATCTAAAATCGCCGACTCTATAGTCGAAACAGTCGAATATAAAAAAGCCCGCTATCAAAAAATAGTGGGTTTTTTTTGTGTCAAAAACTAACTATTTAATTGGACGGATGTAGCGCTTAATGCCACCCACGGGGCCCACTTCGGCTCCAAAGATATTTCCATTCGCATCTGCGACGACACCTTCTGCTGTACAAGTACCACGGCAATCAGGTTGAGGATCAGGAATTAGAAACTCCACTTCCCCTGTTTGCGCTGATCCCACACGAATACCACGCAACCAATCGCCGTGAGCAGGGTTTACCGAGCCCGATTCAGAATCAGCTGAGTAGAGAACATCATTTTTATCAATATAGATGCCACTAGGACGGCCAAATTGATACCAAACGTCGATAAAATTACCTTCTTGATCGAAAATCTGCACACGATTATTGCTTCTATCGCCAACAAATAAACGGCCCTTTGAATCCATTGCCAAGGCATGAGGCTGAGTAAACTGGCCATCGCCGCTACCCATTTCACCAAACGACTTAATGAACTCGCCATCTGCAGTGAATTTCAGGATTCTGGCTGGAGTTCCCGGGTTGTTGGAGTGACCTTCGGCGACAAAAATATCGCCATTAGGAGCTACATGCATATCATTAGGGGTGAAGAAATAATCAACATCTCTACCACCACCTTTGCTGCCTAAAGCCATTAAATGGACGCCGGTTGGGCTGAATTTGTGAACCTGATGGCCATAGGCATCGTCAGGAGGGTTATCACCGCCCTGATTGTCCCGGCCGTCAGCGATCCAGACGTTTCCTTCAAAATCTATATGAATACCATGGGGCCAGGTGATATAACCCGCACCGAAGCTGCGAACCATATTACCATTCTTATCAAATAGCATAATTAGATTTGTATCGGGGTTTTGAACGCAGGCGTTGATATTGGCGCCACAGCGCTCTGCCACCCAGATGCTCTCTCCATCAAGGTCTACATCAACAGTACTGGATGAGCCCCAGCCTCTGCCTGCAGGCATTTTTAAGAAACCAGACTGGGTACTGTAAGGATTTGCCAGATCATTGGTAGGAGGCATATCGGGTTGTGCGGAAGCTAGTGCTGGCACCATCAACAAGATGATGAGTAATGATTTTATGCTGTTCTTATACATCTCGGTAACGCTCGCTGGATACAAAAAGGGGATACAAGAATAAACTAGGGCAGGGAGCAATTCAATTGTGTTAACCGCTAGGGATATTCTAAATTCGAACTACAGCTTAGAAGGACAAGGTGGATTCTAGATTGATAGAAGTCTGAGCCCTCTTATTTCAGAAAAATGTAATCAATTGATCCGAGATACAACAATACCAAAGGGATCGATCTCAATTGAAACTGCGCTCATATCTGTTATATCCACTGGGCTGGCTTGAGCATCATCATGATAGGCGAACACAAAAACCTTTTTGGCTTCCGCTTTTCTTGCCGGTAAAGTCGCTGATACTGAGTCAAATCCTTGGGGAATAAAGATATTAACAACATCAACTTTATCCCCTGCAGAAATTGTAAACCCCCGCTTTCCCGAGTACCAACTTGATTTGCTTTTGGGGAAATCATTTGTAATTTCATCGTCGTAAACGAAAATGATATCAACTTCAGTGATGATAATTGCGTTGGGGTCCAGGCGAGAAGAGATTTTGACTTCATTAAGCTCGGCCATACTTGCGCTAGAGTATATGAGGAGAAAAACAAAGGGAATAAATTTAATCATCAAAGAACTGTGTCTAAAAAATTTAGGGTTTAGATAATATAGAGTTTAGAAATTGCATAAAAAAACCAGAATGGGATCAATCCGCATTCTGGTTCTTACAAATCTGTATAAAGAAGTTAGCGGTAAATGTTCTATTTACCTACTAATTTTCTTCGTTTTCTTCAGTCTGAACTGTACCAGTACTAGACAAGGGCGAGCCATCTCCGTTCATGCCCATAGACTCGTAGCGTCTCCAGCCAGCAAGAATACCGATAAGCCCATGATTACCTTCATGGCAGGCATATTCGTAAACTGGATCGGCGCCAATTCTCATTGGTAGTTTTGCTGACCAAGACTCATCCCAAGAAAGAGGGTCTTCAACAGTGAAATCATACTCAAGAGTCTCAGCGTTGATTCTTGTAAACCGTTCTGTCACCTGAGCTTCTCTTGACATGCCACGAAGGTTGTAATCGTGGTAATAGTTTTGCGTATGGACCACTAAGGTATCGCCTTCCCAATAAGCGATTGAATCACCTTCCCACTTCAGTTGCTTTGTGTGGTGTTCGCTATCGAGTCGGATGATGCGAGCGGTGTGAACCATTTCATTTAAAATCATAATGTGATCTTTCGTTTGTACAAGTTGCATATTGTTGTTGTACGAACCTGGAATCATTGGTGGGCCGCCAACAAAGCCAGTGAGACAGCGGTCAACAGTTGTTCTGCCTTCAGGGCCAGCACTCTCGAAAACCATTTGTCTATAGACTGCCCGTCGTTCGCGACCAGCAGCATTGGCCGTTGGTGCGCGACCATTTGGCGGATCATAAATAAGTGAGGTTCTGCGATCAGCAATGGTTTGTATGCCACGCTCATACCAGAATTCATTGTAGGAAATCACTCCTGGTGGATAACCTGCGCCGCCAACAGTATCGATGATCAGATCTCGATTCTGGCGTTGATTCTCATAAGCTTCCCATTCAGCAGCTTCTTCGGCGGTTAGGGTTGCTTTATTTTCTAATTCTCGTGGACGATTGAGCGGAGTGATCGTTCTAAAAGTATAAGTACCCTGCAGGTCTGGTTGGCCATGCTCAGTACGAGGGAAATCTGCAGACTGGGCGGATAGTAGGGGAGCGACCAATACAGTCACTATGGCTAGTGATAGTTTGGAAAGGGCTCTATTTATCATTTGAATCTCCGATATTATTCTAATTTTCACGATCATATCAGGTAACACAATTTGCTGAAATTACGCTGGTTTAGGGTTTTTTTCAAGGGGGGAAATAGAGAGCAAACATCCGGAGATGCCCCAGAATACACGTTATATGCATGCTTCAGATATTTTGGTGAATTTGCAACAAAATGAAACATGTTTATGTCTAGTCTAATTCAGCTGTTATTCATTCAGAAAAGGGCAAGTTATAAGGCATGATTCAATACTAAATGCTCGTCAAAAATGGGAATTGACTCAGTCGGAGAACCACATGAGAATCGCGAAAATTCTCTCTAGTTTGTTGTTAGCTTCATTACTAACCGGATGTATCAGCGCAGTTGTTGGAGTGGCAGTAGATACAACTGTCGCGGTCGTTAATGCACCTTTGGTTATCATGTAATAGTGTATAAGCCCGAATTTGTTACAAACAAGCGCTGGCTCGGCGGATTGAATAGAATAGGGAGGTAGTTTATTCTTCTTCACCACTGAACAGGCGGCTAAGGTTAAGAACACATGGCGATTGCAGCCAAACACAACAAGAATTTAAGGCCCGCAAAACACCCAAGGTCGGATCAGCAGTCACAGTTCTCACTGGGTAGTTATAAATTTTCTTTTGCCCTCACAGCCCTTCTATTCTTACTCTCGTTTACTTCTCGGATTCAGGGTAATGAGACTCTAGTCTTGTCGTTTAGGGGCGCAGCGTTTGCACTGCTCTTATGGCAAAGCCATCTCATGTACCTTGCTTTTCGAGCAAAGGAAACCCGCGTATTCTCTATAGTTCTGCGGCCTCAGCACTATATCCAAGCGATGGTGCAAAGCAGTGTTTATCTCTATTGGGGGTACTACTGGCAACCAGTCTACGAGCATGGCTGGTTAATCATCGCTCAATTATTATTCGCTTACACCTTTGATATGTTGCTTGCGTGGTCTCGACGTCGTGAATACACGCTGGGTTTCGGGCCTATACCCATTATTTTCAGTATTAATCTGTTCCTATGGTTTCGAGATGACTGGTTTTATCTGCAATTCTTGATGATTGCGGTGGGATTCATGGGAAAGGAATATGTTCGCTGGCAACGCGAAGGTCGAAGTGTTCACATATTTAACCCATCTGCGTTTGCTCTTGGCTTATTTTCCTTAATTTTGATTATTACCAATGCCACCCATTTAACATGGGGTCATGAAATTGCGTCTACTCTGACTTTGGCTCCTGGTATTTATACCTTTTTATTTCTGATTGGTTTGGTTGTGATGTATTTCTTTTCCATCACTCTAGTAGCTGGTGTGTCAGCGATATCTCTTTTTGCTCTAAGTGCACTTTACTATCAAACTGCGGGTGTACCTTATTTCCTCGATTCAGAAATCCCTGCTGCTGTTTTTTTAGGCCTGCATTTATTAGTTACAGATCCGTCTACTTCTCCTCGCACACCTCTAGGCAAAACACTATTTGGATTGTTATATGGTTTGGGAGTATTCGCTCTATACACAATATTAGACAATCTTGGCGCACCAACTTTTTATGACAAGCTGCTTTGTGTCCCTTTGCTGAATCTTAGCGTTATCGCTATTGATCGTGCTGTGCGCTCCATTAAATCTGAGACAATTCTCAATCTTTGGAATCAGAATTGGTTTAAAGGTCGAGCAAATTTGGCGCACATGGGAATTTGGGTGGCAGTATTTCTTGGCATGTCCTTGATCGGGAAAACTGATGGCAAGCACACCGGAGATAGCCTACCTTTTTGGGCTCAATCATGTAGCGCAGGATTACCGAATGCCTGTGGCAGACTTCTTCAGCTAAAAGAAACTTATTGTGGAGACAATTCCGCGTGGGCTTGCAATGAGTTAGGTGCTCATTACAAGGAAGGAAAAATAACAGAAATTGATACCGGACTATCCCTGGCTTACTTTGAGCGAGCCTGTGAATTAAAATACCAATTAGCTTGTTTTAATTTACTTGATCAAAATCTTCTCGGCCGAGGTGATCCCCAAGAATTAGACTTAAGATTATTGCTGCGTGAAGGAGGGCAGAATCTTATGAATACTCCTCTATCTGAGTTGTATGCTAGGGCTTGTGAGCACGAATGGAGTTTTGCTTGTTCGATGACACAGGTTGCAAACGGAACAAGGCTGTGACTATTAAGCCCCCTCCTACAAATGCCGAAAGAACAAATTCAGAGGTTAAATTAAACAAGGTGCCAAGCCGCACTATCGGCATATCAGCAATGATCATATCGATATTTTTCACCGCATATTGGATGAGCCTTCAAGGAAGTCTCATGGATCCGGTCAGTGAAGATATGGAATCGTCAGCCATTTTATTTGAAGGGTTTCGATCAGATGCATGGCAGTTACCCGATGATGAATTTTTAGGATTTGTTGAAATAGCGTCGGGTCAATTTACTATGGGCAGTAATCCTGCTGTTGACCGTATGGCTTATGAAAATGAGCGCTGGTCACCCAGCCGTCGACAGGGCAGCGTTGACTTGCCAACTTATTATATTGCCCGATTTGAGACTACTAATGCCCAGTATCGTAAGTTTTTACTAGATACCAATGCGCCCACTAGCGCTTCTGCTGCAGGCATGATCCCAATTACTAACATTACTTGGCCTGAAGCGCTTTCCTATGCGAGATGGCTGGACACCCAACTCCGGCAGTCTTCGTTAACGCCAGAGCCTCTTCGTCAATTTCTATCGGCAGGCGGAAGGGTGAATCTGCCAACTGAAGCGGAGTGGGAAAAGGCTGCACGAGGCTCTGACGCGCGTATTTTCCCGTGGGGTGCCCAACCAAGTGGTGCCTTTGCCAATTTTAACGGTACTGAATTGCTTGCAGTGGGATCTAAGGCTTGTCCAGATTGCAGTTATGGTCTGTCGGACATGGCTGGCAACGTTTGGGAATATACTCGAAGCCCAGCACAAGACTATCCTTACGACTCTAACGATGATTTTCAGCATTTAATTGAAGGCGCTCTCTGGGTCATGCGGGGAGGTTCTTATGCCGATCCAGTAAACAATGTACGAACAGCTGTTCGTGGCTCTGTTGGCCCTGGTGTACGTAATAGTACTATTGGCTTTCGGTTAGCAATTAGTCAGCTTTAATCTTATTTAATTCTTTAGTGTCTTGTTTTTTGAATCTGGCTTTAATTTACTGCAATTATTCAATATGCGAGTAAAGCCATACAGCCTCTTATTGGGTTTACTGTATAAAAGGGGAAAAACTTAAAGGGCTAAAGAATTTTTCGACTTTTCTATCTAAAAAAGCGTCCACTGTTTGTTAAATATCAATACTAGATAAATCATTTTCAAGTTACATTGAGCGCTTTTTAGGGTCGAAAGTAAGTTCTTTAATCACTATATCTACTTTCGGTCTGGTAGTGCGAAAGTTAGAATTAAATCGCCTCCTCTTCGTCCTCGCGATCCACCACCAGAAGCTACAGTGATATATTCCTGGCCATCGATTACGTATACTGCGGGAGATGCAAACACACCAGATCCAGTATTAAACTTCCAAAGTTCCTCGCCTGTCTCGGCATCAAAAGCGTAGAAATACCCAGCAGTATTACTTCCGGTGCCAACCCAGGCGATGCCGCCTGCCGTAATTACCGGCCCTGCTTGACCATAACCTTCGTAAATTTGTCTCCACATCAACTCGCCGGTTGTTGGGTCATAGGCAGAAAAATATCCCTTTGGATCTCGACCGGAATTAAAGGGTTGGTCGATTGCATTTACATAGAGATAGCCAGTTGCTTTGCCATAGGCAAGCGGGCCATAACTGGAACCACCGCCGAAACCTGGTGCAAAAATTTGATTAGGGCCGATTGGAGTAAATTGCTCTACTAAGTTATTGGCTTCCATATGTTGGGCAGGGATATCGGTTGGGTAAACTGGAGACACCGGCTCCATGCGATCGCCATTAGCTTTATGTGGGATGGGTTGAGTAGGATAAGGCACTTCACCTTCAACATCGGTTTCAACAGAAACAGGTGTTTCGATGATTGGATGTACGGGTTCGCCAGTTTCTCGATTGAGAATGTATAACCAGCTATTCTTATTTGCTTGAGCAAGAGCTTTTACAGATTCACCGTCTACTTCCATATCAAAAAGTACTGGCTGATTACCGGAATCGTAATCCCAAACATCATGGTGAACCTGCTGATAATGCCAGTCCAATCGACCTTCATCGAGAGTAAGAGCAATTATTGAATCGGTAAATAAATTCATACCGTCTCTTTCAGTGCTGTCACCGAAAGGATTCCCAACAGCAAAGTAGACCATGCCCAGTTCAGGGTCGATTGAGGGGGTTTCCCAAATTCCACCACCATTACGTTCATTGCCAACCCAGGTTGGTCCTGCGATATCCCATCCCTGGTCGTTTTCATTTTGTGGAACGGTATTGAAATTCCACAACACTTCACCAGTTTTCGAATCTATGGCAAGCACATAGCCACCGGCGATGTGACTTTCACTACGGGTAGTGCCAATGTAGATCACGCCATTGTAAATTTGTGGAGCTGTGGTAAACCAGTAGCCGACTGAAATCGCTGTTTCGATCGTAGGATCTCTTTGCTGGAGTACATCTAGTATCACCGGTGCTTGTCCATTCTCGCCGAAGCCTTCCAAGGGTTCGCCGGTTTTGGCATCGAGAGCAAACATGAATGAACCGGCACCGGAGTAGACGACACCATCGTCATAAACAACGCCGCGGTGACGGAAGATGTAGCCTTCACGTCGTCCGCCGCCGAGTAAACGAGTTACGTCATAGCTCCAAATTAAGTGTCCGTCCCTGGCATTCAAGGCATAGACCGAGCCCCTTGAATCAGTAAGGTACATCATGTCATCGACTATGACAGGTGTAGTTTGATTGCTAACTCCATCAATGACGCCATGTTGAAACAGCCATTTCGGGACCAGAGTGGAAACATTATCGGGGGTTATTTGATCGCTGGGTGCAAATCGAGACCCGTACAAGTCAAAGTTATGTAGCGGCCACTCAAGATTTTCTATCGAAGAAAGACCGTTTTCTTCTGGCTCAACGGACCCGCCGGTAGATTCACTGTCGGTTGGAACCATTATAGAAGTCGTTTCGTTTTCCGCTGAGCAACTTATTAGAAAAATAGCCAAAAATGATAGAAGTAATTCTTTCGGCATCAAAGTTATGTTTTTAATTTGCATCGACGTGCTCCCGTCTTTTTTATTAGATTATTCATCTTATGCTGTTAGTCTTAAATTTCTGAGTAATTTATTTTTTGAGATCGTCTCGAAATTTTAAATAGCTACATACTCTGGTCCAACATGTAATCAACAATTGCCTTCAACTGTTCATCACTGCAATCAGTGCACAAACCTCTTGCTGGCATCATTCCATTCAAACCGTTGATGGTACTTTGCACAAGAGTGTCTAATCCTTTTTCTAGTCGAATCTCCCACTCGATCACATCACCAACTAAAGGCGCATGTGCCTGACCGGTTCCATGACAAGCGAAGCATGTGCCTTGGTATTTCTCGGCGGCATCAAAATCATTCGACTCAGCAGCATTGAGAGATGTTGTGCCCACAAACATTAGAAACAGAATCAAAGTACAACGGTTATATGGGAAATAGTTCTTCATTCTTTCGTGGCCCTTAGTATTGCTTTCTTACAATATTAAAAAAGTCGACAAACTTTTGCATGTTCACGCTGTCTTGTGAAATCAACAATGAATGATCACCGCCTGCAATTTCAATGTAAACATGTTGCATGCCCAGCTCTCTCATAATAGCTACTGAATCTCGCGTCACTTGAACTGGAACCAGCTCATCTTCGTCACCTTGCAGAACCAGAATTGGCATATGCTTTATCTTATCAATGGTCTCTTGCATCGACATTGACTGATTCGGCGCAGGTGCCGCGACACCAAGCCCGGCGAAGATATCCGGATGGTTGGCGGCGATATGGTAGGTTCCTGCGCCGCCCATAGAATGCCCCCACAAATAGATGCGATTGTTATCGATAATCAATTCCTCTCGAACCAACCGAAGCACTTCCATAACATCTTGTTCGCTATATTTTGCATCGTCGGCATCTTCAGTAGTTCGGGACCCGTACCACCCTTCTCGAATATAGCCAAGGGGAGTTACCACCACGTAACCATTTGCTTCAGCTTGTTCTAAGAACCCATGGTAGCCCATCAACCAATCATGGCTGCGTCCCAAACCATGGAGGGAAACTATAAGAGGAGCTTCATCAACCTGGTTGTAACTGGAAGGTACAAACAGGGCGTAGGGAATAGTCTCGCCTGTAGCTGGAAAGGTATAACTCCTGTGCTGCACTCTAGGGTCTGAAATATGTTGTTCATCGTCAGTTGTATGGCGTTCAGCTAACACCTGGGCGTTGAACAAGAGCGCAGATAGTGCAAGTAACGCTAAAAATATTGCTCGGGGTGGAGAGTGAATAGCGTATTTTTCCATCGGCCTGACCTCTAAACTATTGTTTTATTTATGATTTTCTTATGAATGACTAGTGTGGTCCTGGCCGCAAGGAGAATCAGAGCATAAACCAATAAGCGGGTGCTAATCAAAGTGCGATAATGGGGCTGATTCTTGTTTAGTTGATCGCCTGATCGAATAAGTTGCTTTCAGCCAGCACACGGATCATTGCAATCGCATCTTGATCGATTTGCACATAGGCCGATTTTAAATGTTCGCCGATATTGATTTCGGAATTGTTATCGCCCAATTCCCGTTTGTAGGTGAATCGAACGAACAATGAATTCAATTCTGGTTCCTCAATTTCTGCAGTGCTTTCAGCGCTTATTTGTTGGCTGTCACCGGTGGTTTCTGTATGAATTTTTACTTCTGGGGTAAGCACTACTCGCTCGTAAAAACTACTTTCTCCGGTAGAAATGGTCCGTAGGAATTCGTTCTCAGAAAGAGATTTATAGCTGCAACTCAAACCCTGGTTAAATTTGTCTGGTTCCTGAGCTCGTAATGCCAAGCCTCGCCAAAGTTGTTCCCGCGTGAGGACGGTAATGGCCTCATTTCCTAAATCATTAACCTGGATAATATGTTCAAATTCTAACAACAGAAATATCTCACTCTAAAATTTAACCACCAAGCAACTACCAAGATTTGTCTTAGCAATCATCATAGTATGCTCTCCATAATTCTCTCTCTATAGTAAACTGAGTTCACAAAATATGCGTATACAAGGTGTAATAGATTGATGAAATTTAGATCACGGGTTCTCGGCGTCTGCATACTGGTTTCTCTATCGTTAGCGTTTTGGTTGTTCGCTCTGCCCTCAGTCTCCGAGGAATTTCAATTGTCTATGACGCCTGAAGCAATCGAGCGTGGAGCTTATTTAGTGATAGCCGGTGGCTGTATAAGCTGTCATCGGGGTGAGGAAAATCCAGAACTATTGAATGGAGGATTTGGTTTGGAAACCGATTTCGGCGTATTCTACGCGCCGAATATCACTCCAGATAGTGAAACCGGTATCGGCAAGTGGCAGGCCAAAGATTTTCTACTTGCGTTAAAATATGGTCGTAGCCCAAGTGGTAGTTTCTATTACCCAGCCTTTCCCTATCGAGCTTATGCCGGTTTAACCGATCAAGATGCCGTTGATATCGGGTCTTATCTCATGTCGCTGGAGCCAGTAAGTTTTTCAGCTCCAGATGCGCAGACGCCCGCCTGGCTGATGCGCTGGACTATCGCTGGTTGGAATACACTTGCGGATCTTACTCAAGCACAGGTAGATAACGAATTTGACAACGATTTAATTGCGCGCGGCGCATATCTCGCTAGAAGCTTGGGCCACTGCGGCGAATGTCACACCCCGAGATCCAGTCTGGGCATACCCGATACCAGTAGAGAATTTGCCGGAGCAGAGCTAGGTGAGGAAACCGTAGAATCGATTGATGCCGAGTCACTAGAAGAATGGACCGTCAATAATGTTGATCTGTTCTTACTACTAGGTCTAAAACCAGACGGCGAGTTTGTCGGTGGCGATATGAATGACGTTATCGAACACAACACCAGCAAAATCAATGACGAAGATCGTGATGCCTTAGCGGCTTTCTTCAAACGCCATAGCGAGTAAATCTAATTTTCAAGATTACTTTTTCTTTTTAAAATATGAATCTAAACTGATTTGGCTGGCAGTAATAACCGGTAAACGAAAATTAGATTTTGTTTCAAAAAGAGATTGTGATGAGAATTGACTATGGGTGAAGTCGAAGAAGTCGGAAGTGCAATTTTTGGAACGTATCCTGTTGAAATGGGGATGCTCGCAGGGTCAACTAATTCATAGCTAAATAAATTGATAGTTAGGTGTGGAGAAGAAATGGATATCTATGTAACGCGCCACTCTCCACTAGTTGTTACTTGCCTTATTCCGAATGCAATAAGAAATGTGAAAACTGGCGAGTGTATTGGATTCAAGAATGTAGTCGCGGTTTCTAAGGTCGTTTTTATCCATGTTCGCGGGCTATCTTCTCTGGAGAATTTGGTCTTAGTTTCTTGACGGCGAGTAGAGTTATTTTCTCGGTAGCTCTTACTTTAGCAATGGGTTTCACATTCGTTGTGCTCACACAAAAGAAATTGACCGGTGCCGAATTTAACTTCAATACAAAAGAATAGAGGCAGACATAAAAAGGGCAGCTATTAGCTGCCCTTTTTGCAACAAGTTAAGAACTAGTCGTTATCAACTCGATAAGTGTCATGGCAATTTCCACAGGAGCCACCTAGTGCTCTAAAGGCACCTAGAGTTGCTCCCATATCACCGCCAGCGGCTGTATCCGCGAACGCAATGGCATTGTCTACCAATGCTTGTGCTTTAGTTTGGATATCAGTCATATTGTCCCAGATTAGATCTAGAGCTTCTGTCTCGACATCAAAGTTGCGAGTATCCATTGCGCCGAGAACATCAGGAATCATTGGCGCTAATGCAGCAATACGTCGGGCATTTGTTTCTGCGACTTCTGCATCGAATGGCGCTCCCTGAGCCATATCAGCAATAGGGCGCAGATTAAAGATCAATAATTTGAATAGACCTTGTCGTGTTTCGGTTGCGGCCTCTGCCTGTTCTTGTGGCGTCGGACCATCTTGGGCGGAGGCCGTGAATAAAAGGCCAGATGCCAGTAATGCTAGAGCAGAAACAACTACTAGTACTCTTTTTATCATAATTCTCTCCAAAGAATTCGTGTGGGCTAATAATCAATTTTATCTATTATTATGTCTGTGTTCTAGATTCGGGCTGTTCTGCTTTATGGGATTAGAACAGCCAGTACTGGAATATATTACAAAGCTTTCTCTAATGTCACCGCAAACCGCGATTTCGGTAGAGTTTTAGCAAGAAATGGCAGCCAGAGGCTGGTATTGAAGGATGTTGTGTGAGTGTGGGGCGCAGCTACAAATGCGACTAGTTGGCAACTTCTTTCCAGACAAAAAATCGAGTGGCAAGCATGAAAGCGATAACAAACCAGACAGCAATGCCGATGAGACTTGGGCCGATAGCGAGCAGTGAAGCCCCCTCATTGGCGATGTCTCTCATACCAGTTGAAACAAAGCTAAGTGGAAGAATTTGCGCTATTGGCTGAATCAGTTCGGGCATTGATTCTATCGGGTAAAAAATGCCTGATAGAAATATTTGTGGAAAGATCACAATATTTCCTACCGCCATTACTGCTTGTTGAGTCTTAGCAAGGCTTCCCAGGCAGAATCCCAGGCAGAGAAATATGAACGTGCCGAGTATGACTATAAAATAGAAGGAGGCAAAATTTCCAACGATACTTACATCCAAGATGAGTATGGCGAAGAGAATAAGCACGGTGAGCTGAAGCAAAATAATGGCTAACCGAGCGAGCACGATGGCCGTAATAAAATCTATTGGCTTTATGGGAGTTACGAATAAGCGTTTTAGAATTCCTTTGCGTCGGTACTCAACGATGTTAAAACCGCTGCCGGCAATACTGAGTTGCATAAGAGTAAATGCCATTAATCCGGGAAGAAGAAAATCGAGATAACGCTGTGATCTTGCTTTTACATCCTCAAGAATGAGATAGAACATAGGTTCGATATTACGAAATTCTCTTTCTATTGAAATTAGAGATTGTTCGAGTATCGGCATGATTAGCCCCAGTTGTTGAACTTGAGCTGCGTCAACCAGCAACCGAAGATCAGCACCTGCACTCTGTGCATCAAAATTTTCTGGTATCACTAAAACTAGAGTCTGATCTCCTTCGATCAAATCGCTTCTCAAACTGTCTTCATCGCCCAAAGAGACAGTAAAAATCGGATCTTCATCTAGTAACTGGATAAATTCAGTAGCCAATACATTCTGGGAGTTGTTTACCACTCCCATGCGAAAAGGCTCTGGCTCGCCAATATTGCCAAAGCCAAAGACCGTCATAAGAATAATGGGGAAAAACAGGCTAAAGAAAATTGACTGTCTGTCTCGTAAAAATATTTTCAGAAAAACTTTTGCCAGATGTATTTGTAATTTGTTGGACATAACTGTTTCCCTAATCTCTCAATGCATGGCCGGTTAAGGCAAGGAATACATCTTCTATATTTCCATGTAGTGGTGCTTTTGGAGGTTCAGCGGCATGTTTTAAAATTAAATTCTGAGGAGTATCTTCAGCTACGATTTTTCCGTGATCCATGATGGCGATTCGTTCGCAGAGAGTTTCAGCTTCTTCCATGTTGTGAGTAGTTAAAACGATAGTCATACTGGTTTCGTTTAGCTCAATCACTAAATCCCAAAGGTTACGTTTAGCCTGAGGATCTAATCCGGTAGTGGGCTCATCAAGAAAAAGAACTTTTGGATTATTCACCAAAGCACAAGCTATGGAAAAACGCTGTTGTTGCCCGCCAGACAAATTTTCTGGTTTGGCCTTTGCTTTATCCAACAAATTAACTTTCCCTAATAGAAATTCTGGATTGACCTCTCTGCTATAGAGAGCACCGAATAGTGTAAGAAGTTCTACTAGAGAAAGATTGTCAAAATATTGATTGGCCTGAAGCTGCACGCCAATTATTTCTTTGATTTTGTAGGGGTCTGCTTTCACATCGACTCCATTGATAAAGGCGGTGCCGTCGTCGATGTCATTGAGGCCTTCCAACATTTCCAGAGTTGTTGTTTTGCCGGCGCCGTTCGGTCCAAGAATTCCGTAGATCTCGCCTTCTTCGATTTTAAATGAGATGCCATTAACTGCGAAAAAAGATTCTGACTTGTTATCGGGAAGAGGGTATCGCTTCGTTAAGTTTTCTACTTCGATTATAGCCATTGAAACTTCCTACAGTATCTCTGAGTATCATACTGGAACGGAGGGACATTAGAAGTCTTTGCTGAGATCGCCAATAACTAATTCGTGGCCAGTGCTTTTTAGTTAGTGCTTCCCTAATTAATACTTCCTAGTTAATAGTAATACTGGTGTCTTGGTTTAATGGCAGTTAGTTGCTGCTTGATTGAGTGTTGAGAGAATGAGAGTGACAGGTCAATAGAGGTTTAACCAAAGAATATAAGGGGCTCAGTAAGAATCTTATTGCCCGGTATAACCTGGGCCATAAAGAATTTTTCCTGGGCGCCGTCCAGAATGTTTCCCGTTCTCGACTACGACTTTGCCATTAACCAGAACGAACTTCATTCCCACTGCATATTGGTGTGGATCTTCAAAGGTCGCTTTGTCTATTATTTCGTCTGCATCAAATATCGCCACATCGGCAAAATAGTTCTCACTCAATATGCCTCTGTCTTGAATACCCAAACGGCGAGCAGATTGACTACTCATTTTGCGCACCGCTTCCTCTAAAGTAATGACACCACGCTCACGAACATAGTGTCCGAGTACTCTGGCGAATGTTCCATATTGTCGTGGGTGGGGAGCGCCTTCGCCAAAAATACCAAGAGGGCCATCGGATCCAATAGCAGTTGCCGGATGGCGCATAATTCGATCGACATCGTCAGGGCCGATAGCATGGTAGACTGCAGTCGCGCCACCGCCTTTAATAATTTCGAAAACAACTTCGGCAGCATTTTCTGGTGAAGGCTCCATACCGGCTTCAATACTTAAATCCGCGAGGTTTTTCCCTGCCATTGAAGGGTCCCAGGAATTTCTCGAAATAAATACATTTTTGGGATCACCGCCGCCCCGATCGTAGAGAATTCTCTCTACAACTTCATTCTTGATTGTCTGCCGAGTTTCCTGACTATCAATGCGAGCAATCATCTGGTCTCGACCACCTTCCTGAGCCCATTGTGGGATCAATGCAGTGATACCAGTTTGAGAAGCAGTGTAGGGATACTGATCAATAGTGACATCAACCCCCCGAGCTCGCGCTTCATCGACGAGTCGTAAACTTTCCACACTTGCACCCCAATTTCCAACTCCGATTACCTTGTGGTGCGTGATTTGCACAGGAATATTCGCTTCTTCACCAATGCGGATGGTCTCATTAACCGAATCGAGCAGCTGCGCTGCCTCTTCACGCATGTGGGAGATGTAAATGCCATTGTGTTTTGCCGCAACTTTGGAAAGCTCGATGACTTCCTCTGTGGGAGTAAAACTACCAGGAACATAGAACAAACCAGTTGAGATACCCAGTGCGCCTTGCTCCATAGCCTCTCTTACCATGGCTTTCATTCGATCCATTTCGGAGGGAGTAGCTTCACGGTCTTCACTGCCAATAACTTGTGAGCGAATGGTTCCTTGACCTACGAAAACACTCCAGTTAGGACTAATCCGCCTATCGATGATCGCCTGATAGTGTTCATCGATAGGAAAAGGGGAAGTGCCGTCATTTCCTTCGGTTAGGGTAGTTATGCCTTGGAGCAGGGCGCTCTCAGCATTTGGAACATCAAAGATGCCACGGATAGCATGGGTGTGTGGGTCAATAAATCCGGGGGAAACAACCAGTCCATTCGCATCGATAGTTGTGTCTGCGCTGGCTGAAGATAAATCACCAATCTTGATGATTCGTTCGCCATCAATTCCTAAATCTGCTATATACCAGGGGTTGCCAGTGCCATCGATGATTTTGCCGCCACGAATAATAACATCATAATTGTCCTGTGCTCCGGCCGACCAGAATGTTAGAAAACAAACTAAGAGGAGTAATTTTCTAGCATTCATTAGCTGAAATTCCTGATTTTACGAACATAGTTTTTAGTTGACTACCAAATTCTAATGCGCTCTTCCGGAGCTAGATACATCGCATCGTCAGGTTGAACATCGAAAGCTTCATACCAAGCATCTATGTTTCTCACCACGCCATTAACTCGGAATTCAGCTGGTGAGTGGGGGTCAGATTTAATCTGGGTAACAAGAGCATCTTCGCGAATCTTGCCTTTCCAAATCTGTGCAAAGGCTAGGAAAAAACGTTGATCACCAGTCAGGCCATCGACGATCGGAGCCTCTTGTCCGTTCAAGGCTTTCTTGTAGGCACGATAGGCAATTGAAATTCCACCAACGTCACCTATGTTTTCTCCAAGGGTAAAATTGCCGTCGATGAAGTTACCAGGCACTGGTTCGTAGGCATCATACTGAGCCGCCAATGCTTGAGTTCTCTCATCGAAATTTGCTCGGTCGCTATCTGTCCACCAATTTTCTTGAACCCCTAAGTGATCGAATTTAGAACCTTGGTCATCAAAACCGTGACCCATCTCATGGCCAATTACTGCGCCTATACCCCCGTAGTTAACCGCTATATCTGCGTTGGGATCAAAGAAAGGTGGCTGCAAAATGGCGGCAGGAAATACAATCTCGTTAAAGGACGGATTATAGTAGGCGTTTACTGTTTGCGGAGTCATGAACCACTCTTCGCGATTAGTGCTTTGGCCGAATTTACCTAGTGCATCGCGATAATTAAACTCACGAACACTTTGCGCGTTAGCAAAAAGATTTTCGCGATTAATCTCGATTGCACTTAAATCTTTCCACTCATCAGGGTAGGCAATTTTCGGCCTGAAAGAAGCTAGCTTCCGGCGCGCCTGAGTTTTGGTTTCGTTTCCCATCCAATCCAGGCTATCGATGCTGTCGCCAAGGGCGCTACTTAGATTCTCAACTAACTCTTCCATCTGTTGTTTTGCAGCTTGGGGGAAATGCTCTTGAACATAGATTTGCCCCAAAGCTTCGCCCAGGCTACTTAGCGATCCAACTCTTGCAACACCGCGTTCCCAGCGTTCTCTTTGTTCTGGCACACCATTAACAACTGTTGAATAGAATCTGAAGCTTTCATCGTTAATCTCTTCAGAGAGTATGCTCGCGTTGTTACGAATCAGATGGTAACTGAGATAGCTTTTCCAGTCTTCTATGGAAACAGAGTTCACTAAATTTATAATGGGAGACATGGCGCTTGGATAAGCGACATTTAATTCTTCAATATCATTGAAGCCTACTGCTGTGAAATAGCTATCCCAGTCAAATTCAGAGTAAGTTGCTTTAAAGTCGTCATAGGACATTGGGTTATAGGTAGCATCTGCATTTCGTCGGTTAGCTCGTGTCCACATATGCTCAGCAATTTGGGTTTCCAGAGCCAAGATAGAGGCAGCTTTATCTTCAGCGTCATCGATACCTGCGAATTCAAGCATTTTGGCGAGGTGACCCCGGTATTCCTTTCGAATATTCGAAAAACGCTCATCGTTTGATAAATAGTAATCCCGGTCAGGTAGGCTGGTTCCTGTCACATAAACGCTGATTTGATAGCTGTCAGGCTCGACTCGATTAGAATCGATACCCCAGTCTAGAGGAGTTGACGTGACCTCAAGAGTCGAATTGCCAAATGCAGTTATCAAGTCCGCCACAGTTTCTATATTGGCAATTCTGGTGAGCCCAGGGCGCAGGGGTTTAATGCCTTGACTATTTAGGTCATCCACATTCATATAACTGCTGTAATAGTCGGCGATCTTTTGTTCCAATGAATTCTGTGCCGGCTCTGAGGAAGTCAGTTCGTCAATAATTACTCGCACTCTTTCATCTGACCGATCTCTGAGCTTGTCAAAAGATACATATCTGCTGCGATCAGCAGGCAGTTCAAAGGTATTGATCCACTGTCCGCTGGCATAGCGGAAGAAATCATCACCCGGCTTTACTTCTATGTCGCGACTGGTCAAGTCGACTCCGAAGTTCCCAAGTTCGGGGTTAGAACTGGCAGTGATTTCAGCAGGGGCTTGAATAGTTTCGGCAGTCTCTGGCATTGCGACGGATGATTCTTCAGAGCCGCAAGCGGTCAATAAACCAAACAGGGGAAGAACTAATAATTTTAGTGACGATGACATTTCAATACCTCTATCGATCGAGCAAATATTGTTGTGGTTGTTGATACGGATTCTGCTGTGGTTAGTAACAGATCTATACTAATTTGAGCGCCAATTAAATTTAGAAAATTCTATTGAGAAGCTAGAGTATAGACTGATTTGGTTTTGGGAATAAGAGCTATGTCAATCGAGAAAAAGTTCTGCCCTTATAATTGCGTAAGCGAGGTTGTAAACTACCTTTTACTTGCATTGATGCCAGTTAAAATACTGGGTAGGAGAATTGCAGCCAATGAAAAGAATAGATACTCCAGTAGATCCATCAGTAAAGTTTAAATTTGCGCGGTTTGTACCGACTGCGTTTGCAGCGTTACTGGCATTACTAATGGCAGCAATTGCTAATGCCCAACAAAATCAAACGCCAAATGGCATCGCTGATGATCGGGCCGGTGCCTATGCTCTAACCAATGCCAATATTTATCAGCCAGATGGTTCCGTTCTTAGAGCAAGCACTCTACTCATCCGCGAAGGAAAAATTGTTCAAGTCGATGAGAGTCGCAACGTACCAAACGGTTATTTCGAAATTGACTTGGATGGGAAATATATCTATCCAGGGTTCATAGATATATATACAGAGTATGGAATTCCATCTCTTGAAAGAGAGTCTGGTGGCGGTGGTGTTGAAAATTTATTTCCAAGTGATCAGGCATTTAATGTAAACGATGCCATCAAATCAAATTTTCGTGCCAGCACCACATTTGTCCCCGATGAAGAATTGCGTAAAAAATATCGTCGGCTGGGTTTCTCTTCAGTTCTAAGTTTACGAGCGGATGGGATTGCTCGCGGAACATCCGCACTTATCACGCTCGGCGATATGAACGCTAATGAATCAATCATAATTCCAGATGTTGCCGCTCACTACTCATTAAACAAGGGTACATCCACACAGCAGGTGCCTTCCTCCCTGATGGGGGCATTCGCTCTGCTCCGCCAGACGAATCTAGATGCCCGGTGGTTTGATGTTCAATCTCCGCGACCGTTCACTGATGACAGTCTAGAGGCATGGAATGCAAATCAAGAATTGCCTCAGATTATGGAAGTCAGTAATTGGCAGCAGGCCTTAACGGTGGATAGAGTCGGCGATGAATTCGAAACTCAATATGTTTTGAAAATGAGCGGCGATGCCTATAAGCAGGCAGAACTTATCAGGCGTACTAACGCTACGCTGATAGTGCCTCTAAATTTTCCGGAAGCGCCAAAGGTCGAAGATGTATTAGAAGCGGAAGAGGTGGGATTCAGTGATCTAAAACATTGGGAATTAGCGCCGTTTAATCCAAAAATTCTCAATGAACACGAGATTAACTTTGCTTTTACATCAAGCGAGGCAAACCAAGATTTCTGGGAAAATATAAGAACCGCCGTACGGAATGGATTGCCAGAACAACAAGCCATCGCAGCTATTACCAGTATTCCTGCAGAAATCCTTGGCGCTGCAGATTTAGTGGGTCAATTGTCAGTCGGAGCTTTGGCAAATTTTGTGATTTCTTCAGATGCGTTATTCGCCAAAGATGCGAGATTGCTTGAGAACTGGGTACGGGGAGAACGCTTTGTCTTGGATGATGACCGGGACGACCGTAATGGTATTTATTCACTGAACATATCCTCTGTAAATAGTTCTACTAACAGAGCAGATCAGCAATTTGAAGTGGAACTAAGTTTTGCTGGTAATAAAGCGGCAGCAAAAATTCTTCTGGAGGGGGATGAATCCCGTGAGGTGAATCTCGAACTTACAGATGATCTGGTTTCCTTCAATTTTGTTTTCGATGAGAGTGGCAATCGAGCTCGGTTGGTAGGCTGGCCCGATACTGGCGGTTGGAGTGGCAACGGTAGAGCGCCAGATGGAAGCCGGCTGTCTTGGCAATTGCGGCAAAGTGGTGATTTAACTGTTAATGCCAATGAACAATCCAATGAAAGTGTTGCCAGTGGATTACCTGCTCCAGTTATTTATCCCTTTTCACCCTACGGTCGTGAGTCCGCGCCAGAACAAACAGATGTTTTAATACAGGGAGCAACAGTTTGGACCAATGAAGCAGAAGGCACCTTGGTCACAGACGTATTAGTAAGAGCCGGCAAAATTGCTGCGGTAGGCGATAATCTCCCAAGCGATGGTGCGACTCTAGTTGATGGGACAGGAAAACATTTAACGCCTGGCATAATCGATGAACATTCCCACATCGCATTGTTTAGCATCAATGAAACAGCAACTAATTCGAGCATGGTTCGAATGAAGGATGTGGTGAACTCTGAGAATATAAACATCTATCGAAATCTCGCTGGCGGTGTGGTTGCTGCGCAGTTATTACATGGTTCCGCAAATCCGATTGGTGGGCAGTCGGCGATAATCAAAATGCGTTGGGGGGCACCTCCGCAGGAATTATTGATTGATGGAGCCGATGAGTACATCAAATTCGCACTTGGTGAAAACGTAAAACGCAGCCGGAATCCCGCATCAATTCGCTATCCACAAACACGAATGGGAGTGGAGCAGGTATTTGTAAATGCTTTTTCTCAAGCTCTTGAATATGGAAAAGCATGGGATAACTACAATAGTCTCTCTAGATCGCAACAAAGAAGCACTATTCCTCCGCGTCGCGACTTAGTCGATGAGACTATGTTGGAAATATTGAATAGCGAGCGTTTTGTAACCAGCCACTCTTACGTGCAATCAGAAATTAATATGCTATTGAATGTGGCAGATAGTTTCGATTTCAATATCAATACATTCACTCACATTCTTGAAGGATATAAAGTTGCTGACAAAATGGCACTCCATGGAGCTGGTGGTTCAACCTTCTCAGACTGGTTTGGTTACAAATGGGAAGTACGCTACGCCATCCCCTATAACGCAGCCCTTATGCAGCAAGCAGGAGTCGTTGTAGCAATTAACTCCGATGACGCCGAAATGTCTCGTCGACTAAATCAAGAGGCAGCCAAGGCAATCAAATATGGTGACATGAGCGAGATTGACGCACTAAAACTGGTAACCCTTAACCCAGCCAGATTACTTCATCTCGATGATCGTATGGGGAGCATTCTGGAGGGGAAAGATGCAGATATTGTACTCTGGTCCGATCATCCACTCTCTGTATATGCCGTTGTTGAAACAACTTGGGTAGATGGGATTCCATACTATGATCGAGAAGAAGATAGAGTTTTACGCCAGCAAATCGCTGATGAAAGAGCCCGAATAATTGCCGTGATAACAAACAACAATTCATCCGATAATCAAAGCACTGCGAACTAGGGGTATCGACATGAGAAAAATTCTTGAAGATTTTTTGTTTGCAGCTGCTAGCTTTTTTCTGCTGCTGATTGTTTCTAATAGCAATGCCATTGTTCCGGTGCCTGCTGAAGATCAGAGTGGACCAATCGCAATACTTGGAGCGGTTATTCATATTGGCAATGGTCAGGTAATTGGAGATGGGGTTATCACTTTTGATGAAGGTATTATAACGGCGATAGGTAGCTTATCAGATGGTATTAATACCGCCGGGCATCTTCTAATAGAGCTTCAAGGCCAACATCTCTATCCTGGCTTCGTATTAGCTAACACGACACTTGGCTTGCTCGAAGTTGGCAGCATACGTGCTACAGCAGACGTGTTTGAGGAAGGTGATATTAACGCCAGCGTCCGTTCTGCGATTGCCTATAATACCGACTCAGAGATTATTCCGACTCAACGATTCAATGGCATTCTTACAGCACAAGTTGCTCCGGAAGGAGGGTTAATCTCCGGATCAAGTTCGGTGTTCAAATTAGATGGCTGGAATTGGGAAGATGCTTTGCTACACCCGGATGTGGGAATACATATGCATTGGCCTTCATTTACTCAACGTAGGCGTAGTCCGGAAACAGGCCTATTCGAAACTGTTGATAATGAAAACTATGACGGACAGAAGCAGGTACTACATTCATTATTCCAAAACGCTCAAAGTTATACTGGTGAGCCATTGAATCTGAACTTACAGGCATTGCAGCCGGTACTTAATGGTGGTGCCAAACTATTTATCCACGCTGATGAGGCAAAGGAAATAATTAGTGCGGTAAGATTTGCTCGAGAATATGGTATTTCCGATGTTGTGTTGGTCGGCGCTGCAGATGCATTGCTGGTGCAAGATTTTATAATTGCAGAATCGATTCCAGTAATTTATGAGCAAATTCATGCGTTGCCATCTATGAATTGGCACGGTGTAGACAAGCAATTCAAGACACCATTTCTGCTCCAAGAAGCTGGTATCAAAGTTGGTATTGGTGGAGGTGCCACAGAGTTGCAGTCGCAAAGGAATCTGCCATTTTTCGCCGGCACTGCTGCTGCCCATGGTTTGGACCGAGAAACTGCTCTATCACTCATAACTCTAAATAATGCAGAAATACTCGGTGTCTCAGATCGAGTGGGAAGCTTGGAAGTGGGGAAAGATGCAACTATGTTTGTGTCTGAAGGCGATGCCTTGGATATGAGAACTAGTAAAGTATTGGGGGCATATATTCAGGGGCGGGATATTGATTTATTTGGAACTCAACAAGAGCTCTATGAAAGATTTAGAGACAAATACGCAAAACAAGTTGAATAAATCAGTACAGAGTTTCAAACAATTATGACGCAAAACAGGGAAGATTATTTTGGCTCAGCGTGGCTGGGTGTGATTGCTATTTTATTTGCGTTGTTATTTATTGCTAGCCATAGCAACGAAATACTAAAGCAAATTGTGGTCGCACCAGTATCTGCGGTTGAAGCAGGATTGCATGCTGATTGTCGGGCTGACGAATTGGAAGAAGAAGATCTTAGTCTGCAGGAATGTCAACTAATGTTGGCAAATGTTCAGATTATTCTAGCTTCCAGTCCCAGTTGGTTTCGTCCCTTCCAAATTGTGCTCAGTTCTTTGGGGTGTTTGCTTGCCATAGCCTCTATGAATGCCGGTATGTCTCTTGTACAAAAAAATAAGTCTTCCCAGTTTGCTTTGGTAAGTTTTGTCGCTCTCTTGTTAATCGACATAGTCGGATTTATTGCTGCGATCAATCTGGGGCCATTATTGCGAGCACAATACTTGTGGCCTCAAATTATCTGGATTGCAATTCACCTTTCCCTGTTGATACCTGTATTTGCTCTGACCACTAAGATTGGGACTGATGGAGTTGTTAAATAAGTCTCTATGTCAAATTTTCGCCCAAACAAATTGGTATTTTTTCTTCATTGGATATTGGCGTCATCGATATTCTTTCTCTTTATATCTAGTTGGTGGATGTTAGCTCTGCCGCTGCCAGCAGAAGATATTAGCTATAGAATTTTACCGTTTCAATTGCATAAAAATATTGGACTGACTTTGCTGATAATTATTGTAGTGATGGTAGCCATGAGACTGATTACAAACAGAGAGCAGGCGGCACAAATCAAAACCAAGCGAGAAAAACTTGCGTTAATCGACTATTGGGCGATCTACGTCTTGATTGGCACAGCCTGTCTAACAGGGTATCTATCTTCATCCTATAGTGGATGGGAAACTGTATTTTGGTGGCTGGTTGATTTCCCTGCTTGGGCAGAGGAAAGTGATGAATTAAATATTTTGTTTTCTGATTTACATAAGTGGAGTTGTTGGGCTTTGTTGCTGGTCGCAGCCTTACATATTTCGGCCGCCTTGTATCACGGATTTAGAAATGATGATCAGATTAAAAAAATGTTCGACCCGAAGTGAAACTTCAATCCTAGCTAATTTTTGCCTAATCAAATTGAGCGAGTAAGACATGGAAGAATATCCAACTTTTGTCAGCCATTTGGAATGTAGTTATACCGGAAAAGTTTACCCTGCAGATCAATTGCATGGCTTATCAGAAGCCGGTAAACCGCTGTTGGTGAAGTATGATTTGGACGCATTAGCCAAGGCTGTAAATAAAGACATGCTGAAACAACGGCTACCAGAATTCTGGCGATACCGTGAATTTCTACCGGTTCGAAAATCTTCCAGTGTTGTGCGTTTGGGTGAGCTAATGACGCCAATTTTACCTGCTCAGAAACTTCAACGAGAATATGGCACCGGCGAAATAATGATCAAGGACGAGGGACGATTACCCACCGGGTCTTTTAAAGCCCGTGGTTTGGCCCTGGCTGTAGCGATGGCGAAAGAGCTCGGTGTGAAGCGTATGGCAATGCCCACCAATGGCAACGCCGGAGCAGCTCTCGCAGCCTATTGTTCTTCGGCGGACATTGAAACATTTGTTTTTTGTCCGGAAGATACGCCGAAAGTAAATATTGAAGAGATTGCCTTTCAGGGTGCCAAAACGTTTCTTGCTAATGGTTATATTAATGATTGCGGCAAGATTGTTGGTGAGGGGAAGGAACAGATGAATTGGTTTGATACTTCAACACTTAAAGAGCCCTATAGAATTGAAGGCAAAAAAACTATGGGACTGGAACTCGCCGAGCAATTGAATTGGGATCTTCCCGATGTGGTTCTCTACCCCACCGGGGGCGGCACTGGCTTGATTGGCATGTGGAAGGCGTTCAATGAGCTGGAAGCAATTGGTTGGATTGGTTCGAAGCGTCCGCGGATGGTAGCGGTACAAGCCGAGGGTTGTGCACCGATCGTGAAAGCCTTTGATGAAGGAACTCGGCATGCAGAACCCTGGCAGAACGCCAGTACAATCGCATCTGGAATAAGAGTGCCAGCGGCAGTTGGTGATTTTCTAATTCTTGATGCTGTCCGCGAAAGTAACGGTTTTGCGGTCGCTGTTAGTGATGAAGATATTAATATGGCTCATCAAGAATGCGCTAGGAAAGAAGGTATCCTACTTTGCCCGGAGGGTGCCGCTACATTGGCAGCATTAAAACAAGAAATTGGAACGGGTCGAATTAAGTCTGACGAGAGTGTCATGTTATTCAATTGCGCAACTGGATTGAAATATCCGATGCAATCAGTGCATCACAACATCGATTTGGGCGCAGTTATCGACTACGACTTTATTGCCAATGTTTAGCTGTTTTCATTACTAATCAAGACTGATAATTTACTAAGACTCAGCAAAAGAGGGCTCTTATCTTATTTTGCAAGAATGGATTTGGCATCTTGTAAAATTATTTATAAATACAATCAAATTTAGTTTAAAGCAGAGAGACAATAGTAAGAGGAAGCGCCGTGGCAAAACAAGCAGAGGGTGAATCGAAACAATTAGCGACAGGAATTGATCTATATACTTGGGCGACTCCAAATGGGCGGAAGGTTTCGATAATGCTCGAAGAATTGGAGCTTCCCTACCGTATATTTCCTATTGATATCACCAAAGGTGAGCAACTAGGAGAAAGCTTTTTGAAACTAAGTCCCAATAACAAGATTCCCGTGATCGTAGATCATGAGGCTGGAGTTCAGTTGATGGAGTCAGGCGCCATCCTAATGTATCTGGCTGACAAGACTGGGAAACTGATGAGTCAGAAAAGCGGTTCATATTGGCAAGAAATGGAATGGCTAATGTTGCAAATGGGCCACATAGGACCCATGCTTGGGCAGACTCACCACTTTGTAAAATTTAATGCGGGGAAATCACCTTATGCTGAAGAAAGGTATAGCAAAGAAAATAGGCGATTGTATCAAGTTCTAGAAAATCGACTAATCGACCGTGATTACATTGTAGACGACTATTCCATAGTGGATATTGCCACTTGGCCATGGATATCACGATTTGAGTTTCAAAAGATGGATCTGAATGATTATCCTAATCTGAAGAAATGGTATTTACGGATTGCAGAGCGGCCAGCAGTGCAGAGAGGTTATGGTGTTCCACAGAAACTGGCAATACCTCTCCCAAGCTAAACAATCCTTCTAAACCAATTAACCCTCACAATAAGCTTGCCCGCAAAAAAGCCGATCTTGGGATTCCCAAGATCGGCTTTTTCTTTAGCTAGTTTGCCGCTCAGTTAACTAAGCTATCGTAAATAATGTCTCTGGATACGTTACGCATATTGTCAGCACCAGGTCGTCTAGGACCCTGTGCCTGAATCATACCTACCCAAAACATGTCTTCAATGGGATCAACCCAAAACCATGTTCCTGCGGCCCCGCTCCAGTAGTAAGTGCCAGGGCTAGCGGGTGTGTTTGCTGCATCCGGATCTGAAATAACTGCGAAGTCTACGCCAAAGCCGACGCCGGCTTGCCCAGCGCGTTCTGAATTGCCGCCTACGTTTAGTTCATCGCGCAAACTGTTAGTTCGCATAATCCGCACAGATTCTTGAGATAACACACGATTACCGTCAAGTTCGCCTTCGTTCACTAACATCTGTAAGAATCTTGCATAGTCATGAGTAGAAGAAACTAAGCCACCACCCCCAGATTCAATTCTATTTGGATCCATGTAACCTGCGCGATCAGTGCGATGAGGTCTTTGAACCAGGCGATTGCGTTCTTCATCCCAATTATGAACCTCTGCGAAACGATTCTTATCCTCAGGATTAACAAAGAATTGAGTTTCGCTCATTCCCAACGGTTGGAAAATATTGTCGTTTAGAAAATCACCAAATTTCTGACCAGAAATTTTCTGCACAATATAACCTTGAATATCAACAGCAATAGAGTAGTACCATTCTTCACCAGGATGAAACAGTAACGGAATCTCTGCTACTTTATCAATAAGCATGTCTAGATCATCTGAGGCGAGAACACCGGTATCTCGAAAGGCATTATTAACTGGATCACCACCACTCAAGCCATAACCGAAACCAGCGGAATGGTTTAATAATTCGCGCATAGTCGGTTCGCGGTCAACAGGAACCGTGGCCACATTTCCATCGGCATCATAATTCTCCAAAACTCGAAGATTCGCCAATTCAGGAACATGCTTGCTAATTGGATCGTCAAAACTCCAAAGACCCTTTTCATGCAGCATCATCAACGCGACCCCAGTAACAGGTTTAGTCATGGAGTAAATTCTGAATAGGGATTCTTTGGTCATAGGTGTTTGGGTATCTACGGCATTGAGGCCGGCCGACTCATAGGTCGCGATCTTGCCATCTTTTGCTAAAAGCCAAACCATTCCTGCCACGTCCTGTTTCGAAACAATTTCTTCCATGGCAGAGTCCAAAGAAGTTATACCCTGTTCGGTAAACCCCGCTGCAGCAGCACCATCTTCTGATATGGGCCAAGCGGTGTCGGCGATGACATTTGAGAATGCTAGCGAGCTGGCAACTAAGCTGGCGACTACGGTTTTAGAGGAAATTCTGAGTATTGCAGATTGCATTTGCTGCTCTCCATTTTTTGTTTTTGTAGATTTTGAGGGGATAAATAGTACCCCGGCAGAGGTGTAAAAAACCACCTCAGACAAAGGTAAGGATTTAGTTTTCTATGTCAAATTGATTGGGGGGGCTAGTTATAACGAATCACACCGTCATTGCTTTAATATCCGGCTCAGTCAGCACTTGGCGGGCCTTTCTGGTGCGTGCCTAAATACTCCAATTGATATTGCACTGCAATGAAGCGTAAATTCGGTACTATTCTGCACTAGATCACGTATATCGTACTAATTTCGTGACTTTGAGAATATTGGCTCAATCTTTGCATAACCCTGTGTGTTAATTAGTTTAATTTGATTGGCAATTTGCGAGAAAAATATCTCAACCTAATTTTTGGAGGAAAGAATGAAAAAGTTAACCCACATAGTGACAGGAATAGTATTCGCTTCGAGCGGGCTGTTTGTTTCCACAGCATCAGCAGAAGTGTCTTACAATATTGGATGGGCTTCGGAATATTACTATCGTGGAATTCTCCAAAAGAATTCTTCCGGGAGTGCAGGCATAGATTACACGGAAGGTGGGTTTTACGCTGGTGGTTGGGCTGCAGATGTAGGTGATGGGCTCGAAGTCGATGGCTTCTTTGGCTACAACTACGAAACTGATTCTGGATTTACTCTAGGTGCTGGTTTTACGGGTTATTACTATACGGGTGAATTTGATGATACCTATGAAGAAGTCAATTTCAATTTTGGCTATGGCATGGTTGCCGTTGAATACTCGGTTGGTGAGTGGGAAGGATTTGGAGCTTCAAAGGATTATGATTTTCTAGCAGTCACGCTAGCCGGAGATAATGGTTTCTATGGTACTTTTGGTACCTTTGGTGATGAGTTTGATGGGGAGTATGTTGAACTCGGTTGGGGTACGACGATTTCAGATATCGATTTCGGTGTAGCAGCTATTTTTAACAGCGATGAAATTTCTGATCAGAAAAGCTCCTCTGGTGCTGCTACGGAAGGTGAAGCATTCGTTTTTACTATTGGTAAGAGTTTCTAAATTTGAGAAACTTATAGGATTAGAAATGTCGTAAAAGGGCTCCTGTTGGAGCCTTTTTTCATTGCCAAGGGTTTTCTATCCTTCACTTATTCCGCGACTGTTGCTCCTCCTGCTTAAACTCAATTTCGCTGTTCTGGTGATTCTGGAAATTAACCATTGACTTAAGGCTGAAGTAAAAATACTGTATATAAATACAGTATTTAGGTTAATGTCAAAATGGCCCCAATGTCCCTATCTCAATCCAGGTTTGCGGAATGTGTAGAACCCGGAACGGCGAACCGCTCTCTTAAAGAAAAGTCAGAGGAAGTACAAGATTTTGCTTTGCCCGTTTATGCAGAACTTCACTGTATCTCAAATTTCACATTTCTCCGTGGCGCGTCCTTTCCTGAAGAGTTAGTCAGCGCTGCAGACTCCCTTGGGTATAGCGCATTGGCTATTACTGATGAGTGTTCTTTTTCTGGCGTAGTTCGGGCTCATGTTGCAGCCAAAGAAAAGAACATTGAGCTAATCATTGGCAGTGAGTTTTTGCTTAACAAAGAATTACCCAATGGAGATTCAGTAAAAGACTGCCGGCTGATCATGCTGGCTAGTAATCGTGTAGCTTATGGTCGTTTAAGTCACTTAATTACTTGTGCGCGAAGAGAAACTAAGAAAGGCGACTATCGAATCGACCGCAAGATGGTCGAGAACAATTACCCGCAAGATTGCTTGTCATTATGGGTACCAGATTTAGAACAATCAGCAGAAGTAATTGCGTCTCAGGCAACTTGGTTACAGCGAATTTTTTTAGGTCACTTGTGGATTGCTTGTGAACTGTTATTGCGCGGCGATGACCGACTGAAATTACAGCAATTACAAAAACTGGGGGAGCAGTTCTCTATAGCACTGTGTGCTACTGGTGGTGTTTATATGCACGCACCTCAGCGACGAATCTTACAAGATACCTTAAGCGCAATTCGCCACGGCAAACTAATTAAAGAGCTGGGCTTTGATGGCGAATGTAATGGTCAACGTCATTTACGCACAAGAGAACAACTCGCCAAACTCTATCCTCAGAAACTTCTTGATGAAACCAATGTCATTGCCCAGCAATGTCATTTTTCCTTGGACGAATTACGTTATGAGTACCCTCGTGAACTAGTACCGCCAGCATACACTCCCAGTGGTTGGTTACGAGAATTAACCGAAGCTGGTATAAGGCAACGTTGGCCTGATGGCGCGAAACCGAAAGTACGGAACATAATCGAACATGAATTGGCATTGATAAAAGAGTTGGACTATGAACATTATTTCCTGACAGTACATGACATGGTTGCCTATGCTCGCAGCCAACACATTCTTTGTCAGGGTAGAGGCTCTGCTGCAAATTCTGCTGTGTGCTATTGCCTTGGTATTACTGAAGTAGACCCAGCTCATATCGAAGTGCTATTCGAGCGGTTTATTTCCAGAGAACGTAATGAGCCCCCGGATATTGATATTGATTTTGAAAACGCCCGTCGCGAAGAAGTCATTCAGTACATTTATAACAAGTACGGGCGTGATCGTGCCGCTATAGCGGCTACTGTTATTACCTACCGCTCCCGCAGTGCTATTCGAGATGTGGGCAAGGCACTGGGTCTAGATGACGAGTTACTAAATCATCTCGCAAAATCTATTTACTGGTGGGGGTCGAATCTGAAAGAACAACTTAGCGATTCAGGCGTAGATCATAGTGATCCAGCTATCCAACAGTTGGTCGCTTTGGCGCAATCATTGATTGGTTTCCCCCGGCACCTTTCTCAACATGTTGGTGGTTTTATTATTAGTCAGGGACCTTTGTCCCATTTGGTGCCAATTGAAAATGCCACTATGGCTAATCGCACTGTTATCCAATGGGAAAAGAGAGACCTGGAATCATTAGGGTTATTGAAAATCGATGTGCTGGCTTTAGGTATGCTCACCGCCGTGCAGAAATGTTTAGGCTTGGTAAGTAACTACAGTAAAGAAGCTTTAACAATCCAAAAGATTCCACCTGAAGACCCAGCGGTTTACGACATGATGGGGCAGGCGGATACAATAGGGGTTTTTCAGATTGAATCCCGTGCCCAGATGAGCATGCTGCCCCAGCTCAAACCTCGTAGCTATTATGACCTGGTAATTCAGATAGCAATTGTACGGCCGGGGCCCATTCAGGGCGATATGGTTCACCCCTATCTAAATAGGCGCAATGGCAAGGAGCCAGTTAGTTATCCCAGCGAGGCGGTGAGAGAGACTCTAGAACGCACTCTCGGTGTGCCAATTTTCCAAGAGCAGGTGATGCAATTAGCAATGGTGGCTGCTGGTTTTAGTGGCGGCGAAGCTGATCAGTTGCGCAGAGCTATGGCTGCATGGAAACGTAAGAGTGGGTTGGAACCTTATGAAGGCAAGTTGGTAAATGGTATGTTAGAGCGTGGTTATGACCGGGGCTTTGCTGAACAACTGTTCCGACAAATAAAAGGATTCGGTGATTACGGTTTCCCAGAATCCCACTCGGCCAGCTTTGCTTTAATCGCTTATGTATCGTCCTGGTTCAAATACTATCATCCTGCTGCTTTTTGCTGTGCCCTTCTTAACAGTCAACCAATGGGTTTTTATGCACCAGCTCAACTGATCAAAGATGCTCAGCGTCATGGCGTAAAAGTTTTACCGATTGATGTTAACGTAAGTTCTTACGACTGCACTTTAGAATTTGACCAGGGCTATCAAAAACTAGACTCCCCTTGTCAGCAAGCAGTGGAGCCAAAATTACGTATAGGGTTTTGTTTGGTAAAAGGCATGTCTGAATTTGGCGCCAAGGCGATTACTGAGGCTCGCCAATCAGTTATATTCAAAACTATTCATGATTTGGTATTCAGAAGCGGCATAAATAAGAAAGATTTAGAATCACTAGCCGCGGCAGATGCTTTAAAAGGACTTAGTGGTGATCGTCATCGTGCTTTTTGGCAAGCCTCCGGTTTGGATTCAGAACACAGAGGGTTGAGAAAACGTTTTCAAGAAAAGAAAGCCTTAGATAATTTGCTAACTAAAGATAAAATAAATCAAGAGATGAGCGGAGGCTCATTAAGTTTCTTTACTGATCCTGAATTTGCTGATGGTGATTTTGGTGTAGATGTTTTGCTACCCGTTGCCAGTGAAGGCCAGAATATTGTTGGTGATTATACTTCTACAGGCTTCACCCTACGACGCCACCCTCTGTCACTTTTTAGAGAACATCTAAATACCTATCGAGTATCAACAGCAAATGATCTTTCATCTATCGACAACGAAGGTAATGCAAAAGTAACCGGGCTGGTTACTTGTCGGCAGCGACCTATGACAGCAGCCGGTGTTACATTTTTAACTCTGGAAGATGAGAGTGGTTCTGTTAACGTGGTGATATGGCCGAGCTTGGGAGAGAGGTTGCGTCCAATCGTAAGACAGGCAATGCTGATTGGAGTTGTCGGCCATGTACAGAAGAGCGATGGCGTCATTCACCTGATTGCCAGGCAATTGGTTGATCTAAGCCATTGGCTTGGAACCATGGAACTTTCGTCACGGGATTTTACTTAACTAGCTTGGCTTACTTAGTTTAGTGAGTTGTTCTCTTGTCTTTGTGCTTTTCGCAGCTAAGTATTTTAGGAAAAGAATCCATGGAGATACCAGTTTCGCTCACCCTGTTTTTCGCGGTAAATCCATAGGCGGCTACCATTTTTCTCTTTAGCAACATAATAATCTCGACACACATCGGTGCCAGACCACCAATATGTTTCAATACGTTCCGGACCATTAATAATAGTAAGAGCCTTTCGATGATAAAGTTTTCCTCTCCTTATATTGAGTAATAAAGGCTCCGGCAATAACCAAAAAGGTCTGATATTTTTTACTATCGGAGCATTGCTTTGGTTCGACTGAATCGATTCTTCATAGTTAAGTTGTTGGCTAGCATATTCCGGGCAATGTTCAGCGGCGGTACTAATACTCTTAATGTGGTCATCTCCCAGCCTTGCTCTTAGTTGCTCCATAAATTTATTGAGATTGTTGTCGTTGTAATGAGCTGTAGGTTTTCCTTCGGACAATAAAGAATTGCTATGACTCATGAAGGCATCGAATTTTTTAATTTCTATTTTAAGCGCAATAACCGGAGCTGGAATACTCAGATTAGTAAAGTGGGTTTCCAGCAGTAGCATAATATGTTCTCGTGACCGACTTGCCTGACGTAAACCCATATCGATAACTGTGCTGTTACGTTTTTCATGAAGTAAAGAAAACTGTAAATGACTAGTGCTAAGATCGCGCCGTCTTAGAAAATCACAGAGCTGGGCTAGTAATTCATCAGCAACTGGCAACAGGCGATCTAAGTTTTCTAATTCATAAGGAAGATCATAAGATGTAATGAATGCAGGGGGTGGCAAATAATTTCGCGTAGGCTCAGGAGCTTTACCTAGAGCTTTGTTTAATTGATTAATAAAATTACTACCAAAGCGTTTTCGCAAGCCGTCACTTGGTAGACGCCAGATGTCCCTTAAATAGCGCACACCCATATTATACAGACGGCGGTTTTGTTCTTTATGTAGTTGTAATACTTCTGTTGGCAATAAACTTAAGGCAGAACGTAAATTTTCTTTTTGATAAATCAAAGCGTTATGCCCTGATCGAGCCAGTAATAAGCTACCAGTAATTGAAGGACTTGCAGAATAAAGAAAATATTCTGGCAACTGCTGCTCTTGTAATTGGGTTGTAAGTAGCGGCTCTAGTTTGTTGTGGATGACATTGATGTCGCCAAAGTATTTAAGGCTGCTGCGAATTTCACAGATTAATGCCAAGGGATAAAAACTGACAGTGGAGCTAATACTTTCAGCTATTTCTGCCAGCAGATTGAGAACTTTCTGTTGGCGGGCTTCTGACAATTCGTCCAACTGCGGGAAATAGAGTGCATACCAAAGAGGAGTATGGGTTCGGATATGGCCACCCGCCGCTCCAGATGTGGCAGAATTGATTGAGGGGTTGGTCGGCTTTTGTTGGTTCTGGCCGGAGTCTGGGTCTAGGTTTAAGTCCAGGCCTGAAGACTCACCAGAGGCTGAGGGCAAAGGTAGTTTAATAATTTGTGCAGAACCATTTGTCGTGGCTGCTGACTGAGAGAGCTGGACTGTGTCGTTTGGGTCTTCCACGAATCAGTTTCCAGGGTTTAATTGTATTGGTATAGGTCGATATGAGTGCTAAGAGGCCGAAAGTTACCCCGGGCCTTTATCACGCTGATCTTTGCTTTGGAAAAGCTGGATTGCTGAGATTGTGAGTCCTTTATTTTAAGACGTATAGGAGATGGTGAGTGTTTACTATCATGATGCTTGAATAATACTCCAAGAGTGTCGCCAGTCTCTGCCGCCAGCTGTAAACGACGCAATACTTTACCCGGTAACCAGTTCTGCCAAGCGAGCACCAAACCGCAGTTTTCAGTCTGTAGCGCTTTTTCCATGCTCCATAGTGCGTCTTTGCAGGAAGTATCCAATTTCACTACCAAAACCTGGTCAGTGCTAATGCTAGCTTGAGCTAGGGCGGGAGCATATAAGAGATACGGTGGTGAGATCCATAAAATCCACTTCCTCTGTTCAATGATTGAGCGCATGAGTGGAATCAACAGCTGTAACTCGCCCATGCCCCACTGGGGAGTAATAACTTCCATTAATCCATTATTAGGCCAACCTCGGCCGGGAAGAATATCGTCTAGCTGGCTAAAGCCGGTACTGCGACCATGAAAGCCCTGGTCCGCCATATCGCAACCGCGCCACAGATTTGGGTTGTCGTGCAGGAGTTCGTCTATGTGGCTGAAAGCCTTGTCAGGCTTGGGCTCTGGAGTCTCTAAAGCATTTCTAATTATTGTCATTACGAAAACCAATTATTTTTTTACTGTAATTTTATACAGTACTATAAAGAATAATTTTTTTTAACGCAATAAAAAATTAAGTGTAATCTCAGGACTTCTATAGATTTCAATTTGTTCCTGAATATTTCAATAATTTTTCGAGATTAGTTTGGTAATCAATTGTTTTTTAGGTAAAAACTAAAGATTTTTTTGGAAGCGCCGTTAAGGCTCTTGAACATTAAAACTGCACCGGAGGTGAGTATGAGCAAGAAACCGGACATGGTCATGGTAGTAATCACACTGTTCGTAGCGGGAGTCTTGGCCAGTGGCGTTGCTCAGAGCGCCTTGCTGTAGCGTTCTACAGAAACAACTTTACGATGCAGCGTTTTAAGAAAATGCGGATCTAAGAAAACAAATAGGACAATTTGCCAAGTAAAGGTAGTTAGTAGCTCAGAGCGCCGCCCTATGCTGTATCGGGGCGGTATAATTTCTGGTCCGTCACGATTGCATCCAACCGTACATCCCAACTTTCCGTAGGAAATTCATCTGTAACCAGCTGGCATTCATGGGCTAGACCCACTAGCAGTGGTCTGCTGCCCCGATTAAAGATCTTGATACTGAATGTTCTGTCGTAGTAGCCCTTGCCAAGGCCTAGTCGAAAGCATTGGGCGTTAAATCCCACCAAAGGCACAAAAACCACATCGAAGTCGTTGGGTGGCACAGTGACGTCGTGGGGTGGCTCAGAAATACCCCATTTATTCTGGTATAGCTTGGTGTTTCTGTTATAAGGAGCAAAGGATACAAAATCAGGATGATCGTCTGTTAATACCGGCAGGAAGCAGGATTTACCTTCACTTAAAGCCAGCTCCAGCAATAACCGTGGATCAATTTCGCCATTAATTACCTGATAAAAAGCTATTCGATGAGCGACACGGAAAAAACCCTGATCTCCGATCAGATTGAATAACCGTCTCGATGCCGTTTCTTGATCCGCTGGGCTTATATCCTGGCGAGTCTGACGAAGAGAGGTTCGGAGTGATTGGCGTAAATCTTGTGTCATAAAAACAGCGTGGTTGGAAAATGTAGCCCCCCGGAACACCGCTACCAAAATTGCCCTGAACCGAAAGGTTCAGGTGGTGGCTCCCGCGATGTATAAGGCTTTCCGACTAGCAGACGTGCACAACAACACCTATCGAGTTGCCTCCGGGGTTACAGATATCGGCTCAAGAACACTTTTGATTGGCAAATGCTCTAGGGAACTCCAAGATCAAGTATATATCGCTGGGCGAAGATTGGGGAATTATTTGCTTAGGTTTGGCGGCGAAAGGCTCGTCGCCAAATAGGCGCTTAGATTTCGAGCTGCCGACTGCTGGATATGGCATTTTCAATCTTGTCTTCAAGACCTTTTACCTGTTGCGTCGTTTCTTGACGTGTTTCATTAATCATTCGATTCTTGCGCAGCATATCGTGAGTAATGTTTAAAGCTGCCATGACCGCAATCTTTTCGACACCATGAATATTTCCACGGTCTTTAATCTTACGCATGTTTTCATCCAGATAGCGGGCTGACTTAATCAGCGCCTCCTGATCTGCAGGTGGGCAATTAACCTGATATTCCTTATCGAGAATTTTTACTTGTACTGCAGTGCTTTGATCACTCATGGGTGCAACCTAATAATGAATCTATGACTGATCCATAGCTCGAAGTCGAACTAAAATGGATTCCAATTTTGATTTTGCTTCTTTGTTCTTATCCATCAACTGCTTGCGCTCAGATTGCCAGGAATTTTCATGAGCTTTTAGGGCTTGATTCTCTCGCTTCATGTCTTCACAAAGGTCGATTAGATCATCAATTTTTCCACTTAGGTTATCGAATCTTTCTTCACTCATGTTTGTTTTTACTTATTTTTCAATGGTCTATTTTCCAATTGGACTATTTTTTGGCAGTCCAATTCTTAATAACCATAGTGCACTATTGGCATTAGTTTAGGATTTACATTAACAATGGCCTAACTATAGAGCCGCGATGGAAATGGGTCAATAATGGATATGGAAAAATTGGGACTTGGTTCCCTATTCAGACCCCTATATGCTTAGTCGCTTCAGTGATAAGTGAATGAAAAATGAAAACTTTGGGGAAAGAATGAGCAGTAATTATCGGGAATACAAACTTCGTCGCAAAGAACTAATGGCGCAAATGGAACTGAATAGCATCGCATTGATCGCTTCGGCACCACGCCGCACCCGGAGCAATGACACAGAATATTTGTATCGACAAAACAGCGACTTTTATTATCTCTGCGGATTCACCGAACCTAATTCCTTGCTAGTTCTAATCCCTGGAAGGGAGCAGGGAGAAGTAGTTTTGTTCTGTCAAGAGAAGGACAAAGAAAGAGAGTTATGGACAGGAATACGATTAGGTCCGGATGCTGCGTATAAGGAACTTTTGGTAGATGATGCCTATCCAATCGGCGACGTAGACGACATAGTCACCGGGTTAATAGAAGGGCGTGACCGTGTTTACTACGCTATGGGCCGCGATGATCGATTTGACACTTTAGTTATGGGTTGGGTGAAAACGATTCGTGGTAAATCTCGAATGGGCGAACATCCGCCGAGCGAATTTCTAGTTTTGGATCATCTCCTCCATGAGTTGAGACTTATAAAAAGTAACAATGAAATAAAGCTGATGGAAGAAGCAGCAAGAATTTCTGCAGAGGGTCATAAACGGGCGATGGCTGTTTGCAAACCTGGAATTATGGAATACCAGATGGAGGCTGAATTACACTATGCATTCAATCGTGGGGGCAGCCGGGCACCGGCTTACGTCTCCATTGTTGGAGCGGGGGACAATGCCTGTATTCTTCATTACGACAGTAATAACGCCGAAGTAAAAGATGGAGATCTAGTCTTAATCGATGCAGGCTGTGAGTATCAATACTATGCATCTGATATTACTCGCACTTTTCCTGCTAATGGCAGATTTAGTCCCGAACAAAAAGCGATTTATGACATTGTCTTGGATGCGCAAGTAGCTGCTATAGCCGCGGTGCAACCAGGGGCTCAATGGGATGCGCCTCATAATGCGTCGGTAAAAGTAATTACTCAGGGCTTGATTAAGTTGGGAGTAATTAAGGGGCAACTCAGCCATCAAATAAAGAGTGAAGCCTATAAAGATTTTTACATGCATCGCGTGGGACACTGGATCGGTATGGATGTTCATGATGTAGGTGACTATAAGATTGATGACAACTGGCGATTATTAGAACCGGGAATGGTTATGACGATAGAACCCGGTATCTATATCGCGCCGGACAACGTCAAGGTTGCTAAAAAGTGGCGAGGTATAGGTGTGCGTATCGAAGACGATGTGCTCGTGACAAAGAAAGGCAATAAGGTGCTCAGCGTTGGCATTCCCAAAACTGTTGAGGAAATCGAAACCTATATGGCTTCTAATAGCCTTTAGACCATGCAAATTAAATCGGCCAAAGAACATTACGATATTGTGATAGTAGGCGGGGGCATGGTCGGTGCCAGTTTTGCTTGTGCCTTAGATCGGGCTGCTACAGATAAGAACCTTTCCATATTAGTAGTCGAAGCCTTTACTCTTTCGAACTGCCTCTCTATACAGCCAAGTTTCGATGCGCGCTCTACCGCTCTCTCATTCGGCTCGAGTAAGGTTCTCGAATGGGCAGGATTGTGGACAGACTTGCTTGAAGTAGTCACTCCTATCAAGCAGATCCATGTCTCAGACAAGGGGCACTTTGGATCTGCGCTACTCAACCACGAAGAGCATAAAATAGATGCCTTGGGTTATGTGGTGGAGAACAATCAGCTTGGCGCGGTACTTAGTAAAGCTATGGAATCTTCCTCCACTATAGAATTGCTTTGTCCTGCCCGCATTGAATCGGTCAAGCCTTTGGCGGTAGGCATGAAATTGGCGATCGTTGCAGATGAAACTGATTTCACTGTAGAAACTTCCTTAGTGGTATTGGCAGATGGAGGCAAGTCCCCCATTTGCAGTCAGTTGGGCATTAGCCGCGATACTGAGACCTATGAACAGCATTCTCTCATTGCAAATATTGCCTTTGAAAACCCCCACGAACATATTGCCTATGAACGCTTTACTGATACCGGCCCTTTAGCTGTACTGCCTTTGTCTAGGCTAGAAAATGAGAATCGTGCTTCATTGGTTTGGACGGTGGCGAATGATCAAGTAGAAGAACTAAAGTTGCTTGCTGAAGAAGATTTATTGGAACGCTTGCAAGAAAGATTTGGGAATAGACTAGGAAAGATTAGAAAAATTGGAGAAAGGTCTTTTTATCCACTAAGTCTTTCTACAGCAAAAGAACAAATTCGACCGGGCCTGGTTCTACTCGGCAACGTCGCTCATACTTTGCATCCGGTCGCGGGTCAGGGTCTGAATCTAGCGCTTAGGGATATTGAGTCGCTAGTAAATTCCCTTTTGAGTTCTCGAATAACAAATAGTCAGGAAACACTCGAAGTAGAAAAATCATTAGATTCGCGCAGCAAAAATTCAAAAATTGGATCGATGCAAAACTTGCAAGAGTACCTGCGACTTCAAGAAAGCGATCAAGCAAAAACAATTATGTTCACTGATAAAATAGCCAAACTGTTTTCGAATAATGATAAGTTGAAAATATGGGCAAGAAAGTTTGGCTTGCTATCTATTGAAATGGCCCCTAGCATAAAAAAAGAATTTTCCAAACAGGCTATGGGTTTGCGGGAAAATTAATAGGCAATTTTAAAAGCGCTACAATCTATCGTGTAGCGTTTCTGATTGATTCAATTCTATTTCTGTTAGCTCCCAAATCGCTTTGGCCAAGTCGAGAAGCTGATCTAACATGAGTTACGCCTGCACTCTGGTCATAAAGAAACTCTACATCATCGACATAACCCATAATGCGGCTAGTGAACTCTGCATAGAGATAGTTGCTAGCAGCATTGACGATATTCGCCTCGTCTAGACGCAATAATACTTCCTCAATTTGGGCGAGGCTTGCATTCAATGCATCAATGCCATGCTCTTCATCTGATTCATAACTGGAAACGCAATTGGGGCTCTTAGGACAAGTAGTAAGGCGGCCGTTTTCAACGCCGATATTTTGTGGCGGCTCACCGGCGCAAGCAGTGAGAAAAGGAATAATGCTGAGTAATAGTTTTTTCATAATATTTTATCAGTTTAGCATAACTCCAAATTTCTAGAAGTGTTGTGCCGGGCGAATTTTCTATAAGATTAAGTGAATTAAAAGATTAACGTCTAAGCAAGGACAGTCATCCCCAACCATTCTGCGATCAGTGCAGGCTTTTCTTCACCGTCGATTTCTATCGTTACGTTGTGCTTCATTAAATAGTGCTTGGGTTTTTTCTCTTCGGCACTGATTAATTGAAATCGAGCACGAATTTTGGCATCAACCTTTACCGGGTTAATGAATCGAACTTTGTCTAATCCATAGTTAATCCCCATAACGGAATTTTTCAACTTCATGCCGCCGTTTTTTGAACCCAACATACTAAGAAGCGAGAGAGTGAGGAAGCCATGAGCGATGGTTGTTCCAAAAGGAGTCTCTGCGGCCCGTTCAGCATCGATGTGAATATATTGATGATCACCAGTAGCATCGGCAAATTTGTTGATACGGTCTTGATCAACTTCAAGCCAGTCAGTAACGCCAACTTCTTTACCAACATACTCACCTAGTTGATCCACGCTAACTAAATTACTCATCTAACCGCCCTCCCAAAATATGTCATCTATTGAATGTTTTTACTGTAGTTTTTTGTAGCTTTAAACAGCAGTCGCATTAGGGCAGAAGTCTAGCAGCAATTACATTTGATCGGAACAGAACGAGGTTAGGGAATCATCATCATTCACCTTATAATGGCCAATGATGAGCACGAATAATTCAGATGAATATGATATTGCAATCATTGGCGGTGGAATGGTTGGCGCCAGTCTTGCCTGTTTGTTAGCTAATACTTCTCTTAGAATTGCCCTAGTTGATCGTCAGTTATTCGATGAATCTGCGATTCCAGTCACTCAAGTTCAACCAAAATTCGATGCTCGAGTGAGCGCGATCACAGCAGCTTCAAGAAATCTATTCGATCAAATGGGACTATGGGATGATATTGCTGCGATGCGCTGTTGTGGCTACTCAAATATGCAGGTTTGGGATGCAGATGGCACCGGTTCAGTCTCTTTCTCAGCTGGGGATGTTAATCAGCTAGAGCTTGGCAATATTGTTGAAAATTCGGTAATTCTCTCTGCTCTCTACAAAAAGCTTGATTTAATCGATCATGTTGATCTCATTACGCCTTTTTCGATTGAAAGTTTCCAGCGCGATCAAGACGCTAAAAAAATTACATTACGATCAATCGACGGAAATAATTTGACCGCAAAACTATTGGTGGCAGCCGATGGAGCTTCATCAAAGATTCGAGAATTGGCAGAATTTGCAACGAAAGAGTGGGATTACAATCACCTTGCTCTGGTGACTACGGTTAAGACAGAGGCAGCACATAGAAATACTGCATTTCAGCGTTTTATGCCAACGGGCCCATTAGCATTTTTGCCGCTGGCAGAATCTGCTTCAGACTCAGGTCAAAAATTCAGTTCTATAGTTTGGTCGGCAATTCCCGAGAGGTCGGAAGAATTAATGTTCATGTCTGATAAAGAATTCGCATTAGAGCTCAGCAGATCAATAGAAAATAAATTGGGAGCTATTGAGTGGCTGGATAAGCGTTTTGTTTTCCCCCTGCGCCAGCGACACGCTAAAGATTATGTTCAAGACAATATTGCTTTAGTGGGAGATGCGGCCCATAGTATTCATCCTCTCGCCGGTCAGGGAGTTAATCTGGGCCTTCTAGATGTCCAGGTACTTGCTCAAGAGTTAATCCAAGGCTTACAGGCAGGTAGAAATGTAGCAGATATGACCGTGCTTAAATGTTACCAAAGAAAGAGAGTTGGTCATAATCTAGGAATGATGTGGATGATGGAGGGGTTTAAATACCTATTTGCCGAACGGCCATTACCAGTTCGTTGGTTTAGAAATTTAGGAATGCGCGGAGTAGATAATATTCCCTTGGTTAAAAACCAGTTAGCGCGGCGGGCTATGGGTCTAGACTGGTAATGATTAATGATAGTTCTCTTTTCTTGGTGAATTTACAATTCCAGTTACCTGATTATTCCGATGTGAAGTGATTATAGACTCTACTTCTTCTCCGCATGGAACTTTATATTTTTCGAATATCTTCAGTATCAGGCTTTTTTGCGAACCAAGTAGCATCGACTAATTCCGGAGTGGATCATTCTTGAGGTAAAGCTGAATTGAAGAGGAAATGGAATCGCGCTAGCTCTCATAAGCTAACCCACAAAAAACTTAGGTCAAAACTGTCTGACCAGTTGCAGTTTAATGAGAAACGTTCCACTCGGCCAGAATCATCTTCTAATGTGGGGTCAACAGCCACAAAATACTGTTCGATGCTGTTTTCGCAGGGGGTAGTGGCGGGTGAGTAGCACGAGGGGAAGCAGGAGCAATATCCTTACAATTAAGTAGAGACGTTCGGCGATTACGAATTCTGCCTAGACATTTAGAGCATGGACTTCGTTTATAGTTTTAATTTGCCATCTAAAGGAGGTATTCCACTAACTTCGGGGGTAAGTGTAATACTTGATGTTAACCACGTACAGTTAACGATGTTTACATATAAACCTCCGCTATAAAAAACCAAAAACTCTATATATTAGAATTTCTTATGGAGATTTCTTAAAGTCAGTCGATACTATGCTTGTACAAAGTTTAGCCCCTCATTATGAGGGCTATTAGCTTATTAGGGGTAGTATTTAATGGCGAAGGAATCAGATTTTCCGTTTGATCTAGATCTTAGTACCCTGGACACCGGAAGTATCACCAATATTCTAAACGATATAGAACAACACCTCCCCTTAATGGAATCTGAAGGAGATATAAGTCAACTGCTCCAAGTTAAAAAATTCTTCGAAAAAGAACTCAAAGAATCTCGTAGACTCCACTAAATCTCTCAAAGCTATTCTGCTCCACTCTCCAGAGAATAGCATCTCAGCACAAACATTACTGTTTTTCCGGCCCAATAGCTGGAATCAGTCGATCAATCGCTATTTCTTATGGATTACTGTGTACACCCTTTAAGGCTTGGTTTATCCTACTAGACCCTGTTTCCTTAACAGTGGTGAACAAGTATCAGTGAAATGTAATCAACGAACACAAAATTAAAGGTTTGGACTATGAAAAACATATTTTCGCTCATCGCCATTAGTTGTTTAGTTAGCGGCACAGCTTCCGCAGATCTCGATACTGCAGCTCTCGAAAGAGCAATGGCAAGTTCTGATCGACCAGCCGCAGACAAGGAAAGGGACGTAAGCCGAAAAGCACCAGAGGTGCTAGATTTCTTTGGTCTTGAGGCTGGCATGACAGTACTGGACGTTAATGCATCCGGTGGTTGGTATACCGAAGTGTTGTCCTATGCGGTTGGCAGCAATGGTAATGTATTGATGCAAAATAGAGCCGGTGGACGTAACGCCGAAGCAGCTACGACTCGTGCCAATCGCTTAGGTAATGTTTCTGAATGGCTAACTGAAATTTCAGAGATTCCCAATGGTTCAGTAGATTTCGCTATAATCGGTTTAAATTTTCATGACTTTCATAATCCCAATCCGGCAGTTGCCCAAGGCATTCTGAGTCAGATAAGTGGGACCCTTAAGCCCGGCGGTATTCTAGGCGTGCTTGATCATGAAGGTACATCAGGTGCCGACAATGCGACGTTACATCGAATAGCTTATGACGAAGCAGTAAAAGCTATATTGCAATCTGGCCTGGTATTGGTCGGTTCCAGCGAACTATTAGACAATCCTGCTGATGACCATACAGTCGGACCGTTTGACCCTTCTTTGGGTCGAAACACCGATCGCATCGTATTAAAGTTTATGAAGCTGTAGATCTAAGTACAATTTCAACCATAAATTTCGAGTCAGAGTTTTAGTGCACTTGATCACACCTAGCTCTTATCGAATTTACGGCTGGATGGCTACTAGATAGCAATGAGATAGGTACAAGATAGTTATAAAAAAGAGAGGCTGTTTTTAGCAGTCTCTCTTTTTTATTGGAGGCAGAATTTGCTCTTGCGACAAAACGGAGAAAATAGGGCAAATCTTTTAATGTGATAGTATTTCTTTTGCACCATCAATCTTTATCATCCAAGTAAGTTTGATTTTGTGCAGCGCCAGTTGAGCATCTTAGATTCATCAACTATTAATTCCGAGAGTAGTTTGGAAAACCAAGAATCCCCTAACGCCGTTCGTAAATTTTTATCGGTCTTCAAATATAGTAGAGTCGCCATAGGAATTGTCTGGGGCACCAGCGCTGCGCTAACCGTTACCATGGCGTTAACTACTCTAGTTTCTGGCGTATTGCCTGCTGCCATAGCATCTATTGGAGGCCTCTTTGTCGATGCCGTAGCAGTCGCTTTACAAGAAGGTGGAGACCTTTCCATTGAGTCGCGGAACACCGTTCTTTACTACGTCATGCTAGAAGCCGGTCTCGTGGTTCTCATGACTGGAGCTCAAAGAATAAGTACTGTCAGTCAGTCCATTTTAAGAGTGCTCTTAGGAAATAAAATTAATGTCATGATTCTCGAAAAGGCCCTTACCTTGGAGCTAGCACATTTTGAGGATGCAGAGTATTACGACAAATTAGTGCGAGCACGACGGGAAGCATCAAGCAGACCTCTTAGTCTTGTTATTAAGACCTTCGATTTAATGAGAGATATTATCGCTCTCCTTACCATTGGCATCTGGTTGTTCCAGTTCTCTCCTTACGCAGTGCTTCTGCTGGCAGTCGCAGGCACACCGGCATTTATCGCTGAAGCAAAATTTTCCGGAGAAGCATTTCGTATTCATCGTCGTCGCTCAGCCGAGCGTCGCATGCAAATCTATCTTGAGATGGTATTGACTAGAGAAGATGGCGTTAAGGAAGTTAAACTTCTTCAGTTAGGCAAACTCTTTCTCAAGCGGTATGTAGATATTTTTCTAAACATCTATAAGGAAGATAGAAACCTTGTTCTTCGCCGTGGCATTTGGGGTTATCTTCTTGGCTTGGTTGCCAGTGCAGCATTCTATTTTGCCTACGGGTGGGTTGGTTTCGCGGCCATGGCAGGAGCAATAACAATTGGCCAAATGACGATGTACATCGCTCAGTTTCGCCTAGGTCAAAATGCCGTTACCAGCAGCCTCACCGCAGTCAATGGCATGTATGAAGATAACTTGTATCTGTCGAACCTGAGCGAATATCTTGAACACAAAGTTCCGGAACAAACCGGAGAAAAGAAGGCAGGACCTAGCCCCGAAGAGGGCATTCGCTTTGAGGATGTTAGTTTCTATTATCCAGGCAGTGATACGCCCGCGCTTAACAAGATCAATTTGCATATTAGTCCAGGTGAAAGTCTCGCAATCGTTGGTGAGAATGGCAGTGGCAAAACGACGTTAATAAAATTGCTAACTCGATTATATGCACCGACTCATGGGGAAATATTTCTTGAAGGTTTGGAATTGCAACAATGGGATATTGAAGCCTTAAGACAAAAGATTGGAGTAATATTTCAAGATTTTTCCCGTTACCAACTCATTGTCGGAGAAAATATTGGCATAGGAGATGTCGACAACATCGAAGAAGACGAACAAATTGCCCAGGCCGCAAAGCAAGGAATGGCCGATGTCTTCGTCAAGGACCTTCCCCTTGAGTACAAAACTCAGTTGGGAACGTGGTTCAAAGACGGCAAGGAACTGTCTGGTGGGCAGTGGCAAAAAATTGCTTTGTCACGCGCCTTTATGCGAAATCAAGCCGATATATTAATTCTTGATGAACCTACGGCGGCGATTGATGCAAAGGCAGAGGCGGAAATATTCGCACACTTTCGTGACCTCACCGCAAATAAGATCTCGATAATAATTTCTCACCGATTTTCGACAGTTCGTATGGCTGATCACATTATTGTTTTAGAAAAAGCAGAAGTCATGGAGCAGGGCAGCCACAACGAATTGCTTGCTGCAGATGGGCAGTATGCAACATTATTTAAATTGCAGGCGAAGGGCTATCAATAAGCGGGTGAAATTAATTCGGTGCATTGTACCGTAAATTAGTTAACTCAGAATAAATGACAAATCCGTATTTTTATCTTTTAGTAGGGATGATCGCCTGTTTCATCGGGACAATTCCTTTTGGCCCAATTAATCTAACGGTGGTAAAAACTACTGTAGATCATAATCGGCTCCGGGGAACCGAAGTCGCTTTGGCTGCTTCACTAATTGAGGTTCTGCAAGCGCTGATTGCTATTTCTTTCGGCATGGTAATTAGTTCCTACTTGGAATCAAATGTTGTCATTAAAATAATTCTGGCCTTGGTTTTTATAGTACTGGCAGTATTTATCTATATCCGGGAAAGCCAACCGGCTTTTTCTGCCGCCGATATTCTACAAGAGTCCTTTTTTAAGAAAGGATTACTGATTGCTGTTTTTAATCCTCAGGCTGTCCCTTTTTGGATATTCGCCCTTGCAACTATTAGTCAATATTTCGATTTCGAATATGTTGGGGTTTACCTGGCCTGCTTTCTTTTAGGAGTATTTGCGGGGAAGCTTATTGCCCTCTATGGTTTCGTGATTGCTAGCGATTATCTAAAATCACACCTGCAAAAGAGCAGTAAGATGGTCAATCGGCTATTAGCCGGGATACTGCTCTTAATAGGGCTGAGTCAGGCGTTGAGTGCAATAACAAAATTTACTAGCTGAATCGCTAAGGATTAAGTCATTTTTCCCGCTATGTCTACTAAGGGAAATCACTTTAAAGCACTGATATTAAGCAAGCTGGCAGCAGATTGCGAGTAGATTCAATCGTGAACTAAACTTTCAAGACTATTCCAGAATTCGATTGATTCAAAAATAGCAGTTATGAATATGAATATATTGTAGAATTTGAAAAGTGGACTATCGCAAAAATCGGTATACGGCGATATCGTAGAGGCCACTGGAAGTCCTGTCTGCGATGAAGTAGTTAATTTGATGCTAAATGCTGTTACAGAAGATATCGTGATCGATCTTGATAGTGTACCTGCGGTTACTGACTCACAGGTTTCTGCGCCGTTTCTGTGAATCTTCGATGGAGCACTAATTAGCGCTGAATTAGTTGTAAGTAATTTTAGCCAACTCGAATTCGAGCTTGTTTCTTGCAAATCTCTGGACCCAGCCCTCGTCTCAGTGATCGAAAGTATTTATGGCGCAAACGTATCACTAACTCTTTTGGGAGTTACTAGTGGTGCTTGCATCTTCACGATTTACAGCTGCTATATTGTTGACTCCTATCCTATTCGATTTCATTTATAGCTGTCGTTGAAGATTAATCTGGATCTGATAAATTCAGAGAACCTCTAACAATTGAGATTGATTTAAAGAAGCTGCGATATGCAAAAAAAACCAGACAAGCAATCAGGTATCCATTCGAAGCAACAAACCGAGAATCTTTCTAAAACAGAAGCTAATAACCAGGAAAAACACTTGAGAAAAATTAGTCGCGCGAGAACCAGATTGCTCGTCTGCTTTTTAACCTTGCCAGTTTATATAGGTGCACTTTGGATATTGCTGAACAACGGCCGAGGCGTTGAGACGTTTATGTTGGTTTATATGGTTTTGTGGGCAGGCTTTGCTGTTGATATGTCTATGCGACGCTGTCCTGCATGTGAACAACAATTTTATGTCAAAAGTATTTTATTGAATTTGATTAGCCGAGACTGCGTCCACTGTGGTCTTGCTACAATTCCTACTAATAATGACTCTGACAGCAAAAAGTTCTAGAATTTCATTGCCCAGCACCTTGCATTAACCTAAAAATCTCAAGAATTTTTGGTGGCTTAATATGGCAGAAATCAATGCGCTTTCACTGTAACATCTAGCTATCAAGAAAAGTGTTGATTTGTTCTGCTGCCAAACGACCTTCATCGATAGCTCGAACAATTAAAGACTGGCCACGGCGGCAATCTCCAGCGGTAAATATTTTCTTTTTTGAAGTTTGAAAACTCCCATAGTCAGCGAGATAGTTCGAGCGACCATCGAGTTCTAGTTCAAGCTTGTCACTAATATAGTGTTCCGGCCCTAGAAATCCCATGGAGATAAAAATAAGGTCTGCTTCCCAGAATTCTACAGTGCCAGGGACCACTTTAAAGTTCTGATCTACTTTCACAGTATTGATGCCAAGTAAATTGCCATCGTCATCTCTGACAAATTCTTTGCCTGAGATCGAATAAACTCTAGGGTCTTGGCCATCACGCACAGCGGCTTCTTCGTGGCCATAATCGACACGGTGAATCTTCGGCCACAGCGGCCAAGGATTATCATTTGCACGTTCAACAGGGGGCTTGGGCATAATTTCAAAATTAACTAATGACTTGCAGCCATGGCGCAGTGATGTGCCAATGCAGTCAGTACCCGTATCTCCACCGCCGATTACGATGACATGTTTGTTTTTAGCAGAAATGTAATTTCCGTCTTCCAGATTTGAATCCAATAAGCTCTTGGTGTTTTTCAACAAGAATTCCATCGCAAAATGAATTCCATTGCCTCCTCTATTTGGAATCCTAAGATCTCTTGGGGTTGTTGCTCCGGTGGCCAACAGCAAAGCATCATTCATGCTGAGTAAGTCTTCTCCCGAGACTGAATGCTTGCCCTCACCGCCGACATCAGCATTAACGATAAACTTGACACCTTCTTCTCTAAGTAAATTAACTCGACGATCAACTATTTCTTTCTCGAGTTTCATGTTCGGAATACCATACATTAACAGTCCACCGACACGATCTTCTCGCTCATATACCGTTACCGAGTGTCCGGCAAGATTGAGTTGAGCGGCAGCTGCTAGTCCGGCAGGCCCTGACCCAACAATGGCTACTGTCTTACCAGTTCTAATGGTTGGAGGGTTAGCTACAACCCAGCCATTTGCAAATCCCTTGTCGATAATGGCGCATTCGATATTCTTAATCGTTACTGCAGGCTCGTTTACGCCAAGTACACAAGATCCTTCGCAAGGAGCCGGACAAACACGGCCAGTAAATTCAGGAAAATTATTCGTCTTGTGTAAGCGATCAAGGGCTTCTTTCCAACGACCCTTATAGACTAGGTCATTCCATTCTGGAATTAAGTTATAAACAGGGCAGCCTTCACCAGATTGACAAAAAGGTACACCACAATCCATGCAGCGAGCGCCCTGCGTTGCAAGGTGAACATCATCATGATCAGTGTAAATTTCTTTGAAATCGACCAACCTCGCCATCGCATCGCGATAGGGCTCTGGCTTTCGATCGAACTCCTTAAAACCTGTTGGCTTACCCATCTAGCTTTTAACCTTTGGCAAATCTTGCCTTTTTGTGCTTCTACTACGCAGCGGTTGCTGCGGCTCTTTCAGCAAGAACTCGTTTGTAGTCAGTCGGCATTACCTTGACAAATTGGGCTAGCGATTGCTCCCAGTTGTAGAGTAGGGCTTTTGCCACAGATGAGTTCGTATACTGATGATGATTCTCGATTAGCGTCTTCAATCCCAAAATATCTTCTGCGGTGCTCACCGACTCAAGTTCGAATGTATCTCGGTTACATTTCTTAGGGAATTCACCATTCGGGTCCCAAACAAATGCTTCGCCGCCGCTCATGCCTGCACCAAAATTCCTACCGGTTCCTCCCAAGATAACGATGCGGCCGCCAGTCATGTATTCGCAGCCATGATCGCCGATGCCTTCAACCACAGCAGTCGCACCACTATTTCGAACGGCGAAGCGTTCCGCTGCAATACCGCGGATATAAGCTTCTCCGCCAGTTGCGCCATAAAGATTCACATTCCCAGCGATGACATTTTCTTCTGCCTTGAAAGTACTCTGCTTAGGTGGATAAATAATAATCTTGCCACCAGACAGGCCTTTGCCTACGTAATCGTTGGCATCGCCTTCGATAGTTAGGGTGATTCCTTTGGCTAACCAGGCTCCCAGGCTCTGACCAGCAGATCCGTTAAGCTTGATATTGATGGTGTCATCCGGGAGCATTTCTTCTTGGAAGCGTTTAGCAACCTCATTAGAAAGCATGGTGCCCACTACACGATTAATATTAAGTACTTCGTGCTCTATGTGAACTTTTTCGCCAGTGGTTAGCGCTTTTTCCGATAGTCGAATGAGTTCATTGTCTAGCGCTTTTTCTAGACCATGGTCTTGGTCACGTGTCTTATAAAATTCAGTGCCTTCGAAGATAACCTTCGCCGGCTCGAGTAAGGAACTTAAATCTAGGCCATTGGCTTTCCAATGGTTAATTGCATCATTGGTGTTGAGTAAATCTACTCTACCTATCATTTCATTAACCGTCGCAACACCTAGTTTCGCCATTATACCGCGCAGTTCTTCAGCAACCATGAACAAATAATTCATTACGTGCTCAGGTTTGCCTTTGAATTTTTTACGTAATTCTGGGTCTTGTGTTGCAATCCCAACCGGGCAGGTATTCAAATGACACTTGCGCATCATGATGCAGCCGAGAGTTATAAGCGGAGCAGTTGCAAAACCAAATTCTTCAGCCCCAAGCAATGCAGCAATAGCAATGTCGCGACCAGTTTTTAGCTGTCCGTCTGTTTGTAATACAACTCTTGAGCGTAAATTATTCATAACAAGAGTTTGGTGGGTTTCGGCAACACCTAATTCCCATGGCAGGCCAGCATGTTTAATTGAAGTTAGCGGTGATGCGCCGGTCCCACCATCATGTCCTGCAATAACCAGGTGGTCAGTTTTGGCCTTTGTTACACCAGCCGCAATAGTTCCTACGCCAATTTCTGCCACCAGCTTGACACTGATTCGTGCCTCACGATTGGCATTCTTCAAGTCGTGAATAAGCTGAGCGATGTCCTCGATCGAGTAAATATCGTGATGGGGAGGCGGGCTTATTAACCCTACTCCAGGCGTGGAGTGACGAATGCGAGCAATATTGTCGTCGACTTTCCCACCGGGCAGTTCACCACCTTCCCCAGGTTTTGCGCCTTGGGCAATTTTGATTTGTAATTCATCGGCATTGGTCAGATACCAGGCCGTTACACCAAATCTGCCGGATGCTACTTGTTTGATTGCGGATCTTTTTGAATCACCATTCGGTAGAGGGTTGAAGCGTTCCGGGTCTTCTCCACCCTCACCAGTATTCGACTTTCCGCCAAGGCGATTCATGGCGATTGCTAAGGACTCGTGGCTTTCTTTCGAAATGGAACCAAAACTCATGGCGCCAGTGGCAAACCGTTTTACGATTTCGTTGGCCGGTTCTACATCGTCAATCGAAATGGATTGTTTGATGTCCTTTCGAAAATTTAATAATCCTCGAAAAGTACAACGGCGCGTACTGTCTTCATTAGAATGCTTGGCAAACTCAGCATAAGCTTCTGCGCTATTATTGCGAGCAGCAACCTGAAGATTAAATATGCTATTTGGATTCCACATGTGGGTATCACCACCGGTGCGCCAATGGAAATCGCCTGGATTGGATAGTACAGGAATTCTGTCACTGTCTTTTGCCGGGAAGCCCATGCTGTGTCGGCGTTTCGATTCTTCAATTAGTGCTTCAAAATTGACGCCTTGGACTCTGCTGGCAGTGCCACTAAAACAGCGTTGGATTATTTCATCCGCTAACCCTACAGCTTCGAATATTTGCGCGCCTTTATAGGACTGCAATGTCGAAATACCCATTTTTGCCATTACTTTAAGCATGCCTTTCGCCACACCTTTCTTATAACCGGCTACTAATGCTTCTTCGTCAGAGTATTTGTCGCCTAGCAGGCCATCTTTTTGGGCATGCCATAAAGCTTCTAATGCCAAATAAGGGTTTATCGCATCTGCACCATAACCGGTGAGCAAACAATGATGATGCACTTCTCTCGCCTCACCTGTTTCCACCACAATACCTATTTGAGTGCGTTGTTGATTTCTTACTAAGTGGTGATGAACAGTGCTACAGGCAACCAGGGAGCTTAGTGGAATTTTCGAAGCTGAGGTTTTTCGATCAGAAAGAATTAGAAAAGCATAACCTGCATTGATTGCCGCATCTGCCTCGAGGCATATCCGGTCCAGTGCGCTTTGATAGTCATTGCCTTCACCGCTGTCGAAAGTAATGTCTAACACTTGCGAGCGCATGCCCTGATAGTTCATGTGCTTGATGTCAGCCAATTGCCTATTAGATAGAATTGGGTGTTCCAGGGTCAATCGATGGGCTTGCTCTGGTGTTGTTTCCAGCAAGTTCCCTTCAGGACCGATCTGGCAGCGAAGAGACATCACAACCTCTTCACGAATAGAATCGATTGGAGGATTTGTTACTTGTGCAAACAGTTGCTTGAAATAGTCGTAAATCATCCGCGGCTTGTCGGACAAACACGCAAGCGAAGAATCATTTCCCATTGACCCCAAGGGGTCACGTGCCTCAGTTACTAGTGGCACTAACATAAATTGCATAGTTTCGGTGGTATAACCGAAAGCCTGCATACGCTGCAGTAGGTTCTCGCCGTCTAAAGAAAATGCATCGCCGGTGCCAGCAATATCAGCAAGGCTGACTCGCTGTTCTGCCAACCACTCGCCATAAGGGCGTTTAGATGAAATAATTTGTTTAACTTCCTCGTCAGGAATGAGGCGACCCTGTTTGAAATCTAATAGAAACATTCTGCCCGGTTGTAAGCGGCCTTTTAATTTTACGTTAGCAGGGTCTACGTGCAGAACGCCTACTTCGGATGCCATGATTACCTTGTCATCATGAGTGACATAGTAGCGTGAAGGACGGAGTCCGTTTCTATCAAGAACTGCACCTATGTATTGCCCGTCAGAAAAAACTATTGATGCTGGACCATCCCAGGGCTCCATTAAACCTGAGTGGTACTCATAAAAGTCTTTCTTGCCTTGCTCCATATTTACATCTGATTGCCAGGCTTCCGGAATCATCATCATGGTTGCTTCAGCTAATGAGCGGCCGGAAAGCAATAAGAATTCCAATACCGCGTCGAAGCAGCCTGAATCTGAACAATCAGCATCAATCACTGGAAAGATAGATTTTAGTTTGTTGCCGAACGCGCCAGTCTCAACTTTGCCTTGGCGAGCAGCCATCGAATTGACATTGCCGCGCAGGGTGTTGATTTCTCCGTTGTGACTCATCAACCGATTTGGTTGTGCTCTATCCCAGGATGGAAAAGTGTTAGTGCTAAAACGAGAATGCACCATGGCTAGATGAGTTTCGAAATCTGTATGGGTTAGATCTTGATAAAATGGAAACAATTGCCCGGGAGTTAACATGCCCTTGTAGACAACTACCTTAGTAGAAAGGCTGCAGGCGTAAACTTGTTTAGCTTCAGTAAGCGCATCGTCGTTGCGTAATTGATGAGTAAAGCGTTTACGAATTATGTAAAGCTGTCTTTCAAAGTCTGGTTGTTCTATCCCATCTGCTGCAGTGATAAAAAGTTGTTGGATAAAAGGTTGCGCCATCCTTGCGGCTGGACCCACATTCGCGCTATCAGGATCAATAGGAACATCTCGCCAACCCACAAGAGTCTGATTTTCTTCGGCGACGATTGCATTGATTATCTGCTGACATTTTTCTCTCTCTTCTTCTATCTGTGGAAGAAAGATATTCCCTACCGCAAATTTACCTGCCTCCGGTAATTCGACACCGAGCTCCCGCTTGGCAATTTTTTGGAAAAAGCTATGGGGTAGTGCCATGAGAATGCCGGCACCATCTCCAGTATTGGCTTCAAAGCCACAACCGCCACGATGATCCATCCGAGAATTAAGGTGATAGGCGTCCAGCATAATTTGATGACTGGGTTGGCCTTTTATATTAGCTACAAATCCTACACCACAGGAATCTTTTTCCTGAGTAGGGTCATATAAGCCCGTTTTCGGAGGATAGCCAAATTTCAGCGGTAGCCGTGCTGTCTTTCTCATAAGTTCAACGTATTCATTTATTGTTCGCTATTCAGTTCTTTTTTGTTTTCGTTACTCGCCATCCCGCGGAGATTATATCCTCTCGGGTGGTTCCCATAATTTTGCTGAATTTGTTCGGATAGGGCTTTGCGAAATATTCAGTCTTCCTCCCGCGAACCTAAGCGGTGAATACAGCGCTCCGGAGAGGACCGGAGAAAGTAACATTACAGCAGAATAAGTCAAGGTTTGCGGGGGTTTCCGCAGCTTGTCGGAGAGATAAGTGACTGAAAAATGGAGCAAAGAAAATTGTAACGAGAATTAAAAAATGACAATAAGTTGCCGTGCATTAATGCCCTTCTAACCTTCTAACCTTCTAACCTTCTAACCTTCTAACCTTCTGACAAGATTTAACCGAAGTAAAAACTGTTGATAGCCCAGTAAGTATTTAAGTTATTTTGTCATTTCTAGAACTCGGCAAATAACCACGTAATTAACGGTTTTTCTTGTTCAACTAAGATCGGCGACTTCTCCCCCTTATAGTCTTTAAATTAAGTTAAGAAAAGCGCCAAATTCCCCATTACTTATCCCCCGCCTCTAGTTCTGATTCCTCCCGGGCCAATCCTGCCGTAGGCGGGGAAAATTCTAGCGCTCCGTGTTATTGGCTTGCTTGCTAAAATCCAGTAGGTGATTTACTCTAATCCAGTAACCACGCGGCCTAAACGATAATGATTCTCATTTTTATTTAGCCAAAACACAGATAATAAAAACAGTAAATATTAAAAGTAATAACCATAAAAGAAATTAAAAAAGTGAAAAATTCTATTTCCAACTATGGAGGCGAATGTAGCCCGTGAACCCTAAACTAACCCGAAGACGCTTCATAAAAGGGGTGATTGCCTCTGGAGCAGCGGCAACAACCACGACTATGTGGTATGCAGCCAATGGGCAAGACCGCCCGACTGGTTTTGTTGAACGTCTAATCCGAATCAATGTAAATGGTCAAGAGCGTAGCGTTGATGTTGCCCCACAGGAAACCCTGGCATCGACTCTACGGTATAAACTTGGTTTAACTGGAACCAAGCTCGGCTGTAATCGCGGCGAATGTGGTGCCTGCACAGTTTTAGTGGATGACACTCCAACTTATGCTTGTTCAGTGCTTACCCATTCAATGAAATTTGCCCGCATCGAAACTGTTGAAGGCCTGGAAGCACCAAATGGTGACTTACATGCAGTTCAGCAAGGGTTCATCGATCAGCTATCTCCGCAATGCGGATACTGTACTCCGGGCCAGGTGATGTCTGCGGTAGGTTTGCTGCGCGCAAATCCAAACCCAACTCGTGAAGAAGCGCGCCAAGCGATGGCAGGTAATATATGTCGCTGCGGTTCTTATGACTCTTACCTAGACGGCGTTATGCGCGCTGCGGAAATAGGATAACTATCATGGCGTATATGCATATTGGTAAAGATTTTGTTCCACCCGATGTCGCGGGTAAAGTCACGGGGCGAATTAAGTACTCAGAAGATTACACTCGAGAAGGAATGGTCTACGCCAGATTATTGACTAGCCCTATTCCTCACGCAAAAGTCGTTTCCATCGATGCCTCAGAAGCATTAGCAATGGAAGGCGTATTTGGGATTCTTACAGCAGATGATGTTTATCCTGATGGCGAAGCCAACAGCACTGGTCTGAAAATTTTGACCAACGAACCAACTTTAGTTGGTGAGCCAATTCTTGCGGTAGCAGCTGTTGACGAGAAAACTGCAGAAACTGCAATCGCAGCGATCACTGTAACTTTCGAACGATTACCTTTCGTAATGGACCCGGTCGACAGTTTAGAAGAAGGTGGCCCTGACGCCTACAATGGCGGTAATACATTTGTCTTCCGCGAAGGTTTCGCCCAAGAAAAATGGACATCTGACCAGGTCGCAAGCTTTAGAGCAGGTAACGAACCAACTGCCGAACCCGCAGCTGAACTTTCCTATGGCGATCTCGAAGCAGGATTTGCAAATTCAGCTTTCGTTTATGAAACACCTTTTACTACTGCGGGTTATCCGCATATGTCCATGGAGCCACGAAGTGCCATGGCCTATTGGGAAGATGGCAAATTATATCTGCACGGAACATCGCAAAGCTTAACGGCTCTGGCGGATGGCATGGCAGGTATCGTCGGTGTGCCGAAAGAAGATTTAGTATTCATTAATGCCGCAACCGGTGGTGGTTTTGGACAACGGGCACGTGCTGGCAGTATTCCTAGCATGGCGATTCCAGCCAAACTATCGCAGAAGATTAATAGACCGGTGATGATGCGTTGCACACGTGAAGAAGAATTCACAATAGGTGGTGCTCGGCAGGGTTTCCAAGGTTGGATTAAGCTTGGTTTCAAACAAGACGGTACAATGGCTGCAGCAGATCTCTGGATAGTTTCAGATAATGGCGGCAAAGGCGGTGGCGGTGATGCTTTCTCTGCAACCAATGCGATTAGTATCGTGTATCAAGCAGAAGCCGTAAGATTCCGTGGTGTTTCAATTGGTAGTAATACAGCTCATCGTGGCGCCCAACGTGGACCGGGTGAGAATCAGATTGCTGCGATTGTTTCTCCAATTCTCGATAAAGCTGCCGAAGAGCTGGGCATCGATCGACTGGAAATTCGTAAGTTAAATACTCCTCAAACTGGTGACGTTGGCGGAATTAATCGTCAGCCATTTACTAGCGCGTATATGCCAGAAGCTCTAGAGCAGGCAGCTACAGCGTTTAATTGGGAAGAACGTATTACGCGGTCGCGTCAACGTAACGGCAGTAAGGTAACTGGAATCGGCATTGGCCAGGGTTATCACAACGCAGGCCGAAGTGGTATGGATGGCATAATTATGATGGGGCCTGATGGTCGCCTCAGAGTCCATAACGGTGTAGGCAATTTAGGAACTTATTCATATGCGTCAACATCACGTGCTGCCGCTGAGGTATTAAAAATGCCTTGGGATCGCTGTGATGTGATTACTGGCCGTACGGATAACCATCTACCAATTACCTCTCCACAGGATGGAAGTAACTCCATCTTTACCAATACACGAACTTGCTTTGGTGCAGCTCAAGATATGCTCGCCAAGATGAAGGAAATTGCTGCGGCAGATCTAGGTGGTGATCCAGCAGATTACGATGTTTCCAACGAGCGAGTTCACCAGATAGCTGATGACACTGTTGGCATGACCTTTGGTGAAGTTGCTCAGCGAGCAATGGAGCTAGGCGGCAAATACACCGGTGAAGCGGAACTTCCGGAAGAGCTTGCCGAGTGGACGCAGATTTCTGTTTCTCGTCTTGCTGGTTCTGGTTTCATGGGTGTTTATCATGATCCTCGCCATTCTAATAATCCTCCTGGATTTACTGTGACTTGTACTGAAATCGAACTTGATACAGAGACTGGTAAAATTGAGATTCTCGATATGGTCAGCATCGCTGAATGCGGTACCGTTGTTCATCCACAGGGTCTTAAGAATCAGTTGGTAGGTGGCGGAGTTTGGGGTATCGGTATGTCAGTGCTAGAACGGCATCTATATGATCCGCAGAATGGATTGCCTGCGAGTACTGGCTACTGGCAGAGCAAAATTCCAACCTATTTGGATACACCTTTAAAAATTGATACTGGCTGGGTGGATCTTCCTGATCCTGAAAATCCAGTGGGTGCCCGTGGTGTTGGTGAGCCTTCAATGGGTTCAGTTTCTGCCGCATTAAACGCTGCTGTTTCCGACGCGCTCGATGGACATGTGTTCAACGCAACGCCGGTAACTACAGATATGATCGTTAACCACATAGCTGGGATCTCCGAAGAATGGGTTCCCTTAGCTCAAAACAATTTCCGAGGTTGATATGGTAGCCACATCACATGACGTAATGCCCGATATCGAGCTTTATCAGCCAACTGATGAAGAAAATGCCCTGGCATTGGCAAACACTTTAGGCGCAGATGGATGGCTAGTTGGTGGTGGTCAGGATACTTATGGTTGGTTGAAAGACCGTAATAAGAACCCTGCTGCTATGATCGAGCTGACTCAAATTGATGCCTGGAAAGGAATCAAAGAAATTGCGGACGGGATCGAAATTGGTGCGGTTACAACCCTCACTGATATCGCTAACAATCCTCTAGTGCAGTCGCGCTATGCCTTGCTGGCAACAGCTGCAGGCAAAGTTGCGAGCCCACAAATCCGCAATGTTGGAACCTTAGGCGGCAACTTGATCCAGGATGCTCGCTGCTGGTACTATCGCCGCGGACTGGATTGCTATCGAGCAGGTGGCAACATCTGTTACGCCGATTCTCCAGAAGGTTTAAACCGAGAGCATGCACTGTTTGGTGCTAGTCGTTGTGTTGCGGTTAGTCCTTCTGACACAGCACCCGCGTTAGTTGCACTTGATGCGACTATGGTAGTTGCCAGTTCGAGTCGAGAACGCTTGATTCCTGCGCAAGACTTTTTCGTAGGTCCGGAACGAGATATCGTCAATATGACTGTGCTCAATGATGATGAAATTCTAACTGCGGTTAGAATTCCTAGCACTTGGGCAAATGCTGAGTTCTACTTTGAAAAAGTAGCTGATAGAAATGTTTGGGATTTCGCACTGGTTAACATTGCCGCTTCGTTTAAAGTCTCAGGTGGTTCTATCGAAGATGCTCGCATTGTTTGTGGAGCCGTCGAATGCACTCCTCGCAGACTTGAATCGGTTGAAAGTGCAATTCGTGGCCAGCAACGGTCTGAAGAGCTCGCGGCTAGTGCTGGCGAGATGGCGACAGAAGGTGCTCGGCCTTTGAACTACAACCATTTCAAAGTTCCATTAATGCAAAATCTGGTTAAGCGAGCGATCCGAGGGTAAACCTCGGATTCACTCCAACTCGAACAAGCATAAAAACCAATACATAAAAATAAGAGGTTAAGACAGTGGGAGAAGGAATAGTTCGCTATAAGCGCGATGTCTGGGGCGAGGAAGTAATTCTTGGTGTTTCTTGGGATTTACTTTGGGTAGTAGCAGTAGCTATATTAGTTCTTCTCGCAGCCCATGCAATCATCATGGCCGCTTTGGCCAACAAAAAAATGGAGAAGCCTTCCGATGCTGGAAGACGCGTTCTTCGACATGAATCAATCGATCGATTGTTTCATTGGGTTATGGCGGCAAGCATATTGGTGCTGATTTTGACCGGTATCGCTCCAATCATTGGTCTGCGAATTTCTTGGTTAAATATCCATTGGATTTCAGGTTTGTTGCTGACTTTTGTGGTTACTTTCCATATTATTCGTTCTCTGTTTTGGCAGGATTTTAAATCGATAATATTGGCGCCTCGAGATTTTGGCGAACCCTTTGATTCGGCGAAGAAGCCTGGCAAATACTCCTTTGAACAAAAAGGTATGCACTGGGCAGTAACTGTTGTGGTGCTCGCAGTAATTGTGACCGGCTTATTGATGTTCTTACAAATCGATTCGCCATTTTGGGATCGCACCAACAGCATGCCAGAAGATCAGTTAGGTTTAGTTTTCTTGTTACACGGATTATCTACATTGGCTCTAGTTGCTTTGGCGTCTGCGCATATTTACTTTGCGCTTCGGCCAGAAAAAATCTTCTACACCCGATCAATGATATCTGGTTGGATTTCCGAAGATGAAATGACCGCGAATCACGACACTAGTCGTTGGTCTCCTAAAGAAGCCGATTAAGCAGTCAGAGTAGCAGTAGAAATGGAAGACGATATAGAAACGATTGAATCTGGCTATGAGTTCCTGTTGGCATATGCTGCACAGGGTAGACCGGCAGGTGTAGAGTCAGGCCCTGGTCCTCACGCAAGACCGACTATAGATGGTATGACCGCAGCGATGAAAAATATTGCAGCAGCTTTTGCTGAAAGTGCCAATGATTTTGAGCAAGTTATTGCCAATGACTGTCGCAATGCGGGTGCCGCCTTATCCTTCTTGTTATCACAAGAAAAAATTGGCTCAGAAGTTGTGGATAATCTGAATGCCTCAATTCACTTACGTGCAGTTCTCACGGATTTGTTCCTCTACAGCGAGGCTTTGAAACCCTTAGCTACAGGAGTTGAGTCTAGTGGCAGTGGCGAAGGTGGTGTTCAAACCTACGATGCAAGCAAGTCAAAAGACTCTTGATCTAAATTGAAAGCTTAGCCAGAAACCGAAAGTGGAAGAATAAAAACAGGGAGCTCCCTTTTTTTATTTCTTGCGTTAACTGAAAAATTTAACCGAACCTTTATCTCTAGTTTGCTACTCAATACTGCCGAATCCTAGAATTTATTCAACAGATTGATCCTCGAAGAGATTGATTAACAATATGATCGATTGGCCCTCCAGACTTCAACTTGCTCAGCTCCCCACGCCCGTCACTAAACTAGAAAAATTCTCTACGCAATTCGATGACGTCTCGATTTACGTAAAACGCGATGAGACCACTGGAGTCGAAGTTTCAGGAAATAAAATTCGCAAATTGGAATTCTCAATCGCCGAGGCTTTGGATCAATCCTGTGACACGCTAATTACCTGTGGCGGAGTACAATCGAATCACTGTCGTGCCACTGCGGTGCTCGGTGCTCGACTCGGTTTAAAAGTTCACCTAATTTTACGCGGCGAACAACCATCTAAGCCTGATGGAAATTTATTGATGGACTATTTAGCAGGAGCAGAAATTAGCTATTTGTCCCAGCAGGAGTGGCCTGCCCATATAGAGCTGGCTAAAAAACTGCAAATTGATTATTTGGCTACTGGAAATAAAGCACTGTTTATTCCAACTGGGGCTAGCGATGAAATTGGCCTTTGGGGATATATCTATGCTTGCCAAGAGTTGCAGCAGGATTTTCAAAACCTCGGCTTTGAACCTGACTATATTGTCACTGCCACTGGCTCAGGTGGAACCCAAGGAGGACTCATAGTCGGTGCTGATTTATTTGGTTTCACTGCAAAAATCGTCGCATTTAACGTCTCCGATAATGGTGAGTATTTTCGAAAAAAGATTAAGGAAGATGTGACACTGTGGATGAAAAGATATAAACAGCCCATTGATGTTGCAAATCTAACGATAAATACAATTGAAGGCTATCTGGGCCCGGGTTATGGAAGAGCTGGACCTGAGATTTTTGCTACTATCGCCGAATTGGCAGCAAGTGAAGGGTTATTTCTAGATCCAGTCTATACAGGAAAAGCCTTTCATGGCATGGTAAGCGAGCTAAAAAAAGGCGAAAGCGGCCAGCTGCCGGGTGCTCGTAAAGTGCTGTTCATTCATACCGGCGGTCTATTTGGGGTTTTCCCTCAACAGGGAAATTTTTCCTTCGAATAAACGGTTTGCTGAATTATCCATTTGCGAATTTGGTATCAGAATCATGACTCAGAATATTCTAGATAGAACTTCATTATCTTTACATTGCACCCGTATTATTTTTGTTGTTTCAGCATTGGTCATCAGTGTTGGAGTCTCCTCGGTTGTTGCTCAGGATGGAGTTGCGGGAGCTACATCATATGCAGCTGCTCCAACTCCAACCGCCGGGCCATACGATACAGATTATGAAGACTCTTTACTTACCGGTACGCGGCAACTAATCACTGACAGTCTTCGTTCTGGAGAAGGGTATTTCAGCGCTGACGGTGAACGTTTTATCTTCCAAAGCGAACAAGCCGGTGAAAACCCCTTCTATCAAATATTTATGATGGATTTGAATACAGGGACAACTAGTAAGGTTTCACCAGGAATAGGCCTAACTACCTGTGCTTGGATTCACCCGACCCAAGACAAAATAATGTTTTCTTCAACCCACGAAGATCCAGATGCCTTGGCTAAACAAGCAGAAGAGATTGCAATTCGGCAGAGCGGAGTCGAACGGCCCTATGGCTGGGACTATGATCTGCATTACGATATCTATCAGGCAAACTCCGATGGTAGCGGCGTTGTGCGTTTAACCAGTTCGCCTGGTTATGATGCTGAAGGTTCCTACTCGGCTGATGGTTCTAAGATATTGTTTGCTTCAAATCGAGAAGCCTATCAACGCTCTTTGAGCCGGGCTGAACAAACTTTATTCGATGACGATACTGCCTATTTTATGGATCTCTACCTTATGGATGCCGATGGCTCTAATGTTGAGCAGTTAACTTTTTCACCTGGCTATGACGGCGGGCCGTTTTTTAGTCCGAATAATGAGCAGGTAGTTTGGCGCCGCTTCAATCCTGATGGCGACAGTGCAGAAATTTGGACGATGAATATTGATGGCAGTGACCAACGCCAATTAACCGCCGATGCCATGGTCTCCTGGGGCCCATATTTTCACCCTAGTGGCGAGTACATCATTTACTCAAGCAATGTTCTAGGTCATGCCAATTTCGAATTGTTCATGATCGACCCCTTGGGAATAAAAGGCCCAGTTCGCGTCACTAATACCGATGGTACGGATATACTGCCAGTATTTTCCCCTGATGGTGGCCAATTAGCGTGGAGTACGACCCGCACACCCGGTGGTGCTTCACAGATTCATATGAGTAATTGGGATCATGAGCGAGCCCTAGAACTATTAGGTCTGGATTAATAAGCGTCTAAACTAATGCGCAATCAAATCGTCACAGCGGTGCTAGTATTTGTTTTTGCGGGTGTCGCTCACCCACAGGATCAACGCTTTCAATCTAATGCTCAGACCGGCCAAGCTACGGCTCAGGCCGGATCTGATTTAGCGGCTAATACGCTGGCTGAAGATAATGTTAAAGAGGGCATCCACCACAATCTTGATGTCTTTCTAGATCCAATAAATGGGTCCATTCAAGTCAGCGATAGGATTACGTTTCCTGATTCCTACCTAGCTCAACCGCTCACTTTTTCTTTAAACGAAAATTTACGCATTATTGATAGCACTGAAGCTTATTCATCATTGCGAGCAAGCCCTCCTGCGGGCATTGTTAACAGCAATACCAGTCAAATGGCTACCGTTACTAACTATTCAATCAGACTAAACTCAAATAATCGTAATGAATTAACACTTAGTTATGAAGGGGTGATTAATGACTTAGCTGAACAGAACAGTGCTGAATATGCACAAAGCTTCGCCGAAACTACAGGCATTATTTCCGAACAAGGTATTTACCTTGGCGGCACATCATCCTGGATTCCGTATTTCGATGAAGAGTTGATTCGTTTCACACTGAAGACAACATTTTCTGAGAGAGCGAGCACCTGGTCTGCATTAAGTCAGGGAGAATTAACTTCATTAATATCGTCGGACATTGAATCAGATTCCTCCGAGAGTTATTGGCAAGTTACCCGACCAACCGAAGAAGTATTCTTGATCGCAGCGAATTTCACAGTGTATTCGCAACAGGCAGGCGATGTTGAGGTAATGGCCTATCTCCGTACTGCTGATCCTAACATCGCTGCAAAATATATGGATGCAACGGATAGATATTTACAACTCTATGAGCCGATGCTTGGAGACTATCCCTACAGCAAATTTGCATTGGTAGAAAATTTTTGGGAGACAGGCTATGGCATGCCGTCTTTCACTCTCTTAGGAGAACAAGTAATTCGTTTTCCCTTTATTCTGGAGTCCTCCTACCCCCACGAAATCTTGCACAACTGGTGGGGCAACGGTGTCTATCCCGATTACGATTCTGGCAATTGGAGTGAGGGGCTAACTGCTTACCTGGCAGACCATCTATTCCAAGAAATGGAAGGGCTAGGCCCCGAATATCGCAAAGAGATGCTTGCTCGTTACAAAAACTATGTTGCAAATAGCTCAGATTTCCCCTTGGCAGATTTTACTTCCAGAAACTCCGCGGCTTCTCAGGCCGTGGGCTACGGTAAGACGTTAATGTTGTGGCATATGCTACGCGTCGAAGTAGGTGATGAAGTGTTTCTGCAAGGCCTACGACAGTTCTATAGCGACTTTAAATTCAGCAGGGCTTCTTTTAATGACATAGCTAGCTTATTTTCAGAACTTAGTGGTTCCGATTTAAGCAATTTTTTTAACCAGTGGGTTAATCGAACTGGGGCGCCGAAACTATCGGTCGCTGTCGAAGAAGCAAACGGGAATATGGCGCGGATCATGTTTGCGCAGATCCATTCAGGCGACCCCTATGCATTGAAGGTACCAGTTGCACTCTTTTATGAAGGAGAAGAAGAACCTCAAATATTTGATATCGCCCTAGCGCAGAAACTCGATGGTGTTATGGCCGAAGATTATGAGCGATTGCAGGCGGTACTAGTTGATCCTTATTTCGATGTGTTTCGAACTCTCGATAGAGAAGAAACGCCACCGACGATCGGCGAACTGTTTGGCGCCGGGCAAATAACTTTTGTTCTTCCATCAACTGATCGTGAACACTGGGCACAGATGGCTGAATCATTTGGTCAGGGCGTGAATTTTACTATTGTGAATGGAGATGAAGTGGGATCCATTCCTGAAGACCAATCGGTTTGGATACTCGGCAAAGACAATCCCCTAGCTGAAACCTTGGCCATAGCAGCGGAGAATTATGGCGTTGAATTTAATGACTCTAATGTGACTTTGGCTGGCGGAGAAGTTAACTACACTAACAGAAGCTCAGTGCTTATCGCTCGACATCCATCCAACCCTGAGTTGGCCATCGGCTGGATTCATGTAGACGATATGATTGCGATGCCGGGCATGATTGAAAAATTGCCGCATTATGGTAAGTACTCCTACCTAAGCTTTTCTGGTGATGAGCCCACCAATGACATAAAGGGAGTCTGGTCCAGCTCTGAGTCACCATTGCGTTGGATCAAGCCTAATTTACTCAGTGTTGTTAATTTCGACGCACTACCTCCAACAGAGCCCATAGCCGTACTGCCTCCTAAATATCTCCCTGAGCAATTACTTCGTCACAGCCGAAAGTTAACTGATAGCAATATGCAAGGCAGGGGTTTGGGGTCTCTAGGCCTCGATTTAGCAGCACTTTATGTGGCTGATCAATTCCGAGCGGCGGGTTTGGTAGCGTTAGACGGCACCTATATTCAGCGTTGGGTGCAGTCGATTCCTGGAGCTGGCCTTACCAATATGGGCAACGTCATTGGGATGATCCCTGGCAGTAATCGTGACCTTAGTTCACAACCTATTATCATCGGTGCCCACTACGATCATTTGGGAGTAGATCCTGATACTGGCTTGCCGTTTGTTGGCGCCGACGATAATGCTTCAGGAATAAGTATTCTAATTGAAGTTGCTGCGAAGCTGGCCCGATCTTATTCACCCCAACGACCAATTATCTTTGTTGCTTTTACCGCGGAAGAATCAGGGTTACTCGGTTCCGAATATTTTATTAATAACCCACCGGCCGGCCTTGCGGCGGAGGACATGTTCGCCATGATAAATCTAGATACGGTCGGCCGCTTAGAGGGTCGTACCTTACAAATATTCTCTACTGAGAGCGCTTATGAGTGGCCTTTCATGGCTCAAGGCATCGGTTTTACTATCGGCGTAAATTCAACATTCCCCGCTGATACAATCGCCAGTAGTGATCATGTGAATTTTCTTAATGCTGGAATTCCTGCAATACATCTCTTTGCTGGCTTGCATTCAGATTATCATCAGACGTCTGACACAATCGAAAAACTAGATGCCGTGGGCATGTCTGACATCTCCTTATGGTTAGAAGAAGCGACAGTTTATCTGGCCGATCTCGCTGATCCTCTACGGGTAAATCTGGGCGGGGAGAATATAGCTGTAAGCAATGTTGCCGCAGGTGAGCGAGCTGCAAGTCTTGGTACTGTGCCTGATTTCGCATTTTCTGGAGAAGGAATCCGAATTACCGGAATTAGTCCAGAAGGTGCCGGCAAAAAGGCCGGATTAATCGCTGGTGATATTTTGCTGACCTACAATGGCGAGCCTATGGGAGATCTACAAAATTATTCAAATCTACTTCGAGCGTCAGCTCCAGGCGACAGTATTCAAATCGAAGTTCTACGCGGCGAAGAAATCATATCAGTTGAGGCTATTTTACAAGCTCGTTAAGGTTAGCTCTGGCTTCCTAAAGACCAAGAGTTCCAAAAAGCATTCCAGCCATTACAAATAAAATCGATAAGTACACCAGCATTCGATTCGTTTTGGTTCTCGGAGTCGCCCAGTTATATGATTCCTCTTCTACAAAAAGGGAGTTTTGTCCTTGTTTGAATAAATTCATGTTGTAGCTCCAATTTAGTTTTGTCCGCGCTAAATTAAACGATATTAGAGTGGCGACTTGGCAGCAGGAAAGAGGCAAAGTAATGGAGAATTCTGATGAAAAGTGGCAATTACAGTTTAAGGCGGCCGATACCATTACTTATCAGTGATCAAGTTCGTATCTACTCTCATAAATCTAGGCTTTCGCGCAATAAATCCCTCTTTTGTCATACAAACCGGATTGTTAGTCAGTTAGACTACCTCCTTAGTATTTCCTACACTAGACCTCAGATTGAGGGAGTTCATCTATGCGCTCTTGCCCATTAAATCTTCGAATATTTCAGCTATTTGGTGTTCTTCTTATGACAGCAACAGTCTCTTCTCTATTGCCCGCGCAATCCGCGAGATCAGAAAAAATCGTTATCGCTCATCGCGGTGCTAGTGGCTACTTGCCAGAGCACACGTTGCCGGCCAAGGCCATGGCCTACGCAATGGGCGCGGACTATATCGAGCAAGACGTGGTAATGACGAAAGATGATCAGTTAATTGTGCTGCATGATATTACTTTGGATAGAACCACCGATGTTGCAGATCGCTATCCTCAACGAATAAGAGATGATGGTCGCTTCTATGCTATCGACTTTACCTTGGAAGAGATTCGAACTCTTAATGCCAGCGAGGGTTTTAATCTGGTAGGCGGTGAAAAACAGCAACGCTATGAGCAACGCTTTCCTATGGCAACATCGTCATTCAGTGTGCCTACTTTTGCCGAAGAGATAGAATTAATTCAGGGATTGAACCGATCTACTGGTAAAGATGTCGGAATCTATCCGGAAATAAAGTCCCCCGAGTTCCATCGAGAGGCAGGTAAAGACATCAGTACTGCAGTGGTTAATCTATTGAAACATTATGGCTACACTAACAAATCTGACAAAATATATTTACAAACATTTAGTTATGAAGAGTTAGAGATGATTTCTACGCAAGTATTTCCCGCTGCTGGAGTCGAGTTGAATCTTGTCCAGCTTATAGGTAGCGAAGATTCTTACCGCTGGATGCTACAAGAAAACGGAATGACCAAGTTAGCAAATCATGCTGATGGCATCGGCCCGGAAAAAGGCCTAGTTGTCTCGCGTCGTTCGACTAAGGGTAATATAGAGATTTCCGAATTAGTCTCTCGGGCGCACGAGGCTGGCCTTAAAGTTCACCCATATACTTATAGATTAGATGCGGGGCAGGTGCCACAGTATGCTAACGATTTTGATGATTTGCTAAGGCTGCACTATTTTGAAGCCGATATAGATGGAGCATTTACAGATTTTCCAGACAGAGTAGTAGAGTTTTTGAAGGCGGTAAAATAAGATTCAGAAACTGTAACGTAAACCTAAGAACGCTGCACGGGGCGCTCCGGCTCCAAGAAATATGGGAATATCCATTTCATCGAATAATGGTAATCCCAATTCTGAGGGTTCTTCGCCCAGCAGCCCAAAAGTTTCGAACTCTTCATCAAAAAGATTGTCAACTTTAGCGAATATCTCTAAATTTTCACTTAGTGAATAGCGCGCCCTTAGTCCTGTCACTGTGTATCCATCGACATCGTTTAACTGGTTTGATTCGTCACCACGAATTATCTGACTATCATTACTGGTAATGTCCAAGCCAAGATTTAATCCATTGGCAAAGTCATAATCGAATGAAAGTTTAAACTGGTTTTGCGGAATGCCGGGAATCCTGTCGCCGCTCGTAACAAATATCTCACCTTCTTCGTCGGCAAAGTCATGATTAGGACTTAGAACGGTAAAATCATCTTCGAAAGTGGCATTGACATAACTGTAACTAAACAACCAATCTATAGACTGAATTTGACCGCGCAAGCTAGTCTCCACCCCATTTCTTCTGGTCTTATCCACGTTTGCGAACAATCCGGTTGATCGGCCAGTGGTTTGAAAAAGTATATCGTCAGTATTGGTGGTATTGAATAGCCCAAGGGAATAATTAAATTCGGAAATGAAACCACGAATTCCTAATTCAAAATTCTTAGCAATCACATCATTCAGCGGAGGGTCAGCGAGAAATGCGTTGGGAAGTCGACACTCGAAATCAACATCATCCGGATCCTCACCATCGGCAATTGCATATTGCACCGCTAGTTCGAAAACACCTTCATTGCAAGCTAGTTCTATGGGGGTCGGAGCTCTAGAGGATTCGCTATAGGAGCCATAGATATTATGATCCGCACTTGCTCGCCAGGTAAGTCCGATTGCTGGGTTTGTCCTGCGAAAATTATGATCACCGTTTAGCTCTGGTCGAATTCCGGACTTGTCTTTAAGTTGTACATCCGTATCGTTAGCACGGGCGGAAACTGTCAGCGCCAGCGTCTCACTCAGATCTATAGTATCGGTAAAATAGAGACTACTTGTTTCTGTTACCGCGCGAATAGATGAAGCTTCTTCATCTAAAAATGTTCCAGTGCCCAAGGCTTTAGTTAATCTTGATATGGGGTCAAGACCTGCAAGTTCGAGGACTGAATTAAAATCTGATTCCCCTTTGAAATAAGCACCGCCAATAATCAACTGATTATTGAAACCGAACAAACTGCCACCGACCGTCCATTGAAAATCCATGCCTGAACTTTTCTGTTCACGATCACTTATATTGTTAATGCCTTGATCTGAAAGAATGCCAGTCCCCGAAATCTCATCCTCTGCAAAATGTTCCAGATTAAATTCATCATCGGCGCCAAAAAGTAGAGAAGCTGTTTTGTTTAAAAAATCTTCAAGAGCATCTGCGGTTGCATATTGATTGCTGCACAAATCAGCAGTATTCAAGCTAATAGTTTCGAGGTCATCATCTTCGAGACCTGCCAGAAGTTGTTGACTACCACCTAATTCACAAACTGAGAATTCAGATCCATCGCCATTAAATGAATCTGTTTTGTTTTGACGGTAAAAAACATTGCCATTAAAATTTATATTGGTAGTTGCTTGATGACTAAAATCAAGACTTAGCATCTGCATGTCATTGGCGGTGATGTCGGGACCCGTGAAAAAAGCTTCTCGATCAATACCGAGTAGCTGAGTGGGTGCGGCACCGCTACCGATTAAGTCTGAGTCGGCATATTGCATGTTCATGTTAATTTCAGTGTGGTCCGCCCGCCAGCTAATACTGCTGTAAAGGTTTATCGCTTCGGATGCAGATTCATCTCGCCAGCCATCTTCCTCAAAATACTCGATGTTTACATAGTAAGCCACTTGATCATCATTCCAGCCGGATTCAAAATTACTATTAGTTCGTCCGAAGGAGCCAGCACTTATCTCAATGCTATTGCCTTGATAGTCAAAGCCATTTTTCATATTGATTGCGAGTGAACCGCCAAGACTATTTAGTCCGAAGAGCGGGTTAGCCCCCCCCACCAAAGTGATGTCCTGAATTGCCGATTGCGGGAGTAGGTCCCAATTTACCGTATCCCCGAGTGGCTCATTGATTCTTATGCCGTTTTGGTAAACCGCAAGCCCCTGTGCGAGGCCCAGTAATGGTGAGGCAGTAAATCCTCGGTACTGTAAATCTGGCTGTAAGGGATTATTTTGGGCGTCATTCAAAGAAATACTAGAAAAATTTTGCTTAAGGAAATCAGCAATACTAGTAGCATTGGAATTCTCTAACATGCGGGCATCTGCGGTTTGTATAGGGAACGGAATCTTTTCTTTGTCGATACCCGCACCTGCAGGTGTTATCCCAATAACGACGATCTCTTCTACAATCTCATCTGAATTCTGTAAGCTGTTCTGAGCGAAACAAACTTGTATCATTAGTAGACTTGCCAATGCCGTCAAAGTCGTTCTAGTGATACTTGTAAATCGTGGTTTCTGCATTTGTGATTTCATTAATTCGTTACTACTTGCTCGGTACTATCTATTAAATATTAATTCGCCGACATCTGCTCAAGGCGCGGAGTTAAAGAAATATTTTTCTTCACCAATAAGTATAACAGATGGATGTCATTACTGAATTCAGAATTCGTAGTTACTAAGGTTGATTTATGGAAGGCGATTGGTCCTAACGTAAATTGACGTGAACACAAACCCTAGGTAGATTTAGCTCTGCTTCGCAGAGCGGATAATTCTCAAGGAGACGGAATGGCGACGGTATTGGTTACAGGCGCAAATAGAGGCATAGGATTAGAATTTGTTCGACAACTGTTAGGCAGTAGTGATCGAGTAATTGCCACTTGTCGAAATTTCGCGGCTGCCACAGATCTGCAAACCCTCAAATTTGAAAACCCCGGATTAGAATTGCTGCAACTGGATGTAACTAGTAATGAATCAATAGACCAATTTGCAACATCACTTCAAGGTGCGGCAATTGATATTTTTATAAACAACGCCGGGGTTTATGGTCCAGGAGACGCGCATTTTGGCAATGTAACTGGTGAAAGCTGGGCGACAGTAATGCGGGTAAATGCAATTGCTCCTTTGTTATTAACTCAGGTTTTGATTGATAACTTCTCCAGAGGTGAAGGGAAAAAGCTGGTCTATATCACGTCAAAAATGGGCTCTATAAAAGACAATCAGGGCGGTGGCTCCTATGTCTATCGAAGTTCGAAGTCTGCCTTAAATGCAGTAGTGAAAAGCATTGCCGTGGACTTAGGTCGTGAAGGATTCTCAGCTGCTGTTCTCCACCCAGGCTGGGTACAAACAGATATGGGAGGCGCTAACGCTCTAATCGACACACAAACCAGTGTTTCTGGCATGTTATCTGTGATCGACAATTTGGATACCAGCAATACAGGAAGTTTTTTTAACTACGATGGCACGATTATTCCTTGGTAGATAACCTTGTTCCCCGGTAGGTTATTCTATAAAAGGGCAGGAAATTTGCGAATACCTAAGTAAGACTGCGGAGACTATTTTTGCATCAATTTGAACCGGGTTCCGGCTCATCTCGAGTCGAACATATCAAGCAATCATGTTAAGGTAGCGGCCTTTTTTCTCCTAGGTAGATTTAAGGCCATGACCTTGAAACTCACCAAGCTTAAATTGCATTTGTTATTGGCTTTTAGTCTTTTTTTCCAGACCAGTACAGTTTTTGCTCACGGTGGCGTCGTTTTAGAAAATGATGTTTGCCTTATTAATATTAATTTCTTGCAGGCGCATTTCACAGTCTTCCAACCAGAGTCTAGCCAGGATGATGAGTTCTGCGAAGACATCCCCGATTTAACCCGCTCAGTATTCGTTATGGAATATCTCCATGATTTATTACAGGACATGCGGGTCGACTTTCGAATCATTCGAGACGAAACCAACATTGGCAAATACGCTCAGTGGGATGATGTTCAACAGCTAGGCGACATTGAGGCATTAACCGTTTTTTATGAACCGCCAAGAATCGAAGAGAGTGGGTTTTTTAGCGCTAGCTATAATTTTGCAGACAAAGGTACATATATAGGTATCGTTACCGCTTCACATCCCACCGAAGTACGTGACTACAGCGCGGTATTCTATTTCCAAGTAGGTGGGGCCGATTTAGGATCATTGCCAATATTTGCTGCTCTGTTACTCTTAATTCAACTCGGCTACTGGTATTCTTATGGTGGTTATCAAAACTTTCGTGCAAGGCGCCGATAAATTTTAAGGAAGCAGTTTCTTTCAACTCAAGTGTGTCCAGTGAGCATCCATGAACGCCAAGATTCTGAGGTTGAACAAAGCAGGTATCCCCGTTTCTTGGTTGACTCGGGAGGAGACAGCGACATTATTGGTTAAAGATCTGGTAATTTGGTCACTGGGTAATACTGTGATGGAAATTCGCGGCGGGTATAATCGGATGGGTGTTCAATCTATTCTCAAACTACCGAGCATCGTTGCCTGTAACGGTAAGGTTCACAAGGAAAACTTCGATCCTCCCCTGGAGAACAAATTTCTCTTTCGCCGCGACAAAAATATTTGTCTTTATTGTGGAGGACAATTTCCTGTTACTCGACTCTCCCGAGACCATGTTCATCCGCTATCAAAGGGTGGCCATGATATTTGGACCAATGTAGTAACGTCTTGTCGCCGTTGCAACAATCGCAAGGCTGATAGAGTGCCAGAAGATGCCAACATGGAATTGCTGGCTATACCATTTGTTCCTAATCAATATGAATTTCTTTACCTCTCCAATCACAATGTACTGGCAGACCAAATGGAATTTCTAAGTGCCAGATTTTCGCGACACGTTAAGTTAAGCTAAGCGCGTTTATTGTTCAGTAAAATGCACTAATCATTGACAGAAATTCCTCACTCACCTTGTTCGCTCTTCTCAAAGAATGTTTATCTTTTCAATTAACTAAACAGCTGCTTGCAAGTCTCCAATAGCAAATTTATGCTAGTATGCTGTACGCTCGAAATTCTCTTAAGAAAAATTGATGCACACCCCCATAGTTAAAAACCTTAAAGGCTTTTTTTTGTCACTTACCGCTGCTCTTCTATGGGGTATGTTGCCGGTTGCACTGAAAGAGCTACTCGCTGAAATGAGTGCGAGTACTATCGTTTGGTACAGATTTCTTGTCGCCGGTTTAGTGTTGTTGATTTGGCTTGGAGCGCGGGGCCAACTTCCAAAGTTGACTAAGGTAAATTCTCGAATTAGATGGTTCTTGGCAATCGCCGCGATTGGTCTGAGTAGCAACTACTATCTATTTTCCTTTAGTTTAAATTTTATTAATGGCGAAACCAGCGAGGCAGTGATTCAGCTAACGACATTATTTCTAATTATAGGTGGCGTGCTGATTTACAAAGAACCATTTGTTGGAGTACAGAAAATTGGCACTGCGCTAATTGTTCTCGGACTGATTCTCTTTTTTAATGACCGTTTGAGTGAATTGGTAAATACCGACAATACTGAAACTATCGGCGTACTAATCGTAGTTGCTGCCGCAATTACCTGGACAGTTTATGCGCTATTACAAAAGCGCCTTTTGTTGAATTATTCTTCAGTTCAAATACTTTTTCTTATCTACTGGTTTTCAATTTTTGCTTTACTGCCATTTATAACACCAACTAGCCTTTTCCAATTGTCTTTTTTACAGCTAGGATTACTATTGTTTTGCTGTATAAATACGTTGGTTGCGTACGGATGTTTCGCCGAGGCTCTGAATTGCTGGGACGCTTCCAAGGTCAGCGCCACACTGGCTTTAGCTCCTTTGTTCACCATTAGCTCTCTAAAAGTAGTGGTATTTTTCGTTCCTAGCTATGAATATTCGGACCGCCTTGGCTGGCTTTCCCTATTCGGGGCCTGCCTACTAGTAATTGGCTCGGTGCTCACTGCTCTAATGCCCTATATCTCTCAGCTGCGTTCCCTGCGGAAGGCAAATATTTCCGTGCAGTAGTCTGCAATTCTGCCGAACCTAAGAATCTCGCTGCTGGTCTTTATAACCGTTGACAGCAGAACGGAAATGCTAAAAACTCCTAGATCTTCTAAATAAAAAAAGCAGAATCAGAACCTTGCGTGCTAAGTAATCCTTATGCATTAATAACAAAAACTATCGGGTAACAATATGAGAAAAATAACTTCCAGCAAGTCATTGCCTGTATTAGTACTATTATTTTTCTGCAGTTCACTTTTTGCGGATGTCAGTCGTATTGAAGTCACCAGCCGCGAAACATTATCGGACCCGGCAAGCAACTTTAGCTATGAAGTTATTAATGGTGTTCTTTATTTGACCCTTGATCCCTCAGACTCTATTAATGCTGCGATTATCGATATCTCTCATGCTCCAGTGAATGCTGATGGTTTGGTAGAATATGCTGCGGATTTTAAGATGTTGGTTCCACCTGCCTCTATAGCCAATGGGGGACTGCTCTATAACGTCAATAATAGAGGTGGCAGTCGAGTAGCTCCAGAAACTTCACTGAGCCACCCGATGAGCAAAATGGGTTTCACTTATCTAGTAACAGGCTGGATTAATGAACTTTCTCCAAGGAGCGGTAGGTTGAGATTGCATGCCCCCATAGTAGGAAGTGTGGAACAGCCTATTACTGGCGATGTCCGTTATGAAGTCAGCGTTGGCCGAGATTCAAATGATGTAAATATTGCGGGGGGTGGACACCTTGCCTATGAGCCCACACAAGAAGGGTTGCGCACAGCTACTTTGAATCATCGCTTGTATCAAGATGACCCGAGGATTCTAGTTGAAAGATCTCAATTTTCTCTCGACGTAAAAGCTGAAACCGACAGCAACCAACCAATAGTTACTCTAAACCTTGAGGGTGGTTTCCTCGCTGGTCATATCTACGAACTTATCTATGAGGCAAAGAACCCAGTATTGGCTGGTGCTGGTATGGCAGCCATACGGGATATGGTTGCCTTGATTCGATATGGTGGAGAGGCTAGCAGCGAATTAGATCAGCTAAATCTTCCCGAGATCGAAAATACAGTCGCTTGGGGCAATAGCCAAAGTGGGAGGCTACTGAGGCAATTCATGTATGACGGTTTTAACGCCGATCTTGCAGGCCGAAAAGTTTTCGATGGAGTTATTCCGGTAATCGCTGGTTCTGGCTACGGTATGTTTAATAATCGTTTCGCCATGCCAACCCGTACCAACGGTCAACATTCTAATCATTTATATCCTAATGATTTCTTTCCATTTACCTACGGAGAAAGTACGGATCCCTTTACCGGTCGTACTGAAGGAATCTTAAGTAATGCCAGAGCGTCAAACACAGTACCAAAAGTCATGCATATTCAAACATCAAATGAATATTGGGTTCGTGGTGGATCCCTGCCTCACACTAACCCTCAGGGCACAGCGGATGCTCAGCTGCCAGCGGAGGTTCGCTTTTATACCATAGGTGGTTCGCAACATGGCTCTGGTAGTGGTGCTCCGCGCGCTGCCGGTAATGGTCAATTGCCGCCAAACCCCAATATGTGGGCACCGTTTGCGGATTCACTAATAGTCGCTATGTATAACTGGGTTGCTCACGATCAGCAGCCACCAGCATCGCGGTACCCTCGTATCGCCGATGGCACCTTGGTGCCGTCTCACACAGAAAGGGGTATAAACAGAGATGCCTGGAATAGGCTTTACGGTATTGTCTACCCGAGCGCGATTTACACAGTAGGCTTTGCTAATTATGGTGATAGATGGAGAGAAGAACGAATTATCGATATCCATCCAACAAGTACTGATATGTTCTATCGCACATTAGTACCAGCAGTTAATACTGATAATAACGATTTCCCCCATAGCACTGTGCTTCCACCCTTGACACAAGTGCCACTTGCAACATTTACTCCGTGGAATTTGCGTGCCATTGAAACAGGGGCTGAAAAATCCCTAGCACGCCTCTCGGGAGGTTATATTCCCTTTTCACCAAATACGGCAACAGCGGTGCAGTCTAGAGATCCAAGAAATTCGATAGCTGGCTTATATTCTTCATTTAAGAATTACCTAGAAAAATATGAAGCGGCCACCGACACGCTTATTGAAGAAGGTTATTTGCTACCAGGCTTTAAAGAAACTATTTTAAATATTGCTCGCAATAATAATGCAGTATTTGAATAAAAAATTATTAGTATAGGTGACTAACAAAAGGCCTGAGTAGCACATTATTCAGGTCTTTTGCGTTTCTAGGTCGAATTATTATCCTGCCCGATTAGCACAGCTTCGCTTTTGACGATATGTTTGCGGATATTGCGCATCAATAGAGTTGCCTTTTCTTCGGTATTAAAAGTTGCTGAGCCGGCATCTGCAGTTTTGTTAATTTTTGTTCTTACGGTGCAATTGTTAGACATTGAGTCGTCCTCCTGCTCGTCAAAACCTTGATTGTATCATTGTGCGATTATTCAACATCTTGGAGTGCTGGGGAAAGCTAGATTTATTATTGTAAAAAACGGAAAGTTCGCTGGAACTATCTTGAGATGAGTTCGACCGAGGAATTTTGTGAATGCTGGATGAAAGCTTACCCTATGCCCTATGCGAGTCTGTTAAATAAACTACAGAGTGATTTAGAATCAGTCTAGTCGTCGATTCAGACTGACCTAATCGTCACCTGCCAGGTCAAGGCTAACCGGGGGAAGTCTTGGTAATGAGCAGCGATGAGGTGTGGCGTCAGTGCTTGCGTCAGCTACATTATTTGCGCCGTTCAGGTTAAGAAAGCTTTGGTTGCCAGCTTCGCCTAGGCAAACAAGCTTATCACTACTACCACCATCCTTAATTAAGCCGCCCCAAACGACATTGGGAATCGAGCTGCCATTTTCTTCGAACCAGGGCACCAGGTAAGGGCTCTCGGTCGCTTCGCCACCATTCACGAAATTATTATCATGCACATAAATTTGTTCAGGGTAAGGGTCATAGTTTTCATCGCTCACCACGCGGCCATTCAAAACGAAACTATAAATCATAATATTGAGGCTTTTGTTGCCTTCAAAGCGATTGCCAAATACTTCGATGTTGTCATTAGCCAGAACTAATAAGCCGGAGCCAGCAGGAACATTACCAACTATATTTCCTTCTGGTGCAAAGTTTTCTTGGTTGTTACCAAAGATCTCATTATTAAAAATACGCGTGGACTGACCACCTTGAACTGGCAGATTAGGTAAATCAAAAACTAAAATTCCACCGGTGTTGTTGGTGACTACATTGTCATAGACATCAGCAAAAGTAGAATTCTCAATCTCAATCCCAGCAACATTGTATTCTGCGCGAGAATTCCGAACTACAATTTGATTAGACTGACCAACATAGATACCCGCATCTGAGGCTCCTATTGCTATAGAGCCATCAATAAGTAAGTTCGTAGTTTGCACTGGGTAGATGCCGTAGGCACCATTTTCTGTGTGAGCTCCACGTGTCCATTCTGTGCGTACTCGACGAATGATGACATTGGTGCTTTGATTAATTTTTAGTGCATCACCAATGGGGTCTTCGATCGCCAGGTCCTCAATTGTGAAGTTATCAGCGCTCACTAATAGACCTTCAGCACCCTGGGCTTGGTTTTTGAACGAAAGAATCGATTCGTCCATGCCTTCCCCGCGTAAAGTAACTCCGGGTACCGTTAGTGAAAGACTGCGAGTAAACTCATGGACTCCTGAAGGAATAGCGATGACATCACCAGGCTGCGCTTCAATCAATTGAGTTTGAAAGGTTTCCGCAAAACTTAGTTCTGGCGCTTGCGGTTCAGATTCTCCGCAACTTATAAGCATCAGCGGGATTGATAGAGTAAATAGTGATTTTTGGATGTTTGTCGGTAAAGTCATGAGTCTCTCCTACAATAGCGCGTCGAATTAAGATGATCTCGCGATATCTAGTGTATGAAGGGGTAGTGGCCGGAACCCTAGAGCACAATAATGCCACAATTGATCAAATCTCGATATTAAAGACAGCTATCGACTTATTGAGGCCACCGCTTACAAGGTTCAATATAGCTGCTATTGAATTACTCTCGTGCTCTTCAGGCTAGCGATCAACCACTTCAAACATCCAAGTATCACCGGTGGCGATAGATTCTGTGGAAGAGATACTGCCGCCTCCATACTTACGACCAAACTCGTTAAGAATGGGCAGGACATTTGGCCCATCCATTACTCTAATCAGGCGTTGTTCATAGATTTTGCCATCAATTCTGAAAATAACCCGGTCATCGTTTTCAAGATAATGAGGCCACTGCTTCCAGATAGCCCCATAGTTGGTATTCATGTAGCCACTCACAATAAACAAGCGGCCATTATTTACTCCCAGCCACACGGTTCTGGATGTGCTTGGGTCCAGGGTCTGGAATTCTATTTCACCGCGATCTTTCAAGAATTCCCAACTATCAGGAGCTGCGCTGATTTCTCCAGAAGAAAAAGGGCCACCAGAAAAGATAGCTATCGGGCCATCACTAAAGCGCATGCTGAATAGGAACAAACCGATGGCTAGAACAATCGACGCAATGAGTATACCGACCCACTTTACCAAAACTTTCATTTCTTACATCTCCTTTTTTATGACAACAAACCACTAATTGCTCGAATGCGATGACTTTCGCTATCAGTCACATAAACGAGTCCATTATGTACACAAACACCATGAGGGCGATTTAGCTTACATAACAATGGGTCACCATCTGGTCCATCGCCTCTCTCCCCACTACCCAGTACTGTATCAATAATCCCAGTTGTCAGTGACATGCGCCGAATAACATGGTTTTCGGTATCAACGATGTACAGGCAATTGTCCGTTCTGGAATAGGCTATCCCCTTAGGGCCATTAAACGTCGCGTTCATCGCGGCGCCATCATCGCCGGTATAACCTTTTTCTCCAGTCCCAGCGATGCGTTGTAAACGATTACCACGTAAATCCAGTTGATAAACCGCATTACCCTCCCGCAGCACAAGATAGGCATTACCGTCAGGATCCGTATCAAGGGATCGGGGCCCAAGTAGAGGAGTTCCGGTTAAAGGTCCGCTGTCTGGAGTGGCTTCTCGCTTGCCGGTACCTGAGAGAGTGGAAATAATTCCAGTTTCTCGGCTCACAATTCGCAGTCGACTATTGCCAATGTCACAAATTAATAGATTGCCTTGAGAGTCGAAAGCAATGGAATGAGGCTGCCGTAGTTGTGATACGACTCCTTGGCCTCCATCACCCGAATCTCCTGGCTCGCCATTGCCGGCCAGCGTGGTGACCAAGCCAGTTTGGCCCGCTATTCGTCTCACTGCGTGAGCATCCCGTTCCACCACATAGAGATTTCCCTGTTGGTCCCAGCGAATTTCATGGGGGGCTGAGAATGCTGTTTCCAATGGGCGTCTAGATTCTGACATGTAGCCCTTCTCACCATTGCCAGCAACGGTACTCAGTCGCAGGTTTCTCAAGTCGATCCGCCGAATACGGCCGCTATCTACCTCGCAAAAATAGAGGGCATTGTCTGGCCCCGGCACAATGCCGTAGGGATTGTTTACCATTGTTTCTGTGGCAACCACTCCACTGGGTCCTTCAGCCTCATAGCCCGCTATGCCGTTGCCAGCCACCGTAAATACCTCTGAGCCTTGTGCGAAACTTCGCAAAGGAAAGCTTGCCAGTAGGCTGGAAGTTGCAACTTTGTGGAGAAATTGACGCCGAGAGGATGAAGTCATGGATTTTCCCTTTTTCAATTCTTTTCATCGACTATACAACAATCTTGGGCTCTCGTGCTGCCCAATGGGCTAGCTATTCTTAATTGATTGCGGTAAAAACAGCACAACAACAAGACTGTATGCTTAGGAGAAAACCATGTGTGATCAAGATACTCAAAAAGATGTAGACGAATATTTACGCCGCCATCCCGAAATGACTCGAAGAGACTTTACTAAATTCGCCACTGTTGCTGGCTTGGCCATGATGTTACCACCTGTAGCTAATGCGCAATCGGTTACCGAGACTGATGTGGAAATAACCACGCCAGACGGTGTAGCCGACTGTTATTTTGTCCACCCTGCTAATGGCAGCCATGCGGCAGTGCTGGTTTGGCCAGATATTTTAGGTTTGCGACCTGGTTTTCGGGAAATGGGTAAGCGCCTCGCACGCTCAGGATATTCCGTACTGGTAGTTAATCCTTTTTATCGCAGTGCTCATGCTCCGGTGGTTAGCCTCGGAGCGAGTTTTGGTCAACCTGAGGTTCGAAACCACGTGATGCCAATGGCTCGTGCTCTAAACGCTGACACACACTTTACCGATGCCCGCGCTTTCCAAGGCTGGTTAGATCAGCAAGATGCTGTCGATACTAGTCGTGGTATTGGTACAACAGGTTACTGCATGGGTGGGCCCATGGTCATGCGAACAGTCGCAGCTGTTCCAGATCGTTTTAAAGCGGGTGGCACTTTTCACGGTGGCGGTCTTGCAACAGGCGAGGCGAATAGCCCGCATTTGTTGATACCAGACACTACAGCGAGCATGCTTCACTGCGTGGCAGAAAACGATGATGCCAATGATCCAGATGCGAAAAATACTTTACGTGAAGCTTATGGTGCGGCCAATCTTTCAGCGGAGATAGAAGTTTATACAGATACTCTGCATGGTTGGTGTGCCATCGATTCAACTGTCTACCACCAAGAACAAGCAGAACGAGCCTGGGGTCGGTTATTAGCATTATTTGAAACTGCGCTGGCATAGCTATTTTATTACCGCTCATTAAACTAAAAGATTTGTCAGCATTTCTAATCTAAGTATTTTCATGAATTATTCTTAATAACTATATTATGGAATATTCACGTTTGTTTTATTGGTCCAAAAAATATCTATGCCGCCGAAACTATTATCACTGCGGCTGGAAAACCAAGAAAATGTATCAGAACCGGGTGGTAGAGCAGGGCACATATCCGCGCCTGCAGTATTTACTTGTGGCCCTAAATTGGTAGCAGGTCCCCAGTTATTTTCTCCCAGTTGCTGCGAGCCCCATAAATCCATACCACCAAATCCTCCAGGTCTCCCTGAAGTAAAATACACCATACCGTTTTCATCTTGAGTGAAATGGAATTCCTCTGCAGTGGTATTGATATTAGGGCCTTGATTCACTGGTTCCATCCAATTGCCGGCACTGTCTTGTTGCGAACAGTAGATGTCGGACCCACCGAAGCCACCTGCTCTCCTGGAGGCAAAACAAAGCGTCTCACCATCCTGTAAAATTGCTGGACAGTGTTCGTTGCCTTCGTCTGTGCTAATAGGGAATCCAATCAGTTCTGGCTCTGTCCAATTGCCGTTAACCTTTCGCGTGATAAACAAGTCAGTAGCATTGTTTGGTGAAGTTGTCGCGGAACGATCCGACTTAAAATAAATCGTATTGCCGTCAGCCGTTATCCAAGGCTCGCGATCATCACCGAGGCGCAGGGGGTCTACATTCGTTGCGGGTGCAGCATTTATCGGTATACCCATATTAACCGGCGTATTCCAGCTACCTGTTTCTTCGTTAAAGGTAGCGATATATAAATCTTTGGGGTCACCCGGCGCTACAGCCATGTCTTCTCGAGCGCTGCAATAAACCATGGTGCCATCATCGGCGAAAGATAGTTCACCCTCTGCCCACATGGTATTGATAGGGGCGCCAAAATTATGTACAGCCCTATCAACCCAGCTTTGTGCAGTCGCAGTTGAAAAACCAAACACACAGCTTAATACCGCCAATACACTGATCTTAGAAAATTTCATTGAACATGCTTTCATTTTTTAATCCTCACAATTAATCTTCAATCACTACTATACTAGATAAAAATTATAGAGAAATTTTAAGAGCGAGATTCCACTCTAAATGTCCACCACCTATCTGCTCGTGGTGTCCCGGTGTCTGGAGCTGGATTGCCAGGTCCACCGTGCATTTGTAATTTTGCTACGCGAGCCGCCCATGCTCGATCCATAGTTGTAGCATCAGTAATGCGATTTAATTGAACTTTATATACAACTCCATCAAGCCGCATAGAACCTACTTCATTTTCACCAACTTTGCTGGCCCAGTATTTTGTGTCGCAAACCGAACAACTTAAATACATTTCCCCTTCTGAAGTGGCCATACAATTTAAGTTAATAGAATGAGGGCGAATGCCTGCATAGATTTGCAATTGACAAAGTGGAACCTGATTGGCAAACGACCAATCATCTACTTGAGCATCGCCATTGTCGCCAAATAAAAAGCCACCGGGAGTTCGTTCACATGGGCACACAGAAGAGTAAATCAGAAATCCGATAATGCCCCCCACAATAAGCACTCCAAATGAAGCGATAATCGCTAGTTTTACTTTGGAAGTTCCTGAAACCGCTGCTTGTTCATTCATGCCACAACCTCTCGGGTTTTTGATTTTATTTTAGGGTATCGTTAAAGCTAGTTCCTATCCTGTTAGGCGGTGATCTAACACCATTTGTTCTGTTAATGTCATTCCAAATTCTGGCTCGGAAGGGCTAGTAAATAACCATTGTCCACCTTGCTGGCATTGCGTCTAGAATACTAGAGCCTTTGGGAGGACTTTCAGTCATGTTACAGATGGAGGCGGTTAATGCAATCGGAAAGGCATTCCCAACTGCGATTGTGGAGATCTAATGCCAGCCAACATCATGCGCTTAAAATTGCGCGCCCCCTGAGCTTGATCGGTAACAGAACCTCAATTGGTTTGATAGATTTTCGGGCGATCTCGCTCAGTGCCACCAAGCAGTCCATAGACTGGCATACCTGTGTTTTTAAGGGCCGTACTCCTTACTTTTGACACTGAAATAAATTGAACTAATAAAATTTACCGAATCACTAGAGAAATTCAGGCAATTAATTAGCACTAACTTCCTGCCCACTTTCTAGTTCGAATAGTGCTCGCAATATTCGGCGCCACTGGATGTACTGTTCTTCCATGGTGCCACTTAATCCGTGAACATCTTTATTTAAATCCAGAATAGCCGGCGCTATTTCTCGATTAAAGCCAGAAGCCAACTCTCTAAACTCCTGCTGATATATTTTGCTCCAACGATAACGGTCGTAACGTTGAGTAAGAGATAGGAAACTTCTGGAGCGGCCATATTGATCAGGGTTGAATGCACGTTGAGCAGTGTTTTCTTCCTCGTTGATTTGATCAAATGAGTAACGTCGCCAGATGATGTAAGCAACCTGCATTTCATTGTGCAGGGCTTCGTAATATTGATCTACTGTATCGATAAACAGATGATGACGAAGTCGCATGTCCTCGATGCGGGCCAACATAGGATCATTTTCTGCGAGCAAACTGGATACTAGCAATCTACCATCGATGGTTTTGTTCAAGGTGTAGCTAAAGGTCTCGGGCGAAAGGTCATTGGCATAGACCATTTGAGAAACTCGACGCAGGTCAACAAGGTTCGAAGTATCGAAAGTTTTTTTAACTGCCAGCAAATCATTAGCAATTTGGTCATAGATATCCTGGAAAGGATCAACAAAGCCAGTAGCATCGAATTGGTTGGCATTGGTAAACCGGGTTGATGCGGGATAGTCGCTTTCATAGGCTGCATCAGCATAAACTTTATCCAGCCACAATCTCCCAGTGCTGTCCTCTGCTTGGATCTGCAAGTGTAAATCAATGCCATCAGATTTTAGTACTGTACCTTTTATCTGAAGATCTAGAGAGGGGTCGAATTCAGGTAAGACTCGCACTGCCCCCCATTGATTTGAATCCAGTAACGTGTCGCGAAGCACATAAGGTAGATAATGAGTTTCGTTGTCCCGAATCTCGGCGAAAACCCAGTCGCCGAATCTTTGAGCGTCCTGCCCATTCGGTTGAGTTTCAAAGACAAGTACTCCGATATCTAATTGCTGTTCTGGCGCTGGAGTATCAATACTCCGATTAAGTGTAACGCTACCAACCGGAGGAATAAGAATCACTTTGGGCTCGATCGCAGTTTGTCCACATGCTGTCAACAGTAAGCAAATGCAAAGAAAAAAGGTTGGAGACGCACGAAACTTAAAAGAGGGTGGGGTACTAAAAAAGATGTGTGAAGTCAGGCGCGAAAACATTAGATTGCCCTATTCTAATATTGTGGTCTGGCTGCAAACTTTGCCGCGAGTAATCGTCTGGGTGCAGTTGAATGGACCCGAGGAAGCATCATAGCGATTAAAGGCTTGAATCAAATTAAACGGAGCTGAATCTCGACTAGAAATACTAACCACCATTCTCAATACCTTGGTATTGGAAGAGACGCTAAAGCGATGCATGATGTCTAAATCTCCGGGTAGTGCGGTACGAAACACAAGTTGCTGTCTGTCCCAGCCGCACATCTCCGCGCCATGGTCGCTGGAAAAAGTTTCAGTTGGGCCTTCTGCCAGGGTACACACCAAATCAGCTTCACCACGGCGCTCGATCCGGACCTCGTTTCGATCTTGATAAATCTCCATGGTGGTTTGGCGGCTTACGTATTCAGCCAGCCGTGCCAGGTCAACTATGCTCGAGCCACGAGCACGACTGGAATTAAGGTTGATATTACCTATGGATACCGAAGGGCCTAACACGCCAGCGCCGCCGGTAGACTGTATCGCCGAGCGTTCCTGGCGAATAGTCATCATCCGACTGAGTTCATCTTCCCACTTGTCGCTGCGTTGGAAGTCCTTTTCCCATGAGCCAGAAAAGTTAAGTCGCAATGGATTATCGAGATTTAGTCTAGGTAGATGTTCAATTTCGGCAACAGCATCGCCAACATCTGCAGGAGCGCCTAATATTGCTTCCTGGGCGAAAATTTGGCCTGTGCCGCCGCCACTAGTCGTAGCCACAGCAAAGGCTAGGGCTAGAGCCTTAGAACCGTTAAAAGAGTATTTTTTGAGCCACTTAACCATCATTTCTCTATAATACGTCAGTCGCTACAATATTGTAGCCCTTCGTTACTATACGCAGGCGTTCCACTAAGTATGCAGGTCTGCGGTATTGAGGAAATTTCCTCAGTTTTTGTGCTGATTGCGGGCTCGCTGTCACAACTAAAATTCGTTCTCCATGAACCTATTACGAACAGCCATTTTTCGAGTGAGTTGATTTTGTGCTTGAGATAAGCAGTAACAGGGAGCATGGACTTTCGATGATAGTGATTTTATGCTGCAATCAGTACTATTGCTGTGTTCTCAATTGCAACCGGTCCTTGAATAATAATTCCAATAGGAGGTATTTAGCGTGCCAAAACCTAACCGAGTCAAATTCCAATTTATTTCTCTGTTTGCAATCCTGCTCATCACGCCTTTGCTTAGCGCCCAGCAAGATTTCAGTGCAGTAGAAATAGTTCCACATCATGTTGCTGGCAGTTTCTATTATCTTGAAGGTGCAGGTGGCAACATCGGACTATCTGTTGGAGAAGATGGCGTAATAATGATTGATGACCAATTTGCGCCACTCACAGATAAGATAATTGCCGCGATATCCCAACTCAATAACGGTGAGATTCGTTTTCTTATCAATACTCATGTCCATGGCGATCATACTGGCGGCAACGAGAATATGGGTAAGAGAGGAGTGTTGATTCTTGCGCGCGATGAAGTTCGAGTTCGACTCAGCGAACAATCCCCTGAGGAAGCTTTGCCAGTACTAACTTATAACGACACGATAACAATCCATCTAAACGGTGAGGAAGTGCATGCATTCTCGGTTTCTCCGGCTCATACTGATGGTGATTCCTTTATTCACTTCCGAACCTCTGATGTTATTCACACCGGCGATGTTTTTCGCACTACAGCTTTTCCAGTCATCGACACTAATAATGGGGGCACACTTAATGGCACTTTGGCCGCTCTTGGCAGATTGATAGGAGTTGCTGGCCCTGACACTAAAATTGTTCCTGGACATGGAGTAGTTTCTAATCGTATGGACGTCATAGGATTTCGTGACATGATTCTAGATGTAAAGTCCCGAGTTGAGCCCATGATTGCGCAAGGAATGAGCTATGATCAGGTTTCTGCAGCAGATCCAACCAGCGCTTACAATGCTAGATATGGCGATTCAGAAAGGTTTCTTCGGGCCCTCTATTCTGAACTGAGCGGACAACCCTAATAAGCAAAATATCTCGATAAGCTATTTATAATTTCTATTCAAGACCATGTGAGCGCAGATGAAATCTAAAACCAGACTAGTTCAATTACTATTAGCTTGCAGTGTGTTATTTGCCAAGCAAATTGTTTTAGCTGCAGATAGTGGTGACTTATTGGCAATTTTTTGGCAGGCCGAAACTACAACACAACTGCAAAATAGTCGTGAACAGTTAATAAACGAAGCTGGAGATGCGGACACGCTTTATCAATGGTTACGGGCTGGGCCAAACTATTCCGCTGATGTGCCAAAGGGTCAACAAGAAAGTGCTCGAGTCACTGCAGATGGGACTCGTTTTCCCTACGTTTTCCTAATTCCTAAAACTTACAATCCAGCTACTAGTTATCCAGTGGAATTCATATTACATGGTGGTGTAAGTCGTCCTGAATGGGAAGCTGGCGGTGGTTGGTGGCGTCGAGGTTACGATTCACTTAAGCAGGAAGATCGCATCATCGTCGTGCCAGCATCATGGATAGATGCTTTTTGGTGGCATGAGAATCAAGCAGAGAGCCTACCGGAAATTCTCAAAACTCTTAAACGAACTTACAACATCGATGATAATCGTGTAAGCCTGAGCGGTGTCTCCGATGGTGGCACCGGAGTGTATTTCTTTGCCTTTAAACAACCAACACCCTGGTCGGTTTTTCTCCCATATATTGGTCATCCAGGAGTATTGAGAAATCCTCAAAGTGGCGGTGGTTATAGTTTGTATTTTGAAAATCTTATGAATAAACCCCTCTACATAGTTAATGGAGAAAACGATCGGCTTTATCCCGTATCTGCAGTACAGCCCTTTATTGACATCCTCGACGAAGTTGGCGTGAATCATATCTTCAAAGCAATCGCTGGTGGTGGCCACAATACCGACTGGCTCCCCGATGAAAAGCCGATGATTGAAGAATTCAAGTCGGCCAATCCTCGAGATGCGTTTCCAGAAAATGTGCAATGGGTTGCCGATCGCACCGATAAATATAATCGCAATCTGTGGATCAGAGTAGATGGTCTTAATAGCGCAAATAACCAGGGATTAGTGCAGGCAACTCGGCAAGGAAATTTGATTGATGTTACTGCGCGTGGTGTAACTGAATTTACTCTATTGCTAAATCCTGAGGAGGTAGATTTTTCTAAAGAAGTAGAAGTCAGAGTAAACTCCGAAGAAGTATTTAACGCCCGCGTTAGTCAGAGCATGGAAACACTTTTAGATTGGGCTGCAGAAGATTTGGATAAATCAATGCTGTATACCGTGGAGCTCCTTATTAGTGGTTACTAGAAAGCCGCGAAGTTCTGACGCTATAGTGGGATAGGACACATCTTTATTCCTCTATTGTTAGAACTGAAGTATATAATTTATCGGAGGTTTATGTATTTTCTTTGCTATTCTCGCAAGCTCCAAATTATAGAATAGGCTATTGATTTATATTGTTAATTCTTCATTTTATTAAGGGCAAACCAAGCAAAATTATCTGTACAAGATTGCTCGACAGAGGCTGCATCTCGGCTCGCAGGTTGTTGCTAGCTAATTCAACTTGCAGAAGCAGGAATAGAGGAGAAAAATTAGCCGCGGCATTAATATCGTACGCACAGGCGAAAGTTAGAAATCTAATAAGCCTTCCGCTAACGTCTAAAACTATTCCCAACAAAATTGCCTCCAATAACCACTTGATCAATCCCTTTCTTTGATGGTCAGGTCGATAGTGACCATTATCTATGGAATTAGTACACTCTACCCCATGGGAAATAGAATTCAGAAGGGCGGCTTACAAGTTGCCTCAGAACTGGCAAGGTTTATAGATGAAGAATTATTACCTTCACTGCAACTTAGTGGAGAAATTTTTTGGTCAGGGTTCGAATCGCTCATCTATCAACTATCTGATCGAAATCAACAGCTATTGCACACGCGAAATCAACTGCAAGAAAAAATTGATCATTGGCATCGCTCCCATCCAGGCAAAATCAATCTTCAAGAGTACAAGAAATTCTTAAGAGAAATCTCTTACCTAATCGACGTTGGTGATGACTTTTCTATTACTACTGAAAATATTGATAACGAGATAGCCTTCCAGGCAGGGCCCCAGCTAGTCGTGCCGGTAAAAAATGCTCGCTTTGCACTAAACGCGGCCAACGCCCGTTGGGGTAGTCTCTACGATGCGCTTTATGGAACCGATGTTATTCCTGAAACAGACGGGGCCGAAAGAGCCGGCGAATATAATCCCATTCGCGGCGCAAAGGTCATTGAATATGCCCGTGAATTCTTGGATCTTGCTTGCCCTTTAGTTGACGAGAGCCACAAAAGCGTTTTGGCTTATTCCATCGTACAAGGCGAGCTGCAAGCAAAGTGCGGTTCATCATCAACAACTTTGCAAGACAATACCCAACTAAAAGGCTATCGCGGTCAGGCCGAGCAGCCTAGCTCATTCCTATTTCTCAATAATAACTTGCACATCGAAATTCAGATCGACCCGAAATCCCAGATCGGACAAACAGACAAGGCAGGAGTCAAAGACATAGTTCTAGAAGCAGCCATTACCGCTATTCAGGACTGTGAAGATTCCGTGGCAGCAGTAGACGCCGCAGATAAAGTTGATGTCTATCGTAATTGGCTGGGATTAATTCGAGGCGATCTGAAAGAATCGTTTCTTAAAACAGGTTCTTCAAAAACTAGAGTACTTGAGAAGGACCGAGACTTTACTTCCTTAAACGGGGAGAGTTTCTCCTTGCAAGGAAGAAGTCTATTACTGGTTCGAAACGTCGGCCATTTAATGAGAAATCCTGCCATCATTGATGGTCAGGGCAAAGAAGTTTTTGAAGGCATAATGGATGCTGTTATTACCGCGGCAGTAGGATCTATCGATGTCAACAAGTTGAATCTGCTGAGCAATTCTAGGTGTGGCAGTATTTACATCGTTAAACCGAAGATGCACGGTCCAGATGAAGTAGCTTTTACTTCTGAACTTTTTGCTGCTGTAGAAAAATTATTAGATATGGCACCGAATACAATTAAAGTCGGCATCATGGATGAAGAGCGACGAACATCAGTTAATTTAAAGGAATGTATTCGAGCAGCGAAAGACAGAGTAGCGTTTATTAATACCGGTTTCCTCGACCGTACCGGAGATGAAATACATACCAGCATGGCGGCAGGCGCTATGGTGCCAAAGGCAGAAATGAAGACCACCGCTTGGATATCTTCCTACGAGGATAATAATGTCGATGTTGGCCTGGCTTGTGGTCTGCAGGGAAGAGCACAGATTGGTAAAGGTATGTGGGCCATGCCGGATCTAATGGCGAGGATGATGGATGAGAAGATCGGTCATCCTCTGGCTGGTGCAAATACCGCATGGGTGCCTTCACCTACTGCCGCCGTATTGCATGCTTTACACTATCATCATGTTAATGTGCAGGCACAGCAAGAAGAATTGCGATCGAGAACGCCAGCGTCATTAGATGAACTACTAACAATTCCAGTTTTGGAAGATCCATTATCTCAAAGCGCGGAAAAAATCCAACATGAACTAGACAACAATGCCCAGGGAATTCTGGGCTATGTAGTGCGTTGGATAGACCAGGGCATTGGTTGTTCTAAAGTGCCTGACATTGATAATATTGGTTTGATGGAAGATCGCGCCACATTAAGAATATCAAGTCAACATATTGCTAATTGGATAGTCCATGAAGTGTGTAGCGAATCCCAAGTCAGGCAGACACTTGAGAAAATGGCAGCGGTTGTAGATCAACAAAATGTTCACGATCCGCTCTATCAAGCCATGGTTGGTAATTTCGAAAACTCGATTGCTTTCCAAGCAGCTTGCGACTTGGTGTTTAAGGGAACCGAGCAGCCCAATGGGTATACGGAACCATTATTACACGCACGAAGAATCAAGAAAAAGACCAGTTAAGAATGTAATTCTTTAACCGCTTGGGCTGCAATCACCTGCCACGCAATATTTCGTTTTAGTTGAAGTTCAAATTTATTCCTGATTAATACGAAAAACATTTAGGAGATAATAAAATGAGCAAGTTAACAAAAGGGTAACTTATAAAGACGGCAAACAAGATGGCCTATTCGAGAGCTATTCTCAGAATGGAGCGCTGGAGCTTAGAGAGAATTACAAAGATGGTGAACTTGATGGTTTGCGGGAAGAGTATCGTGAGGATGGAACGCTGGAATATAGAATGGATTTCAAAGATGGCGAACTGTTAAGGGGTTGTGGTGGGCCGGGTTGCACAGACTTTAACTAGCTTATCCCCTCCATCCTCTTACGCACGATCTCAAGTATAGCTTCTCTCCGTTCTTCCCTGACCAGGTTATGCAAATACGACAACTGCACTGCTGCAACTGACATACCCCCAGACGAAAGCTTCTGGATTGTTGCAATTTTAGTGGCCACAGATCCAATTGTTGTAGTATCGTTTCAGACGTTTTGAACCTGATGAGGAAATAAAATGAGGATACTCATTCATTGCCTGACGATGACCGGTCTCATTGCTTGTGCAGCTAGTGCTGCAGCCCATCACAGTTTTGCTGCAGAATTTTCCTATGAACTCTTCGGCACCAAAGAAGGAAAGGTTGTCGAGGTGCACTACGTTAATCCTCATGCCCGTATTTTCTTCGCTGTTAAAAATGAAAACGATGAAGAGGAAATATGGGATGCCCAGACCTTTCCCCCCGCAACCCTGCTCGGCCAAGGCTGGCGCAGGGGCACTATTAAGGTAGGTGACCGAATTATTCTCCAAGGCAACCTAGGACTAGAAAACAGCCGCAAGCTGTGGATCAGCACAATGACTCTGGAGAATGGCACAGTCATTTACCCTAATGGGGGAAGAGATAATTGATAGCGAAGAGCAAAGTGAGAGTTCTCGGTTTTTTTCTAACGGTTTTGATGGTGAACACCTGTTTGGCTCAGTTAGAAGGTGAATGGTACCTGACGATAAATCATGTTGCAGAACGTTTGGGAGTGATTAGCTTCGAGCGAAGGGAAGGCGAACTACGTGCCTTCGTGGACGGTGGGCCAGCCGATTTCGATATGGAAGGCAACCGGCTAGAAATGGATGTTGATTACCGTAATGGCGGCGGGCGACTCCTCAGCCGTCATTTCACAGGCACCCTAAATGGTGACTCCTTGTCGGGAACACTGGTGGCTGAACATGACGACTCTACCGGTACTTGGCTGGCCGAACGATTTGTACCGGAAACCGCGTTGCCTGCAGCGCCCGTGGATTTAAGTGGTATCTGGTCGCGAATTTCCGCTGGCATGGAAAAAGTGTTCCTGGACTACACCGACTCGGCTCAGGCTATAGTTGACGATTACAATTATCTGGATGATCCTGGTCTGCGTTGTAATTCCCCTGGCCTGGTACGGATTTCAGGCTGGCCTTATCCCATGGAAATCATACAGAACGACCGACAGGTGACTATTCTTTATGAAAGTTTCCGTGAAGTTCGGCGAATTTACATGGATGGCCGAGATATTCCCGAAGATTTTCCTGCTTCTGCCATGGGGTATTCCACTGGCCACTGGGAAGGCAGTACCCTAGTGGTCGAAACTTCTCTGCTGAAACCGAATTTTGTCGACCAGGCGGGACAACCCGTGTCGGGTAACGCCAAGATTAGAGAACGTATAGTCCTTAGTGAAGACGGTCAAAACCTTCGCAGTCTGTTAACTCTTCATGACCCGGAAAATTACAAAATGCCCATCGTAAGATTCAGACAGTGGCGAAAGACCCCGGAAAGAACAATGATGGAATATGACTGCGATTCGTATCCCTTTTACCGTGGGCTGGAACTGGAAGGCAAACTGGGTGACTTCTTGGAGCGAGTGCGTCAGCGTCAATGAAGCTATCTGTTAACCACACTGCCTGTTTAGCTAGTCTGAGGTAATTCGATCCCTCGAATAAACAGCTCAAATTTTTCAGTGGTGAAGGTCTTGCCTTGGCCGATTGCCCTTTTTGAGTTCCGTCCCTGTGATTCAGGGTTTGTATTCTCGTTGTTCTGCAGATTCCAGAATAGTGCGCAAAGCCGGGATGTCGGCAGAGTCTGGTTGGTTGTTCGGTAGCGAACGGATGTAGGCGAAGATATCGTTCACTCCTTCATCACTGAGTGCGTTGGCCGGGTAGTTGGGCATGCTAGTGGAAGGAAGCACAGGCGCAACATCAGCCCGGGCGCGCAAAAAGGCACGGAAGATTTCTTCGTTCACCAGCCAGGGACTGCCTGTGTTGTTAAGATCCACGCGGCCATAACCGGAATAACCATGACACGCATAGCAGCCGTGGTCGTAATAGAGTTGCGCGCCCGCGTTGGCATCGCTAATTACTGGCTCCTGTTGTGCAGTAGCCGCAGGCGCAGTAAATCCGATAAGCAACCCTGTTACGCTGATTACTAGAATTTTCATCTGCTATCTCCTATCGCGGCTGCGTGACTACATCGATCAGGTAAGGTTTGCCGTTTTTTACTGATCTCACTCCACGATCCAGTGCTGCGGTCAGCAGAGCCGGATTCTCGATGGGACCTTCGCTATCCATACCATAAGCTTGGGCCATCTTGCTGTAGTCGATGAAGGGATCGCGCAGTACACAACCTATATGACCACGATCTGTGCCACGGCCCCGAACGCCGGCCAGGTACTGGAGGAACATGTATTCCTGGTGCCAAGCCCGGTTGTTATGCATGACGGTTAACATTGGTAGCTCGTGGTGCACTGCGGTCCAAAGTGCACCTGGGGAGTAATTAAGATCCCCATCAGGCTGCACGTTTACGACGAAGCGCCCGCGGCTCCGAGCAGCCAACGCCGCCCCAACACAGGCGCCTGGACCATAGCCCATTCCCCCAGCGCCCTGGGTACCAAGAAAGCTATAGGGTTTGTTATGTTCCCAGAGCTCTCGGTGGTGGGCGCCAGAGAAGTTGCTGGGAGAAGCGAGACACCAGTCTTCATTCATGATCAGTGGCCACAGTTCCGCATAGATGCGGGCAGTGCTGACGGGACTGAGGTCCCAGCCTTTTTTCTTCTCTTCCACAGCTACTCTCAGCGCAGTGAGAAAAGTCTCTCGATTGGTGCGGGCATGCCGCGCTTTGCGCTGCTCAATCTCGCGCTGCTTTGCTGGGGTTATCAAGCGGCTCAGTTCACCGATTATTAATGGAATACTGGCTTGGGCGTCCACCTTGAGCACGGTTCCTTGGGGCTGCCGTGGACTTCGATCCAGAGGAGTCGGTTCACTCCCTGGAGGAGCCGGGGCATAATCCTCTCGCAGGCTACCAAAACCAATGCCCATGACATCACGCTGAGCCGTTAGTGAATTTACTATAGGACGCTTAAGTGAAAGATCGGAGGCGTCGGCTTCCAGTCCCAGTACATAATCATAATTGGACTCTGCACCAGGCCCACAAAGCGGATGACGCTGCGGAAAACCCATGGGCCCCCCGGTAGAAGTAGTAGAAGTGCTGGCTCCAATCAGCTCGGCCAGTTCTACTGCGGCCCCAATGCCCTTAGGCGTACGAAACATGCCGGTTTCGAGCCGTGGGTTTGAAGCATTGAGTAGTTTCTCTGCGATGTCCTTTGCTGTCGCAGTATCTACGCCTTCGATGACGGCAGGTCGGAATCGCGGTAGATCAAAATCCTGGGCTTCTTCTTTCTGAAGTTCTATGTCGATGACCACCATGGCGGGGCCGGTGGGGGGGGTGACTGCCTGTCGGTAGGCTTCATGCAGGGTGTCGATACATTCGGATAATGTTGTCGGTTGGGCATCCCACTTGGTGAAACTGCGGCACATGGCTGCCATGTCATCGGCGGTATGAGCCTGGATGAAACCAACATCGCGGCCTACAATCAGCAACATCGGCGTGCCAGTATTGTAGGCTTGGAAGATGGACATTGATGCGTGCTGAATGCCAAGGGTGCCATGCAGCATGACTGCCATCGGTCTGCCTTCCGCCTTAGCGTAGCCATTTGCCATATCCACTGATGATTCTTCGTGCAGGGCAGTAATAAATTCGGGCATATGATTAGGTGGAGAACCATAGTTGGCGATGGATTCCTGGATGCCTTCAAAGCTTGAGCCATTGTTGGAGGCAACAAACTCAATTCCCATTTCCTTCAGTGCTTGCACCATTAAGTCCGAACCCGGGCGCACTACCCCGCGGCTATCCGGAGCAGGGAGCTCCACTAGGCCAGCATCGCGCTGCATCTGCTGGTAGGAGGGTGCGGTAAAAGATGCTCGGTAAGCCGATGGCTCCTGGGCTCTGGCAACGGGTGTAACTGCCAACGCAGCTGCGCCGGTGGCCGCCCCCTTAAGAAAGCCGCGTCGATCTACTGTGGTGGCAGAAGGATCCTTCGGTTGTTCAGGTTTTTTACTACTCATTTAGATCCCCTCGTTTAACGGTTGGATGGAATACTACCAGAGTGTTTTGTATTGTGCGGATTAGGCACAAAAATCAATTAGCACATGTGCAAAGTCAAGCGCTATGACGCCCACTTGATTTGGCAATTTTCTTAAAGAGATTTACAAATATTAAAAATTGAATCCAACATAATTCTCAGCCAGTGCCACCGAAGCTGCTTTCGAATCACTTAAATAATATAACTCAGCTTGTTGCAGTCGACGCTGGAATTGATTGTCATCGGGGAACTTATGCAGCAATGAAGTCATGTACCAAGAGAAGCGTTCTCCTCGCCAGACACGGCGTAAGCAATTCGCAGAATAAGAATTCAACAAATCATCGGATCCGTTTTGGTACCAGGCTGACAGAGCTTGGCCTAAAAAGCGGACATCGGAAATAGCGAGATTCATGCCCTTAGCGCCAGTTGGCGGTACAATATGAGCGGCATCCCCGGCCAGAAAAAGACGACCGTGGCGCATCGTTTCGCAAACAAAACTGCGCATGGGTGTAATGCTTTTTTCGAGTATCTCGCCTTCCGTCAGTGCCCAGTCGGGCACTGTTTCGAGACGTGTGTGCAGTTCCTGCCAAATCCTGTCATTGGACCAGTCTTCAATAACATCATCTAGAGGACATTGGATGTAGTTTCGGGTAACCGTACGCGAACGCATACTGTGGAGGGCGAACCCGGTCGCACTGTTCGAGTAAATCAGCTCTTCCGAAGAAGGCGCTGCTTGCACCAGGACTCCTAACCATGCAAAGGGATAGGACTGATCGAAGCTGGAAATTACATCTTCTGGGATCGTTTTGCGACTAACGCCGTGGAAACCGTCGCAACCGATAATGAAATCACAGTTGAGTTTGTGGTTTTCGCCAGCTAGTAAGTACTCAATGAATGGCTCTTCGCTCAGCTGATCGTGAATGCTTACCTTATCGACTTCGAAAGAAATCTGGCCACCGGCGGTGAGCCTCGCAGCAATGATGTCTTTTACGACTTCCTGCTGGCCGTAAACGGTTATCCCTTTACCGTCCGTCAGTTCGTCGAAGTTTATGCGATGAGAGCGGTTGCCAAAACGAATCTCGAAGCCGTGATGTTGCATGCCTTCCCTCTGCAACCGTTCGCCGAGCCCAACTTCGCTTAACAGGGTTACTGAGGCTTGCTCAAGCACTCCCGCCCGCACGCGGCTTTCTACGTAGTCTTTGCTGTGTTTTTCCAGCACTACCGATTCAATGCCATGGAGATGCAGAACATGGGAGAGCAGCAGCCCGGCCGGGCCGGCGCCAATTATGCCAACTTGAGTCTGCACTATTCTGGATATCTTCTTATTGTTTAAAGGGATTACCCCCGGCATTGCCGCGGAATTAGCTGTCTTGTTGCTACAAAGCCTGATTATGGCAACACTAATGACTTTTTTACACAGTGAAAGTGATATCTCTCTACTCTCTGATCCGAGAAAACAGTAAATCTGTTGCGACGACTGTGTCACAAGTCCCGGACGATAGATTTGCTGATGCGCCGACGATTGGGCGGAATCGTGTCATACTCTGGTTAGAAGGGATTTAGATGATTGTTTGTTGGTCGCCGAAATGCCTAATTTCTATCTATCTGGTAAGCTTGCAGAACCCACGATGTAGCAAGCAGAACTATGAAGAGGCGGGCAGATAAGCGAATGCCGTTAGTAGTAACTAAGATTGATCGATCGGCGCAGCAATTCGCCGATACTCTCGCGAATTATGGTGTTGCTACGGTACACGAAGCGCAAGGTCGCAAGGGCCTGCTCGATGCAAAGCTAAGGCCGATCTATCGACCCGCATCGATTGCGGGAACAGCAATCACCTGCGAGGTTGCTCCCGGCGACAACTGGATGATTCACGTTGCTGTCGAGCAATGCCAGGCAGGTGATGTGCTCGTCGTGTCTCCGACGAGCCCGTGCGAAGACGGCTACTTTGGGGACCTGTTGGCAACGTCCCTGAAGGCCCAAGGCGTCAGGGGACTGGTCATCGATGCTGGAGTTCGGGATGTAGCGGCTCTAACCGAGATGCGGTTTCCGGTCTGGTCGGCGGCGATATGTGCTCAGGGTACTGTCAAAGAGACAGTTGCTAATGTGAATACAAGTATTATCTGCGCTAAACAGCGAATTGCTCCCGGCGACCTCGTTGTTGCTGACGACGACGGCGTGGTCATCGTCCGCAAAGAAGAAGCTGAAACTGTTTTCGAAAAGGCCAGGCAACGGGTGGCCAACGAGGAAGAGAAGCGCACGCGATTTGAAGCCGGTGATCTGGGCCTCGACATATATGGAATGCGTGAGCGACTGGCCGAAAAGGGCCTGCGCTACGTAGAGTCCGAGCCAGACGATTGATCGATGCAGATCGCTATTCCTACAACTGTCATGCGCGGTGGCACGTCCAAGGGTCTTTACTTCCTTTGCGATGACCTGCCAAGGGACCTGAAGCAGCGGGACCGCGTATTGCTCGCCGCAATGGGTTCCCCAGACGCCCGGCAGATTAATGGCATGGGTGGGGCACACCCACTGACGAGCAAGGTCGCAATCATATCACCGTCAGATGACGATGCTGCGGACATCGACTACCTGTTCCTGCAGGTTGTCGTCGGTAAGGTGCAAGTCAGCGACAGTCAAAACTGTGGAAACATCCTCGCTGGCGTAGGACCGTTTGCGGTCGAACGAGGACTGGTTGAAGCACAAGATGGTGTAACAACCGTACGAATCCGCATGCTCAATTCGGGTGGCATTGCCGTCGCCCAGATTAACACACCGAGTGGCCAGGTGACTTACGCGGGCGACGCGAGCATTGACGGCGTGCCTGGGACCGCGGCGCCGATCATGATCGACTTTGCGGATGTCGCCGGTACTAACTGCGGTGCGCTCTTGCCAACGGGAAATGTTGCAGACGAAGTTGATGGCGTAGAGGTAACGGCTATCGACAACGGCATGCCGGTCGTGATGCTGCGGGCACGAGACCTCGGAAAGACCGGCTATGAATCACCAGGAGAGCTGGAGGCGGATGCCGAGCTAAAGTCTCGCGTTGAATCGATCCGCTTGCAGGCCGGACCGATGATGAACCTGGGCGATGTCGCGGACAAGACCGTGCCCAAGATAAGCCTTATCGCGCCGGCACAGTACGGTGGCATCATTTCCACGCGGACCTTCATCCCGCACCGAGTACACCAGGCGATCGGCGTCCTTGGTGCAGCCAGCGTAGCGGCAGGGTGCTGTATCCCGGGCAGTGTCGCCGATGGGGTTACGACCATCGTCGATGGCGGGCGGCTCGAGGTGGAGCATCCGTCGGGACGATTCACTGTCGATATAGACATCGCACAAGAGCGCGGGGGTTTCCACGTGACTCGCTCCGCACTACTGCGCACGGCACGCAAACTCATGGACGGCAACGTCTACGTGTCGGAAGAGTTGACGACATGCTGATCATCGACTGTCACGGTCACTACACAACAACCCCGGACGGGCACCAGGCGTTTCGCAAGGAGCAGCTCGCAAGGCTCGAAGACCCGTCATTGCCGCTACCTGCCCCGGCTGACATCAGTGATGACGAGATTCGCGAAAGCGTCGAGAAGAACCAGCTCAAATTACTCAAGGAACGTGGCGCCGATCTGACAATCTTCTCACCGCGCGCATCAGCCATGGCGCATCACATAGGTGATCCAGATACCGCGATGGACTGGGCTCGGGCGAACAATGATCTGATCAAACGCGTTGTCGAACTTTACCCTATGAACTTCGTCGGTGGCGCACAACTGCCGCAGGTGGCCGGCGAGTCGCTGGAAGGGCCAATTGAAGAACTGGAGCGCGCCGTTAACGAACTCGGCTTCGTCGGCTGTAACCTGACACCCGATCCATCAGGTGGCCACTGGACGTCGCCGCCATTGACGGACCGTTACTGGTACCCCATTTACGAGAAGCTCGTCGAACTCGACGTTCCCGCGATGATCCATGTGTCGGCGAGCTGCAACCCTTGCTTCCATGCAACCGGTGCACATTACATCAATGCCGACACGACGGCCTTCATGCAACTCGTTCAGGGTGACCTGTTCGCAGACTTCCCGGACCTGAGATTGATCATTCCGCATGGGGGTGGTGCGGTTCCTTACCACTGGGGCCGTTACCGCGGGCTGGCAGACATGCTGAAGCAACCCGACCTGTCAGGGCACGTCATGAAGAACGTGTTCTTTGATACTTGCGTGTATCATCAGCCGGGCATCAACCTGTTATTCGAGGTCATTGACATCGACAATGTACTGTTTGCGTCGGAGATGGTCGGCGCAGTGCGTGGCATCGATCCGCAGACTGGCCAATACTTTGATGACACCAAGCGTTACGTCGATCACCTCGACCTCAGCGATGAAGACCAGCACAAGGTATTCGAACTCAACGCGCGGCGCATCTATCCGCGACTCGACGCACACCTTGAGGCACAAGGCCGATGAGCGAGGCTACTTTCCAGATGGACAACGGTTGGTTCGAGTTCCACTCGAACCCGTCAGTGCCCGATTTTAAGGTGCCGGCCGGCGCCATCGATGCGCATTGTCACGTGTTCGGACCAGGCGACGTATTCCCGTATGCGCCAACCCGCAAATACACCCCGTGCGATGCATCGAAGGACCAGTTATTCGCTTTGCGGGACCACCTCGGGTTCGAGCGCAGCGTCATCGTGCAGGCAACCTGCCACGGCGCGGATAATCGCGCACTCGTGGATGCGATCGCACATTCGGATGGCAAGGCTCGCGGTATCGCAACCGTGTCAGCCGCCATTAGTGACGATGAACTGCTTGAGCTTGATTCCGCAGGGGTTCGTGGCGTGCGATTCAGCTTTGTCAAACGACTCGTTGACGTGCTACCACACGATACTCTTACCGAAGTCGCTGAACGTATCCAGCCACTCGGGTGGCATCTGGTCATCTACGTTGAGTCGCAGGACCTTCCCGATTTGTCCGAATTCTTCGCGTCGCTGCCGGGCACGATGGTGTTCGATCACATGGCTCGCCCGGACGTCATGCAGGCTATCAACGGTAAGGGGTTCGATCAGTTCATGCGGCTGCTGACTGATAACGAGAATATGTGGACGAAGGTCAGCTGCCCGGATCGGCTGACCCTGGCCGGACCGCCCAGGTACGACGATGTTGTTCCGTTCGCGAAACGCGTCGTCGAAATATTCCCCGATCGCACACTGTGGGGTACCGATTGGCCACACCCGAACATGACCTCGCACATGCCCGACGACGGCAAGCTTGTGGATTTCATACCCAGGATTGCTGTGAGCGACGAGTTGCAACGTAAATTGCTGGTCGACAATCCGATGCGACTCTACTGGCCCGAGGAGTTCAATAATGGCCCTTGATAAACCGTATGCGGACATTCCCGGGACCACTATTTTTGACGCCGATCAGGCACGCATGGGGTATCACCTCAACCAGTTCTGCATGTCCCTCATGAAGGTTGAGTGTCGCGAGCGATTCAAATCTGATGAACGTGTGTACCTCGACGTGTGGCCGATGACAGAAGACCAAAGGCAGGCCGTTCTCGACCGAGACTACAACCGAATGATCGAACTCGGGGGCAACGTCTATTTTCTCGCCAAAATCTTCTTGTCAGATGGTCAGTCATTCGAACAGGCAGCTGCGGCCATGACGGGCGTCACGCGTGAGGAGTACCGGAAGATGATGCTGAGCGGAGGGCGTAGCCCTGAAGGTAACCGTTACAAGAGGGAGCAGTAGATGGCCAGGATCACTGCAGGTGTCGCAAGTTCACACGTACCGGCGATCGGTGTGGCTGTCGACCTTGGAAAAACGGAGGATGAATACTGGGCGCCTTTGTTCAGGGGCTACGAATTCACCAAGCAGTGGATCGTGGAAGAAAAACCCGATGTCGTTCTTCTTGTGTACAACGACCATGCATCAGCATTCGGTCTGGATATGATTCCGACGTTTGCCATCGGTTGCGGCGAAAATTTCAAACCGGCCGACGAAGGCTGGGGCGCTCGCCCAGTGCCCGAGGTTCAGGGCTGCCCCGATCTTGCCTGGCACATCATGCAGTCTGTTATTCAGGATGATTTCGACCTGACGGTTGTCAACGAGATGGATGTTGACCACGGTCTGACTGTCCCATTGTCGTTGATGTTCGGGCAGCCGGAAGAGTGGCCGTGCAAGGTAATCCCATTGGCTGTCAATGTGGTTGTGTATCCGCCGCCATCCGGCCAGCGTTGCTACAACCTGGGCAAGGCACTGCGCCGCGCGGTCGACAGTTTCGATGAAGACTTCAATGTTCAGATCTGGGGCACCGGCGGTATGAGCCACCAGCTTCAGGGGCCTCGTGCGGGGTTGATCAACAAGAAGTGGGACAAGGAATTCTTCGATCGACTCGTCAATGAGCCCGATGAGTTGGCAGCGATGCCGCACATCGACTACTTGCGTGAAGCGGGGTCAGAAGGCGTTGAGCTCGTCATGTGGTTGGTCATGCGAGGCGCGCTCAATCGCGATGTCAAAGAGCTGCACCGCTTTTATCACGTACCGGCGTCCAATACGGCAGTCGGGCACCTGATTCTCGAAAACAATCTCTAAATGGAGCTCCATATGAAAGTAGTTTTGGCAGGCGCAGGAGCATTCGGTAAGAAACACCTTGAGGGCTTCAGGAACATTGATGGAGTCGAGTGCGTCTCAGTGGTTGGTAGACGCCTGGGGCCGACCAAGGAAATCGCTGAGGAGTACGGAATTCCCCATGCATGCACCGACCTCGCAGAAGCGTTGGCTCAGCCCGCAGTTGATGCAGCCATACTGTGTACCCCCACCCAAATGCATGCCAAACAGGCCATTCAGTGCATGGATGCCGGGAAACACGTGCAGGTCGAGATTCCGTTAGCCGATTCTCTCGCTGACGCCGAAGCGGTATTGGTAAAACAAGAAGAAACTGGGCTCGTTGCAATGTGCGGCCACACACGTCGCTTCAACCCATCGCACCAATGGGTTCATAACAAGATTGTGGCAGGCGAGCTGAGCATCCAGCAGATGGATGTGCAGACGTACTTTTTCCGTCGCAAAAACATAAATGCCACTGGTGAACCCAGATCGTGGACAGACCATTTGTTGTGGCATCACGCGGCGCACACAGTTGATCTATTTGCCTATCAGACCGGTGAGCGTATCGTGCAGGTCAACGGAATCGAAGGGCCGCATCACCCGGAACTGGGTATCGCGATGGATATGTCGATCCAAATAAAAACCGAAAGCGGAAAAATCTGCACATTATCGTTGTCTTTCAATAACGATGGACCGCTTGGCACGTTCTTCCGCTACATCTGTGACAACGGCACCTACATTGCGCGGTACGATGATCTTGTCGATGGTCACGAAAATGCGATTGACGTGTCCGGCGTGGATGTTTCGATGAACGGCATCGAACTGCAGGACCGAGAGTTCTTTGCGGCAATTGCGAAAGGGCGCGAACCTAACTCGTCTGTTGCCCAGGTTCTGGATTGTTACCGCGTGCTTCACGAGGTGGAGCAGCAGTTCGTCGGGTAGCACAGTAGCTGTCACCAATGATTTTGATCGGGATTTTCAGGAGTTGCTAGCTCCTTCCCCCATTTGGTGGAAACTAGGTAGGGGCAACTCTGGAAAACTAAAGAGAATTAAACTGATTATATAATCAGGGGGACTTGTGAAAATTGTTTATAAATTGATTATTGCTTTTATAGCTATATCGATTTTTTATGTAAGTTTGAACTTTGCTGCTTCGGAACTAGGTGGTGAAGTCGTACAATTGATAAGAAATGATTCGGAAGGAAGCACAAAAAATATCAGAGTATGGATTGTAGATGCTCGTAACCAGGCTTGGATTGAACATGGAGACATAAACTCCTATTGGATAAATCGATTGAGTAGTGAGCCAAAAGTTTCACTTATACGTGGTGGAGTCGAAATAAAATATACAGCAGTGACAGATATCGACTCTCACGAGATATACCATGACCTCAGAAGAGAAAAGTATGGTATTGCCGATAGGATAATTGAGCTTCTGTCTTTTGGTGCGGCTCATAGGAACAACTGCACAGGGATCCCTGTTCGATTGGATCCAGTGTGAACAAAAAAACTTAGTTTGCAATGGTTTGGCTTAAATTGGTAATCGTCCAATCCTGGCTCTTCCACTAAAGGTTTATCGCGATGACCCAGTTCGAATTCGCTGATCTACAACCCGCTAGCACGGCTCCAGACCTGACACAATACGGAATCATTGATGCCAGTGAAATCGTCTATAACCCCAGTTATGAGTTCCTCATAGAAGCTCAACAAAAGATGCTAGAGTATGAAGGTGAATTTCAACCTCGTGGTTTGTAGGGTGACGAAGCGCTGGTGCACTTTCGCAAGGTCTTTAATTCGCTACTAAAAGAAGAACGGGAAAAATATTCTTTTCACACACTAAAAGTAGGAAATACTATTATTTAGTTTTACCTCGAGGTTCAATTATGCAACGGCAGTGGATATATACCGGAATTATTTTCTTTCTATTCTTAGTTCTCGTTTTTGGCGTGCCGCTTTTTCCGGAGTTAATGGCGGTAGAAATAATAGGTCCCATGAACCTCGGCATGTTGACTTTTCTACTACTGCATATACTTACACCCGCGCTAGCCTTTAGCTACTTAAAGCAAATACAGGGAGAATAGATCTAATGGGCATCTTTCTATTCTTCGTTATTATTGTTGGCACTATCGGATTAACCATAGTAGCTTCGAGAAGGACCTCCAGTGCGGCTGACTTTTTTGTAGCTAACGAAAAAATTGGTGGCGTTTCAAATGGCTTTGCCATCGCCGGCGACTTTATGTCGGCAGCAACTTTGTTAGGTATTACTGCAATAATCTTTGGTGCAGGCTACGATGCGGTCATTTACCTTGGTGCACCTCTGGGCGCATTCTCCATCATGATTTATTTAATGACTGATAAATTAAAAGCGCTTGGTAAATACAGTTTTACTGATATTATTTGCAGTCGCTTAAAAGAAAAACCTATTCGTATTCTCGCCGCGACAACAACCCTTAGCTTTTCTTTAATATACTTGATGGCGCAAATAGTCGGTGCCGGAGCATTGATCGAAGTCTTGTTTGGCGATTTTGGTATTTCTTATTTGTGGGCTGTGATTATCGTTACAACGCTCATGGTGATCTATGTTGCTATTGGAGGCATGTTTGCAACTACATGGGTGCAGATAATAAAAGCAATATTATTGCTGGCGGGTGTCACTGTACTGGGGTTGTTAACTCTAGCGAATTTTGATTTCAGCTTTTCCGCAATGTATGCACAAGCTCAAGGGAACCATGGACCAGATGGATTTCTTACTAGGGGGGGCGGTCTTGGTTTATCGACTCTGTCGGCTGTTTCTTTGGGTGTTGGGCTATGTTTTGGATTGGCGGGGTCCCCCCATTTATTGATGCGTTTCTTCACTGTGAAAGATAAGGCGGCTGCGCGATTATCTGCCGGCGTTGCACTCGGTGCTATCAGCTACGTTAATGTACTAGTCTTTTTTGTGATTGGTGTCGGAGCGGTGGCTTTAGTTAAAGGTAATAGTGCCTATCTTGATGCATCAGGTAGTATCATTGGTGGTAACAATATGGTGTCTGTGCATCTGGCCCATGCTGTGGGCGGTGAAGTTTTCTTAGGAATAATTGCTGCCGTTGCTTTTGCGACTATTCTGGCAGTCGTGGCAGGACTGATGTTGGCATCGGTTACTGCGCTAACTCATGATGTATATGCCAAGGTGGTTAGAGTTGGCGAGATAGATCAAGCCCGACAAATAAAACTATCAAAACTTGCTGCCGTGTTTTTAGGCATTATCGTGGCGCTTCTGGCCATAGCTTTTGAAAGGCAGAATATCGCCTATATAGTTAGCCTAGCTATGGCTATTGCGGCATCGACGAATTTCCCCCTGCTAATGCTCAGTATGTATTGGCCGGGACTAACTACGAGGGGAGCTGTTACTGGAGGCATAGTGGGTTTGGTTACAGCAATCGTGCTGGTGGTCTTGGGTCCGGCGGTATGGGTTGATGTTTTTGGTAACGATCGGCCAATTTTTCCGCAAGCCTACCCGGCACTTTACTCAGTGACTTTTGCTTTCTTTACTATGTGGTTAGTTTCCATCCTTGACCGATCTGAGCAGGCAAAAGAAGATCGAGAGAAATTTCAGGTGATGAAAGCGATTTAACTCCAGCTAATCGCTAGTGAACATATCCAAGTCGTGGGCAAGGAAGACATTGCCTTCAAAGTGTGCCTCTATTTCTTCCAGTACCGTAGATTCTTCAATACCGTCGGAAGGTGGCCCCGGCTCAACAGCACGTAATCCAGGTTTTCAAGTCGGCATTCGAGTTGGACGGGTGAACGGCTTTTTACAATTTTTCATTCCGGGCACGCGACCTGAAGGAATGGCTGCAGATAATCTCGGGAATATATTTGCTGGACTCACGGGGGCCTGTGATGTAAGTCCATCCGGAGGCTGGCTGCAGAAATGGGTTAGAAAGTAGGGTTTGTTATTTTGGTTTTTCGAAGGTCAAGACAAAACGATCAGTCTTACCTTGAACGTCTAAATCGAAAACGATCATAGAACGATCGTCTTCGCCATTTCTAAGGGAATCGGTGCTGGAAAGAAATTGGAAACCTTGTTTTTCAATTTCTTTCCGCACAAATGTTTCCATTATTCGGTGAAGTTCTGAAACAGTTTCGTTGTCAGAATTTTCATTTCCTGCATGATCGATTACGACAAATCTACCACCGGGTTTAAGACTAAAATACACCTGTTGCAACAAGTACTGTGCATTCGCCATTTCCCCAACCTGCACATACTCAACACCATTGTATCTTTTGGGAATAACGTACATATCATGAATAGCCATCACGATAAGTGCTCCATCGATCGACTCTTCTTTTAAATCCAGCTCTAAACCCTCTCGAGTATGCCGAATAATATTGCCTGGATTCCTGTTGGTGAACCTGTCGGTTAATCCATTAATCCCCCACGCTTCGAAACCACCGTTGTTGTGCAGAAAAACTTCACCATCCTCGCCAACTACCGAAGCCAGTAATTCACTGTAATAGCCGCCACTACCAAAAATATCGACCACATAGTCGCCGCTTTCTAAATTAAGTAGAGGGATTATTGATGCAGGTTTACTGCGCCGATCTCTTTCTATGTCGTCGGGTAATCTTCCAGGATTTTTCATCGCAGCGAGAACTGTTGCTTCATCAACAACTGCGGAGTGCGCGCTGGGATAAGCAACAGTGAAGAAGAGTAAATAAAAACCACAGTAAAGAAGCTTCAATCGACTATTCGCTTCCTCCCATAGATTCTAACTTTCGAGCTCCCCCGAGAATTCCGATCATACCATAGTTGCCTTCATGGCAGGCGTACTCATAGAGCGGTTCATTGATTCGAGACAGGGGATATTCACCAGAAAATTCAGCAGAATATATAGTAGAGTCACTAACCGTAAATCCATAGATCAATTTATTATTTGCTTCTCGTCGGAAAGTTTCTGTAATCGTCGTGTTCTCAACAGGAATTCCGCGCAGGCTATGCCAGTCATTAAAATATTTGGTTTCAACTACTAACGTGTTGCCTTCCCAATGACCAATTGAATCGCCCATCCACTTGCGTTGAACCTCAGCGGCTGGATTACGCTCATCAGTAATTTTGATGATGCGAATGTCGTGAACCATTTCCGCGGTGATAGCGATATACCCTGGAGATTGCACAAATTGTAAATGGCTATTGTAAATAACCGGACTCATAACCGGGCCAGATAAATTTCCAAAAGCAACCAAGCAACGTTCACCCAATCCACGTCCTTCAGGCCCATCATTCCTGTTAGGGAGATTTGCCCGCACTTCGCGCATCTTGTCTCTAACACCAGACATTAATTCAGGCATGCGCCCATCGGGCGGATCAATAATAGCAGATGTTCTAAATTCACCATCGATAGTGGGAATAAATTTAGCATCATCACGCCAGAACAAATCATAGTTACCTATAGGAGGTAACGATTTTGCAACTTCTGGCGGCGGTCGGTTTGGATCAAGTGGCTTATTATTCTCCTCAAATCTTTCCTGAACTCCTCGCTCCAATTGCAGAGCTTCTTCCTCAGTATATGATTGCTTTTCTCCCAGGTTCCGCGGTCGCTCAAATGGCATCACCGTGGCATGTTTCCATACGCCCTGAAAATTGGGCACACCCCAAGCCGTCATCGGTGCTTCGTAATAACTTTGTGCCAAAGTTGCACTGGCAAAACTAAAAAGCGCTGTAGAGATTCCAATAGTAAGAAGAGTTTTGTTTTTCATTGCAAACGTCCTGAGAGAATTAGCGTTGTGAGCTTCTAGTTTTAGATTTGAACATTAAGTCTGGTAGTTTGAACTTTTCACTTAAAACAGACTATATAAAAAGTCATTCACATTGACTCGCCTCTTCTAAGAGTATGTTGTCTACCCAATCCTATTGTCAATTCCTGAGGATTCTATCGAAGCCATTCCACTTTAAACTAACAGCCAGCTTCCGCAAAGTGCTAAAGCTAGCAGAACCTTCTCGATCATTAGTCTTTTTACCATCTCGATCTCTAAATCCCTTGAAGTAATTCCTACCGAGCTCCATTCTCAACATTTGCAACAATTTGTGATTTCTAAAAGTTAGTTGAATCTTTGATCATTTATTTGTCATGATAGGAGGGACAGAACCTGAATTTAGAATTTAACCAAAAACAGGCCCCTAAGGGCCGGATAATAGAGGCTGCATTAGTATGCGTATCCACCGTCAAATCCTAGTATTACTACTGTCTATAATGTTTAGCGGACAGTTGCTTGCTCAACAGGGGAATGCTCGAGGCCCCATGATTGAAAGTCCATACGATATTCAGTCTCTGTGGCACAAGCCTTTTGCTGAGCAAGGTTACGCTTTTGGAGGAAACTCCGGCGTTTGGGCAGAATCAGCAGATCGGATCATCATCGCCCAACGTGGTGAAACCGTGCTGCCTTACCCAATTCCAGACAGCTACCTCGGTTTCGCCGGTGACATGGGGCTTAATGTATTAAGAGACACCACTCGGCGAGTTTGGAACAATTGCCTCTATACCCTCAATGCGAATGGCGAAGTCAGCGATCTGTGGGATCAGTGGGACTACCTTTGCGAAGGCTCTGAGGGCCCAGGCCCCCACAGAGTTAGAATTAGCCCTTACGACCCAGATAAGAAAATCTGGCTAGTTAACGAAACCTTCCACCAGATCTACGTTTTCTCTAATGATGGCCAGGAATTGCTAGCCACTTACGGTGAGAAAGGTGTGTCTGGTAGCGACGGAACTCATTTCGGTCGCCCACAGGATGTAGCCTTTTTAGAAGATGGAAGAATTCTTGTTGCCGATGGTCTAGATAATCACCGAGTGATGATTATGGATAATGACATGAACTATCTTGGCGAATTCGGTGGCTTCGGAGAAGGTCCAGGACAGTTCAATACAATTCATGCAATTGGTCTTGGTCCTGACGGTAGAATTTTTGTACTCGATCGTTCTGGTGGCCGGGTAAACGTTTTCCGAACTACCGATGATCCAGCCATGGTCGAATTTGAAAGGGCAATCGGCGAATTAACACTGCCTTTAGACATTATTGTTAATGACGACGACTTCTGGATTACTGACTTGGGTCCACTGCGATTTGTTAATTATGATTTCGCAGGCAACATAAAAAATACTTGGTTAGTTCCACGGGAACTGCCGGATGGTTACATCGAAGTACATACATTCTCCGTCGACCCTGATGGCAATATGTACGGTGGTGACAATCAATACGGACGCACACAGAAATTTGTACCCAAGCCTGGGGCCAGTGCAGATCTATTAATCGAACCACCTTGGACCGCTAACTAACACCAACCAAGTATGGTTTGGAAAAGCTAAAAGCCAATGCAAATAAAAATGCGCTGGCTTTTTTTTCAACCCAGTAAAGCTACCCGAACTTGAGGGAGAAAGATTTGAACCGTAAAATTAGAACGCAGTATTTTAACGCAATTACTTTTCTTTGTTTGTTCTATTGCAATTTAGCTTTTCCCCAATTAAATCCATATCAAGCTGTCGAAGCACCAACCCCTCCGAGCTCCATGAACGGTGGCGAATGGGGAGAGATGATTCAAGTTCGCATGGATTCCCAAGGAAATGTCTATGTTCTTCATCGCTGCTTCAAAGTTGTGCTGGGAGACCCTAATGTCGCCCCTGGCCATTCGGATGGCCTTAGTGCAAATTGCTTCGGGAGATGGTCAGTTCACCCACCCGTTCTGAAATTCTCCGCAAGTGGGGAGTATCTAGATTCGTTTGGGGCTGGCTTAGTGGGCAGGCCACATGGCTTCTCTGTTGATCATCAAGGCAATATGTGGATAACCGACGTGTCATTGGTCGAAGGAGAGATGGGAGCAGTTGTTTTAAAACTTAGCCCTAGCGGTGAGTTGCTAATGACGCTGGGTACTCCTGGCGTTGTCGGAGAAAGTGAAAGTAGATTCAACCGCCCCAGCAGTGTTGCGGTAGCGCCCAACGGTGACATTTACGTTGCCGATGGCGAAGGGCCCAATAATCGAATTGTAATGTTTACTCCGGCCGGCCAATACGTCGGTGAGTGGGGCACCACCGGCTCAGGCCCCGGCCAGTTTAGTACTCCTCATGATATTGTTATTGACTCGCGCGGGCAGATATTTATTGGAGACAGAGGTAATAACCGAGTTCAGTTATTCCAAGCTGATGGAACATTTATCAAAGACTGGAGAAATTTCGGTCGTCCCAGTGGTATTTATCTTAATCGCGAAACAGACACACTCTACGTTACAGATTCCACCTCCAACGCAGAAAACAATCCAGGTATTAACAGAGGTATTTATATAGGTAGCGCATTGACTGGTGAAGTGAGCTATTTTATTCCAGACCCTGACTTACACTTGGCAGATCAGACTCGTATCTCAGGAGCGTCAGGTATCACATCTAATGCTGATGATTCTGTTATCTATGCGGCCGATGTTGCTCCGAGGCAGTTAAGAAAATACCAAAAGAGATAAGGTTACAAAAGTTAACTCATTCTTTAAGAAATTATTCTTTATCTCTAACCGTTTCCCACAGTGGTCATAAGACCAATTTTGCGAATAAGATTCCTACAGATCTTGGTTTTAAAATCAGCAAAAAATAAAAAAGGCCGATTAGTTTTTTAATCGGCCTTTTAGTTTTTCATCTGAACGATTCAGATAAAGCTGTTCGCTCTAACTAATCGTTGCCAGCTAAAGAGCGTTCTTCTTTTTCCTTCCGATCTGCTAATAACTGCTCATAACCTTCTTCATCTAAGTGAGTTACTGCAATCCAAGCGTGAGACATTTCATCACCAGTACGACTTCCTTCATACACCCATTGATCAGGATCAGGGTTGTTAGGGTTGTCGGCAGTATTGTCGTACCACTGTTTAATAACCAATACAGCACCGGCTGGTAACAATGGTGCTTCATCAGCTGCATAGATATGGCTGTGATGCCAAGTGGCACTCCACTTAGAAACCTGGCTAATCTGCTCAGTTTGACCAGTACTTGGGTAGAAGATTTCAAATGACGCAGCATTCATACGCAGGTGACCGTGCGGTTGGTAACTGTCTATACGAACAGGATGATCAAAAGAGTGAAAGCCCTGAGTCATCGTGTAGCCATTTGGCGGTACGATCAGAGCATTATTCTCATAACCCTCACGCATTAAATAGGGTCGAAGGTCCTGTTTGTAAGGAGAAGCTTTGGCGATGAAATCTTCATCATGAAACCAGAGAGCTACTTCTACAACATTGTCCTTAATCATGCCGCCTTCAGCAGTAGCGCCAACGCCACCTGGGAACATATGAATATCCCAATGAACTCGCGCATTTTGCGGCAGAGTTCTGCAAACACCTTCAGGCATTACTTCACCCCATTTACCCATTGCGTACTCTGTGAGATAGCCATATTGCTCATACTCGCCATCTTCGTTTGGCACAAGAATATCGGTATTGGCATGATGAACTACCGCTCGAGCATCACCTCGTGGTTTAACTTGAACGGCCCTAATGCAGCGATCTTGGGTGAGTCCAGATTCTACATAGTGCTTGGTCCAAAGATCGTTACCATTGGCAGGAATGTCCATTGCTATCGAAGGCAAAATCAGGCTTGGTTCGCCAAATTCTGCAGCAAAAGTCCATGCTGTAGGATCAGGAAGATCTACCTCTGGAGGAGCGATGTCACTATCACCCATAGCTGAACCCTGGTTTACCCATGCCACAACTGTATCGATTTCATCCTGACTTAGACGCCAGTCACCTTTCAGGTTCTGGATACCAATACCATGATCATAGGCATAGGGAGGCATTTCACGGTTGGCTACTTTCAACTGAATAAGAGGAGCCCAGGGTCGCACTTGTTCATAGTTGGTAAGCTGCATTGGCCCAACACCACCTTCGCGGTGACAGACAACGCAGTTTTCATTGAGAATCTTGGCAACGTGAGTGTTATAGGAAACTTCGTCCATGGCCTGAGCCTGAACTGCTGCAGCGCCCATGAATATTGCGCTTCCGGCAATTATAGTCGCTAACTTTGACAAGATTTTCATGCGTTTCTCCTCAATTAGAGATTTGCGGGACATTAATTATGAAATGGTAGTTTGACTCGGCCTAAATGTCTATCGAATAGGGGCTAATCTGCTGCCCCATCTTCGATTTCCAGTGGAGCGTAATAGCTGCCACCGGCTCCTTCAACCCGATCGCGGCGCTCGCGCCATTCAGGGCCTGCCGAACCGCCTTCTTCATACTGAAGGTCTTGACGCAGGTAATTCCAGCTGTTCGGGTCTAACTCCTGTGCTATCGTCCAGTACTTCTCGGCCTTTACATCATTATCTTGGTTAAAGTAATAGCTACCCAAGCGAAATGCTGGTGCGGCTAATTTTGCTTCATCGCTGCGCAAAAAAATGCTTTCCTTGACTTTGTCTCGGTCCCACACATAAGCGCTATCTGCACCCTTGGCCACCCAGTCCCTTACTATTGGTACGTAGTCATCATTACCAAAAGCACCGTCATAGTGAGTGGTGGCATAAGTACCTTCATTGATACGGGCAATCTGGCCCTTTTCATCGATCCACACACCAGAAGGTACATTCAGTAAGTTATACAGAGCACTAATATGGTGATTTACGTCAATTATAGATGTGTAAGTGACTTCCGCATCATCAAAGATGGATCCAGCCGCTTCTTCACCGCCGCTGTCTTGAGCTACGGAAATAATCTCAAAAGAGTCGTCGTTAAGTTCTTCGTAAATAGACTGCCACACGGGCACGTCAAATCGGCAGCCTCACCACGAGGCCCAGGTGAGGAGCAAGACCTTTTTCCCTCGAAAGTCCGAGAGCCTGACCAAATTACCATCGCGGTCGGGCAAGGTAAAATCAGGGGCTTCTCCCGAGCCAAAGAAAGCTTGTCTTTCCAATGGCATAACCCCAAAGCTCCAAACGCCATCTTGATAATCGGCCATATGAGCTTGCTGCAGTTTGTCTGCGAGGCCAGTGACGTTGAACCAGCCCTGATTTTGTCGAGTGACATACATGTCGCTATCGCGGTCCTGCAGCACTGGAATGCAAAGTTCAGCAAGACAGGCACCTTCTGGCTTGAGCACGAAATCATTGATTCGCGTTAGGTCTTGAGGCTTAACCCAAAGCTCAGTGGCATCCGGCAGAGTTTGTTCGATGGCAACAGCACGTTCGTTGTATAGAACCACTGCACTTTGTGCGTGGATCAAACCGTTGAACAGCATTGAGCAAAGCAGTATTGCTATGCCTCTTATACCCTTCATAAATTCTTCCTTTTTGTGAGATAAAGAATTGGTAAGTACAGAATTGTAAACTTTAGAATTACCGAATCAGTATAGCAGCTGGCTTTAGCCTGGGACAGCATGGAAAAAGGACTACAGCCACGTTTCGTGTATTGAATCTAGTCCCGATAAGCGGCACACTCTTGTTTTTTGAACAGCTACAATAATAAAAACTTATAGTTAAATGTTGAGGTTAAAAATGACTAAAAAATTTCCTATACTATGCCTGGTTCTGATTCTGGTTCTGCCCGCAAGTCTGGTGTTTTCCCAAGATAGCGGCCGACTTAATAAGCTAATAGAGTTATTTGAAAATGATGAACCCGCCTTTGGCGTTCTATCATTCGACTATTCACTAATCAATGCTAGATCGTTAGCTTCTTCAGGTTTGGACTTCGTATTTATAGATATGGAGCATGCGCCTTTTGACGTGGAAAGGCTTCGTGAATTTTTGCTGGGAATGACAAATAAGCGCGCGATAATGGATAAAGGTAGCTTGCAGCCAGATGTGGTGCCGTTCGTACGAATTCCAGCTGCGGGTGGTGCTGAGGAACTCATTGCACAAGCTAAGCAAGTTTTAGATGTTGGCGTTTTTGGTATCTTCTTTCCAGCTATTCATACTCGTGAGCAGGCGGAGTTAGCAGTAAGAGCAACTCGTTATCCACAGTATAATGACGCTGCTGATTATGAACCCGCTGGGCTTCGTGGGAGAAATCCTTCAGATGCTGTATGGTATTGGGGAATTAGGGACTATCATGCGAAGGCAGATGTTTGGCCTCTAGATCCAGAAGGGGAATTGCTCGCTATGATGTTTATTGAGTCTGCAGAAGGTGCAGAAAACATTGATGAGATCATTACGGTTCCAGGGGTTGGTGGAATTTTTATAGGCCCTTCTGATTTAAGCACCTCCATGGGTTATGCCAGCCCTGCAGCCCCAGAAGTGGAAGAGGCTATTCAGCGAGTGCTTCAGGCGTGTCTTGATAATGATGTTCCTTGCGCTATTACCACCGGTGCGGGATCAGTAGAGGAGCGCATTGAGCAGGGGTTTAGTTTCGTAACTGTGGGAGCAGACGTGGGGCTCAGTGCGGGTGCGGCAAATGCGCTTCGCTTAGGCAGAGCAGCAGCAGGCCGGAACTAAAACTTTATAAAAAGTTAAAGCTCAATCTAAATTATTTCTTTTAAAAAACTCGATGTTGAAGTTATTTTCAGCACCGAGTTTTTTGTAGTTTCTGAATAGCTTATCAATCATCACCGACGCAGATAGTCAATACGTAGCATTTCGACTGTGCAATAATTTCGCAGCGATAGAACTTTTAAAAAAATTGCTGATTCTTAACGATAGATTGCCTCACGCATTGCCGCATGAACCTGAATCGAATAAAGAATGTCGTCATTCTGAATCATGCCAACGAAGACTATATTCTCAACCGGGTCAATCCAGAACCATGATCCGGCAATACCCCACCACCAGTGTGTTCCAACAGGAGCACCGTTGAATGCGTCAGAATCATTTACGATGGCGAAATCAACACCAAAAACATTGCCAGGGTAGAGTCCACCTATACCACTCACTGCTTCAGGTAATTGGTTACTTCGCATAATCTGAACTGCTTCTTCTGACAAAATCCTTTTGCCATTGAGAAGGCCCTTGTTTAAATGCATCTGGGCGAATTTCATATAGTCACTAGCCGTAGAAGTCAGTCCGCCGCCACCAGAAAGAAACTTCGGTGGTTTTAGAAATGCACCGGAATCACTACGACGTAATTTCCCATCATTAGTTGGTCTGTATTGTCGCGAAAATCGACTCGCGTTTTCAGCTTTTACATAGAAACCAGTATCAGTCATTTCCAGCGGATCAAAAATGCGTTCTTGCAGGAACTCATCAAATGATTGACCAGAAAGCAGCTCTACTAAGTAACCCTGAACGTCAACAGAAATGCTGTAAACCCATTGTGTGCCAGGTTGATGGGCAAGAGGAATATCACCTAGAGCAGGAATTGATTCTGCCAAGGTGTAGTTAGGTAGATTCATGATGCCTGCTTTGGCATAAGCTTCAGCAATTGGACCTTGAGAGAGAGGCGGGGTATAAAGCAGTCCACCGGTATGGCTCATCAGCTCCCGAATAGTCATCGGATGATCAGCATCTTCCGTTTCAAAAGTGCCGTCGTCTAGCTGATTAACAAAGACCCGCATATTTGCCAATTCAGGCATATGTTTCTCAACCGGATCTTCCAGTTTAAATTTGCCTTCGTCATATAGCACCATCAGTGCAGTACCTGCTACTGGCTTAGTCATCGAAAAAATGCGAAAGATGGAATCAGTGCTCATAGGCACTTCATCTTCAACATTTTGATAGCCCAAGGCTTCAGTCATTTGTACTTTGCCATCTTGTGCCACCATAACGACAGCACCAGAAAGCTTGCTTTGGTCAATGCGCGATTGCAGATCGGCAAGAACTGCATTTAGTCTCGATTTGTCAATGTCAGCATAGGAACTGCTAGCAGCGAAACCTATCAGAGCGGCGATAGTCAGCGCAGTTAAATTAGTTATAACTCGATATGTAAACTTAGTTGTTTCCATTGATTTCTCCTTTTCTAGCACATCAAATCTAGCTAGTGCCTAGGGTTACCGTTGAGCTTTCACATTACAACATGATTGTCTCATAAGAGTCTCTGCAATTAGGATAAAGAAACTTAAGATAAAGCACTAAAAAAATTCACTATTTTGTCACTAAGATAAGAATCAGACGAGGAGAAAGCCACTATGTAATGATACTGCGGATCTATGAGAGTGTCGGAGTATTTAGTTAGGTTTGAACCATGATCTTTTACTTAATTAATACTGCTTCAATAGCATCGAATACGAATGATCCGCCCGTTTGAGAAATTGGTAGTCGGTTTCCATCATGTTCAGCGTTTAGCGAGAAGGGCCCTTCTCCTTTATGAATATAAAGTATGTTACTAGTAAAAGTAGCTTTTTGGACAGTTCCGTCGTTATTAAATAACACTTCGAGAGTATCGTTGCAGTTCGAATCCTTTGACCGTGAGTCGAAATCTGTTAGTTGGAGACCAGTTGGAATTAATAGAAATCCCAAGGTATATTTTCTATTTTCACTATCATCGATTAATTCTGCGCAGTCAGTGATTAATTCATTAGTTTGATTATAAAAATCAGTACCTATTGAGACATTGGAAAATTCAGCTTCGTGAAGAGTTAGTGCAGCTCTAATTACTTCAGCTCAAATATCATATCCAGCTGCGTTAAGATGTAGGTCATCAGACCGATAAATATCTCTGCGAATATTGCCATTATCATCTAATAAAAACGCAGCTACATTGATATGGAAAACATTTGGGTCTGCTTTGGCGATTGAGGCAAAGCCATTGTTGACCTCTTGCGCCAGTATCCAAAGATGCGAGCGAGAGATACTAGGCTTTATGTCAAGAAGATATAGTCTGGTATTGGGAAGATCGCGATCCAGATTAGCTATAAGACTAGCTAGTTGATTAAGGATTGTGGCGGGAGACAAGCCCCAGGCTAGATCATTATCTCCTTCGTAAAGCACAATCGCTCGCGGTGCATACTTAAGTACAACTCGCTCATAGTAGTGCAGCACATCATTCATGACACTGCCGCCAAAACCTCGCGAAATAACATTCAGAGGAGCAAGGTCTGCAGGCGCGTCATTATTCCAAAAGCCAATACTTGAGCTACCAACCAATAAAATTGCATTGCTAGGGTAAGGTGACAAGAGGTCTCCATTCTCAAACCTCTCTATTGAAGCTTCGTAACGAGTCGGGTCGGGTTGGAATTGACTATGGGCGAAAGTAGTAAACAAAGATGTTAATACTGAAGTAAATAGCAGTCTGTTATTAAAAGGCTTCAATAGAGGATTACCGCTCTTTAGTGTGCAGATCTAAGCTTTTTAATCTGCATTCTTTATCTTTAAAAAGTGGAGCTTCCTTAAAGCAAGAACCATAAATATAATGCTAATTAAGAAGCTAGATTCGGTTTTACCAAGACTTCCTTCAAGTAACCTAACAACTGGAGGCGCGTTTAAATTTTCAAGTTATTTACGCAACTCCAGCTCCACGAACACCAACGTAAACAGAATACAAAGACTGGCTTGCCGTCATAAATAGTCGGTTGCGTTTGGTGCTGCCAAAACAAACATTGGCGCATACTTCAGGAAGTCGAATGACTCCAATAGTAACTCCATCGGGTGCTACAACTTGGACTCCAGGCCGCGCTCCTGCCCAAACATTACCATCAACATCGCAGCGAATACCATCGGCGCTGGTGCGGCTTCCAGTAGTTGGATCTACCAGCTCTGCAAATGTTCGGCCATTTCGCAAAATGGTGCCATCGACATCCCAAACACGTATATCCTGGCCTGCACCAGTATTTGCGACATAGAGCAGAGAATAATCGGGAGAAAAACAAAGACCATTGGGGGCATCAATATCATCGGTTACCCGTTTGATGTCACCATCAGCATCGACTCGATATACCGAGAGTGGATGTTCCTGTTCGGCACGGTTACCTTCATAATATCCACGGATGCCATAGGGTGGGTCGGTGAACCAGATACTGCCATCCGGATGAGACACTGCATCATTTGGAGAGTTCAGTGGCTTACCCTCATAGCTATCAGCGATAATCGTAACATCGCCATTGTATTCATAGCGCACCACCCGGCGACCGCCGTGTTCGCAGGAAATCTGCCGGCCCTGATGATCAAAAGTATTGCCATTACTATTACCGGAAGGGTTACGAAATTCAGTAACCCGATCATCATCCTCAATCCAGCGTAGTTGTCGGTTATTTGGGATATCACTCCACACCACATATCGCCCAACACCATTCCAGGCCGGACCTTCAGCCCACATGGTGCCTACATGGTGGCGTTGAATGGGAGTGTTAAAGAGGATATAACGCCGAAATCGTGGATCTAATGCCACTAAATCCGGGTCTGGGTAGCGCAACGGCGTATTGCCAGTCCAATCTCGTGCTACATGGGGGGCGAGATCTTGACCCTGGGCAATTCTAGGGAGTAGTGCTGCGGAAGCAGCAGTTGCTGCGATAAATGATCGACGTTTCATAATTTCCTCATCGGCTCGAGTCGGCTTACCGCCGCTCAATGCTCTCTATTGGAGTTGATTGCTAGAGTTGACTGCATTTGATGCTAATAGAAGAGGGAGACCTTGTCGAGAATGTCAGACTTTGAAGTTATTTATCAGTGGCACCTTTGTCCGCGGCATCTAGAAAAGGACCATCAACGCAGAGTCGACGGCCGTCAGGTGCATCGCAGGCTCCGCAGATGCCTACACCACATTTAGTGAGGTAGTCGATGGCATTAAAAATTTGTGAATCGTCGCAAAACTCTTTCTGCACCGCTGCTGCCTCTCGTACCATTGGTCCCGGGCCACAATTGTAGAAAACTAACTGTTGTAGTTCTTTAGCGTTCAATTCTTCCAAACGGCTTCGTAGTAATTCAGTTACAACTCCGTGAAAGCCATGACTCCCATCATCGGTGGCGATATGTAATTTACCCAAGGCCTCACATTCTTCGACGAAGTAAAGCCGTTCTTCAGTTCGTGCACCCATAAAGACTTCAGCATTGTCAAAGTCTCTAGCGATTTGATACACCGCCGCCAAACCAGTCCCGCCAGCGACTGCCATTATCTTCGCACCAACGCCTGGTCTAACTGGATTACCATGAGGGCCGCGCACAAATGCCTCGGTGCCTGGCTTAAGGGTCATTAAAGCATCTGTAAAAACTCCAAGATTAATGACAACCAAGGAGAAAGGATCGTCGGTGAGAGCAGAGAATGGTTTCTCACCTAAACTCGGAATCCATAGAAATATAAACTGACCGGCCTTTACTTCCACTTTGCGATCAAAAGTAAGAATGCAAATATCATCGGTGATTCTCTCATTCGACACCAAGCTTACGGGCCGAAACTGCATATCTATGTCATAACGAACCAAGGATTCTGCTTGCTCAGTGTCTGTCAATAAATCATTTCTCAAGATTTTAAAATAATTTGCGATTTCGTCTGTGGTTAAACCGATCAAAGCTGAACCAATACCAATAATCGTTGAGCCAGCTTCCTGAAACTCTCTGACATTGGTGGCGCTACTTATTCCACCGCAGGCGATAATCGGCACATCAACAACGGCACGAATTTCCTTAACTAGTCGTAATGCGGTGGGCAGAACCGCTTTTCCCGACACGCCACCTTTCTCGTTGCTCAAAATTGGATGACCGTGGCTGCTATAACAATCTGGTCCTATGGTATTGATTGCACAAATCGCATCAGCACCACCCTCAACTGCAGCTAACGCTATTTCGTCTACGTTGGGTACATTAGGTGTGAGTTTAGGTATAACCGGGACATCAACTGCTGCTTTAACCGCTGCTACAATTTCTTTTACTAAGATCGGATCCTGGCCCATTGCCATACCGTAGCCCTTTGCATGGGGACAGGAGAGATTTAGTTCTAGACCATCAGCGTGGGGTGCCATGATCTTTGCCACTTCAACATACTCTTTAACACTGCCACCGAAAATCGAGATCAATAAAAATCGATCCTCAGGAATTCGTAGTTGCGACATCAATTCTGCCGAGCGCTCAGCACCAGGGTTAGTTAGGCCAACAGCATTGGTAAAACTGCCCGGCTCATATTGAGTCAGAATGGGTTCCCGATACCCTAAACGAGATTCGGGCCCAATGCTCTTTGTGGTGAGTAAACCTACTTCCGGCATGGTATCAAATACGCGTTGAATAATATTCGCAGAGCAGGTAACGATCCCAGATGGAATGGTGAATGGGCCAGAGAGAGTATTGCCAAGAAATTCGGTTTTCAACGGGCCAGGAAACTCAAAGTCAGTAATTGAGGGGACATTATTTTAGCGAAAATTACGACTGAGCGCACGTGATGAAGGTAATCGGGGTGATTAATTTTTTGCTTCTTTCAAGGCATTCAATCCAACATTAAGACTCAGTAGCTCGATGTCTTGTTTGTTCAACCAATAGGCCATTTGTGAAAGAATCTAACGATTTGTGGGTCGTAAAATATTTGATTAACTGACACCTAGAGGTCAGTCAGGGCACGGCGATTTTCGAAGTTTTGTTGAACTTCATTAATTCTTAAGTGCTGTGTCAGGAAAACAGCGTCACTACTACGACGAGTGTGCCTTTGAACTCTCCCGCTGTTCCAATTACAACCCTGTTCATTCCTTTCCGCTATTTTAATTCCGCGCTACAACGGCGGCGGGTATTGATAATTCATCGTCACATCTCGTAGTCTCTTCCAACGCCGATCTACAAAACGTGGTCGAAATTGCATATTTCTTATTGCATCTTGCGCGTCACGCCTGATGCGGACAGTATCTGGATTAGACCGCTGCGCACTAGGCGTTCGGGTATTCCCTCGTTGCCAAATTGTGAATTTTACGTCGACGCTGCGTAATTCTGTTGCCAAACTTGCAGCCAGTTTCGGTAACTCAGGTTGTTCCGCATAGGGCACCGATTCACTCCAAGCGACATAAGTTCCCATGTGCACGGCTTCTTGTTTGTCTTCATCGAAGCTTATTTTATAACCATCTGCATTTTGTGCGGCAACAGCCTCCGCCAAAGAAAAATAAAATTCTGATACTGGCAATACTGCAGGGCGCAGGAAAAAAGCATCGATGCGCTCCTGCTCGATTCCTGCTTCTGCTAGCTTATCCATCGCAGATCTATACTTCCTGCCTGCAGTGCCATTCTGTTGAAGCATTAGGAAATCCGCCTCATAAATCATTGCCATCGCTTCAGCTTCGGCATTATTCATGGTCTCAATAATTTCACCTATGTGCTTTATCGTATTCAAACCCTTGCGCAGATAAGCTTCTAGCGGGCGCATTTCCCTTCGCAATATTGTATCCCGGGCATCGACGCCCAATTCATCTTCAGAACTAATAATCGCCGCAATCAAATACTGCTCAACCGCGTCTTGATAAAGCCAGGGGATGTGCTGCGGACTGTTTTCGGGAAAGCTGTGTTCAGCGAATCGACGAATTCTTCCTTGTAGTTCTCGTGAATCTTGGAAGTGATCGATTCGACTTCGTGGCTCATCCACATACACAGCGGTCAAATGCCAGGAACGGATCGCATCTAAAGAATTCAACATAGAGCTCGGGTCAGCTTCTGAGTTGCGTGAATGAAGAAAATTAATGTTCTCAAAATTTTTCGTGACTTCACTCCACCTGCCAAGCCGAATGTTGTTTGCAAGTAGATCAGCCAATGTCGCGAGCTGCGAAAGACTCTCCGGGCCTTCTGCCACATGAATAAGTTGCAGGCGTCGATTAATCAGACTTCCCGCTTCTTCAAATAGACCTGCTTCAATAAGCAGCGCCGAAAGTCCTTCCAAAGGCTCTATCAATCTATGATCAAGAGGGCCAGATTCAGATTCCAGAGAACTAATTTGTTTTTCAAATAGAGCAATTTGTTCAGTAAGCTGAATACTGAGCCCTAAGGCGGAGCTGCGGTTTTCAAGCAGAACGTCAGAAGCATTATCAGTTTCACTAAGAACAGAATCTGCGCTATAGACGAATTGTGCGACAGTAAAAAACAAAACAAGCGGTAGAGTGCGGAAGCCACGATCGATGCGAAGGTTTTCAACTTGCGGTATGTTCAATTTTCTCATAGTAAATTACCTGAGACCGCACCAAGCAGTTCTCTGTCGGTGTTGCTAATTTGACAAAGTCTTCCGTGCCAGCATAAGCGCTACTGGTCCAATCGAATGCTTTCGACTTTTCCGTGTTAAAGGAATGAATGTCAAAGTGAATTAGTTTGTTCATAGAAGAATTCTCACGCTCTTAGAGTACCGTGTAAGCTAAGCCCGCACCTATTAAGAGATAGACTACACCAACTGCGCGACCGTAGGGAGACATAATTCTCAACTCCCAAGAAATCAGCTCGTTAAAATCGGTGTTAGGCAAGACAAGCGTAATAACTCCACCCATCAGAGAAAACAAAGCAAAAATTTCTATTGCCGAAGGGAGTTTTGAAGTAGCTGCCCCTAAATAAAATGCCACAGCAAGTAGGATACTAAAAACACCTACGCCATATTGGAATACATTCATTCGGAAATATTTTCTAGCGAAGATAAAAGACGATTCAGGAATGGTTAGCAAAAATACTCCGATTAATCCAAGGGCAAGACAGAAAAGAATTAGGAAATACATCATAAGGTGCCGCTTAGTTTAGTTACCAAAGTTGCTAAATATCTTATCAATTATCAGGGGCGAGCCTAACAATTTGTCCACCGGTATTATGCTCAAGCAATAGATAAAGTTCTCCATTGAACCCTTCTTCGATATCTCGTATTCGGGCGAAGCCTTCAATGAGTGTCTCTCGGTGAACCAATGCGTTATTTTCAATCACGAACCTAAATAAGCTGCGAGCCTTCAGTGAGCCAACGAGAAAATCCCCGTTCCATTCCGGAAACTGCGAGCTTTTCGTTATGATAAAACTAGAAACCGCTGGCGAAGGAGTCAAATCCACAACAGGCTGCTCGATATCAGGTAGTTCAAAAGCAATACCGAGATCCTTGCCGTATTCCACCGGTGTGCCATCATAATCCATCCCTAAAGAATACAGGGGCCAGCCATAATTACTTCCCGGCAACAGCCGGTTAACTTCGTCTCCGCCACGGGGTCCATGTTCCGTTCCCCATAACTGGCCATTTTCTATATCAAACTCCAAACCCTGAGGGCTGCGGTGACCATAGGTGTAAATACTGCCATATACTCCTTCACGGCCAATAAAAGGATTGTTCTCAGGGATACTACCGTCATCATTTACACGGTGTACCTTTCCCCAAGGTGTAGCTAGGTCTTGAATGCCGCGATGATTACTACCTTTCATTCCAACGGTAAAATACACATGACCAAAATTATCAAAAGTCGCCCGGCCCCCGGCACCGACATCGCCAGCAGGACTGTAATGTTTTCTTTCAGCTTGCCAGATAGTTTGTTCATCGATCCACTGGCCGTCTTCGATTCTACCGCGAACCAATTTGTTCATAGAAACAGGGATTTCTCTTTCTCTACTGATTGCATTGCAGTCATTGCAACGATCACTAAAATACAAATAAATCCAACCGTTCTCTGCATAGTTTGGATGTAAGAGGATATCGAACATCCACCCCATGCCTCGCTCAATGTCTAGACGAGTATCTAGACGATAAATATCATCAAAAGCTTGTGGCGTTCCCTGAATTAAAGCCGACTGCGTGCCATCATTGCTAATTATGCTGACGCCCTGGGTTTTTTCAGTTATTAACAAACGTCCATCGGGCAGCGGCGCAATAGAGAAGGGCAGCGGGTTCAAGTTGTTGATGACAGGTTCGATGCTAAAACTATGCAGCTCTGTCTCAATAGAGTCTTCAGGAATCACTAGAGGCATATCAAAGTTTGATGTCGCGTAATTTACATTCGCGCGAGTTTCGAGCACATACATTGCGATATTTCGGATTTGGGAAGAGCTAAATATGTCTCTCCAGGTCGGCATGCCAGTCACGTCATAGCCATTCCTGATGCTGGCAGTAATTTCTGCCATAGATTCGCCATATTGTAGTTCACCTCTCAATGGTGTTCCCTGCGGTGTCCCTTCAAGGTTTTCACCATGACAAACTGCGCAGTTCTCTTGAAACAACACCATTGAGTCGGTGACCCCAGAGTAGGCGACTGCTTGTCCAATTGCTGCTGGTGTTATTAGTAAATTTATAGGTAATAGTAAAAGGAAAATCTTTAACCGCAGAGTCATTTTTTATCCACCTCTCGCAATTGTTGTTTCAGAAACCTCGATAAAATTTGGAGCACTAAGCTTCTGTTTGAATTTAATTAAGTGCCTTTCTTCTATTAAAAAAGTGCCACAGTGGCTGAAGATGCCCCAAAGCGCATAGCTGCTAATAAATAATGAGCGAAAATTAGCGGCGTATGAATGATGTACTAAGCCGTGCCAGGAAATGCTCGAACTAACATCTAGCGAGATCAGGAAATTCTCGATAAGAAGATCAGATCTCTTTTATCATTCCCAAAGCAAACACAGTAAAAAGAATAAGCAAAGCTATTGCTGCTAATTGATATAGCTTATCTCTGGAAAAATAACTAGCAGTAAGCATCACTAACAGTGCTGTCTAAGAATTAGTTGAGGAGCTAATAGTCAATTTGATAACTTGATATCGAAGAGTCAGTATTTCAAATTTAGCTTTGGTGCCTCACTCCATTTCTAAACATTTTGAGCTTACCAACCACGAGATTTCCTATAGCCCATTCGTTAACTCGCCGAGAGGAGAAGGCGGGCAATCTATTCTTTGAATTGTATACATCATATTACCTAACTTCCAAGCACTATCAATTTTTACTAGATCAAATACATCAGTTCCGCAATGGGAGAACTCCTCATTTATCCAAAAATCATAAGACGCCATAAAAACTGCTAATTGGTCTTCAATTAGTAACTTTTTGTTCCAATACCGCTCTACCATGACATTAATATTTGTTTGGGTAGGATCAATATCACGTACTCGTGAATTCAACTGAAACGAGCCGTCTTCTTGCTGAACTAACCGTTGGATCATTGCTCCATCAATAGTAAGTTCTTTGCGCCCCGCGAGATCGCCGTTTTCCATAGTGGTGGTCCAATCGAGAACCACAGCCATCACTGATGCATATTCCGGATGATCCTCATTAGTTTGAGTAAGCGCTGGTCCCGCCAATAATAGTATTACGGTTAAAATAAGAGACTTTTTAAGTGTTATATACATAGATGATACCTAGTTTCCGCTATCGCGTAGATCATGTGAGCTACAGACCGTGGAATGGCAATGATCTGCTTGTATTGCGGCCGAATGATCACTTTCTGCACCAGCCTTCTAGATACTAATAGGTGCTTACTACATACGGATTAAAAACTATAAAGTCTGGACTTACAACCTCATTACTTTCGAACTGTTCATGTTCCCAACTCTCACCTTCATCCTCGATTGCGTCTGCACATCGATAAAGAAATGATGCTAAATCTCGCAAAGTAGACGGCTCTGTAACTAGCGTTGCTTCGGAAAGTATTTCGAGCTCTGATTCGTTATTTTGCGCTCGACCATAAATTTTCATAGATTGGATACCTTAAATACGATTAATTGAATTCAGCATGCACATACTGAACTAGAAAGAGCGGCCAAACAAAGTCTGATTTTGATGGAAAAGATCGTACTCCTTTTTACTTTGTTTATCCTAAAGTTGAGGTTGATGGTTTTATATGAAGTTTCTCAGTATTCTTGTTCCTTATGCAAATATCTTTGCTCGACAACAGTCAAGATAAACTCAGTTATTACTTGAGCCTTAATTTGGAGTATTAGACCTTTAATAAAAAGCTTGTCGCAAGGTAGAAATTTATTATTTGAATTTGAAAACACAGGGAAAAAGGATCATAGCTGCAATTACAGCAATGAACTATAGTACTCCAATTACATTTCTTGACTAGAGGAATACGGGATAGAGCACTATTGATAAGAGGCACGTATTACAATTATTTTTGGAGTTGATTGATATAATCAGCTTACTTAATTACTTCCATGTTTCGTCTTACGCTTAGAATAAAAAATATAATATCGACCTGCGCAGTCAAAAAAATATGGGCGGTAAAATAATTAGCTGCTGATCTAAAGTTACATTTCTCTAAAAACATATTTTCGGAAACTGCTTCCAACTATTCCGGGAGGAGTTATTGGAATTGGTAGAATTACCTTTTTAAACCTAACTTCCTATATTGAACACATCGCCTTTAAATTACTGTTTGATGCAAATCCTATTTATTCAATTTGGTCTAGTGATTGCAAATTAATTCCGGGTATTTAGGCAATAAGTTTAATTGAAATAGATTTCTCCTCGCAGATACTGGTTAGTTTTTCTGTATCAATTTTTAACATACAATCTACCCAATTTGTGGATCAATAAAGATCTATCAGAAATAAAGCACGCATTACGTGCCTATTAATAGGCACGTAATGCGCCCATTCTTCTAATAGAACTGACGGTTACGTGTTGAGTCTATTACTAGACAAATAGCAGCACTTATAACGCCACAACTCCAGTAGCGCATGGGCCTTTTTGCCCTTGGCCAATTTCAAATTCTACTGCCTGGCCATCATTAAGTGTTGCAAACTCCCCATCACTCTTGATTTCTGAGAAGTGGACAAATAGATCTTTGCCTCCATCTTCTGGTGTTATGAATCCGAACCCTTTATCCGCATTAAACCACTTCACTGTACCTTTACTCATTTTCTACTATCCTTTATTGATGATTAAAATATATATCCAAAACTAGATGTGTTGAATTCTGACATATTACTTCTGAAAATGCTCTTTTGGGAACTCTGGAACATGTAACGTCCTAATTATAGGGATAGGGCGTACCTTTCCTGCTTTAGCTTGATTGTTAAGATCTCTTCGCTACCGCCTTGCCGTACTGGACAGCACCTTCAAGCATAACTGCCCATTTCGCATTCGAGCTCCCGAAAATGTGCCACATAACGGTGAGCTGCACTTTCTTAATCTTGTACGACTTTCGAGGGCGCTTTGTGTATAGTTTTTCACAGTTTTCCGGTGATTGGTAGCCTAAAGAGGGGCACAATCACTTCCGGACATAGAGGCCTACGTATTCTATAATGCCGATGTTAGATTACAGTATAACTACTGGAAAGGCATATTTGCTTTGGATTAGACGGCTTATTCTTTTTGTTGGTCGTGAACAAAAAGATCAGCAGACATTAATTGAAGGTCGGGTAAGGGCTCGATTTGTAGAGTTAACGGAACTCGCGCTCGAAGCATTTAACAAAGACGAAGTGGAAAATTTGCTATATTAACTTCTTCAAATCAGGCTTAGTCACTTTTCCCATCGCGTTTCTTGGTAGTGCGTCAATCAGCTTCAAAGTTTTTGGAATTTTGTAAGATGACATTTTGCCATTACACCATTCTTTTAGAGTCTCATACTCAAGTTGCCTGCCATCAGCGACAGCAACAAAAGCGACAACTGACTCGCCCCAGGTTTCATCTTCTGTGCCGATTACGGCAACTTCTATAATGTCATCATGGGTTAATAGTACGCCTTCGATTTCGAGCGCGGAAAGTTTGTAGCCGCCAGACTTGATGATATCAATAGATGAACGCCCCATGATACGGTAGTAGCCGTTGTCGATTACTGCGACATCGCCGGTGCAGAACCAACCGTCGACGAAACTCTCTATAGTGGCTTTTTCATTATCCCAATATTCTAGAAAGACATTGTCACCTTTGATGCGGATTTCGCCTGGGACATTTTCTTCGGTGATCGGATTATGTTCTTCGTCGAATAATTTTGCTTCAACTCCGGGCAGGGGCTGGCCGACGTGTCCGGCTCTGCGTTCGCCGTTGTAGGGATTGGATATACCCATACCGATTTCAGTCATACCATAACGCTCAAGTAATATTTGGCCGGTTAGATCTCTCCATTGATTAAAAAGTTTTACCGGGCAGGCGGCTGACCCGGATATGTTTAAGCGCATGGGTTTAAAGCCATCGCAGATTTTTTGTACTTCGGCATCGGTGATGGTGTCAAAGTATTGGATTAGTTTTACATAAATTGTGGGTACGGCCATGAACACATTGTAGGTGCCGGTAATAATTTCCGCAGTGATCGTGGGAATATCGAATTTGGCGAACAGATGAACTGTTGCGCCAGCCCACAAGCCACAGCTGAGAATATTGATAATGCCATGAATGTGGTGAACAGGTAAGAACAATGGAATGATATCGTCTTCCGTCCATGACCATGCTTCGATCAAAGTAGTAATCTGAGCAGAGATAGTTTTGTGTGTGCTCACTACACCTTTGGGTTTGTTAGTTGTACCGCTGGTGAATAGCATCATGGCGCGGCGTTCTGGTACAAGAGTAGGCAGATCACTTGCAGTATCAGATATCACATCGTCTACGGACACCAGTTCAATGTTAAGGTCGGCACAGAGATCTACTAATGATTCGCGGTATTTTCCATTTGCGATCATTCGGGTAACGCTGGCGCAAGTTAAGTAATGGTTTAGTTCCGAAACCGCGGAGGAAACATTCAATGGAATTGCGATGCCGCCGGCGCGCCACACACCGTGCATTGTGGCGACATAGTCCAGGCTTGCAGGCATATAAAAGGCAATGCGCTCTTCATTCAGATCGTCTTTGCCATCCAGTAGTCCGGTGGCAAAACGATCGATGCGTTTGTTTACTTCGCTATAGGTATAAGACTTGTCGCCTTCTACTAAGGCGACTTCGTTGTTTTCGTTGTTTAGTTTCGGAAATGCTGTCTGTGTCATTGAAAAAGGGTCTCTAATTTTTTATTTGGTTGACTATTTAGAGCTCTACAAATTGTTCTTCTAACTAGTGTATCTAGACCTATATAAAGAGAGTGTCATTAGATTGTTAGAAAATTGCGCTCACGATAAAGTATAATATTGATGGCCCTAACAAACATCCTACGCCAGTGTAGAAAGTTGCAGTCATCGCGCCGTAAGGAACTAATTTAGGGTCTGTTGCTGCTAGTCCTGCTGCAACTCCACTAGTTGTTCCCATTAGGCCGCCGAAGACCATGGCTGATTGTGGGTTATCCAGGCCAATCGATTTTGCCACCAGTGGTGTGCCAATCATTACTAGAATCGATTTAACTAATCCTGCAGCAACGCTTAGAGTGATCACTGCATCTGTTGCACCAATAGCCTCGCCGGTAACCGGTCCTACAATATAGGTAACTGCGCCTGCACCAATGGTGGTTATGGCGGTAGGGTCTGTGTAGCCAAACATAACTGCTATGGCGGCGCCTACGATAAAAGAAACAATAACGCCGGCAAAGATTGAAATTACTCCAGCAATGCCAGCTTTTTTCAATTCGCTAAGGTGAACGCCAAATGCGGTAGCCACGATAGCGAAGTCGCGCATCATTCCGCCGCCCATCAGGCCAATGCCGCCAAGTAGGGCGACATCGGCAACACCGGTGCTGCCGCCAGTAGTAACACCACCCCAATACGCTGCGAGTAAGCCCAGGGCGATGGCAATTGCTGAGCCGTGTATTCTTCCCGCGGTTAACTTATCAGCGAAGAAATACGACACCCACATAATGGCGCCGATAACGGCAAAAGCGACGATGAGATTATTGCGAACAAAGACTGTTTCAAAAATGTCCATTAGGCGGCTCCCTCTTCGCTCTCGCTGGCAGCGGCTGAGTCTTTACCAATTCTGCTGAGAATAGGAACCAGTGCGAAACTGACGATAACAGCTGCAACGCCGGCTACCAGTGCCAGCATGCCCCCTTCAGCGGCAGCAGCAACATTCTGTCGTGCAGCCATCGCCACAACTATTGGGATGTACATGGCGCTCCAGAATTTAATGCCATCACCAGCGACTCCTGTGGCCAGTGATTTAAATTTCTCAGAATTGCTGGCAAACACCAAGAACAGCATGGCAATACCAACTCCGCCAACATTGGCCGATACGCCAAGGACAACGCCAAGGGTTTCGCCGATTAACATTCCCGCAATGAGGCAGACCGAGAGCAGTGCTACACCGTAAACAATCATTGTTTTTATCCTTCTATATTAAGGCATGTCTTTTTCACGATGATATGACGGGGCTGGGTATTGTGCAATTGAAGCAGAAAAGGACTAGTGCTTACTATTCATGAGCTGCCGAGGGTAATCTGGAGCTATAAAATTGACAGCACAGCCTGGTTATAGCTTAATTGTCGTCCGTTCGCTTCTAAGCATAGGAATTGCAGGCTAAGCCCTTGCAAATATGGCTCTGTGATGCCATAGAATCGATAAAAAAGTAGGAACGATCAACCAACACTGCACTCAATCAAAGATAGGTTTCGATATGACGAAAATTCTAGAGTTCGTTGCAGCATTTCTAATACCTGGCTTACTCGCGTTCTTAATAGGTTCAACCGGCTTCGCGCAGAATGTCTCGACAGATATTTTAGTTAATGCGCAAGACTATTCAGACCGCTGGGTTACTTATGGCAAAAACTATGGTGCTTGGCGCTATATGCCAGATGATCAAATTAACCGCGAAACAGTTACTAATCTGCGTCCAGTTTGGATCAAGCAAACCGGAGTAACTGGTGGTGCTTTCGAAGTTACTGCTTTGGTTAACGATGGCCGCATGTATCTAACTACGGCAAATAGCCATCTAATTGTCGTCGACCCTCTGACGGGTGAAGAGCTATGGCGCTACGATCATGATTTCGACAATGTTGATCTTTGCTGTGGTCCTCACAATCGTGGTGTGGGCCTTTACGAAGACAAAGTTTTCTACGGCACACTCGATGCTCATTTAATCGCTTTTGATGCCGCGACAGGTATCCAATTGTGGGATGCTGAAGTTGGTGACTACCGCGAGTCATTTTCAGTAACTGGCGCGCCTTTGGTTGTTAAAGACATGGTCTTAATTGGTGTTGGTGGCGGTGAATTTGGTATTCGAGGTTATATCGATGCTTACGACGTAAACACAGGTGAACTGCGCTGGCGTTTTTATACAACACCAAGCGAAGGCGAACCCGGTAACGAAACCTGGGAAGGTGATTCCTGGAGAACAGGTGGAGCACCTACCTGGGTGACCGGAACTTACGATTCTGAGACTGACATGGTTTTCTGGGGCACTGGTAATCCATGGCCCGACATCAACAACAATGCCCGTAAAGGTGACAACCTTTATTCAAACTCTGTTGTGGCGCTAGATTCTGATACAGGTGCATTGCGCTGGTATTTTCAGGCTTCACCACGCGATGAGTTCGATCACGACTCAACGTCCGAGCCGATGATTATCGAAGAGATGTTCGAAGGCGAGATGCGCAAGATGATTGTCCAAGTCTCACGTAACGGACACGTCTATGGGCTCGATAGAATGACTGGTGACTTTCTCTACGCCGGTGAATACACACGAGTGAACTGGGCCGAGCGCGATGAGCGGGGCAAACCGGTGTTGAAAGAAGAATTGTACGAGCCAAAAGACACTATGGTTTTCCCTGGTATTTACGGCGGTAAGAACTGGCCGCCGGCCTCTTATAGCCCAGACACCCACATGCTTTATATTCCAACTACCGAATGGGGCACACGCTTCATTCGCCGAGAAGGAGAAGGGCGACCTGGTACCATGGACCTCGGTGGTATTCCACAATTTGATGCGTCAGGCACCGGCTGGGTAGTCGCATTTAATATGTTGACTGGTGAGATTGACTGGCAAAAAGAAATGCCCGGCAATTTTAATTGGGCAGGTACTCTTGCCACAGGCGGTGGCTTAGTATTCTCCGGTGCGCCTGACGGTTATATCTATGCGCTTAATGATGAGACCGGCGAAGTGCTATGGAAATTCCAAACCGGCAGTGGTCTCTATGCGCCACCAACTAGTTTTACCATAAACGGAAAACAGTATATTGGCATTGCTTCAGGAACCCGCGATCCATCGACCAGAGAAGGTGTGGCAACTGGGATTTCCCCAGGCAACTATATTCTCTTTAGTTTATAACGAGGTCTGCCTAGCTCTATGGAGATTAGACTATTAACAATACGGGCTTTGTTTGCCTTTTCGCTTAGCAGTTTGGCATTTTCAAGCTTTGCGGGAGTTGGAGAAGGACAAGAGTTATACAACTCTTTTTGCACGATCTGTCATGGTCCACTTGGCGAGGGCCAAACCATGGGTAAACCACTGACCGATGGCATGGCGAATCGGTTGAGTGATGAAGATCTTCTAGCGGTCATTACCGAGGGTCGTTCAGGTACAGGCATGGCCGGCTGGGGTGATTCCTTCAGCGATGAAGAAATATTCGACATGGCGACTTATGTTCGTGCACTTCAAGGTAAGGCCGGCTTGAATCTCGCAGATGACAATGCTGGAATCTCCGATGACCCTGCAGTACTCGCAGGTGAAGACGTCTTCAATGGTAGGGCTGGTTGCGTGAACTGCCATACCTATCGCGATCAGGGTGGCAGTGTGGGCCCAGTTTTAGATGGCCTTAGCGGCAGGCTGCCAGCAGCCGCACTGAGTGAAGCATTGTTAAACCCTTCAGCTAGTATTGTTAGTGGCTTTGGGGCAAAGATTGTTGAGCAAGAAGATGGTACTCAGATAGTGGGTCGTTTTCGCAATGACTCTGAGCTCGCCGTGCAATTGCAAAGTAGCGATGGCAGAAGATGGGTGACTTTTTTTAAAGATCGAGTAAAATTGATTATAGATTCTACAGAATCCCTTATGCCCGATGTTTACGCTAGTTTAAACGCCCTAGAACAACAGCAGTTATTAGCATTTTTGAATTCGCTTTAGAGCTAAAGGACAGTTCCAAAAAAGAATTGAAGTATAGAACTAAAACATGGTTCAAAAAAATAGAATTAAATAGCAGGACTAAAGATTATGAAATTACTTAATAGCTTACTTCTCAGTCTAATTGCAGCTTTCGTTTGCGTAGCTGGCGCCGATGAACCTTTTAGCTCTGATCAATCTTTTGGTGCAACAATGCCACATGAAGGCGAAGCGGTTTCTTTGAAACAAGCTATCGCTTCGCTCGATGGCGATAGTGATGAATTCGTAAAAGTTAAAGGTCAAGTCACCGAGGTATGTCAGGCCAAAGGTTGCTGGATGATTTTAGTGGATGGCGATATCTACGCCCGAATTACTTTCGAAGATTATGGCTTCTTTGTTCCAATTGAAACCAGCATGCAGCGTTCTATTGTTTATGGTGTGCTGAGTGAGCACACACTAAGTGGCGATCAAGCTAAACATTTTGCTCAAGATGCTGGAGCAAAATCAACGCTAGATCTGCACGGTGTAGTCAAAGAGTACTCGATTGTCGCCCGCGCTGTTCAGTTGGAGAAGCGGTCTTAGTATAAATTCTTCGACTGAATATTTATTTGACCAGTGGCGATAAGAATTAATTAACAGAATGGGAAAGTCATTATTGGCTTTCCCATTTTTTTTACGACAAAGCTGCACCACTATTGGTTGACCGCGGTTCGAACAGCAATTTGTGTTATTGCCACTTTGCGAGGATATTGTCCGAAAAACTTATTGAGGCAGCATTAAGTGCCAATTGTTGCAGCTATACCAATGAAACTGGACAGAAAAACCGGACCTTGAAAAGAATCTTTTCACTCTGCAGATTTGGTGCACTCCAGGTAGAGGGGAAGGAACTAAAGGAACTCTTAGACAAACGTAAACTGTGCTGAAAGCTTGGAAAACGACAAGATACACAGCAGGTTGTCTTGCGGGTGAGAAAAAACCACTATATATAGTCTATTTTAAGAGGCCAATTTAAAGAATATACGCCTTTTGATGATGATTTTTTAGCGTGGTTTCTACTTTTCTTCAAAACGATGTGCCTGGTTTCAAATATAGTAAAGAATATACTTTACTATATCTAACAAGCAGATGTGAATTGGCCAGCTTTCGATAAGGACCTACGATAAGAACTAGATTTTTCGTAGCCAAATATTTCGATAAGAAACAACTTGTCCATGATCTTGAAGTAATAAAGGCATATTCCCATCACAGGCCTGTTTCTCCTTAAATGAATACGGTGTGCAAATGGGGTTGTATTCGGGGCCTGGAGTGAAAGTGGAGCCGAGAATTTTCACGTGATTTTGTACTAAGATACCATTGTGGATAATGGTCACGTAGGCAGGAGTATCGAGTGTGCCGCTGTCTAAATAAATCGGCGCAGTAAAAAAGATATCGTAACTCTGCCACTCCCCAGGTTTTTTGGCGACATTTACGAGCGGTGGATATTGCAGATAAACTGAGGCAGCCTGACCGTTAACATATGTTGGATTTTCCCAGCTGTCCAAAATTTGAATTTCGAACAGCGAATGTAAAAAGATTCCACTATTACCCCTGGATTGGCTTTGACCCTGAATCACATCAGTTACCCGCCATTCAAGGTGCAGCTGAATATCGCCAAAAGTGTGCTTAGATTTTATAGTGCCAGTGCCGTTTACTGTAACGGCATTGCCTTCTATATCCCACTCAACAGGACTGCCATCGATCGAGTTCTCCCAAGCATCCATGTTTGACCCATCAAATAAGATAATGGCATCAGAAGGTGCTGCGGAATTGCTAACACTTCTTACCAATTCTGGTACAGGTTCAAAAACCTGTTCGTAGTTTGGCAATTGTGCCAATGCGACGGGTGCCATAATGGGGGCGATAAATGCAACCGCTAACAGCAGACTCAATTGATTCAGGTTTGGAGTAGAATTTTTCATGGTGATCTCTCGTTAGAAAAATAATTCGAGCTATGTAATTAAATTCATATCATTGTCCCATTCTGCAATAATTTCTCTGCGCGAATTGTCGACACACTTTTCTAGCCATTCAGCTTCATAGCTCTTGCGGTGTTTTCTTAAAACTTCTTCTGGGACGCCATCCCAGATATTGGGTGTATTACCTCTATAACCCAGGTCGGCTAACCCTAATGCAGTGGTGTAGTAACCTGTCAGTGTTAAGTCGCGCATGAGACTGAAAAAACTAATGCCTGGTTGCAACTCAAGGGTATTTATATCTGGGTAGGCAATCTCGTCACAAAGAGACAAACGTTGATCTTCAGCGATATTGATAAAGTCAGCATTGTATTTCTCGATTGCACGGCTATCTAGCCAGGCTATGCCGCCGCGAACTCGAAGCTTGTAGCGCTCACGATCTTTAACCATAAATTCAACGAAGTCAGGTAGACCAGCATCCATCGCGCCACCGTTAGGATGTTCATTAGGAAGAATAATGTCACAGAGAATAGCAATAGTAATTAGTTCATGTTCTCTAAAATAAGTCTCGGAAAAAAGCGCGGCATCTGCTTGTTTTTCAGCTTCTGTACGACCATAGGAATAACTGGTAGGAAGCGATGTCCAATTCATCTGGGTGTTTTTGTTGCGGCTGTTAGTGTCATTGGTAACCGAACAGGCAGTGGAAGCAATCACACTGCTGGCAAGCGGGCCCAATAAAAGTGATTTGAGAGTGTCTCTTCTTTTCATACCGCTTATTCACCTCTTTTTATCGCTGCTATAAACTACAAATTCTGTTGTTTCATTTGCTCGATAATGTAATCGGAAGTACGCCAGGACAAGGCCATAATTGTCCAGGTTGGATTCTTGTCTGCTTGAGAAACAAAGGTTCCTGCGTCAGCTACAAATACATTATTTGCATCGTTAAGTTGGCCGAATTGGTTGGTTACCGATGTGGCGGATTTATCGCCCATTCTTGTTGTGCCCACTTCATGAATGATTTCGCCCGGCTTGGTAAGTCCGTATTCTTGGTCTGCTCCTGGCTTGTCACCCAAAACTATTCCACCAGAGGCCTGTAAGAGATCTTCCATACTGTCTTGCATATGCCGCGCTTGTAATATTTCGTAGTCTGTCCACTTATAGTCGAAGCGCAAAACAGGGATGCCCCATTCATCCACCACTGTCGGATCAATCTCGCAGCGATTGGCATACTGCGGGACGCTTTCACCACGGCACGCAATGCTTAAACGAGCACCATAGAATTTTCGAACATCATCACGTAATTGGTTACCATAGCCACCAACTCGTTCGCCAAGAAACTCATTATATTGATTGGCTGCAAAGCCGAATCCGTATGAGGGCATACCCATGCCACCACCAATTTCTAAATGATAGCCTCGAGGAAAATCGAGCGCTGCATTATCAAGCCACCAAGGCGTATAGACATGCATACCACCTACGCCATCTTCGTTGTAAATATCGCGATCCATTAAATCCGGAATAAACGCAGCACGACTAGCACCGGTTGAGTCATGGAGATAACGTCCAACATGATCGCTACTGTTGCCCAGGCCATTTTCATGTTGTGAACTTTTTGAATTTAATAAGATGCGCGCGCTGCTGCAAGCAGACGCAGCTAAGACAACAGTGCGTCCTTTCATCTCATATTCTTTTAAGTCTTTTTTATTGATATAAGAAACACCCGTGGCAAGTCCCTCGTTGTTCGTGGTGACTTCGCGGACCATGGAATTGGTAAACAGATCCACTTGGCCACCATTCAAAGCTGGATAGACCAATGCAGTGCTTGATGAAAAATCTGCGTGAATACCACAAGCGCGACTGCATTGACCACAGTAAAAACAAACGCCACGTTCATTGTTTAGACGTTTTGTTAGCATAGATTTTCTAGCAGGGATAACCGGCACACCGGATTTTCTTGCACCTTCTATGAAGTACAGTTCATGCAAACGAGGTTTTGGTGCAGGGAGGAAGAATCCATCAGGATCGTTTGGTAAACCCTCGTTGCTGCCAAAGACGCCAACTAATTTATCAACTTTGTCATAGTAAGGTTTGATGTCTTCATAGCTGATGGGCCAATTGTCACCAAGACCATCGATGTCTTTGCGCTTAAAATCCAATGGGCCAAAACGCAGAGCTATTCGGCCCCAATGGTTAGTGCGTCCACCGAGCATGCGGCCGCGCCACCACATAAAGTCTGTGTCGCCTTTCTGAGTATAAGGTTCGCCATCTAAATCCCAGCCGCCGATACAGGAATTATAATCGCCGAAGGGTCGGCGACGAGTACTTGCTCCGCGACGGGGAGATTCCCAGGGATAACGCAGCTGAGTGCGCTGATCATCTGCAGCAGGATCGTAATAATCACCCGCTTCGATTAAAGCAACTTTTAAACCGGCATTGGCCAATTGATAGGTCGCCATGCTGCCACCGGCGCCAGAGCCCACAATGATTACGTCGTACTGCTCTTCGGCCATCTTTGCACTCTTTTTGTTTCTAATGTAGATAATTCTATTCTAGGTAGTGCTAGCTCAGACATTTTACGTGATTGGAAGAAGTAGGGATTTCCAATAAGGAGCAGAGTCTATCCGCTAGAACCGGATTGCGTTGATAGCGCTAATACTATTCGACACTGAACGTATGCCATCACCAGGTGTATCGTGTTCGACAAAGTAATGTTCGATCCCGGCAGCATCGGAGTGGCTAAAAATTTCCGCGAAGTCGATTAAACCGCTACCGACATCGACCATTGTGCCATCAATGGCACGATCTTTAACATGAACCATTTGAAAGCGCCCCGGATGGGCTGCAAAAATATCCGTGGGGCTTTGACCGGCATTAACCGCCCAGAACAAATCCAATTCAAATGAAACCAAATCTTCCTCGCAAAGCCTAAGGAGTGCACCATAGCCAGTTTCACCACCGCTTTGAACTTCAAATTCAAAGCTGTGATTGTGATATCCCATTTTTAGTCCGGCCGCCTTAACGGCGACTCCAGCACGGTTTAAAGTTTCTGCGTGCCTTAGAAAGTCATCGTAGCCACGTTCATCACCGGGCACTGCTGGCACCACAACATATTTTTGTCCTAGCGTTACTGCAGCCTCTATCTCGCCTTCGAGATTATTTCTAATTGCTGCTAATTGAATATGAGCAGCGGGGGATGTCATTCCTAAGCCATCTAGGGTGCGCCGCACTTCTGCAGGGCTTCTTCCATGGTAGCCGGCAAATTCCATCTCTTTGTAGCCAAGCTCAGCAACCTTTGCCAGGGTGCCTTCAAAATCCTCGGCCATTGCCGTTCGCAACGTATAAAGCTGCAGCCCAACACGTTCAACGCGACGGGACTGAGCTGAAACTAAATTCCAAGGACTATTCGCCATAGCGCTGACAATTGCGCTGGATTGTAAGAATCTGCGCCTAGATAAGTTTTTGCTCACATTAATTCCCCTTCAAAGATAAGGACTACTATATCTAATAGCCTAATAGCTCTCCAATGATTCTTGCTCCAAATTCAAATAAGCGCTTAATCTAAGCTCTGCCACACAGAGCCAGCACGATTGGATGAAACCGCTTTATCGACAAAGCGCATGCCCCGGAGCCCGTCATGAACTGAGGGAATAAGCGAAGTGCTGGTGATGGTTTCATTGCGGCGCCTGGCAATAATCTCTGCAGCGATTTCTTTATAGAGATTTGCAAATCCTTCAAGATAACCTTCGGGGTGACCAGCTGGTATGCGCGTGAGAGCATTGGCGCCGTCGCCAGCAGCCGCACCACCACGACTTAGTATTTGTGCAGCAGCACCCAGCGGTGAATAATGCAAATAGTTGGGGTTTTCCTGTGCCCATTCTAGACTACCTTTTTCACCAAAGATTCTGACCCGCAGTCCGTTCTCTTTGCCACTGGCAATTTGACTTGCCCAAAGCATGCCTTTGGCGCCATTACTGTAATGCAGCAAGATGTGGGCATTGTCATCAAGGCTTCGCCCTTCACCGAAGGAATCTAGGTCAGCCAATATCGATTTTGCTTCAAGCCCGGTGACAAACTCAGCAAGATGATATGCATGAGTTCCTATATCGCCAATAGATCCGCCGGAACCTGCCTGATTCGGATCGACTCGCCAGGCCGCTTGTTTCTGACCGCCAGCCTCTATATTAGTGGCCAACCAGTCCTGAGCATATTCTAACTGCACGATACGTATCGCGCCGAGGTCGCCATTCTTTATCATCTCTCTTGCCTGACGAACCATGGGGTAGCCGCTGTAGTTATAGGTAACTGCAAACAACAACTGTGATTCTTCTACTAAACTGACTAGAGCTTCAGCGTCTTCAATAGAAGAGGTGAGGGGTTTATCACAAATTACGTGGATACCTGCTTCCAGAAAAGCTTTCGCGATTGGAAAGTGCAGATGATTTGGAGTGACGATAGATACAACTTCGATACCATCTTTTTTTGCTGCTTCTTTTTTCGCCATTTCAGCATAATTCGCGTAAGACCGATTTACTGCTATTCCTAATTCTTCCGCTGATGCTGCTGCTCGACTAGCATCGCTGCTTAGTGCGCCTGCTACTAATTCATAATGATTGTCTAAACGTGCAGCTATCCGATGCACTTCGCCAATAAAAGCACCTTGTCCTCCACCTACCATACCTAATCTGATTCTTGCCGCTGTCATGAAGTAATGTCTCGTTTACTCGAAAGTTGGTGGTTATATTGAATGCTAAACCTTAAATCGAACGCTACGCGTGCAATCTAAAATTCTACTATTAATCTGGATCTCTTCTATCAAATGCCTAGGATGCGTCGATTCGCCGCTTCGTCAGTTCCTGAACTGGCAAAGTCATCAAAGGCTTTGTCTGTTACTCGAATAATGTGGTCGCGAATGAATTCTGCTCCCTCTCTCGCGCCATCTTCCTGGTGTTTTAAACAGCATTCCCATTCCAGTACTGCCCATCCATCAAAATCATTGGCGGCGAGTTTTGAAAAGATGCCTTTAAAATCAATCTGTCCATCACCCAAAGAACGAAATCTACCTGCTCGATTTACCCATGATTGATAGCCACCATATACACCTTGTTTGGCAGTAGGATTGAACTCACCATCTTTTATATGAACCAATTTAATCCGCTCTTTGTATTCATCTAGAAAGGCAAGATAGTCTAGTTGCTGTAAAATCAAGTGACTGGGGTCGAACAAAATATTGCAGCGAGGATGATTATTCACTCGCTCTAAAAACATTTCGAAGGTAATGCCGTCATGCAGATCTTCGCCGGGATGAATTTCAAATCCGATATCGACTCCTGCGTCTTCGAAGGTATCCAGAATCGGCAGCCAGCGTTTTGCCAATTCGTCAAAGGCAGTTTCCACCAGGCCTGCGGTGCGTTGTGGCCAGGGGTAGAGATAGGGCCAGGCCAGTGCACCAGGAAAACTAGCATGGGCTGTGAGGCCCAAGTTTTGCGAGGCCTTCGCGGCATACATTACTTGTTGCACAGCCCATTGTTGGCGTGCGGCAGGGTTGCCTTGAACTTCAGGTGCGGCAAAGCCGTCGAACATTTCATCATAGGCAGGATGTACCGCAACCAACTGACCTTGCAGGTGAGTAGATAGTTCGGTGATCTCAATGTCATGTTGAGCTAAGGTTCCTTTAACTTCGTCACAATATGTTTGACTTTCAGCTGCTACCTTTAAATCAAATAGACGTTCATCCCAACTTGGAATCTGCACTGCTGTAAAGCCAAGTTTGGCAGCCCAAGCACCAATTTCATTCAGTGAATTAAAAGGAGATTCATCATCTGCAAATTGTGCCAGAAATATTGCCGGGCCTTTAATAGTTTTCATTGTGGTTTGTAACTCTGCCTTTTGTTAATGAATGATTTGCTTACATAACTTGAATTAATTCATAAGCGGTAACTTTTATAACTTATAGTCGATTCCACATTTGTGGCAATACGTAAGCATCGAAGTCTTCCTGTGCGTCTTCTAAAAGTTCTCGCAATTTTTTAATTACTACTGGATTCTCTCTGGTATAGCTGTAAGTTTCAGTAGGGTCTTTTTCTAGATCAAACAGCAAACCAGAAGGACCGTAGTAGGATTGTAGATTATCGAAACTAGGAAGGGCGCCACGATAGAAAGATTCTACTACTAGTTTCCATTTCCCCATCCGTACACCTGCAATTCTATCGTTGTTAAAAAGATACAAAGCTTCATGTGGTGTTGCGGCTCCGGTTGTTAGTAGAGGGTAAATATTTTTACCATCGATCGCTGATCCAAATGTAGAGGCATCACTGGCCAATTCCAATAAAGTCGGGAAAACATCAATGTTCATAGCAGGCTCGTCAGAAACAGAACCAGCAGGAATAGTTGATGGCCAGCGAGCAATAAATGGAACCCGCAGTCCACCTTCCCAAGAACTGCCTTTGCGATCTCTTAGTTGGCCTGAACTCCCTTCGAACCAAGGTCCATTGTCAGAGGTAAATATGATCAAAGTGTTTTCATCTAGCCCAAGCTCTTTAACCTTGGCAATAATTTCCCCCATACTCCAATCAATAGTCTCCACCACATCACCATAAAGGCCTGCGTCAGATTGGCCTTCAAATTCTTCAGAAACAAATAGTGGCACATGGGGAAAACTATGGGGTAAATAAAGGAAAAAAGGATTATCTTCATTGTCTTCGATAAACCGCAAAGCTTCAGCAGTATAACGTTGGGTTAAAGTGGACTGGTCCACTGGTGATTCAATGACTTGGTTATCACGATAAAGTTCGAATGGAGCCATGTCGTTGCTGTGAAGAACACCATAGAATTCGTCAAAGCCGTGATCCATAGGGCCCCATTCTTGGCGACTACCAAGATGCCATTTGCCGAAGATTGCGGTGTTATAGCCTTCATTCTTCAAAGCTTCTGCAATGGTGGTTTCATCGTGAGAAAGATGGATCTCATTGGTTGGGCGCGCTACATCCGCTACTAGGTCAAGTCGCACCGGATAACGCCCGGTGAGTAAACCGCCTCGAGCAGCAGTGCAAACATTCGCGCTGGAATAGAAAGAATTCAGGCGGATTCCTTCGGCAGCCATCTGATCCAGATGGGGTGTATTGATTAAGCTCGAGCCATAAACGCCCAAGTCTCCGTAACCCAAATCATCTGCCATCACGACAATAAAATTAGGCTGATTCTGAGCGGCCAGATGGGCGCAGAAAAGAATTAAACTCAGTAATAAAAAAGCGCTTAATCGATAGTGCACGAATGGATTCCTGATATATGTTTGTATTCCTGAAGTTATTACAAATCAGGATTCAATGTAATAGATGAGAAGAAATATGTTGGTTTTGAATAAGAAAAATTTCATAAGGGCTATATTTAAGTCAGACAGTTTGGGTTCAAGCCTTTGGATATTGCAGTTTGTCGCAATTGCAATGCGGCGCTCATTAGACTGCGAAGTTCAGCCATTCGGGAACGAGGAGAAGGATGGGTTGATAGCAGTTCAGGGCTTCTTGATCCGCTAGCGGCATTCATATTTTGCCAGAGAGTGATGCTTTCCATGGGATCAAACCCCGTATTGGCCATGAGAATTACTCCGAGAGAATCTGCTTCGCTTTCTTGAATTCGATTAAAAGGAAGAAACAAGCCAAGTTGAGCTCCGAGATCCAGAGCCTCCAACGCTGAATTAGATATACCCAGTGTTTGTGCAGCAGCGACTCATATGTTGCGAATTGTCGATTGACTAGCACGTTCGTTGCTGTGGTTGGCTAAAACATGACCCACTTCATGAGCCATAACCGCCGCTAATTGATGTTGATTTTGCGCCACACCCAACAATCCACTATAGACACTAATTTTGCCGCCGGGTAAGGCAAATGCATTCTCCTGTTCACTGTTAAAAACAGTGATTTCCCAGAGGTAATTCGTTCTTTGACTCTCATCCAGCGCTGCAATTATATGGTCGGCAACACATCGCACGTATAGGGTATTTCTGGAATCTGTGGAGATTTCTTCTTCCTGTTGTATCCGCCGGTACAGATGTTCACCCTGTTGAACCGTTTCTGCTTCGGAAAATATAACTACCTGCCGTCTGTTTAATGGCGAACTCGTGCAGCTAATTCGAAGCGACAAAAAGACTGAGCACAGCAACCTTCCTTTGCCTCTACCTATGATGACTAGGGAAAGGAGAAATGGAGTAGCTTCGATTAAGAGAGCGAATTGTAGCTTTTCCAATGCCTAACCTCTCGTTTTTAATTTATTACATGATTTCATGAGGCTTTATCGGCGCGTTTTGAGAACTTTAAGTATTTACAGGGGCAGTCTAGTGCCTTCAGTGGCAATATTAAAACCAGCTCTCAATACCTGTTTACTTTCTTCGCTGTTTGGGTCTAACAGAGGGTTAGTGTGATTCATATGAATGAACCACACCTTGTTTTTGTCCACTACAGGCAAGTTATCAAATAACTCCATGCTTTCAGTTACAAATGGATGAGGTATTTGTGACATATCACGCATACCAAGCTCGCCATCGGCGAAAAATGTGGCATCAATCAACGCATAATCTACAGTATGCAAAAGCTCGATAATATTTATTTCCCAGTCTGACCACTTATCAATATCCGGAATAAATAAAGCGGATTTGGCAGGCCCTTGAATTCGATAACCCACTGTTTCGGAGTACTCGTCCCGGTGAGGAACCAAGAATGGAGAGATACTGGTTTCGTCAAATTTCTGTATTTGCTCATTTTGCAGAAGATTTAAATCAATATTATTGAATTTAACAAGTTGGCTCCAAGGACCATTATTTCTGAGATATTCATGCATTCGAGGCATAGCATAGACTGGTACAGATGCGGCTCCCATTGCTTCATGACCCAAAAACATCAGCCCTGTATAATGACCGATATGTGCGTGAGTGAGAAATATTCCTTCTAAGTTGTATCGAGAATCAGGAGCTTCAATATGGAGAGAATAAAACTGTTGTGGGAAATGAGGGGTAGCTTCAAATATGAACTTACGATTACTGCGGGGGTCCACTAAAGCAATAGAGGTTGCCCCCCGACGTAAGTCAGTATTCTCCCACGCAGGAAGACAATGAACTTCATAACAACCAGTTTGTGGAAAGCCTGCATCTTGGACAACTCCTAGAATATAAATATAGGGATCATTTTCAGCAGACCATGAGAAAATTGGACTTAAAAAGAACATTAAAAAAATAATGCGGATGGTTCTTTTTACTTGCATAGTTAGTTGCGCGTAGACGTAATTTAATTTTTAAATACAGATTTCGAAGTCCAAAATTTGTAAGCTAGAAACAAAAACATCACCGAGATCGCAGCTCCTGCCATTAGTCCTGTGTTATCACCGCTAAGAAAGCTCCACAGAAACATACTGAAGGCTATTTGGAAGATGTACAGCGCCGCCCAAGGGTGTAGCCAAGATTTCATTGCCCATAAACCATACATACCGGCTCCATAGATCATCCAATGGGGAAAAGCTGTAATCTTGGCACCCCAGTCCGTGAACATATAGCCGAACCAAACTTCTTGATCCTCAGCTAGGGGCTTAATAAATATATCCCAAGGCATGTAAATAAAAGTCATGAAGGTACAAAAAATTAGTATGGCATTTAGCCACCAAGATCGGATTTGCAGATTCGATTTTACTAGATTGAGAGCTGACATTTTAGTCACCTGGTTTGATATTTCCCCATAGTTCGGTTTATTTTTTGCTTATTTACGCATTGTACTTGTTGATAGGAATGAGATTAAGCGCTCACTTTTTAAAGGATTCATTCCTTAATATCAGAGCCAATAGCTAATGTGCCACCGTCTACTATAATGGCCCTTAGACCGCCTTTATTTACCAAATCTGGCAGTACCGCGCTATGGGCTATGTGAGATAGGGTGCGGCAGGGTTCGCAGAGTTCAAATCCTCGGAATTTTGCAGTGCCAATGGTGAACTCTTTGCCAACTAAAGCATTAAGATCGATACCGCTTGTTAGTATATTGCGGCGAAATTCCCCGTAGTCTAATTGGCTTTTGTGATCGGACAAAAAAGCGTCTAAATTTTCTTTTTCTACAAATGTTATATGGTTTTGCAAGACGTTTACATTTGCCTTGACATGTTCATTAGAAAGGATGTGATAGCGATCTCCAATGATACCCCTGCCAGCCTCTAATTGAGCGGAGTTTACAGAATTAACTTTAGACCGTTTGCTTTCTGCAACAAAAATAGCTTCGATTTTTCCAGTCACAATAGATTCTCAAAATCAGGTCGGAGATTATAGATGATTATATTGATCGACTAATTTCACTGTTTATTTAAGGCGCAGAAATCATTTGATTTAATCAGGCAAGCTAAAAACATATAACGCGTTGCCGTTACCGGGGTGACGAACATCCGGCGCGATAACCCGCGGCACGGTTCGGGGACTTACTCCTCGAGCACCCATTGCGGCAGTGACTGCAACATACTGCTTGTCGTCAATAGCGAAAGTTACCGGGTGGCCTTGAACGGATGTTCCTAGTCGAGTTTCCCACAGAATTTCCCCTGTGCGAGCATTAAAAGCGCGAAATTTTCTATCCAGATCACCAACAAACACTAAGTCGCCTCCTGTAGACATTGTGCCAGTTAAGAAAGCGGCTCGTTGCTCATAGCTCCAAGTTTCAGTCATGGTATCGACATTGAAAGCAGCTAGTTTACCCATGTTGCCTTCAGAGCCGGGCATTTCAAACCAACGACGGTTAGCTGCGGTACCACCAGCCCCATGAACAAGAGGAACTTCACGCGCTGCAATCTCTAAACAAGATTGGCTCAAGGGGATAATAAGTGAGGCAGAAGGCTCATGATAAGTCATGGAGTGCCAATCTTTGCCTCCAGCAGTCGAAGGACAAACACTAATCCACTGATCTATCGCCGCATTCATGATGTCATCACGGTAAGTGACTGCGCCAGTGGTGGCGTCGATATTCGTGAAAGCGTTCTGGAAAATCGTCTCTAAATGACTAATAAACTGACCGCTGACTCTATCGTGTTTCCACAAGATGCCATGCTTGCCGATAGAGAAAACCAGTTTGTCGTCGCCACGGTCAATCAATACTCGTTCGAAAACTTCATCCAAGTCTAATGCTTCAGCTGGCACATGCTGGAAAAACCAATCCAATTCCCCGCTATCAACGTTTACTGCAACAGTGGAGTTGGTAAAGAGACCGGCATCATAAATAGATAGGGATCGACTGGCAGGCATCCAGGGTTTTTGTTGCGCAGTTCCCCAGTAGGTTAGCTTTAATTCAGGATCGTAACTCCCGGTTATCCAAGTTTCGCCTCCTGCACGAAATAGATCATCTATGTCGCCCCAGGTATCTCCACCGGGGTCAGATGATTCTGCGATCGTATTGAAACGCCACGCCACTTCGCCGGTATTAGCGTCGTAGGCAGAAATGTAACAAGCGTCTTCTATGTAGCGTGAACATCCAGCAAGACCCTGGATAACTTTGCCATCGGCAACGATTGGACCACTGGAGTTTTCAAAGCCTTTGCTGTTATCTGCAACTGCAGTCTCCCAAACTTGTTCGCCGGTACGGGCGTCGAGAGCAATCAGTCGTGCATCAGTAGTGGCATGAATAATTTTATCATTATAGATAGCGATGTTGCGCATGTCTTCGCTATCGAAAGGGCCGGCATGGTGTTCCCAAATTAACTCACCGGTTTTACCGTCTAAGGCCTGAATGATATTGCTAGTGTTGATAAGAAAAATGATACCACCGTAGACCAGAGGCGATGGTTCAGAATCACCATCGTGCATGCTCCACACCCATTCCAATTGCAAACCATCAACATTGTCGACATTGATTTGGTTGAGCGGGCTATAACTGTGGGCATTGTAAGAGCGGCGAATCATCGGCCAGTCAGCAGGATCTGGATTAGCCAACATGTCATCGGTAATCGGTGTGTAGTTGGCAACCGTGCCAGCGGCTACTACGCCGGTTGGTCTTTCCTGTTGCTGATTTTGTTGTGCTAAGGCAGAGCCGGCGCCGACGATATTAGTCCCGATTGGATAATCTGACCCCTCACTTAAGACAGCATTGGTATCAGCGACACCATTGGTACGCATGATGTGAGCGACGATGCTGAAGTAATCATCATCGGTGATATTCTGATTATCGCCAGGAGGCATATTGGCGCGGAGGTAATTGTAGAAATCTGCTGGAGACTGTCGCGCCCACTGGCCGAGAAAGCCACCGCCGCTAAGCATTGGCCCTAGAGCACTACCTTGCAGACCAGCTCCGTGGCAGACGGCGCAGTTTGTGCTGTAAGCAGCATCTCCAGTATCCGCTTGCATAGAAAAAGATGCTTCTTCAACGACTGGTGCTAAATCTTCTCCGCTGCAAGCGGCCAAGAGCACTAACAGTGTTAATGTAGAAAGTCCTGAAAGTGTTTTTATTGTTCTCATAAAGGCTTCCTTCTGCTCGTGTCCGATTTTTGTTTAAGCAAAAAAATTATTCTGGCAGGCTAAATACGTAGATTGCATTTCCCCGACTCGGGTATTTGATTTCTGTAGCGATTACTGAGGGCACAGTTCGTGGACTTGTACCACCGTTTGCGCTTGTTACTGCAATGTATTGTTTTCCATCGATGGCGAACGATACAGGATGACCCTGGACTGCTGTGCCGAGTCGAGTTTGCCAAAGTACTTCGCCAGTATGCACATCCAGCGCTTTAAATCGGCGATCTAAATCTCCGACAAATACCAAGTCACCTGCGGTGGAAATCGTGCCAGTATGAAGTGAAGCTCGTTGTTGATGACTCCAAACTTCTTCCATCGTGTCAACATTATAAGCTCCCACTTTCCCTAAGTTTCCATCAGTACCAGGCATCTCAAAGAACTTACGGCTTGCGGCTAATCCACCTCCGCCTTGGACAAGTGCGACTTCGCGTGCTGCGTTTTCCAAACAAGTTTGGCTAAGTGGTGCAATCATAGTTCCTGATGGCTCGTGGTAAGTCATGGAGTGCCAATCTTTACCGCCAGCACTGCTTGGGCAGGCAGAAGTCCATTCGTTTAATTGTGCGTTTTGAATATCCTGTCGGTAAGTTACTTCACCGGTCTCTGCATTGATATTGGTGAAAGCATTTTGGAAGACAGTTTCTGTATAGCCTTTAAACTGCCCGCTTACTCGGTCGTTCTTCCAAAGTATTCCGTATTTACCAAGAGAGAAGACAAGCTTATCATCACCCCGGTTAACTAGAACTCGTTCAAAAACTTCGTCCAGATCCAGAGCTTCGGCAGGAACATGCTGGAAATACCAATCCAATTCACCGCTATCGGTATTCACTGCCACTGTGGAATTGGTGTACAAACCAACATCGAAAATTGTCATATGCCGACTAACAGGAACCCAAGGTTTCTGTTGAGCAGTTCCCCAATAGGTGAGCTTTAAATCAGGGTCGTAGCTTCCTGTTATCCAAGTTTCACCACCAGCTCGAAAAACATCATCTAAACCACCCCAGGTATCGCCGCCGGGCTGACCCATTTCGGCGATGGTTTCAAATTGCCACTTCAGTTCGCCGTTATTCGCATCGTAAGCGGAGATGTAACAGTCTTCAGGGATATAACGAGCACAACCAGCCAGTCCAAGAATGACCTTGCCATCAGCTACGATCGGGCCGGAGGAATTTGAAAACCCTTTGCTACTATCGGCAACAATTGTCTCCCAAACTTGCTCCCCGGTTCTGGCGTCTAAAGCGATCAGTCGAGCATCGGTAGTTGCTTGAATAATTTTGTCATCATAGATGGCAATATTTCGCATATCTTGACGGTTGGCCGGGCCTGCCCAGTTTTCCCAAATTAATTCGCCTGACTTTCCATCAAGAGCCTGAACAACATTGCCTGGATTAATCAGATAGATAATGCCGTTGTAGACCAAAGGAGCAGGTTCAGAATCTCCTTCGTGCATATTCCAAACCCATTCAAGACTTAAACTGCCAACGTTGTCTGTGTTGATCTCATCTAAGGGACTATAGCTATGGGCATAGTAATTTCTGCGATGCATGGGCCAGTCGGCTGGATCGGGGTTTTCCAGCATGGCGTCGGTAATCGGCACGAAAGGAACAAAATCATCAACATTGCCTGCTACAGTTACACCCTGCGGTGCGGGGGGCTCTGCGCGTTGTTGACGTTGAACCACGCTGGAAATATTTTCTGAAATAACGAAATCGGTGCTGGCGGTGAGAGCATTGACTACCGCATCAACACCATTAGCTTCGAGTAAGTGGGCAACGATATCAAGATAGTCATCATCTGTTAGCGTGCCGGCACCACCGGGAGGCATATTCGCCTTAATATTTCCCAGAAGCAGGGTTGGTGTTTGCGATCCCCAACGTTGCAAGAAATTGAAGCCGGAAAGTATAGGGCCAAGAGTAGTGCCTTCTAAGTTAGCTCCATGGCAAGCTGCGCAATTAGTTGCAAATGCACTAGCACCTGCATCGGCCTGAGAGCTAAAAGTGAGGGCTACAACGTCCTCTTCTGTGTTGGAGACCTCTGAATCGCAAGCAGCTAGCGCTAACCCTAAAAATACAGCGAAGGCTAAGTTCCTACTCAATGTAAGAACTGTAATTGTGTTTAAAAATTTCATTCTACTGCCTCTCGAAAATCCAGCCACGTAACTCACCAGGAGCATTGGTTTCGCTGTGAATTTGTACGTAGAGCTCATTTGCTCGAAGCGCTTCTACATGGATATCGCTAAGCTCCAAAGAAGCGCTAACTTCTCCCGAGGTTGCATCAGCAATTTCAAGTTGGTAAACCACAGGACCAGGCTGCGCCGGCGGGCCATTGTGAATATGTGCCATGGTGGCAACTGAGCTCATGCCTTCAAATTGACCCTGTACCGTCAATGTATTGCCATTGAGAGTGAGAATGACCTCTCCTTCACCGAGAATGGTGGATACCGTTTGTGGTGTAGTCGGCATCGGCGATAGTCTGGCGCGATAGGTTTCAGTTTGAGCCTGAGCGATGCTGGTGAACAATAGAATGGTGGTAAAAAATAAAGAAAATGCTTTGTGGCCGAGTTTCATAATTATCCCTGAGCTCTCATTCTAGAAAGTAGATTGAAAATTACCACTAACTGACAGAAATAGGAATGTATAGAAGGTGTTATACAAAGTCTTATCAAAGTTGTGGGAGGGGAATGCAGGGAGCAGTTTTTTACTGCAAATTTTCATCAGCAGGAAATTGCTTATGCGAGCCATCACAATATGGTGTATTAGCGGAGTATTTGCACTGACACAGAAAAGCATCACCACTCTCAGTTGCTGTAAATTTTTTCGGAACTATGTCAGTCGCCTTATGCTTGCCGTCACAATAGGGTTGATTGGCCGATAAGCCACAGGCGCAAAAGTAGTACTGAACGTCTTTCTCGAGTACTACTTTTACCGGTTTATTGTCTGCGATGACTGGCTTGCTCATAGTGAATTCTCTCTTTGTTTTGTACGTTTATTCACAGCGAAAATTTTCAGCGATCCAGTTTGCAGGATTATCTGCACTATCGCTGGGCCCTATGTAACGAGCCTGCTGGGGCACCGCACATAGCGGTCGCTCGTTATCAACCACACCATTAGAACTATGGGTGGCTATGACTGTATCTGGTGCAGTTCCATTCTCCACCCAGTTTACCAGTGGAGTCAGTTTGTCCCAAGTATTAGGACCATTGCCGCCGGCACAGTGAGCCATGCCCGGCGCGAGAAATAGACGGGCATTCTCTTTGGCTGCCGCCATGGAGCCACTGAAAGTGGCATCCACCATATCGTTGTAATAATTCTGAGTGGATTCAGCCACGATCAAGGTATCGATTAGCCCGTGGTACACAATGAGCTTGCCGCCGCGATCTTTCAAAAACTGGCTCAAATCTGGATCTGTCGCATCGGTAATCGACATCATCAAATCGCCACTACCGTTGGTAAAATCATTAATGTCGTAATCAATCCAATGAAATTCCGGAAAGGGGCCTTCTGTCTTCGCTTGATAATTGTAGTCCCGGACATTAGGAATGGTGACGCCGGGGTCCTCTTCATAGAACAGGTAGTTCATGTGATCGCCGGCAACCCCAATCAGTTTAGATGGACCGTTGTTATTGGCCTCGGAAGGAACATAGAATCCGGCCCAACGCATTTCAGATCCTAGCATCTTGCCTGGGTAAATCTGGACACCATTGTCATCTCTTGGCCCCTGGTAGAAATCCTGAACTGTTTGTAATTGCGCGCTAGTGAAACATTGATCGGAAGAATTGCCAGCTGGGCACATCAAATCCGCAAGATCGGAAGCAGGCTTGAAATCACAGCTCAACGGAGATCCGAGTACTCCGTCCCGTATCCCATCGTTGGCATCACATTTCTGTAATACCTGTTCGTGGAGAATATCGATTAGCTTGAGGCTGTCGAAAGATCCATTGCCGTCGGTATCTACAGCGAGATTACCGGCAAGGTCATCTCGAAACATGCGTTGTAAATTCCAGGTGCCACTAGCATTGAGAGCTTGATAAGCGAATGCTGGCGCGCCCGCAACGATGCCGTCGAAGTCGTTTGGAAAGCGTTGTGCTTCCATCAATCCCTGGCGGCCACCCTGAGAGCAGCCTTCGAAGTAGGAATATTCCGGGGCCTTATTATAGAACTTATTTACTAGAACCTTGCCAGCCATAACTGTGAGATGAACTGCACGATATCCAAAATCTATTTCAGCCTGACGATTGTTGAAGCCGAACGATGCTCCCGGCTCAACGCCGTTGTCATGGCCCATATTGCTGTTAGTGACTGCATATCCTTCAGCGACTCTATGGTCAGCAAAATCCAAGTCGCCGTCCTTACCACCATCGCCCCATTGCAGAAAACGGCCATTCCAGTTCCTCGGTAGTGGAAGCTGTGCGTGGAAATGTATTGCTGGACTAATAATTCCTCGCACATAGCAATAGGAATCTGATGACCGGCTGTTGGCTCTTATTGAGGCGGAGGTAATGGTAAGATTCCTTATTTCTTCTAGCGCTTCGCAGGCTTGGGTCTGAGCCGGATTATTCTGTTGCGCATAGGCAGCGAGCGGGATACAACTGAAGAGCGTTATTAGTAAAATCTGCAGAGCAGACTTTACAAAAGAGGAAGAAGGATGCAAAGCCATGAGGCCACCTTTGTTCTTTTTTTGGTAGCACCGACTGTACCACTAAATCGTAACTGGATTAAGTAGGGAACTTCAGTCGAAAGCTGCGAAAGTGAAGTCCGATAAATCAGCCTTGACGCTGAGTCGACAACAGGATCGAAAAAAGAAAATTTAAAAAGAGTGCCTAGAAAAGAAGGAGGGTAAAGTAAAACAGTGTGTGGACGTTTCAATTTAATCAATAGCCCAGAAATTCAATGGCTTTGTGAAGAGCTTGGCATTAGTTTGTATTCTCATCAAAGCAGTGCGGATATTGCTCCGGGTGGAAAAATCGCCATCATTCATAATGTCGGCGGTACACGCAAGGTGTCAGACGCGATCTGGTGGTTGTTTCTCGAGCACTCAACATTGAAACCAAACTACAAATATGTCAGCTTCAATTCTCGCTCGGACAAGCTACACAGTAAGCGAGCCTTTGCCTACACCCCTTATCGCGAGTCCCGCTGTTTGATTCCCGCGAGTGGCTTCGTTGAAGGTTTGGGTGATAGAAAAACTTATCACAAGATTGAACTGGAAGATGCCGCCATCGCATTCGGTGGCTTGTATAAAGAATATCTCAATCCAGAAACAGGGGAGGTGGTGTATTCTGCTTCGATTATCACCTTGCCACCATTGATCCCACAATGGAATGATATTCACCTCAAATCAATGCCGATGATGTTGGATTTTAAAGATAAAGACTTGGTGAAAAAGTGGTTAGACCCAAGTTTCCAAGATGTAGATTTCTTTGAGGAATTGTTAGAACCTAAGATTCGTAAACCTATGAAGGTAACTAAGGTTGATAAACCTAGTAAATGGAATCCGATAGAAGACAGTTTTATGATAACTAATTAACAGATAATTAAATTTCAGATAGATAGCCGGTCGATAGATAATAAAATAAGCAATATAATTGCGAGAATACTTGCTAAAAAGAGGCACTAACCCACAGTAATATCCCAATCAATGTTCCTACAAATTGACTGCTGCGGTCTGAAATGGCAAAAAGTACAGGATCCTCATCGAGTTTTCCTGCATGGGCAAACAACCAAATCCTTGCAAGGAGAAACACTAAGAGTGGGCAGATGAACCAGAGCACGGCGGGGCTATTATAAAGTTGTGTCGTGTCCGCCATACTAATGTAAATGGTAAAAACCAGCACCGACACCAAACCAGCTATGCCGCCTAAGATTGATAACATGCGCAAATGAGATTGATTGTAAGCTCTGCCTTCTACACTCTTTTTTCCAGAAGTTTTCAAATTTTTGACTTCGGTAAATCTTTTTACCATCGCCAGTGAAAGAAACAATGAAAATGAAAACCCCAACAACCAACTCGTTGTAGCAACACCAATAGCTGCGGAACCGGAAATAATTCGTATAGAGTAGAGGCTTGCCAGAGTAATGACATCGAATAAAAACAATTTCTTAAGCCAGATGCTGTATAGAGTGGTAGTTAGCCAATACACAGCTAGCACTTCCAAAAACTGTAGTGGTAAAAATAAAGCAATTAATATCGAAGAAATAAAAAGACCGGGAACCCCAGCTAGGCCAAAACTTAAAGGAAGTTCTCCTGCAGCAAAGGGCCGCTTTTTTTTTGTTCGATGTTGGCGATCATTATTCAAATCTAGTAGATCATTCAGCAGATACACACTAGAAGCACATAGCGAGAAGCTAATGAAAGCAATTATGGCAGCTAATAAAAGGTTAGTTGCTGCTAATTGGTGTGAAAGTATAAGCGGCAGAAGAATTAGGCCATTTTTGAACCATTGGTGTGGGCGCATCGCAGACCAAAAATTCTTCAGCACAGATTCTTGAACATCGAAATACTGAACCTCTGATTCTTCTCTCTGCAGCCGTTTCGATAAACTGCGAGGACAGTTCACCATCATTACTTCTTTTGCTTTATCCCAGACCGCCAAATCGTCGCTTGAGTTTCCTGCGTAGGCAAAATCACTTGATCCAGTGAGCTCCATAATTCGTTTTAGTTTTGCCCGCGAACGCAAATTTACTGTAGTTGAACTGCCATAACACGCATCGAAAATACCAATCTCGAGAGCTACCTTTTTGACTTCTTTTTCGTTTGAGCCAGAGATTAGAAAGAGAGGGCGTCCTGCTAATTTTTCACCATGAAGAAATTCCAGAAACTCATCATTAATAGGTAGTATCTTAATTGGAATGTTGACTCGCGTGGACAGCTGGCTTTTTAAATAGGCGCGACCTCGAATCAACCAAAAAGGCACCAAGGCGAGCAAGAAAAAATTTTTCTTGATCAATAAAAAAAGCGATTCGAGCAGCAGGTCCGATTTAATCAGCGTACCGTCGAGATCTACATACAGTGGCAACATTGAATCTGAATTTAGCACTTTATATTTTTAGTCGCTTAAACAAGATTTCTGGAATTGAACACACCATGGTCATAATAATTCGCCAATAGCCTGGTGTGTATACGGTATGCTGCTTTTTCGCAATTGCTTTGACGATTTTCTGCGCCACTAGTTCTGGAGCAGACCAGAGCGCTCCCTTTCTAAACTGAGCGGTCATCGGCGAATCAACAAGCCCCGGTCGTATGTCTGTAACGTGAACATTAAACGGGAGTAATTTGCCTCTTAGGCCCTGTAAATAAGTCGAGACCATTGATTTAGCCGAACCATAGACGAAATTTGATTGACGCCCGCGGTCTCCGGCAACTGAAGTAATTGTGGCGATGGTGCCGCTGCCCTGTGTTTTCAGTTTCGACGCAAGAATTGTTAATAAGGAGATTACACTGAGACCATTAAGGTGGATTTCTTGTTGCGCTAACTCAAAATTGCTTTCGCATGCCTCTTGATCTGGCAGGGAGCCATGGCAAATAAAGACAAGGTCAATATGTTCCAGAACATCAAAGGCTTGATCAAGGGTTTGCTGGTGCCGGCGAGTATCTGTTAAATCTAGCGTTCGATGCTCAACGCTGCCAGCACCGTGCACTTTTAAATCATTAGCTAATGCCAGCAGTCGTTCCTCGTTACGGGCAACAAGAAAAAATTCTTGACCTTGTTCGGCATAAAGTCTTGCAGTAGCTTTCGCAATAGCCGATGTGGCACCGATAATTAAAATCTTCATTGCGTGGTTTCCGCAGTAATTCCTAGCCGATTCGATTGTAGTGAGCGAAATCTACTTTCTGGATCAATCTTTCTCTTAAGTTCGCAAAAAGCTTCCCACTTAGGATAGCTAGCCTTAAAAGTAGCGGAGTCCATGCGTGCATCTTTGGCTAAATAGATTCGTCCGTTATTAGCCAGCACGATTTTATCCAGTTTACTTAATAACGGCATCAAATTCTGTTCGTATTTGAAATCAAGTGCCAGGGTGTAGCCCTCAATAGGGAAGGAGAGCAAATTTTCATTAGCACAGCCGAAGCGTTTCAGGACAGCGAGAAAAGACCCCTTGCCTGCGGAATTAACTTCGGTTAGCACTTCTCTTAGTCCAGCTTTCCCTGCTTCGGTTGGAACCACAAATTGATACTGCAGGAAGCCTTTTGCTCCATATAAGCGGTTCCAATTTCGAATAATATCTAAAGGAGAAAAATAGGAATCGTATGCCACCGGTCGAGAATCGACGTTTTTCCCTTTTATAGCAAAATAGCTGCTATTGAATGCTTTCATAGTGTATTTGTTGAGCAGAAACGAAGGGGTAGAAATTGGTACTGAGAGACTGCGTCTAATTCTCACTTGCAGATTATCGTCATCGCCATGCTCACCTAAGTAAACTATAGAACGACCTAAAGACCGTTTACTCGCCAGGCAATCAACCCAGGCAACAGAATATTTACTTTCGTTATGCGCATCCAGAATGTCTAAACAACTATCTAGGTCGCTAGCTACCAAGGATCGTTGATTAATTGTGACACTTGATACTTTTTCCAATTGAATGCGCGCACTAAGAATCACACCAGTTAAACCCATTCCTCCACAAGTCGCTCGAAATAGCTCAGTATTTTTAACCTGGCTACATTGAATCACTTCACCTGACGCCAGCAGGAGATTAAAACTAATTACAAAATTGCTAAAACAGCCGTCGATGTGATGGTTTTTGCCATGAATATCAGCGGCAATAGCGCCACCGACACTGACAGTTTTAGTGCCAGGCAGTACTGGCAGAAAAAGCCCCTTAGGGATGGCCAGCTTAAGAATATCACCGAGGATTACGCCGGCTCCGCAGTCTACTATCGCGTCTGCAGAATTGAACTCAGCAAAAGAATCTAGGAATCGGCTACTGACGATAGTCTCAGCTAGTGAGCTGTCACCATAGCTGCGCCCGGCGCCACGACAAATGATCGACCGATTCTGTTCTTCGGCAATGAATTCTTGCAGGGCTGTCTCATCGATTGGCGCAAACAATTCTGCGGCCACTGTAGGAAATTTTCCCCACCCATAGATTTTCATTTTTTGACCCTGGCTCACTATTGTGGCCCCGCTAAGAGCTCATACTTTACACCATCTTTGCACACTCTATGGCTAATCTTTACAGTAAAAATGCATCATTTATCACCGAACTCAAAAAGAGTGTTATGCAATCGAAAGCGCTCCGCTCTATAATCTTGCCGTCGTCAGTTCCGTTGACTGAAATCGCTTCCGGCATTCGATCTTAAATTTTTAACTTTAATTATTCATATTGATTATCAATATTAACTACAGGCAAAACAGCATTTATGAACGACTACTTAAAATTCACGACCACTCTCGCCCGTGATGCAGGTGAACTAATTGTGAAATTACGTAAAGATGTAAATATTAGCCATCAATTTAAGGACGACAATGAACTGGTGACAAACGCTGATTTGCAAGCAGATGATTTAATCCGCAACCGAATTAGCCAACAGTATCCAGAGCATCTGATCTTATCTGAAGAATCTTCTCCGGACTTATGTGCAATAAAAAACTTAAGCGCTCCGCTTTGGATAGTCGATCCCATCGATGGCACAGTCAATTATGCCCATGGCCATATTCAATCTGGAATTTCCATCGCATTGGTACTAAATAAACAAATCACAATGGGAGTTGTGTTCAATCCCTTTACCGATGAAATGTTTAGTGCGCTAAAAGGACAAGGAGCAACCCTTAACGGAAGCTCGATTGCAGTGGCTGAAGAAGAAGACTTAAGTCGCGCTATAATTGCCACTGGTTTCCCTTATGACAAATCAGCTATTGAGCCGTTGATAAAAAGAGTGCACGTAATCTTAACGAACTGTGCGGACATCCGCCGCCTAGGCTCTGCAGCCTTGGATATTTGTTGGTTGGCAGCTGGCCGCATGGATGGCTATTACGAAAGTCTCAGCCTTTGGGATTTTGCCGCTGCTCAGCTAATTGCTAAAGAAGCTGGAGCCGAATACGGGCATTTCAGTGAAGTTCCCCCAGATATCGACCCACAGTTCTACGATCAAGATATTCTTATTTCCAACCCCAATTTGTTTCCTAAGCTTAAAAAACTGTTGCAACAAGCCGAAAATCTCTGAAGCACAACAAAAGGTCAAGCCGAAAGAAGCGATTCTGAGGTGAGGTAGTGTGCTCAGTTAATAGGGTGAGTGGTTCCTTTATTGATTGACGGAAACGTGCATACTTCGTATGGTTTAGGTGCTAAGTGACCGAAATTAGCACGGTTACAGCGGGCATGATGTTAACGCGCGGAAAGCCTTGGCGTAAGGGACTTTCAGGCCACATAAACGCAATAATTTAGTGTAAGGAGATAACAGTGAGAACTTTGGGCATCTTAAAAACATCTGTTTTGTTACTATTGCTGATACCAGCAATCAGTGGTGCAGCTGACCGAGTGGGCGACTTTTCGCTTTTAGACCAAGACGGTTTTCATCACGGCATGAGCTGGTATGACGATCATCAGGCGATTGCCTTATTGGTTCAGGCTAATGGCGACGCGGGCGCTGCAGCAGCATTGCCTGCATTTGAAGCTTTAAAAGCTGAATACGATAGCCAAGGCATCGAATTCATGATGATTAATCCTTTAGGTAAAGAAAATCGCCAGGAAGTCCAAGCGCAGGTCGCAGAGTATGGAGTTGAAACTCCGGTCCTTATGGACAATGCTAGATTCATCTCAGAAGCCCTTGGCATTGCATATATTGGAGAAGTACTCCTTTTCGATCCGCAGTCTTTCACTGTTGAATACCGCGGTACTATTTCTGGCGCTGAAGCAGCGATAAAAGATGTCCTTGCCGGCAACGATGTAAGTACTGCAGAGGTGCCCGCTATGGGGACGGCAGTATCTTATAAAGCGGCAACTGTTCCTTCTTACACAACTGATATAGCTCCTGTTCTTGCTGAACAGTGTGCGACTTGCCACCGTGAAGGTGGAGTGGCGCCATTCGCGATGGACAGCCACACAATGGTTCAAGGTTGGTCACCAATGATTCGTGAAGTGTTGATGACCCGTCGTATGCCTCCAGGACAGATTGATGGACATATCGGTGAATTTATTAATGACCGTCTTGTCGACGACCAAGATGTGCGTAATATTATCGCCTGGGTTGAAGCCGGTGCACCTAAAGATGGCGACGCTGATCCCCTAACAGCTTTGGTATGGCCTGAGTCTAAATGGGCATTTGGCGAGCCTGATATGGTTCTAGATATTCCAGCTACCACCGTTCCTGCGACTGGGAACGGCGTCTTCGTTGATGTTGAAGTTGCCTTCGACATGGAAAGCGACCGCTGGGTTCGTGGAAGTCAAATCATACCTGGTGATCGTTCTGTTCTTCACCACACAGTTAACCAGTTACAATTCCCTGAGGAAATAGGTCAGCGGCGCAGTTTTCTTGGGGGCGGTGGAAACCCAGATAAAGGTGATATCACCGCTTATATCCCAGGAGACACCCCCGACCTTGCGCCACCAAATACTGGAGGTCTTGTTAAGGCTGGTTCACTTCTGAAATTAAATATGCATTACACACCGAATGGTCGTGAAACTGTTGATAATAGCCAGCTAGGGGTTTGGTTCTATCCTGAAGGTGAAATTCCAGAGGAGAGAATGTCAGGCAGATGCGCCTGCGTATTCCCAAATAGTTGGACTACGATCCCTGCACATGATCCAGCATTCGAACAGACAGCCACGATCACTATCACAGAGGATTCCAATATCCACAGTTATCTGCCGCATATGCACTTCCGCGGCAAGCGGATGCGCTTCTATGCTGACTACCCGGATGGTACTCAGGAAGAGCTGATCAATGTCGCTAAGTACAACTACAACTGGCAGCTCAGCTACACCTACAAAGAGCCAAAGTTTGTTCCTGCGGGAACGAAGATTACTGCAGTAGCAGCTTGGGATAACTCAGCACAAAACCCAGCAAATCCAAACCCAGCACGCAATGTTGACTGGGGTAATGAGAGCTGGGACGAAATGTTTTTCGGAGCAGTGAGGTGGAAAGTGATTGATCAATCTGGAGGCGGACACTAGATCTACGGTTAGTAAAGAGATTTGAATGTCAAAGAGCTTACCCGGTTACTCTCCTAGAGTTACCGGGTTTTTATCCCGGCAACAGGGGTTCGAAACCCCTAGGGGACGCCACTTTTTTCTCAGTAGATACAATCACTTACGAGTCTTTTTCGAAATTTTGCAAGTTTTGTAGAGGCTGAAAATAGGATTTTGCGCCAGTTTGATTTTTCTCAGGCAAAAAAAGTAAGGTTTAGAGTCTACCCTTTCAAGATATCTGAAAAATATCTTTGATCCGACTTTATAATATCGCAAAAATATCGTAAGCAACCTTACCAGGGACCTGTTTGCTCTTGCCTATGCACACAATATGATTAAGCCAATCATATTTCTCCGAAGCGGTCTGGAAGATAGGGCGCACCCGCCAATACATGCCGTTGTCGTTTCTCGCAACAACTCCGGTGTAGGACATGTAAATAATAGCGCCGTCATCGGTTTCCAAGGTGATGCGCACATCCAGACTGCTATGACCTGATTGTTGGGTGATCCAGTCAGCGCCGCCATCATGAACCGTGCCTTGTATTCTAGGCCCCCCAAAAGTTCCTCCAGTCACTGGTGCGATGCTAGTATTACCAGCATCCATCTGGTCTGCAACATCCAATACTAATTCTAATAAAAAGTCAGACTCCAGCTCACTTGCTGGTGATTGTGCTGCTGCCATTGTTGTTACTCCTAATGATGCGGTTGCTATCGCTGTTACGCCAAGCTTGGTAAATTCTCGCCGGGTTAACTCTCTCTGTTGTAATTCAGTATAGGATGCTCGGGGTTTAACAAGATTAATCTTTCTTTTCATTAGTCATCTCCACCTTTGCAATATTTATAGCCCAGAATCGTAAGGCAATCTTAAAAATTTAATACTCGCATCATAAGACGGGTAAATTACGAAGTCACAGGATTTTTTTGCGAGAATTTATTATCAAAGCGCTTAAGAATAGTTGGCAAGTAGATAAGATCTAATACGAGGGCTAGCACAACAATCGGCACTAATAGCTTTGCAGCTTGCTGGAAGTAGAGGGTATTAGCCCAAATTAGAACTGTCGTTCCTAATGCTAGAACTATAGTTGTAATAGTGAGAGCAGGGCCTGCAGTCTTTATGGCGTGGGTCATTGCACGGTGTTTGTCAGATCCTTGTCTGCGACCGTCCAAATAGTGGCTGAGTAGGTGCACAGTGTCATCTACCACTAGCCCGATACTAATACTGAATAACATCATCACAAATGGGTCCAGTTGACCAACAAACAAGCCCCACATGCCGAATATCATTGTAGCAGGTAGTAAATTTGGCAGCACGCTCAGAATACCAAAGTAGATGCTCTTCAATCCCACTGCCAAGCTCAGCGTTATTAGCAGCAAGCTGATTGAATAGCCCTGCAGCAATTCAATTGTCACCAGCTCATCCATTCGGGCGAATAATAATATGCCGCTGCCGTGAATCAATTCTGCATCGGGAAACTGTTCCGCGAATTTGTCAGTTATGCGTTGATCAAGATCAATCATTTCCTGATTCGTCATGGGTGTTGCGTTAACGAAAACATTCAATACGGAAAATTGCTGATCGACGAATCCGAACAGTGGGAAGTCTTCGGTTTGGGCAAAGCCATAGGACAACAAATGATTGGTGATTGTCAGTTTGTCATCAGGAATGAGATACTGATCAGAGTCATTGTTATTTGAAACCCGATTTATAGTCTTAACCACATCAACAAGACTTGCAGCAGATTCAACATCAGTCTGCTCATTGATCCATTGTTGAAATTCATCTACTCGATTTAGAAACGTCGGTTCGATCGCTGCTTCATAGCTGCTAGTACGAATGCCATAGTCTAGGGTCGGGCCTCGATTCATTTTCTCGCTGACCTCATCATAGTACTGACGAGTGTCGGAATCAGATGCAATAAAATCGATGCGATTAAAGTCTGTTTCATTAAGAGGCAGCAGAAGAAAAGTAATTACTGCCAAGGTGCTGCAGGACCAAAAAATCACCTTGTCATTTCGCAGAGTAAAATCGGTCAGTCTTTGCAGACTGTCGTGCATGAAAGGTGTGTCGTCAGCTTGCGCATTAGTCAAAGATCCTGAAAATCGAATTAGAAAGCTAGGTAACAGTGTCAGAGTGAGGATATAGGCAAATAGAATGCCGATTGCGACGATCTGACCAAAGTCCTGAATAGCAGGGGAGGAACACATATTTAACGATGAGAAACCAATGGCAGTAGTTATGGCTGCCAGGCTTATGGGCTGGAAATTGTGTGCTAGGCTATATTCCATAGCATCCTGTTTATTGGAGCCTCGTTGCAGTTCCTGCTTATAAATCGAAATAATATGTACACTATTGGCAACCGAAACTATGACCACCACCAATGGCGCAATGATCGAAATGCTATTGAAGGCATAGCCAATAAAGCCAAGAGTGCCCACAGTACCAACAATGGTGTAGAGGGTGTGGGTCAGTATGCACACGCCCAAGGTGGCAGACTTAAAGCAGTAACAGATCGCAATGACGCAGGCGAGAATTACAAAAGGCAGCAGTGTCGTTAAATCATCAATCATCGCCTGTTGGCTAGATTGTTCTATTAAGACCTCACTATTTACATAAATATCGACATCAGGATTTTCTTGTCGCAAATGGTGGAGTAGTGCTTCTGCGGCCACGGCTATTTCTAGTCTTTCTGCTGCTTTCGAATCGTCAGAATTAGTCGTGATTGTCGCAAAGGTTAATGAGCCATCGCCTGCTAGAAGATTGGCGGTAAGTAATCGTTCGTTTACTGCTGCCTCACCAATTCGAGTGAGTTCTTCAGTAGAATAAGTTTCCAGTGGCTGGGAAAATAATTCTTGTTGAGTTTCCGGATTGAAGAAGCCGAGCACTGAAGTGAGTCGCGTGGCGGTGGGCACTGTGTCATAGGATTCTTGTAAATCTACAATAGCGTCGAGAACTCTGCGGCTGAATACTGTTTCGCCGTCCTCTGCAATAAAAATAAAATTTACTACAGTAGGACTGGGAAAAATTTCTTCAAGTGCAATAAGTTCATCTAAATAAGGATCGCTTTCGGTGAGTAGGGCGTTCAGAGAGGTATCGAAACTTGTTCGAAGAATTCCCAATCCAAGAAGCACCATCATCAAAGTCGATACTGCTATTAATTGCAGGCGGCGATGAACAGTGAACTGAGCGACTTGTTGTGAAATGGTTTTGTGCAAAAGGGTTTATCAATCTCTCAGACTGTGACTACTATGCATTCTGGCAATGTTCCATCCAGCTGCGCACACCGCTGCTTAGATACTTCTGTCGATGTAAAATAAAGTAAAACTTGCGAGTCCAATCCCTGTGTTTCGCCATGAGGGGAACCAGTGTCCCGCGCTTGAAAGCGTCTTCCAATGTTATCTTTGAAAGGCAACCAATGCCAAGCCCTGCTTCCACAGCTCGTTTAATTCCCTCAGTGTGTTGAAGTTCTAAACGTAGTTTAAGACCAGACAAAATTCCGCTCATTGCCCGATCAAACGCCTGTCTGGTTCCGGATCCAGTTTCTCTGACGATCCAATTAGCAGCCATTAGATCCAGATCATCTAGGTCTTGTTTTTTCGCCAGGTAATGTTCAGGAGAGCAGAACAAGGCAAGTTCATCGTCTCGCCAGGGACGAACATCGAGGTTAGGTTGTTGTAATTCTCCTTCAATAAGGCCGATGTCTAATTCGAAGTTTTGTACTTTGGAGGCAATAGATACAGTGTTCTCCACCACCAGCTCTACTTTTGCCTGATCATGCTCTTTCATAAATTCAGCCATGATCTCTACTGCCAGGTAGTTCCCGATAGTAAGAGTAGCGCCTACTTTTAATTCACCTATATCACTGTGCTCTCTTAAGGAGAGCTCTAATTCCTCAGCCTGCGCCAACAGGCTGGCTGCCTTCGGGCGCATTAATGCTCCCTGTTCGTTTAATTGTAGGCGTTTCCCCGCTCGATCGAATAGCTCCAGATCAAAGCGCCGTTCTAGTTCTTTTAAAGCAGTGCTGACGGCTGACTGGGACATGGCTAGCTCATCAGCGGCTTTACTGGCATTTTCGTGGTTGGCGACTGCCAGAAAAACTTGTAACTGCTTTAATGTATAGTGCATAGGAGCTAGTAAATCCGTGGTATATCTAATAAATAGATCAAATATATATAAAATATTAAATATACAGATATAGTAATCACATCATAGACTCCTGGCAACTTAAATTATTGGAGTTTTCAGTGGCCAGCCTATCTACCCAGAGTGTTACCAATGTCCATCATTGGAATGATTCCCTCTTTAGCTTTAAGACGACCCGTGATCAAGCTCTGCGATTTGAGAATGGGCATTTCGTCATGTTAGGAATGGAGGTAGATGGCAAACCGTTGATGCGTGCCTATAGCATTGCAAGCCCTAACTATGACGACAAATTAGAATTTCTCAGCATTAAGGTTCCCGACGGGCCGCTAACTTCACGGCTACAAAATATCAAAGTAGGTGATGAGCTGTTCGTCAGCAGCAAACCCACTGGAACCCTAGTCGCCACTCATCTGCTACCGGGCCGCAATCTTTACTTAATAAGTACCGGAACAGGGCTGGCGCCGTTTATTAGCATTATCCAGGATCCGGAAATCTATGAGCGCTTCGACAAAGTAATTTTGACCCATGGCGTGAGAACAGTTTCAGAACTGGCTTATCAAGATTTCCTTAACAAGGAATTACCCAATAACGAGTTTTTCGGTGAAGGAGTCCGCGAAAAATTAGTCTACTACCCAACTGTTACTCGCGAGAAATTTCATACTAACGGCCGGCTAACTGACTTGATGACATCGGGCCAATTGTTCCGAGATGTTGGATTGGCAGAGGCTAGCCCGGAACAAGATCGATTCATGATTTGCGGTAGCCCAAGTATGTTGAAAGATGCTAGGGCGATTCTTAGCGAGCGTGGGTTTGTAGAATCCCTGCAGGGTATTAAAGGGGACTACGTTATCGAACGCGCATTTGTTGGGTGATCAATTAACTGTTTTTCTTCTCGTCGAAACGTTACCCCACAATAATCAATATATAGAATTATTGCTTAGTTATTCATTACCGCTAACCGATGCAATATTTAAACGGATTATTAGAATTGATTAAGGATAGATTTGATGGAAGGCGATTTTTCACCACAAGCACCGTGCTGATGGTGAAAAATCGCTTGTACTAATTGAGCTGCTAGTCTTCTGACCCTATGATTGGTGTGCCGTCTCCATTCATACCCATCGATTCGTAGCGGCGCCAGCCAGCAAGGATGCCGATCATGCCATGGTTACCTTCGTGACAAGCGTATTCATACAGCGGTCCATCGGTACGTCGCAAGGGGAATTTCGCAGACCAGCTTTGGTCCCAGGACTTTGGATCTTCGATCGTAAAATCGTATTCCAAAGTATCTCCATCAATTCTCGTGATCCGCTCTTCTAATACCATTGCTTCCGAAGCACCACGGCCATTGTCATGATAAAAAAAGTGTTGGGTTTTGATCACTAGAGTATTGCCTTCGAAATGGGCAACTGAATCCCCGTCCCACTTGATCTGGCGAGTTTGATGCTCGTCATCCATACGAATTATCCGTGCGCGATGGATCATTTCGCTTAGGATCATGATGTGATCTTTAGTTTGTACAATCTGAATATTGTTGTTATAGGCGCCTGGAACTAAGGGAGGTCCTGCGCCTCCACTCATCAGACAGCGGTCCGCTAAGCTACGACCTTCGGGACCGATACTAAAACGACGATTATCTGCACGAACTTTTGCTCGAGCCTGCCCGGTGCCATTCAAGGCGGGCATTCTGCCATCGGGTGGATCATAGATTAATGACGTTCTCCGGTCCGAGATAGTCTGAATACCTCGCTCGTACCAAAATTCATTGTAGGAGATCACTCCAGGCGGATAACCGGCACCCCCGACGGTATCGATAATCAAATCACGATTTTGACGACGGTTCTCATATGCCTGCCATTCTTCGGCTTCTTCTGCGGTTAAGGTCGCACGCTCAGCCAGTTCTGCAGGTCTATTAAGTGGGGTTAAGGTTCTATAAGTGAAGATGCCCTGAATATCGGGAACACCATACTCAGTTAGTGGGGTTTCGGCCGATTGAGCAAGCAAGCAAGGCGCAAGCAAACAGCCCGTCAAAGCAATGACCACTTTATGTAAGACTCTTTTGCTCATGTTGTCTTCTCCTTTTTCTTCTCTTTATCCGTGTTTGAACTGCCCAATTCAGAACAATTTAATTTCAGTTAGTTCTAAATAATAGTTGCCGCTTTTAAGGACTTATCCAAAGGACCTATTTTAGCACTTAATTCTAAGCCCCTTAATTCAACTAACTAAATTACGCTCCTGCCCAAATATTTCAAGAACTAAATGGCCCATAACACTGACAACAAACTTGTTGAAATACTGTTTAATAATCCCGAAACTTGCTTATGACAAGGCAAATAAACACCTACAGCTTCACATACTTGTGCAGTGCGGGTTTAACCGTATCAGCGATGAAGATGTTCCCATTTGGTGTGAGAGTCATATAGTGTGCCTCCCCGAATTCGCCAAGGCCTTTCCCGGGTTGGCCAACAGCACCAACGGCTTTGCCATTTTCATCGAGACGTAATATTTCTCCAGAGAATCCACTGACCATATATAAGGTGTTGTCAGTATCGAAATGCAGGCCACAGGGCAGACCTTTATAAGCCCATTCTTTGATATAAGTGCCAGTGTTGTCGAAGATCTGAATTCTTCGGTTTTGCCGATCAGCTACGTAAATCAATCCTTCCGGATTTACTACGATGGAATGTGGGGTGTCGAATTTCCCGGGTGCAGTGCCCTGTCCACCCCACTTGGTCATCAGTTTACCGTTGGCATCAAATTTCAAGACCTGCGGAATGCCGCGACCATGCCCCACCAATAGGAATATTTCACCCGCATCGTTAATTGTGAGGTCAGTAGGTTCGTTCAACAATCCTTGTTCTGGTTCGCCTGCCTGACCTGGTGTCCCGATAGTTAATAAAACATCTCCATCCAAATTCATTTTTCTTACAACGTGATTATTTACGTCTGTAGTCCAAATATTACCCTCGGGATCTAGGCGCATACCATGTGGTTGGACGTACTGTTTCTGGCCCCAAGTGCGGAGGAAATTTCCGTCACCGTCGAACTCCATGAAAGGGTTAGGACCACGATTAAAAACGAGCAAATTCCCTCTGGCTGTCCAAACCACACTTGAGGGGGCGCCCATCTCAATATCAGAAGGAATCTTCAAACCATTTTCCACTGCCTTATAGCCGAGGTGGGGCGCATCTTCCATTTGCGCGGGGTCTGGCCCATCCAGCACTTGGCCATTGGCAAAAGCGCACAATCCGAGACTACTTAATGAAAAAACAAGAGCGCAAATTAAGCTGATATGAGGTGTGTTATCGCTGGTTCTGGTGTTCTGCAGAGTATTTAATTTCATAGTTGAATCCGTGTGTTTACTGTTGATTCAGAATGGTAGTCCGAATTTAGCAAATCCCTATCTCTTTGTATGCTACTTGCAGTTCAGCCAAGCGTCCGGTGCCGACCACTTCTCCCTGTGCCAGTTAGAGAGGTCAATTGTTGAAATTCTGTCATAGGAATTATTGTCCCAAACCAAATTTCGGATAAAATTATCTGAGTTACGAAATCAAGTAATTTAATCAATTTGCACCATATCAAATTTTCTAGCTTGGCAAGAGACAATGCGATTGAAAATCTGTTAGTGCTTCATGTTAAGAATCGTTATCGACAGAGCACCAAATTGGTAATAGCGGTCACGTCACACAATAAAAATTTGCAAGAACTAAACCATTGTTTATCAGGCATTTGTGATTGACTAAGGCGATTATAGTTATTACTCTCCCAACAATTGATCAATAAGCTATGATAATCAAGTATTTGGAGGTAGAAATGGGCATTCGCCAGTGGAAAAAAGCCGCAGCAGCTGCAGTCACCCTAGGCTTAGTAATGATGGTGGCGCCGGTAATCGCACACCATGCAAGCGCGCCCTTTTACGACTCATCAAAGCGGGTAGAAATTGAGGGTGCCGTTACACGCTTCGTATTTCGTAACCCTCATGCCTTTCTATATCTCGATGTTACCGGTGACAATGGTGATACTTCAGAGTGGCAAATCGAGCTAGGAGCCCCAGTGGGTCTTCGCCGAATAGGATGGACTCCTGATTCACTCCCAACGGGAATGATTATCAAAGCGTCCGGCCAGCCATCCCGAGCTGATGGTTCCCAAGGTCTTTGTTGTGTCCGTATGACTAAAGCTGATGGTAGCTCAGTACTTGAGGGTGGCCGAGTTGAAGAGAGAACGCCTACTCGTTAATACGATAGCGTTGAGCCGATTCTCGTAATCTGGAGATAAAGTGATAATCAGTAAATACGTAGATAAAAAGGCAGCTACACGAATAGACAGTGTTAAGATTTTCTCATCAAAGAATTAACATTGAAGACCAATAACAAAAGTATCGACGTCGGGAGGAATTATGAAGCCTGAAGGAAATAATAAAGAATTGAAAAAATCAGGAATGATAGCCAACACCAAGAGTTTATTAGCGAAAATCAGTGCAGGTATTTCTGCCGCGGTGTTACTAATGTCTTATTCGATTCCACAATCGAGTGCCCAGGGAGTAGATGATCATATTCCTGATCTCGCAGGCATTTGGGATGGTAGTCCGCGTGCTCGTCCAATAAATGGTGAAAATGTTCCCTGGGGTAAAGATAATTTTCCAGTGCTGAATGAGAGAGCCATAGCTTACCAACAGGTTTGGGAAGAGATCATGGCACCTAAGTATGATTGCCAGCCAGCTTCTTCTCCGGCGATCCAGTATGACCCCTATCACATGCTGGTTACACAATGGCCTGATCGTGTGATGTTTCGTTATGAGAAAGACGATCAACTGCGAACCGTGTGGTTGGATGGGCGAGAGCCTAGTGCGACTGATTTCAGCGTCCAGGGATTCTCTGTTGGTTACTATGAAGATGACGTGCTTCACGTTACTACCACTCATTTCGTTTTTGACATAGCCGGATTTGATGATTACAACGGTATTCCTACTTCGTCTCAAAAAGTTGTCACTGAAGAGTATTGGCGTGACGGTGAAGACTTGAGGGTGACTTTGACTGTGGAAGATCCAATGTTTCTGCGTGAGCCCACGGCATATACTACTCGCTGGGTTGCCGGTAGAGAAGGATACAAACTTGCAGCCTATGATTGCGATCCGGAATCTTCTCGAGCATCTGTACGCTTCTACCCGTCTAAATATAAATAAGCAGACGCTAGTTTTTTAAGTCAATTTGGCGGTTGTTTATTTATTTATCTAAATAGATAAATAAATAGGAAGTTAGATAGCCGCCGACTGATTGCCTTTTTCTGAGTAGCCCAATGATTTCAAAGCTAGCTACACTTGGGTTTCTCATATCACTCTGTAATATCTCGCCATGAAGCAGAAAGACTTACTCTACGATCAGGCGAATTCCTTCGGTTGGATATCGATTATCTTACATTGGTCGACCGCTTTGGCAGTTCTGGTACTCTGGTACTTCGGGCAAAGTATTTCCTACCAGCCACTGGCAGAAATAGATGCACGCCGCTCACTTCACATCACCATAGGTCTTATTGCTTGGCTGCCGCTTGCCGGCCGAATTGCCTGGAGAATCTATGGCGCTCACCCTCGAGTCAAAGGTCAATCAGAAAGCATTCATAAGTTTGCCAAATTTTCTCACTACCTAATTCTGGGGGCGCTGACAGTGATGATTGTTTCGGGACCAGTAATGGCCTGGGCTCTATCGAGGAGCAGTAGCATCGCTGAGGTAGCGCTGATATTTCACTCCAATGCTGCACTGTTGCTGACCGCTTTAGTGATGTTGCATGTTCTGGGGGCTCTCAAGCATCTAATGTTTAATGATGATGAAACCATTGCCAGGATATTTACACCACGAAAAGATGTCGTTAATGATACCAAGCCCAACGATTAGCATTCTGTTTTTAGGAATTGGTGAACTCTGGATCTAAGAAAACTAAGACTGTGGGTCGGTTAGCCATTTCAAGTTAAAAAATGCCACTTTAGATTATGACATCTTCTTGGGACTTGCAGCGTTGCAGGTATTGCTAGTTCGATTACAGCAATAATCGAACAGGGAAGAGTTGCCGGAGTCAGTGCTGAAGAAATGGGACTGATCGTGAGCAACGCAGAATAAAAGAGAGAGCGGCACAGCAATGTGCTCAAATGTGTGATTTAACCCGTGCCTACGTAGGGAATCAATCTCCCACAGAGGAGCACGCCGGTCCAGGTAATTAGTGAAGCATAGGCAACCGCTTTCGCGATTGGTGGAGATCCTGCCGCCAGATTCCAGGTGTGAATAATTGGATTGATCTTCCAGTAATAAAGCAGTGCATTAAGGCCAGCAAAGGCTACTAAAACCATCTTTATCTGAAATCCAATATTTACCGAATAGCGCAAGGGATCACCGCAGAAGAATAGTACTCCAGTAAATAAATTCAAGGCGAAGCCCAGAAACACGACTGGGAGAAGCTTGTGTGTGGCAATAACATTGAAGGCTCTGAAATGACCCGCCATGCGCAAATCAATAACTATCAAGCCACCCAATAATAGTGACAAACCTATAAAATGCGTAATCTCAAGAATAGGCCACAACCAATAGGTGGATTGTATCCAGAGGTTAAGAGGGCCATCAACAATGTTTAGTGCTATTGATTCCAACATTTGTGATCCTGTCTAAAAAGGCTTGATGCCAACGAGTTTAACTTCAATGAATTTTAACTTTAACGATTAGAGCCTTAGCAATCTAAAGATAAGCAATTAAGCGCCCCGCAATAATAGCTGTGACCCAAAGAAGCAATGAAGCAGCAGCTAAAATTTTTATCGATCCTCTCATCACTGCCTCTTCACCGCTATCAGCTAATTCTCCGCGTAACTTAGATTGAATCACCCCCGCTATTACCATGCCGGCAATGATGCAGGCGAGTTTTAGAAGGAATGGTGTACTACTAATAAAAGTTACTGCTTGGGAAGTGAACAACAAAATTCCAGAAACAGCATTGATGATGAAACCCATCCAGGCCATTTTGCTGAGAGGTAGAAATGCTGACGGATGCAGACCGCTGAAGAATCCAAGTAAACGCAGATCACGCATGGCAAAAATACCAACAATAATGGCCAGCCCAACAATATGGGCGCTGAGTAAGATTGGGTAAGCCCAAAGAGATTGGCCGACCCAAAGTGCGACAGAAGTGTTTTCGAGCGCACTAAACATTCATAATTCCCATTATTTTCTCACGACTAAGAAGACACCTATTGCCATAAAAATCAAACCAAATACTCGCTGTAGTGTCAAAGTACTTTGTTGGGCGCCCATAAGCCCAAATTGATCAATCGTTGCCATGGACATAAGTTGACCGAGCAGCACAAAGGCAATCGCATTGCCGATGCCGAATCGCGGAGCTACCCAAGTAATGCTAAGGATGTAAAATAAGACAAATAACCCGCCTAGATAAAAATAGAACGGGGTAGAGGGTCTAGTGATGCTGTTTGGAATACCCTCAGAAACCAGTAGATAAACCACAGCGCCAACGAAGCCAACGAAAAACAATATAGCTGCAGCTAAAGCGGAGCTTTGTAGTTTCGTCGCCAGGCTAGCATTTAGTGTAGCCATGATAGGAATGCCAATACCGGCGACTAACATTAAGATCGCATAGCTGGCAGTGTTCTGTTGCACTCCGTTCATCCGACTTACTCTCTGATTATAAAGTTTTTCATTCGTGGCGGTATGCTTTACCAATAACTTCTTCGAGGATGTTTTTATCTATGTCAGCTAGCTTATTAACATAGATACAACCACTCCGTTGATCTTATGTTTTCTCATTTGTTTTAACAATCTTAATCTTTCTTTGAAATTATCAAGATAGAATACCAACGATTGTACTCTGAACGCAAAGCCGATCATGAAAATTCCAGGAATCTGAATTAGGTCTTGTTTTTACAGAATTTGTTCATTAGCAACATAATTAAATTCTTTACCATTGAAATTATCGAAGAAAATTTATGCGCCTGACGAGGAAAAATATCATCACGGGTGTCATATTAACTAATCCAGTTAATTAGCATAGTTAAATTCTCTGCAGCACATAGCTCTCCGGCAAGAGTTGATTTTCCAGAGCCAGAGTTACCAAAAATAAGGATATTTCTGAATTGATGGGTCCTTATTTGATGTCAGGTTTGTGTCGATGACATGACAATAATTGTGAGAAACCGATGAACATAAAAAACCCAGTTGCTTACGCTAACCGGGTTCTAATTCTTCACAATTTTTTAGTGGCTAGAAAATTGCAACTAAACAACCTTTTGAATCGGGAATGTCATCCATGTCTACTTGGCCGCCGGCAAGAACAACGTTGAGCGCATCTTTCAAAAAATGCTCGTTGGCGTTATTACGTTGGGTCTCATAACCCAATTGATCATTAATCGGGCCGCGGTATAAAACCTCTTTGCTTCTTGGGTTTACAATAAATACTTCGGCAGTTCTTTCAACCCCCAGTGCTTTTGCCAACTGCTGACCTTCATCTTTCATGATTGGGAAATCAATGCCGAACTCAGTTGCTTCTTTGGCGATGCGTGGAAGATTGTCTTGAATATTGGAATTGAACATTACGAATTCAATATTCTTCGATGCAAACTCATTACGAACTTCGCGATAGTTCGGTAGTGCAATACGTGCGATTGGGCAGCCCACACCTTGCACGTACATCACCACTAATTCACTGCTCGCGTAGGTGTCTAAAGTGTGCGTGGTACCCATGTGGTCGATTAATTCGAAATCTGGAATCGAACGTAGCCACTCATCTGCAACGGCGGCCATTGACAACGATGCAACGGCACAGGAAATGAGTATCTTGCTGAACAACTTCATTTAATTGCTCCTAATTCATTGGTCTATCGATGGGTCTCTCTAGGAGACCCGGTCACGGCCAAATTACCCCAAAAACAGAGAATTATAGTAACAATAATCAAGCGGCCTTCAAATAGCAAAATCACTTCCAGTAACAGAAAGTTGCACTTCAACTAGTTTTAGGAAAATATATCGGAAAATATCTATTTATTCTATTAAAAACAATGAGATAAGAACCACAGATTACTTTTAGAAGGTAGTTACTGATAACTGTTTCAGCTATGTGCCGAGGAATGGAAACGCTAATGTAGCAATCGCTTTGAGTTAATTGATGATTGCTCCCGATTTAGCAGTTATTTCAAGCGGTTCGGCTGTATTCAGTCAGATGCCAAGGGCAGTGTTTCAATAATGGTGACGAGGCTCTCTTATCCAATATATGCCGGTGCTAACTTTGCTTCGATGACCCGTCTATGGCTCCAAGATGTCTCTTTTGCAAGAGAGCTGTAGGGCTCTTGCACGTCGCAAAATGGAGGTGGAAAGCGTATAGTGAGTTCTTAAACTCCTCCGAAGTAGCTGATTAGAAATTCTGAATTATGTCTTCACGTCTAGCCAAACTTTATAGTGATACAGTGTTTGGCAAACCCAAACTGGTCATGGTGATTCTCTTTTTGTTGATGAGCTTCTTTGCTTATCAGGTGCAAAACTTTCGTCTGGACGCCTCGGCGGATTCACTCTTATTGGAAGATGATCCGGATCTTGAATATTCCCGCAGTATAAATACCCGCTATGGAATCCGTGAATCCGTCACCATTGCCTATACACCTGAAGGAGATTTGTTTGATAGAAGTGAACTAAACCGGCTCGGTGAGTTACTTGAAGAGCTGTTGCTAATTGATCGGGTTGAATCTGTAGACAGTATCTTGAATGTGCCGGTTTTCGAAGACACACCACTCACTGGAATTTCAGAAAACTATCTCACCTTAACGAATGAAGATATCGACCTTGTTTCCGCACGCGAAGAAATTACCTCCAGTCCAGTTTTTCGCAATGCTGTAATCAGCCCTGACGGAAAAACGGCGGGAGTGCTGGTAAGTTTTGCGATTGATGACACCGCCCGAACACTCTTAGCTAGGCGCACTGAGTTACGGAGCCTTCAGAGAACTGGAGAAATCGGCGGAGATCAACTGAGTGAGCTGCAAAATATTGAGGCTGATTACGCTGTTCATAGTGTTTTGGCAGCAGATCGACAACACGAGAACATAACTGCAGTCAGAGAGACTCTTGAGCGCTATCGAGATGGTGCGCAAATTTATCTTGGTGGCGCGCCGATGATTGCAGATGACTTAGTCACCTTTGTGCAAAGTGATTTGAGTAATTTTAGTTCCGCCGTTGTGCTACTCATAATCTTTGCTCTTGGTTTAATTTTTCGGAAGATACGTTGGGTTGCTCTACCACTTGCATGTTGTGTGGTAGCAGGAACCATAATGGTGGGTGTATTGGGTTTGATGGATTGGCGAGTAACCGTTGTATCCTCCAATTTTATTTCTCTGCTGCTAATTATTACTATCTCCTTAACTGTTCATCTCACTGTTCGTTATCGAGAACTTAGAGCAACCCGGCACTTCAGTAATCACGACAAATTGCTACAACACTCTGTGCTCAGTATGTTTCGTCCTTGCCTCTATACAGCACTAACCACAGCGGTAGCTTTCGGCTCTTTAATTGTGAGTGGTATTTTGCCCATCATAACCTTTGGCTGGATGATGATGATGGGCGTGGCGACGGCCCTGATAGTAACCTTTACTTTATTTCCCGCGGTAATGAGTTCGATCAATAAAGACGAGACCGAGTATTCTCCAAATCTGAAATTCAACCTTACTTCTGCGCTTGCCAATTTTACGGAGAAAATGCGTGGCAAAATTCTGGTACTTTATTTCTTAGTCTTGTTGTTTAGTCTAATTGGCTTAGGTCAGCTGCGTGTTGAAAATAGTTTTATCGACTATTTTCGCGAGAGTACTGAAATATTCCAGGGCATGAGTTTGTTCGATGACAAGCTCGGTGGCACTCTCTCTTTTGACGTTGTAGTTGATTTAGCGGCTGATGAAGAAGCGTTCGACGACGGCTTCGGCGATGATTTCGGAGGCGGATTTGACGATGGTTTCGACGATAATGATGACGCCTACTGGTTTACCGCCCCGAAAATGGATCAGGTTAAAGCCATACATCAATATCTGGACAATGACCCGCAAACAGGAAAAGTGCTTTCATTCGGCGCTGTAATTGAACTTGCAGAAATTCTCAATGGTAATCAAGCGATCGATGGATTGCTTTGGGCCGTATTGTATAACCGTATTCCGGAAACTCTAAAAGAAACGGTGGTGAATCCATTTATTTCAATTGATGAGAACCAGCTGCGGTTCAATGTTCGAGTCATCGAATCTGCTGATGATCTGAATCGCAATGAGTTGCTCCAGCGAATCGAAACTGGAATCGAACAAGAGTTTGGCTTTGAAGATGAACAGGTCGAACTGACTGGTATATTGGTTATGTACAATAATGTTTTGCAGAGTTTGTTCCAATCGCAAATTCTCACCCTTGGTGTCGTTATGTTCGCCATAATGCTGATGTTTCTTGTGCTATTTCGATCTTTGAAGATCGCTTTCATTTGCATAATTCCAAACGCCATAGCCGCTGCATTCGTACTGGGCATAATGGGTTGGCTTGGAATTCCTTTAGACATTATGACGATTACGATTGCAGCGATTTCCGTGGGCATCGGCGTCGATAACACTATTCATTACATGCACAGATTCAAACGAGAATTTCCACGCTTTGGTAATTATCGAGATACCATGTTTTTCTGCCATAACAGCATTGGTCGCGCTATGTATTTTACGTCCATGACCATTATCGCCGGCTTCTCAATATTGGCTTTGTCGAATTTTATTCCAACCATAGTTTTTGGTTTGTTAACCAGCCTTGCTATGTTGGTTGCTTTGATTGGCTCGCTCACGCTATTGCCTCAATTGCTTATTACCTTTAAGCCCTTAGGAGTAGAATCTGCGGAGCTGCAGTAATCGTTTATGAGACGAATGACCTTGCGCGCTTGAATTAGCTCGCGTAGCTAGCTACCCTGCCCAAGGCCTAAGCCGACAGGTTCTAGCAATTATTAGAAGGAAGTGATTCGTTGCGATTGTTTGTACTAAGTTGTGCTTTGCTTACTCTTTTAGTTTCCTGTGGCGATAATGGGATTTATAGTGAACTAACAATAGTGGAAGGTTTTATGGCAGACCCCGTTGCGGTGGCGAGAGGCGAAGCTCTTTTTGTTGGATCTTGTTCGAGTTATTGCCACAAGGCGACGCCAGAGGCAACTGATGCACTTTTCTTGTTCGATTGTGAATGGAAACATGGCGGGGAAGACCAAAATATATTTGACATAGTTACCACCGGTGTACCAAATACCAGAATGGTAGGTTTTGGTAGAAACTTTCCAGAAGGTGATGATGACCTTTGGAAGATAATAGCTTATTTACGTACGAACCAACCACACTGCACGTAGTTCACAGTAATCATTTATATTAAAGCGGGCGGCTACTTTTAATAAATTGAAATTAGATTAATAGAATGGGAATTAAAAAGCATGGTAATGGGAAACAATACCCTCGAGTCGGGAAAAGAAGGTGAAAAGAATACTGAGAGTACAGATTTTATTGATGAGAAACTTTTTAAGTCTCGCGCCATAACTATATTTGGCGAAATTAATGATAAACTCGCCCAAGCAGTAACGGCAAAATTGTTAGCTCTTGCAGCGGATAATGATGATCCGATTACTATCTACATAAGTTCTCCAGGGGGCCATGTAGAATCAGGTGACGTAATCTACGATATGATCAAATTTATTGAGCCAGAAGTTAAGGTTATCGGTACTGGCTGGGTTGCCAGTGCCGCGACTACAATCTACCTTGCTGCAGATAAAGAAAATCGTTTTTCTCTTCCAAACACTCGTTTTCTAGTTCATCAACCTCTAGGCGGCGCTCGGGGAGATGCTACAGATATAGCAATTCAAGCAGAAGAAATAGTAAAGATGCGTGGCCGAATTAATCAATTAGTGGCCGACGAAACTGGTCAGCCACTAGAGAGAGTTGCAAAAGATACCGACCGGGATTACTGGATGACAGCAGATGAAGCGATTGAATATGGCATAGTTAATAAAATAGTTAAATCGATTGCAGAAATTTAGCACGTCAACCGAAGTTTAGTGCTTCCACTAAAGTTGAGCGGTGCGCTTAGGCTTCATTCTACTTTCTTAAAAACTGCCTGGCGATTCTTCGCTAGCGCGCATACCACCATAAAATCCGGCATACATGTCGCAGCAAATGCTACAGCAGTGATTGGATTAATGAGTTCCGCTTGGATTATTCCTTTTACGCCGGCATACTCCACATTGACTCGAACAATATTGCCATCAACTTCGCCATCCTGACTAGTCCAGACAAAACCTAGTGACTCAATTTGAACTACTTTCATCACATTATTTTCAACCGATACTCCTATCTTAAATAGCGTACCTTCACCAACCCAATCGCCATTCCAGTCTGTTGATTGAATAGTTTGAGCCAAACTTGATGTAGGGAAACTAAAAACCATTAACAATAGCAGCAGGCAATAATATTTTCTGAATAATGCTGCTGATTTTAAATCAATATGTTTGTACAAAATCTAATCCCACTCCGAACAGTTGACCATGAAAAAGGCTAATAACTACATAAAAACTGAGACCACTGATTAGCGAAATAGTGTCCCACTTAAGTAATTCCCAGATGTTCTTTACTTGCTGGGTCATGCCTTGGTCTCCTGCCTTAGCTTGCACCCCCAAGCGTAGGAATTTAAATCCCGCCCATAAGGTAAAACTGAGAAACAAAATTATCGAAGCAAGGTCGCCGTTAGACCATAGATGCGCCAAACCCCAAAAAGTTACACCTAACAGCATTGGATTACGCAGATACTTGCGTAAATTCGACATGGGCAGGTTTCCAGCAACAACCAGCACGGCTGCAGGAATCATAAGAACGTGACTCACCATACGCAGCTCAAAGATAGGCTGCCAAACCATGGTGAATTCAGCGATGGACTTCCCCCAGACAATGAGCCCGACCCCACCAACACTCACAAAGCTGTAGAGCCCCATATAAGCACCCTGGGAAGGCAAGACATTGATAGTTTTCTGGCGAATTCCTAGCTCCCGAGATAAATGCGGAACAAAGAATAGAATTAAACCCAAGCAGAGGATGATCAAGTTGTTAACCGCTGTCGACGTTGCTGGAAGCTCAGTGTATCACGGCCTGCGAGCCAACAAAGATAACATCATTGTTACTGATTCTTATCTTAAAAAGGCAGCATTATGCTGTTAAGTCTTCGAATGTACTTTGTGAAGAATGGAAAAGCCTTTAGTAAACCATTTATGATCACAAGCCTATTAGCATTACGCAGATAAAAAAAGAGATCGAAGTCGATCCCTTTTAGTCCTAACTATCGTTCACTCTTATTCTCTTTTACCGGCTTTTCCACTCTCAACTATTTTAATGATGCTAGCTATGTGTGGAACCAGTCATCATTATACGCTAGCGACCGGAGTTGACTGTGAAAAGTCGTGATTCTTAAGAGGGAGTTCTCGAACTCGCTGTCCCGTAAGAATAAATAGGCCATTAGCAACTGCAGCCGCGATCGGTGGTGTAGAGGGTTCGCCAAGACCTCCTAATGCTTCCCCAGACTCAACAATATGCACATCGATCTCTGGGGCGGTGGCCATGCGCACCATTTCATAATCAGGGAAATTATTCTGAGCAACTCGGCCATCTTCGATAGTGATCTCGCCGTAGAGTGCTGCGGTAAGTCCATAAATGATACCACTCTCAACTTGCGCTTTTGCTGCACCTGGATTCACCACCCAACCACAATCGATAGCACAGGTAACTTTGTGAATAACCGGTTGGTCGTTTGCGTCCAGTGAAACTTCTGCAACTTCTGCAGCAAAACTGCCAAAACTTTCCTGAACTGCAATTCCTAAAGCTCTCCCGGCTGGTAAGTTGCGACCATAGCCAGCGGCTTCGGCGGCAACTTCTAACACCTTGCGATGACGGGGATGGCGCTGCAACAAGTCTAAACGGAACTGGTAAGGGTTTTTGCCCGCTCGGTGAGCTGCCTCATCAACAAATGATTCAGTAAAGAATGTTTGCTGTGAGTGGTCAACGCTGCGCCACGCTGCTATAGGCACGTGAGTGTCGCCGTCGACTACTCGAATAGATTGGTTCTCAATTGCGTACGGGATGTGGGCAGCACCAGGCGTTTGGATAGGACCGGTAAAACGATTGTGCCACGCCAGTAGATTACCATCGGCATCGAATGCAGCTTTAAAATTACTACTAACAGCAGGGCGATAATAATCCTGTTGCATATCATCTTCGCGGCTTAATACAGTTTTTACCGGGACATCGAACTCTTTTGCGATTAGGGTCGCGTGATCGATAACATTCCAATTGAATGGTAAGCGGCGACCAAAACCTCCACCGAGATAAGAAATGTGGTAGTTCACTTTCTCTTCTGTCAGGCCGCCAATGGACGCGACTCGGCCACGAATGCTTAGAGGATCTTGAGTGCTAGTCCATACATCTGCGATGCCGTCATGGAAATGTACAGTACAATTCATAGGCTCCATCGCAGCGTGGGCAAGATAAGGAACTCGATAATTCCCTTCGATGACATCAGCAGCAGATTCCAGCGCAGCATCAGTATCTCCTTGTTCAAAATCTTTACTGCCGTTTTCGTTTGCGAGAACCTCATCAAAGCGAGCGAATATTTCAGCGCTTGAGACAGAATCATTTTTTGTTGTTTCGAATTCGCTCTTAACCAGATTCAGTGCTTCTTTTGCTCGCCAATAACTATCGGCAACAACAGCCACAGAATCTTCCAGTTCAATAACTCTCTTTACGCCTCGGCGGTTCAATGCTTCGCTAGCATCAACAGAAACCAGTTTTGCGCCAAATACCGGAGTGAGTCGAAGAGCTGCATAAAGCATTTCATCACTATGCGCGTCGATACCGTAGATGGCAGTGCCATCTACCTTAGCGGGGATATCCACGCGGGACATTGACTTACCCATGATGTTGAATTGGGATCTGTCTTTAAGTATTGGTGCTTCAGGTGGTTCCAGCAGGGCAGCATCGGCAGCCAATTCGCCATAACTCAGTGAGCGCCCGCTGGCATTGTGTTGTACGTAGCTCAATGCAGTGGTGCATTCGTCGGCGGCGACGCGCCATCGATTAGCGGCACATTCAATCAGCATTTCTCGTGCAGCTGCACCAGCGACACGCATGCCAGTTTCGCCAGTAAAGCGAACCGAAGCGCTGCCGCCGGTAGTTTGTAGATTGCCAATTTCAGCAATAGCTTTGGAGCTCGCGCCAATTAACCCCATTAGAAAGGAAGGAACGCCAAACTCACCAGCAAAACCAGTTACGATGTCGCCATTGGCAAAAAGGTCGATCGCTGGGGCCTGTTCAATTATGACCAGTTCCCATGCTGCATCCATTTCATCGGCAGCCATCATGGCTAGCGACGTATGCACACCCTGTCCCATCTCTGTATGAGGGACATATACGGTGACTTCATTGTTGGGCATAACTTTTAAGTAGGAGGTGATGTAGCGTTCTTCACCTTCAGCCAAATCTGCATTAGCTAATTTATGTCGACTGGGTCTGGTGGCTGAGTAAGCTATCAAGACACCACCGCCGACTACCGCAGTACTTAGTAAGAACTTTCTTCTGCTAATTTTCATCGTTGTTCTCCTTAGACGTTAGCCAGCGAGCGAATTGCGCTTCGTACTCTGGGGTAGGAGCCACAACGACACACATTAGTAATATTGCTGTCTATTTCTGCATTCGTGGGATTGGGGTTGCGAGCTAGCAACGAGGAGACCGCCATGATCATGCCGGATTGGCAATACCCGCATTGCGGGACTTGGTGATCAATCCACGCCTGTTGCACCGCTGCTAGATCGGGCGCTGAAGGGTTAACTCCTACAGCGACATTTGCTAGGCCTTCGATAGTGGTAATTTCCTGACCTTCAACTGTGCTGACAGCGGTAACGCAGCTGCGCACTGCCGAGCTGTTAACATGGACTGTGCAGGCCCCGCAGGACGCAATTCCACAACCAAATTTAGTTCCTGTCATACCGAGCTCATCTCGCAGAGCCCAGAGGAGAGGCATTTCCGGCTCTATGTCCAGGTCGTGCTCAACTCCATTAACTTTAAAACGTGCCATTTCCTATCCCCTCTTGCCCGCTAGTGTCTATTTTAGTCACAGTTCTTTTTAATCACAGTTGACTGTAACCATACTTCTTTCTAAGTGATTCTTTACTAAAATAGAATTTGTTACTTGTAAAATAAAAGTGACAAACTTAGCGGAATATTCAGTACGGCAAAATCCTTTTCGACTGGCTAAACTATTAGTCTACTTTATTCGTCTAATTTAGGAGTATAACATCCATAGCAACGAATATACGCTACTTCAGTATAGAACAGTGCTCTTTAAACAACAGTGCGTTTTTGCAATCCAGCTTTCCCATATATGTGAGGTCAACATCATCAAACCGGTTCTACTGACGAGATCCTTGTGTGAGAATAACGCCCGTATAAAAAGTACAACAGATGATAACCGCGGCAGTATCTGTGAGGCAGCCATTGGCAGTAGAAGAGATTTTACAAAGAATAGAATTTAAATACTCGGCACTGGAAACAGTGATTTGCGGAGCCGCCGCCGCTGGGGAGCTGGAAAGGCAGATAAATCTCTTAGAATGCGAACGGGTTTTCTTAGTTGCCTCAGCCAGCTTGAGCAAAGCAACGGACAATTTTAGTGAGATCCGCGCCGTTCTGGGTGATCGTATTGTCGGGCTCTTCAAGGAGGTTCGATCTCATACTCCCCAGGAGGACATCTTAGTAGGTCTGCAATTGGCCCGAGCATCTAATGCCGACGTTCTGGTGTCACTTGGGGGTGGTTCTATAATCGATGCGAGTAAAGTTATTCAACTGGCATTAGACCAAGACGTCAGCACCGCTGAAGAGTTAGTTCAATATGCGCAATCAGCCGATGGCAGTCTTGGATCTAAAGCCGGCGATCTAAGTTTGTTCAAAGGCGGTTCGAAGATTCGGCAGATCGCAATTCCCACAACTTTATCCGGAGCGGAATTCAGCAATAATGGTGGAGTCCTAAATACTGAAATTTCGGCGAAGGAAGGATATCGAGGAATTGATCTCTGTCCTCGGTCCATAATCTACGACCCTGCATTGAGTCAACACACGCCAGAATGGCTTTGGTTTTCAACTGCCATCCGTTCTCTCGACCATGCAGTGGAAGGCTATTGTTCGCTGGAAGCGAACCCTTATGTTAAGGGGCATTTTCTCCATGCTATGCGGTTATTTGCGGAGTCTCTACCTGCAGTAAAAGCAGATTCTACTAATCTGCAGGCCAGGAGTTTAAATCAGCAGGCAGTATGGTTGTCTTGCTGCGCACTGGGGAATTTGCCCCACGGAGCAAGTCATGGTATTGGCTATACTCTTGGAAGTCTGTGTGGAGTTCCTCATGGTTACACCTCTTGCGTGATGTTGCCTGCGGTTTTGGAATGGAATAGTGCAAATCAATCGCTACAGCAATTGGGAATTTCAGAAGCGCTCGGTATGCCAGATCAATCTGCAGGAGTAGCAGTCAAATCCTTAATTGCGAGCCTTAGTCTTCCAACAACACTACAGGCAGTTGGCGTTGAGAAAGACCAGCTCGCAGCAATCGCTGCTCAAGCGATTAAACATCCAGTGGTGAGAAAGAATCCCCGAAGCCTAAAAAATGCCCAGCAAGTAGAAGAAATATTGCAGTTGGCCTGGGCTTAATGATCATGACACTGATGGCCTGTCGCCTATTTGCAATCTTCTAAACGGCCAAAAATACTCACGGTTGCTGTCGCGCCATTTGGCGGCATAGCGGAAATAAGTTAGACATGTCTCTCTTTATTGAAAACAGAATACTTAAAACACAAGCACATACAATCAAAAGTTTTGTACTGATTTTTCGGTTGCGACAGTTTCTTCTGTTATTTTTATTCTATTTTTTTTCTATCTCTTCCGTAGCACAAGAATCTGAGTCATCCACTAAATTTGTTAGATTCGTCAATGGTGATGCTGAATGGGAGGGACAGCTGCAAACATCAATTACCAGTTATAAGAATAGTAATGGAGTAACTGTTGAGTTAGTAGCAGCAATACATATCGGTGATGAGTTTTACTATCGGGAACTCAATGATTATTTTATAACCAAAGATGCAGTACTGTATGAATTGGTTGCTAATGATAATGAACGACCATCGCCAAGTGATAATGTTCGCAGTAGAACGGGCTTGGGATTTCTCCAATTAGCGATGGCGGAATTTCTCCAGCTTAGTTTTCAGTTAGAGAAAATTGACTACACGCCGCAAAATTTTCGTCACGCCGATCTAAATCCTGCTCAGCTAGCAGAAACTATGCAGGCAAAAAGCGAGAATTTTTTCTCAATGTTTATCAGCCTCGCAATTGTGCAAATAGCCAGTGAGCAAGCCGCTTTAGCTGAGGGAGAGCCGGTATCTTCATTCAATTTATTTTCTATTATTCGAGCTTTAGCGGCAGATGATCAGGTAATGGCATTTAAATTTCTGCTGGCAGAAGAGCTGGCCCGCAGTGGTGGAATTTTAGTTGGGCAGCAATTAGAACAGCAGTTGACCATCTTGGGGGATCGAAATAATGCTGCATTGGGTGTCTTACAACAAGTTCTTCGCGAAAGTGAAGCGTCAAATTCGTCAATCTCAGACATCAGTATATTTTACGGTGCAGCCCACATGCCCGGGTTAGAACGAGAACTGATGTATTCATTAGGCTTTGAGTATTCTAGTCAGCGTTGGCTGACCGCGTGGAGGATTCAATGAAGGCCATTAGATATGCGTTTAAAGGTCTAAAAAAGTGATGAAAGCACGATTATTTGAGTTGACTAGAGCGATATTAACCGGACAATAGGCTCACCGTTCCGAATTATTGGTTAACTCTTCGTAGAAAGAGCTAGGCCATAGAATTATAGGAGGCAGCACTGCGAATAGTGGCGAGAAACGGCGATCGACAAGCTTCCGTGGTTAACTTGTTTGAGTATTGATTCTTTATAAGGTGGAAAATATTATGAAAAAAATTATAAGCGGATTGTTGGTCTTGTCTCTATCTGTTCTTGTTGGTTGTGCCGCCGGTGGTCCGCCACCTGGAGTGGGTGTTTGGGATATTGAAATGAACACACCTCTTGGCGCTTTGCCTGCTGTACTTACTATCAATGAAGATGGTTCTGGCAGCATGGACGCAGAAGCTCTCGGTGATACTCCATTCTCCGGCGTTACTTTTGATGGTAACACTATGGCTTTCACTGGCGAGATTGATGCACAGGGACAAACATTGGTTCTTGAATTCGAGGGTAGTGTTGAAGGAGATGCATTAGTTGGTGCATTTGAAAGTGACTTTGGAGCTTTCGACGTAACTGGAACTAGACAGTAATAAAACTTTACTAATCTAGTTAGCAAAAAAGGGTTGTTAATTAATAACCCTTTTTTTATTTCGGTAAAGCCTTGATGGAATTTTTCTCGAAACTAAACTCCAGAACCAAGGGAGTGGCTTTAGATAATATTAAACCGTAAACTTTCATTAACTATTTCTAGATTTTGTTTTGCATTGGGGCTGTTTGGATGGACATCGATTAGATCTTCAAACGCCTGCTTAGCTTTAGATAATTCTTCTTGTTGCAGATACACCATTCCCAAACCTGAAAGTGCGCCAAAATGTCGAGGCTCTAATGCCAATACTTTTTCGATATCGGCAATTGACGCTTCATAGTTTCCTACAATGTAATGCAATGTTGCTCTACGATTCCATGCCTCGGCGAAATCCGGAAAACTCTCAACGATATTATTGAAAATTGCCAGAGCCTCAGTATAGGACTGATAGTTCATTCGTTGCACGCCAAGCTGCATCAGCCTTTCGACATCAGCATTAGGGTGTTCAAACCATATAGCCCATATCTCACCCTCGGTACTTCGAAGTAGAGGCAAGTCTTCAGTTTGTAATAGTACTAAGAACAGATCGTCCAAGCGAGAATCGGTATGATCGCCATTGGACGCGGCCGGAATCAATAGTATTGTCAGAATAATAATTTTTAACAGTCGCATGAGGGGTCACCAAAAAGATGGCCCAGTATAGCTCTTCAGGTTAGTTAGTGGCTAGATGGGTAATTCCTAGAGGGGCTAGAAGGTCTCTGCCGAAGCAAGATGCCAATCGGCACTGTAGGAGTTGGGAATGGACTCACTGAATAATTGACCCGCTATCAAAGGTTGATAGATCTGATCAAAATTCTTCATGCCTGTTTTTCCGCGACTAAAAAGGTCGGAAGGACTTAAATTGTAGGGGTTGTCGAACCCCATCGCCCCGCACAGCTCAAGAAAAGCTTCTACAGTCGCATGATGAAAGTTTTTTACTCGCACGGATTTCTCATCAACATTAATTGCTCTGGAGCGAGCTGGGCTCTGGGTGGCAATGCCAGTAGGGCAATGATTGGTATTACAAGCTTTTGCCTGGACGCAGCCCAATGCCATCATCATCGCTCTCGCAGCGTTAACCGTATCTGCACCGACGATTATTTTTTCTAACATATCAAAACCCGTGGCAGTCTGGCCGGCGCTAATCAATCTTATTTTGTCACGAATGTCCGCACCTACAAGTACTTGATGAACATAATACGTAGCCTCAAGACAAGGCGTACCAAGCCTATTAGAGAACTCTACAGGTGCCGCTCCAGTTCCTCCTTCAGCACCATCAATAGTGATGAAGTCAGGCAGGATATTGGTTTCCAGCATTGCTTTCACGACAGCTAAAAATTCAGTTTTACGGCCAAGGCAAAATTTGAATCCGATAGGTTTCCCTTCGCTAAGTGCACGCAGGCGTTTTACGAAATCAAGAAGGCCTTTCGGCGAGTCAAATTCTGGATGATTGGAAGGTGATAGAACAGTTTTTCCTGCCTCAACCAATCGAATCTTGGCAATCTCTTCAGTTACTTTTGCTGCTGGCAGTACACCCCCATGTGAAGGTTTAGCTCCTTGAGAAAGCTTTATCTCAATCATTTTTACGACTTCGTAGCGGGAGCGCTCGGCGAAAGCACCGTCATTAAATGTGCCATCGGGATTCCGACAACCAAAATAGCCGGTGCCAATTTGCCAGATAATGTCGCCGCCATGAGCCAAATGGTGCTCACTCATACTGCCTTCGCCCGTGTTGTGAGCGAAACCACCGAGAAATGCGCCTTTGTTCAGGGCGGCGATGGCTGAGGAACTGAGTGCTCCAAAGCTCAATGCAGAAATATTTAGTCTTGAGGCGCTATAGGGTTGTTTGCAATCTGGGCCGCCAAACATTACTCGGATATTTTCTTCTTCAACTGTTGTTGAGTTGAGTGAATGGGCAAGACTGCGATATCCGCCCGCGAGAATATCCTGCTCAGTACCAAATGGAAGAGTGTCGTCCGCTCCTTTAGCGCGACGGTAAATCAGATTTCGTCGTTCACGACTGAAGGGCTTCTCTTCAACATTATTGGCGATGAAATATTGTTGAATTTCGGGTCGGATATATTCCAACGCATAACGAATGTTAGCTAGTACTGGATAGTTCCTGCGGAGATTGCTGGTACAAAAGAAAAGTTCGTAGGCACCCTCAAGAGTCCATGCAAGTAGTAACAGAAATACAGTGAATTGCAGAGGAGCACTGGTCAAAGCACTAAGTGAAAAATCCCCACGTGTGTTCGACATTAGCCAAAGCATGCTCAGCGGCATGAAAATTAGGGCTATAGCCCAGTAGAGTCGAACAACAAGTGTCATAGTTTAGCACCGCATTTCAGTAAGACAGGGGACCGGAGTGTCAGAAATTCATTACAAGAGTAATAGCGGTTTCTGTGTCTGTCTTTTTTCTACCGATTGGAACTTCAGTCTGATGTTTAAGCTTAAACGAAAAGCGCAAAGACAGATTGTCTAGTATTTGTGTTTCGATACTGCTTACGGAGCGGTAGATATTTGATTCACTACCGGTTTCAGTACTTAACTCTTGATTAAACATAGCTGTATTAGAAATACTCCAATCATAGTCGCCGGCAATTCTTAATATAGGCTCATCAAAGTCTGAGTTGTCTAGCCGGGACCAGCGCACACCCGCCCCGATATTTAGAGTGAGTTCCATGTTGGACAGGTTCTGCAGCAGCGCACGACCATAGTTAAAGGTAATGTCTGTCTGGCTATCGTAACCACTAAATCGATCGTCCTCGTGGGCCATACGAGTTAGAAAGAAGCTGTCTTCCGAGAATTCGTAATTAGCACTGGCAACCCCGTAGATTCTTTGACCATTAACTTCGCTATCAGTGGAAGCGTACAGCCCATCGAGGCTATATTCGTATTCCCAGTCATTGCGAATGATATTGATGGCGCCCGCGAAGAAAAGAGAACTTTCTGCAGTGTTGCCAGAGGCGAACAAACCGCCTAACTGAATTTCTCTGGTGACGCTGTTTTCTTCTTGAGCTATTGCTGATGTGCTCAGTACGGCAATAAAGGCAAATAGCGAAAAGCTATGCAGTGGTTTCATTTCCTGATCCAATAGTTGATAAATAGTGATAAAAAACAAAGGTTCTACAGTAATTCGGCACATCTCCCAATGCCTGAACTTAAGATTTAGGGCAGAAGAGGTGAGGAAGCAAAAAATTCGTGCTCACAGGGGGGGTAATGCTTCAGTTATTCTGGAGTTACTGAATTAATTGGGGTATAAATCGCAAACACCTCATGGACTGCCACCCCTCAATCATCGATGAAAACCCTATATTTGCTGCGCCATGCCAAATCTAGTTGGGATGATCCTGATTTAAAGGATTTTGAAAGACCTCTGAATGAGCGCGGAATAAACGATATTCCGAATATGGTTAGTCGTTTCCAATCACGTCAGAGCGGGCTGGAAAGTATTGTCTGCAGTCCGGCAATTCGAGCAAAATCGACGGCTCAACTTTGGGCGAAGAATTTTGAGTTTCCCCCCGATGACATAATCAGCAACCCTGAACTCTATTTTGCCGGCACCAACATGTTTCTCAAAGCTGCTAGTTTAATGGATGAAGATTGCGAGAGCGCTATGTTGGTAGGGCATAATCCTGCTATCACGGATTTTGTTAATGAAATGGGCGGTAGTGATATTGAGAATATTCCAACCTGCGGTCTGGTTGAGCTGGAGCTGCCGATCGATGATTGGTCTGACATTAAACTCGGTGATGCAAAAATAGTGGAATTTGATTTTCCGAAGAAAGGTCTTTGAGAGTTATGGATATAAGTTGTGATTAAGACAAAACCAGGTGCAAGGTTATCACTTGTAACTATTGTGCTTTCAATGACGCTCCTTGCTTGCAGTGATTCTGAGGATTCAGGAGCTAGTGGCCGTTGGTATACTGAAGCTCAAATCAATGCTGGCGTGGAAACCTTCAGAGAAAATTGTGCAGAGTGTCATGGGGATAGAGCACAAGGACTAGTAGAAAATTGGCGCACTAAAGATACTGATGGATTTTTCCCCCCTCCTCCATTGGACGGTAGTGCCCACGCCTGGCATCATTCACAATCCGTCTTGTTACAGGTAATCGACAACGGAGGTGAAGCTCTTGGTGGAAAAATGCCAGCCTTTGCCAATGTACTTAGCCATTCAGACAAGCTAGCTGCTATAGCATATTTCCAAAGTTTTTGGAGTGACGAAATTTTTCAACAATGGAACCAAATGGGTGGTACTAATTAATAGAATACTCTCACTAAGTTTTATATGTTCGATTTCTTGTTTAATAAGTTTAACGAGTTTCGGGCAGCCGGGCATTGATTCATCCTTTGAATCTACTTTGCTCACAGATCATAAATTGGTAGGTAAAATATGGAGTAGTCGGTCGCAGTCTTTTATTGAGATTGAAGAATTTCTGAGTTACTCAGAAAATGCCAGCTATCTTTTGTTAGGTGAAAAGCATGACAATCCAGATCACCATACCTTGCAGCTTTATATATTGAATTATTTTTTAGAGAGAGAAAAAGTTTCAAATGTTTCACTAGAAATGCTTGAAAGTGATGACCAAGTACGTCTCAATGCTTTACAGGAGAATTCTAATCAGAATTCCATAAGCATAAGCTTAGCTAGCCTCAACGAAGAGCTGGACTGGGACGACGAAGGTTGGGACTGGGGGTTTTATGGGCCCTTAATCCAGGCTGCGCTTCAGGGCGGGGCACCCCTCAGTGCTGGCAACATAACTACCGAAACGATGCAGCAAGTCTATGGCGATTCAAATACCTTAGATGGTGCTTTGCAGTTCGATAACCATATAGTCGATAAACTCAATCAGGATATTGATGAAAGCCATTGCGGTTTGTTGCCAGAGTCACAGTTTCCTTCAATGGTTCGGGTGCAGAGAGCGAGAGATGTTTCTCTAGCAAGTAGTCTTCACTTGCCTGCGGCTGAGAAATTGTCGGTACTTATCGCTGGGAACTATCATATTCGCCAAGATCTAGGCGTGCCTAACTATCTAATGGGCCAAAATTCTCAATTGGAGCGCCAACAAATCGTTGCTATTTCATTCATGGAAGTCAGTGAAGATATTAATGATCCTGCGGAATACCTTCAGCAGTTTAACGATGTAGCTGCATTTGATTTTATTTGGTTCACGCCAGCGGTAAGTAATGAAGACTATTGTGCTTCCTTATTATAGTAAACAGGACTATTTGCTGGTCATGTGTCACATCCTTATGTCGCAACTGCTGACGGGAACGCTTGTCTTGATAGATAGCAGAATCTCGATTCTTCAATTTCAGTGTAGGATAGAACCGCAGAAAAGAAAGTCTAATAATCCTTATACCGAACCAAGAGTTGTACCCGAGAAAAATTCTTTGTTTGTCAGTTGCTGACTCTCTTTCCTGTGGGCTTCTTGGTGCTCCATTTATATGGTGCTTGAATAAATACGAATTTCCGGAGACACTTGTCTGTCATGATGCAGAGACCAAACAAATTCACCGTTAGATCACTGCTAGTTTTGATTTTCTTCGTAGTGTTTTCGGCGGCCCAGAGCTTTGCTCAAGTAAGAAGCTTCGTCGAAGATGAGATCAACGATCTGGGCTATGATGAGGGCGGTGAGTTTAATTTTGTCCGCGTTCAGTTTGATACATATTATGGCAGAGGATATGGCTACGGACCTTGGTCCATAGATTTCCCTGATGCTGATATGAACTTTCTCCGGGGCGTATCACGGCTGACAAATATTCGTGTAATGAGTGATCCAATCGTCTTGCGTTTTGACGACGAGAAGATATTCGACTATCCCTTCCTTTACATGTTGGAAGTGGGCCAGGGCGGTGGGATTATTCTCAGTCCTGGTGAAGTCGAAAATCTACGAGAGTATTTGCTCCGCGGAGGATTTCTTTTGATCGATGATTTTTGGGGTCAGCAGCAATGGGATAATTTTTACTCAGCTTTCTCCCAAGTTTTTCCGGATCGCGAAATTATCGAATTGAAACCAGACCACGAAATATTCCATGTCTACTATGACATCGATGGCCCTCAAATGATTCCGGCTCTCTACCGTACTGACGAATATGGAGAGCAAGGAATAGACTTTGCTACTAACCATGCAATTCTCGATGACTCTGGAAGAGTGATGGTGTTGGTAAACTGGAATTCAGATATGGGGGATGGTTGGGAGCATACTTATCATCCAGCATATCCAACACGTTACGCTAATTCCGCTTATCGCATGGGCATAAATTATTTGATGTACTCAATGACACACTAGAGTGAATCCCAATCCTAGCGCTCAAAGATTTAACCTTAGTCAAAAATCTAAATGAAAAACCGCACAAGGTAATTCAAATGAAAAAATTTACGCGTAATTTTCTTATTATTGTATTAGCAACGGCAGCAATTGGTCGCGCTAATGCGACACCCTACGACCATATTCACTTAACCGCCACTAGTGCTATTGAAGCTGTTAACTGGTACGTAAAACATTTTGGCGGCGAAGCTGGGCGTTTTGGCCATGCTGATGAAGGTTCGGGCTATGCGATTGACCGCGTTTATTACGGTGACCTCGGTGTTATTTTCATTGAAAGAGAACCAACCGGTGGCTCGGTTGGAACTGGAGTCGATCACATCGGCTTCTCGATGGAGAATGTTGAAGAAGCTATCGCCAATATTGTCTCAGATGGTGGCATTCAGCTGGGTGACCTGGTCCAGTTTAGTGGTATGACCATCGGTTTTGTAGAGGACCCTTGGGGTACAAAAATCGAACTTATCGATGATCCTGATCTAAGAGGAACTCACCACCTACATTTATCATCTCCAAATCCTGCTTCGACACTTGCCTGGTATGCGGAAAATTTTGGTGTTGCCAGCGAACAGTGGAAAGGTGTGTTACCTGCGATCAACTACGGCAATATATGGTTGATGGTGGCTCAGGCCCAAGGTGAAGTTGCACCTACTGAAGGAAGAGCCTTTGACCATTTAGGCTGGAAATTTAACGATCTCACCGCGGCAAAGGAAATGTTAGAAGGAAATGGCGTAGAATTCACGATCGAGCCACGGCCTTATCGGGACATCAGGATATCCTTTGTCCAAGGTCCGGATGGTGTGCGAATCGAATTGGTGGAACCACCTAAGTAATAAAGGAGGGTAAAAAGTTAGCGATTTTATTACTAAGATATCTGATGTGAATTCAAAGTACCTCTCATGGTATGTCGATTTCAAAATTGCTAAATTTGTCGGTTCTCTCGATCATCAAGGCGCCGAGGTGAATGCTTCTGAAATTGTTCGGCGACCAGCGAGATAGGCGATTATTAATTCAACATCCTTCTCCACACAACTGTCGCTATTGGTATAAATATACTCGGCACTAAGTTGTTCGATATTATCCGCCTTATTGATGATGTCTTTGAACGCTTGAATTTCCATAGGCGGCAATCCGCGATCCTGATAAAAATCGATTAGTAGCCTCATTTCCTTTTCTGTTAGTTGATCAGCAAGAATATTTATAATGCCTGCTTCAAAGTTATTCCAGGCATAAGATCTCGAGTAGCAAGCGGCGATAGTTTGGGTTAGATGTCTGGGGAGGTTAATTTCGACTGAAGTACTGACAATGCTGGTATAGGTGCGAATAATTATTCTGGTTTGCTCCTGAGCAATTGACTGAAATTTGTTACCCAGGTTTGTTACTTGAAGTAAACGTCCGGCTTCACGCTGCGCGTCTGCACTAGCGGAATTGCTCAGACTAAGCATGACACCAATGAAAGTGAATGATAATGCTAGGGTTAATAAGCAGCGTGCTGAAATCGCTGTTTTTTTATTAGGCATGGGCAATGAAGTTATCGTGGTTTTTGGATAATTATTCGTCACGGACAATTTCAAACTGGACAGTGAATGACGTTCGATATTCTACTTCATCAAATGTTGACGCGATAGCGGCAGCAGAGTGTTTCATGGCCAAAGTTGCAACGCCAAAAGATCAGAATTCAGCCGATATTTCTCGACTCATTGTGGTCATCGGCATGACCGCTCCCATTTGTCATCTCCTTTGATTGATGTGGCCATATTAATTTAATTTTTACTATTCCTGATCTTGTTTTGGCAGTGAGCAAAACTGTTTGGGAAGAGTCTAGCCACCATGCAACTAACACTGAAGTAAATAGATTTTTTTTGAGTTGTCACAACCTATTTGAGGACATCGCCAAAACCGAGGTGCAAATTGTTGGTTAGATTAATTGACTGATAGCCGAGGCAATGACAGCATGCTGACATTAGCCAAACGAATTGGATAGATCTTAGTGCATTCTTCAAAACGAGTTCTTTTTTTAGACCTAGTGCTGTCACTTTTCCGGCTCAATGGCCTTCTTATAGCAGAAGGCGATGCCATGACAGAGCAACTGGGGTTGACCAGTGCGCGATGGAAAGTAATCGGTGCCATTGCCTTGTCAACCGCGGGCTTAACGGTACCAGGTATCGCTCGTGTATTAGGGCAATCTCGCCAAGCAGTTCAGCGAATTACTGATGCCATGGTGCAAGATGGGGTTTTGGCTTATATGCCTAACCCCAAACATAAGCGATCAGTGCTGGTCACGCTGACTGATGAAGGCATGCGTATATACAATATATTGCGGGAAGTGCAAGATCCTTGGGCGATTGAAAACACCGAGGATATTCCCAGTGAAGAATTAGAAACAACTTTGCGCCTGGTTCACCGTCTAATTAAGAAATTTGACAAATAGTTAAATAGACGAATAACTAGATAAATAGATCAGAATTGTCCTGGTCAAACCGAACGACTTCTTACCTCTTATGAGTGAATCTCTATCCAAATTGCCTAGAAATCTCTACCGCGCTGAACAAGTGCGGCAGCTAGATCGTCTGGCGATTGAAGAATTTAATATTGCTGGTATTGAGCTTATGCGCAAAGCAGGGTCCGTAGCGTTCGACTGTGTTATGGAGAATTGGCCGCAGACCCGACACCTGCAAATATTTACTGGTAGTGGAAATAACGCGGGTGATGGTTTTATTGTAGCCGGTCTGGCGAGACAGCAGGAACTATCCGTTGATGTCGTGTGCGTGGGAGATGTGGATAAGTTAAACGGTGAGGCAAAGGATGCCTATGATTGGGCCTGTGGGCTCAAGGTCTCAATGCGAAAATATTCTGAAATTGACTTGGAGCGGGAAAATGAGCACGCCCAAACTGCAATAATTGATGCCTTATTAGGGACAGGGCTCGATAGGAACGTTGAAGGGGAGTACAAATCTGCAATCGACTACCTAAACTCATTGTCAGCGCCGGTTGTAGCAATCGATATGCCCTCGGGGTTAAGTGCGGATACAGGCATGTCCCTGGGGTCAACAGTAAACGCCGATCTCACGGTCACTTTTATTGCCATGAAATTGGGATTGTTAACTGGTGAGGGTAGGGATTTTGTTGGTGAGCTTGTTTGTCACAAATTAGATATTCCCGAGGAAGTAACTACTCACGCCAATGCTCCTCAAGCTGTAGCTCAGCGTATTGATATTAACTATGCCGCCCAGCAGCTTTATCCAAGACAACATTCATCGCACAAGGGTAATCATGGTCATGTTGTTATAGTTGGTGGTGATTATGGATTCGGTGGGGCAGGCATCCTCGCAGCCGAGGCAGCTCAGAGAAGTGGTGCCGGGCTGGTTAGTCTTATCACACGACCTGAGCATCGCCAGTCGCTGCTCGCTCGTGCTCCAGAGATTATGGTGCTCACATGTGAAGAAAATGCTGAAGCCATTGAAGAGGTATTGCGAAAAGCATCTGCTATCGCGATTGGTCCTGGGCTTGGCCGTAGCGACTGGTCGAGAGGCTTACTGCAGCAAGTTATGGGTGTGCAGCTAGGAGATAAAACTCCGTTAGTAATTGATGCAGATGCATTACAGTTACTTGCCGAACGCAGCCAATTACTATCTTCTACGCGACGGGAAAACTGGATATTAACCCCTCATCCGGGAGAGGCTGGGGTGCTGCTGAATAAGACCACAGCGGAAATTCAATCCGATCGTGTTGCATCAGTTAGTGAATTGGCGCAGCGCTGGGGCGGTTGTTGTTTACTTAAAGGCAGCGGCAGTTTAATTGCTTGCACAAAAAAAGGCGCAGATAAAAAAGCCGGGCCACAAAGTATTTTCTTGTGTACTGAGGGAAATGCTGGAATGGCTAGCGGTGGCATGGGGGATGTATTAACCGGTTTAACAACTAGCTTGCTTGCTCAGGGTCTGGATCTTGAGAGTGCAATTTGCTGCGCTGTTTGTGTTCATGGTGAAGCCGCGGATTTGGCTGTTGATTTTGAGGGACAAAGAGGCCTTGCCGCAAGTGACCTGTTACCTTATATAAGGCAACTGGTGAACCCGTCTTGATATTGACCAATTCTTTATACCTCGACGACGAGGCGGCGACTTTGGAATTTGGAAAAGTGCTGGCTAAGGCAACATTTCAAAACCCTGCATCCTCAGTGGCGTCAGCAGCAGCTGAATCAGGAATTCCATCAGTCGGAGGAGTGATCCATTTACATGGTGATTTAGGGGCGGGCAAAACTTCTTTAACTCGGGGATTAATGCGTGGCTACGGCTATGAAGGGGCCGTAAAGAGTCCAACTTACACGTTAGTGGAGCCTTATGAATTCAAATACTGCAATATCTATCATTTTGACCTTTATCGTCTCTCGGATCCTGAAGAAGTAGAGTATCTGGGTACCGACGACTATTTTGCTGCTTCTAATCTCTGCATTTTTGAGTGGGCTGAAAGAGGCTCAAACATAATCCCTCCAGCTGATCTGCGCATAAATATTGAATTAGAAGGAACAGGAAGGCGGCTGAGCTGTCAAAGTTTGTCTGAAAAGGGTGAACTAATCGCCAAAAGATTATGGAATTGAGGCCGTTGTAATAGACAACGAGAAGTAGGCCATGAAATTAGTTAGAAGACTCAAGCTTTTCCTAATATTCACCTTGTTCTATTCATTGTCGATGAATATACAAGCAGCGGATGTTGAAGACGTGCGAGTTTGGCATGCGCCAGACCATATTCGACTTGTTTTTGATTTAAGCGAAACTTTTAAGTACAACCTCTTCTCCTTAGCTGGTCCCGATCGCATTGTTATCGATATCGATGATTCTGAACTAAGTGGGAATTTCACTAACCTAGATTTTTCAGACAGTTCTGTCGATGGTATCCGTAGTGCAGTGAGAAACGGCAACACGCTTCGCGTCGTACTGGACCTCAATCAAGCAATGAAGCCAACCAGCTTTACTCTGGAGCCTAATTCGGAATTGGGCCATCGTCTGGTCGTTGATCTCTATGGAGAATCATCGGTAACTTCAATGCCTCCGAGGATAGTTAACACAGTTGAGCCACAGTCTGATGAGAAGAGAGACATTGTCGTGGCAATCTCAGCAGGTCATGGTGGAGAAGACCCTGGCGGTATTGGCTATGACGGAAGGCTTAAAGAGAAGAATGTAACTCTGGATATTTCCCGTGCTCTTTTTGATCGGCTGAATATTATTCCAGGATACCAGCCGATCATGATCAGAGACGGCGACTATTACGTAGAACTTAAGCGTCGTCCAGAAATTGCCCGTAACAAAAGAGCTGACCTTTTTGTTGCGATTCACGCCGATTGGTATCGAAATGCCAATGCTAACGGTCTCACTATTTATGCTCTTTCCGGTGACCGAGCTGACAGGGAAAATGCGCGTAGGATTTCCGAGAAGGAAAATGGTTCTGATTTATTGGGCGGAGTTGGTGGTGATTTGAATTTAGATGTTTGGGATGACGATGTCGCTCTAACATTGGTGTCATTGCAAATGGCCTGGAGCATGGAGCAGAGCCTAATTGCTGGTACCAGTTTGCTCGCCTCTTTAGATGGAGTTACCCGGCTGCGGAGAGATAAAGTTCAACAAGCTTCACTGCAAGTATTGAACTCGCCGGATATTCCCTCGATTTTGGTAGAGACTGGTTATCTAACAAACCCAAATGAAGCCAAAAAATTAAATTCTTCAAAATTTCAACGGCAGATTTCAGCGGCTCTTGCCCAGGGTGTAATGAACTATTTCTATGATGCTCCCCCGAAGGGAACTCTAGTGGCTTGGCAAAAGGAGAATGGTGTTGTCCCCGGCTCTTATACAGTTAAGCGTGGTGATGCTCTCTCAGTTATTGCGGAACGATTTGGCGTGCTAATGAATGCACTCAAAGCTGAGAACAATCTGCGCTCTAATACCATTCATATAGGTCAAGTTCTCACCATTCCTGGCGGAGTAAATCTTAGAATTTCCGAGCACACAATTAAGCGTGGTGAAACTCTCTCTGAAATCGCTGTCCGTTACCAGATTAGTCTTTCCAGTTTGCGGGGAGCCAATGAAATAAATGGTGATCGAATAATGGTCGGTCAAATACTGTATATCCCAGCGTCCTAGTTTTCTTCATCCCATAACTCCGGAATTTGCAAATTCATCGGATCACTCAAAGCGTCAACTCAATTGTTAGTGCTACAATGACCTCCTTGTTGCGTCCCAAATTCAGTTTTTCCTCGTGGTGGTGTGTCCCGGTATGACCCGTATTAACCTCCTCAGTCAACGACTCGCGAATCAGATTGCGGCTGGAGAAGTCGTGGAACGACCAGCATCTGTTATTAAAGAACTTCTGGAAAATAGCCTCGATGCAGGTGCTTCCCGAATCGAGGTCGAGATTGAGCAAGGCGGTGTCAAGCGCATGCGCATTCGCGATAATGGTCAGGGCATCCACAAAGACGATTTGGCGCTGGCACTGAGTCGCCATGCGACTAGTAAGATCGCAGAATTGAATGATCTGGAGAATATCGCCAGCCTTGGTTTTCGCGGTGAGGCACTTGCCAGTATTAGTTCAGTTTCGCGCTTAAGCATGACCTCGAAAACTCCAGTCCATGAACAAAGCTCAAACCAAACCGCTGCTAACAAGGCCGAGGAAAATGCCTGGAAAGTCGAAGTTGCCGGTCAGGAAATGGAGACTAGCCTCGAACCTGCGGCCCACCCTCAAGGCACAACTGTTGAAGTAAGAGATTTATTCTTTAACACCCCTGCCCGCAAGAAGTTTCTAAAAACAGAAAAGACTGAATTTTCCCGGATTGACGAAGTGGTGAAACGAATTGCCTTAAGTCGCTTCGATGTACAGTTTTCTCTGGATCATAATCATCGGGCAATTCACAAATTATTGCCGGCCAATTCAGAACAAGAGCAACAACGACGTGTTGCTTTAGTGTGCGGTCCGGCATTCGCTGAGAATTCCGTATTCGTCGAAATGGAAGGTCCGGGGTTAAAACTATGGGGTTGGGTTAGCCTACCTACTTTCTCTCGCAGCCAAGCTGACTTGCAGTATTTTTACGTTAACGGCAGAATTATTCGCGACAAGCTCGTAACCCATGCGGTTAAGCAAGCTTATCGTGATGTGCTGTTCCATGGACGTCACCCTGCCTATGTTCTCTATTTAGAATTGTCGCCAGCAACAGTCGATGTAAATGTCCATCCAACCAAGCACGAAGTCAGGTTTCGTGATGGCCGTTTGGTACATGATTTTCTTTTTAGTTCCCTACACAAGGCGTTGGCTGCTGTAACACCAGACCAACAAATGGGGGATGCTCAAGTGGGAGATTCCCCAGCAGGGCTATCACCACTGAGCGGCAATGAGTTTGGCTTCGGAGGAAACCTCCATCCTGGAGGGGTAGGAATCACGTCATCGGATTCTCTAACCAATCAACCTTTTTTGACTCTTAGGCAGGGGCCGGTGCTGGCCGAAAGTGATAGTAATTATTATCCCAGTGGTTCTAGTTCTTATAAGAGTTCTAACTATCACTCGGTCAATGCACCAACTGCTGATTTGATTCAAGAACAACTCGCTGCCTACGTAAAACTGAATGTTGATGGTGACGGTGAAGAATTTCCACCGTTAGGTTTTGCTGTCGCTCAAATTCACGGCATCTACATTTTATCTCAGAACAAAGGCGGTATGATTATCGTCGACATGCACGCCGCTCACGAGCGGATAACTTATGAACGTATGAAACTAGCTTGTCAGAATGAAGAGCTGAAGATGCAGCCTCTGCTAGTTCCGCTCTCGATTGCTGTCAGCCAATCGGAAGCAGAATTGGCGGAATCTCAACAAGAGGCCTTATTGAGTCTGGGCATCGAACTCGAAAAAGTGGCAGAGGAATCAATAATTGTTAGACAGATTCCATCTATTCTTCGCGATGCAAATATCGAACAATTAGTGTGTGATGTGCTTTCGGATATTTTGGAGTATGGCAGCAGCGATCGCATTCAAGCACACCAAGATGAACTATTATCCACCATGGCCTGTCACGGATCAGTTCGAGCAAATCGTCATCTTACGGTTCCAGAAATGAATGCATTGTTGAGGGATATGGAAGCGACAGAACGTAGCGGTCAATGCAATCATGGGCGTCCAACTTGGGTTTATCAAAGCCTGCAAGAATTGGACAAGTTGTTTCTTCGTGGGCAGTAGCTGTTCTTTGGTTCAACTCAGTCATTGTGAATAATTCCAATAATAAAGCCGATGTCATTTGCTTGATGGGCCCAACCGCTGTAGGTAAAACAGCTTTGGCCGTTCAACTCTGTCAGTATTTCCCTTTTCAGATTATCAATGTGGACTCGGTGCAAATCTACAAAGGTATGGATATCGGCACGGGTAAACCTGATGCCGAGACTTTGTCCCTAGCACCTCACCGCTTACTGGATATTCGCGATCCAGCAGAATCGTACTCTGCTGCTGATTTTCGCAGTGATGCACTGTCAGAAATCGAAGATATTGTTCAAGCTGGGAGTACGCCTTTGTTGGTGGGCGGCACAATGCTGTACTTCAAGGTACTCCGCGATGGTCTGGCGGATATGCCTCACGCCGATAAAATAATTCGCGATGAAATTGAAGCTATAGCCAGGGCGGAGGGCTGGCAGCGAGTCCATGACCTGCTAGTAGAGGTTGATCCTGAATCCGCTAATCGGATTCATCCTAACGACCCGCAAAGATTGCAGAGGGCCCTAGAAGTTTACCGTGTATCGGGAAAAACTATGACTCAGTTACATGTGGAGGAAAGAAGTCAGCAGGCTGCGGGTCTAAATATTCCTTTCAATTTACATTTTTTTGCTCTGCAATCTGAGGATCGGCAACAGCTCCACCAACACATAGAAAAAAGGTTTCTTCAGATGATTGAAGATGGTCTGGTGGCTGAAGTGAGGTCATTGCTCAGCAGAGGTGATCTGAATTTAAACCTTCCTTCAATAAAATCAGTAGGATACAGGCAAGTTTGGCAATATTTGAAGGGAGATTTAAGCTTTGATGGTATGGTAGAAAAGAGTATCATTGCTACTCGGCAACTCGCGAAAAGGCAGCTTACCTGGCTGCGCAGCTGGGAAAACCTTCACAATTTGGGTAATCCATTGTCAAATTCCAGAGCAGAACCCCTTGAACTGGTCTTGAATTACATGGAATCCACCTCAATATAGAACTTTAGAGAGCTTTGTGAAGTCAAATAGAATCTTAAGGTGATTATTCTATGCACCAGGTATCTCGATTTGTAGATTACAAGGAGAAGTACAATGTCCAAAGGGCACACACTGCAAGACCCATTCCTAAACGTACTGCGGAAGGAGCGGATCCCTGTTTCCATTTATTTGATGAGCGGGATAAAATTGCAAGGTCAAATTGAGTCCTTTGATCAGTTCGTTATCTTGCTTAAGAGTGCAGTAAGTCAGATGGTATACAAACATGCCATCTCCACAGTAGTTCCCACACGTATGGTGAAGATTCCTATGCACAATACAGGCGATGCGCAAGAAGAAAAAGGAAGTGATCCTGACAACGTCTAGACTGAGGTACTTGATTGTTTTTTGACCGGCCAGAATCTGGCGAAGTTTCCATCCTTGTTCATATCTTGATTGATTCGGAAATTGAGCGGGAGGATCCAACTGAATTCGAAGAACTAGCTCTTTCCGCAGGTGCAATGCCAGTAGATTACATTACCGGCTCGCGCAAGCAGCCTTCATCCAATTATTTTGTTGGTACTGGTAAGCTTGAAGAAATCGCTGCTGCTGTTCATGCACACAAAGCTGAACTGGTGTTGTTTAACCACGCACTTTCGCCTAGTCAGGAAAGAAATCTTGAAGCTCATTTAGAATGTCGCGTTTTAGACCGGACTGGACTCATTCTAGATATTTTCGCGCAGAGGGCTCGGAGCCATGAGGGGAAATTACAAGTTGAATTAGCTCAGTTGAAACACATGAGCACCAGGCTTAAGCGAGGCTGGGCTCATCTCGACAGACAGAAAGGTGGCATCGGCTTACGTGGTGCTGGTGAAACTCAGCTAGAGTTAGATCAGCGGATGATCGGACAACGAATTAAGTCCATCAATAAAAGTCTGACAAAAGTCCGCAGTCAGCGTGAACAGGGGCGACGATCAAGACAGCGAGCTGAAGTATCTACGGTTTCTTTGGTGGGTTATACTAACGCCGGCAAGTCTTCTCTTTTCAATAAAGTTACATCAGCCAATACCTATGCTGCAGATCAATTGTTCGCCACACTGGATTCGACGCTACGCAAAGTTAATTTGCCCAATTTTGGTCAGGCGATAATTGCAGACACGGTAGGTTTTATTAGTCATCTTCCTCACCAATTGGTGGAAGCGTTTCGTGCGACATTGGAAGAGACTGCCTCGGCCAACTTACTTTTACATGTAGTTGATGCCGCAAATGACTTGAACATTGAATTTATGCAACAGGTAAATTTGGTACTGAAGGAGATTGGCGCGAAAGATGTTCCGCAATTAGAAGTTTTCAACAAGATTGATTTGATACCCGGTTGTGAGCCTCATCTGCAAAGAGATGAAAAAGGTAAACCATGGAGAGTTTGGGTTTCAGCGAAAACAGGAGCAGGTTTAGATTTACTCCAAGAATCAATAAGCGAACTGCTGGCAGGCACGATGGTTTCTGAAACACTAGAACTGTCGCCACAAAATGCCCGCTTACGAAGCAAGCTTTATGAAAACGGATTTGTCCAGACTGAGGTGGTTGATGAGCGTGGATATTATCAATTGGGCGTTAAATTGCCTCTGCTGGATTTCACCCGAATTATTGAAGACGGTAATGCAGTTGCTCTGAACCAAGGGATTGCAAAAAGGAAAAATCAAAGATCTGAATCAATATCAAGAAGCACGTAATGACTGGGCAACGGATAAGTCTGTGGAGGCTAAAGCCCGCATGGTTAAATGGCAGCAGTTAGAGTCGATTTAGTGTTACTTGATTACTCAAAGTGCTGTGTAGATTGTTAATTATTCGCTAAAATCGTTGTTCAATGACCGATTTAGCTACGGAGAAGCCAATGGCTTGGAATGAACCTGGAAATAACGGTAACGACAATGATAATGGTAATGACCCTTGGGGTGGTGGCGGCCGGAAAGGTGGTGGAGGCCAGGGGCCACCTGATATTGATGAGGTCATTAAGAATGTGACTAAAAAATTCAATAGTTTGTTTGGTGGTTTTGGTGGATCCAGTTCTAACTCTGGTGGCTCGAAAGCAGCCGGTGGAGGTTTCAACAGAGGGCTCATTGTTGCTCTTATGTCAGTACTCGCAGTAGTTTGGGGGTTTATGGGCTTCAGAATAGTTGACGAAGCAGAACGCGGAGTGGTGCTGAGGTTTGGTAAAGCTCAAGACGACACTCTGACACCAGGTTTACGTTGGAATCCACCTATTATTGATGATGTTACCTTGGTGAACGTATCGCAATTGAATGCTAAGACTTATCCCAGCGAAGCGATGCTCACCACCGATGAAAATATCATCGATATCGATGTTACTGTTCAGTATCGAATCTCTGACCCGGTCAAGTATGTTATTGCGGTGCAAGATCCAGAATTAAGCTTAGATAATGCATCGCAATCTGCAATTCGTCACGTAGTTGGCGGTGTGTCAATGGACCTTATTCTGACCACCGGTCGAAGCGCATTGGCCGATGACGTTGAAGAGCGTTTGCAAAATTATATGGACGTTTACGATACCGGTATTTTTATTAGTCAGGTTAACGTTATCGATGCGCAACCTCCAGCAGATGTCAGGCCCGCTTTTGATGACGTGATTCGTGCACGGGAAGATGAAGAAAGAGCGCAGAATCAGGCTAACCAATACGCGAATCAGGTAATTCCTGAGGCTCGCGGTGAGGCTCAGCGACAAATGGAAGAAGCGAATGCCTACAAAGAAGAAGTTATAGCTAGGGCGACTGGTGATGCCTCTCGATTTAATTCTTTGCTTTCTGAATATCTCAAAGCGCCAGAAGTTACTAGACAACGAATTTACATTGAGTCTATTCAAGATGTAATGGTCTCGAGCAGTAAAATCATGATTGATGTCGAAGGTGGTAACAACATGTTGTATGTGCCGCTGGATAAAATTATGGAACAAAGTGGAGCTGGTAACGGCAGGGGTGGATCCACTCAAGAATTGCGCGACCTTGCTAATCAATTGGCTCCCTATCTACCCGGACCAAATTCAGTTAATACTGCCGATCGATCGCGGATTAGCACCGGAAGAGGTAATCGTTAATGAAAAATATTCTAAGTGTTGGGGTGCTATTTCTCGTTGTTTTCCTCGCTGGAAACACACTCTTCGTAGTTAAAGAAACTGAACGTGCTGTGAAGTTGCAGTTTGGCCAATTGATTGATGCCGATATTGCACCTGGTCTGCATTGGAAGCTCCCTTGGGTGAATACAGTCCGAAAGTTTGATGCGCGCATTCAAACTGAAGATTCTTTACCAGAGCGATTCTTAACTTTGGAGCAGAAAGCTTTAGAAGTTGATTCCTACGCAAAATGGCGAATCATTGATGTTGAGAAGTTTTATGTCTCAACACGTGGAGATGTCAGAACCGCAGGTAACTTGTTGGCGACACGTATCAACGATGGCCTCCGTGACCAGATTGGTTCTAGAAACCTAGTAGAGGTCGTAGCCGGCGAACGTGACCAGCTCATGCTCGATTTGACTGCTGAACTCAATGAATCCACTGCCGCAGATATTGGAATCGAAGTTATTGATGTGCGAGTTAAGCGTATCGATCTTCCTGATGATGTAAGATCCTCGGTATATGATCGAATGATTACTGAACGTAATCGAGAGGCTCAGGCGTTACGTTCATTCGGTGAAGAACTGGCAATAGGAATTCGCGCTGATGCTGATCGTCAGGCCGTTATTTTCGAGGCAGAAGCTTATCGTGATGCTGAGCGCATTCGAGGTGAAGGTGATGCAACGGCCACAGCTATTTACGCAGACGCCTATACTAAAGACCCTGAATTTTATGCATTCACCAGAAGTCTGAATTCGTATCGTGAAACTTTTAATTCAAAAAGTGATGTGTTGCTGCTAGATCCTAACAGTGACTATTTTAAATATTTGAAAGGCGGTCTGACCCCACTATAGTATTTGAATTTTTGTTGGCTGCATAAGAGAATTAATTAGCTAAATATTTATCGAAATATGTAATACAAAGCAGAATCACTAGCAAGCTCAGTGATTCTGCTTTGTATTTTTTGAAATTCATCATTGCTGTAATCGAAATGGGGAAAACCATTTATGTGGCATGAACTGGCAATGGCATTTTGTCTGATGCTAGTAATTGAAGGCATAATGCCGTTCTTAGCTCCCCATCGATGGCGTAATATGGTGTTATTGTTAGGTGAAGTCGATGACAATACGATGCGTTATATTGGTCTCGGAAGTATGCTTACAGGCACTGCGCTGCTCTATCTAATTAACTGAACTTATTTATTAGAGCCCACTAACTAATTTTAATTAACCTAAACTTGATCAAACTATCATGACTTCTGCAAAACGCTGGTTGCTGCCCGATGGTGTCGAAGAGATTCTGCCACGGGAAGCACACAAGTTGGAATCGCTTCGCCGGAAGCTTCTTGATCTCTATGAGTCTTGGGGCTATCAATTGGTAATTACCCCACTTATTGAATACCTCGATTCGCTGCTAGTGGGCTCTTCCCATGACTTGGATTTGCATACCTTCAAGATTACTGACCAATTGAGCGGCCGTATGATGGGGATACGAGCAGACATTACTCCGCAAGCTGCCCGCATAGATGCCCACTGCTTGAATAAGGAAGGTCCGGTTAGGCTCTGTTATGCAGACAGCGTTCTACATACTAAACCAAGAGGCTTAATGACGTCTCGTGTTCCGATTCGTGTTGGCGCAGAACTTTATGGGCACTCTGGTGTTGAATGCGATATCGAATTGATTTGCTTGATGCACCAAACTTTGGGTGCAGCAGCTATTGGCGATATCCATATCGTTCTTGGGCACGTAGGTATATTTCGAACATTAGTGAAAGAAGCGAATCTTTCTACTGATACTGAAACACTTTTATTCGAAGCAGTGCAGCGAAAAGCCTATGGTGAAATTGACGAAGTTTTGGACGCCGCTGTGCAAGAACAAGCTATTAACAATATGATAAAACAGTTGGCAAGATTGAGTGGCGGCGAAGCTACTCTGTCTGACGCAATTGGAGTTTTTGCTGCTGCTCCCGTGACGGTCCAGTCTGAATTGGCAGAACTCGTCGCAATCGTTGCTGGAGTTAAGAAACGAATCCCTGATATCACACTTTGTTTCGATCTTTGTGAGCTTCGCGGCTATGAATATCACACTGGTATTGTGTTTGCCGCATACACTCCCGATTACGGGAGAGCAGTAGCCAAAGGTGGGCGTTATGATGACATTGGTGAAGTATTTGGGCGAGCTCGACCGGCATCGGGATTCGATAGTGATCTTAAAACACTGGCCAAACTGACCACTCGTGAATTCAATTTGAAATCAGCTATTGCCGCACCTTATGATGATAGTGATGAGTTGTTGGCACTGTTAGAAAAATTGCGGGATGAAGGGGAAGTGGTAATTTCTAGTTTTAATCAAGAGCTAAGCGAGCAAGATCAACGAGAACTAGATTGTGATCGAAGAATTGTTCAACGTGGCGGAATGTGGGTAGTAGAAAAATTTTAATTCATCAGTGCGAGAAAATTTAAAGAAGTTCCCATTAATTGAAAAACAAGTGGATTGAGAAAAAAGTAATGGCCAAGTCGGTTGTAGTATTAGGCACCCAGTGGGGTGATGAAGGTAAAGGGAAGATAGTTGATTTATTGACCGACCAGGCCTCGGTAGTCGCCCGTTTTCAAGGTGGCCATAATGCTGGCCACACCTTGGTTATCGACGGTAAAAAAACCGTACTACATTTGCTGCCATCAGGAATTTTACGAAAGAATGTAAGTTGTGTAATCGGAAATGGCGTAGTGCTTTGTCTCGAGGCCCTTTTAGAAGAAATGGGTGAGCTGGAAGCTAGAGGGGTTCCAGTTAGAGACCGGTTAAGTATAAGCGGCGCCTGTCCCTTGATCTTACCGTCTCATATAGCTTTGGATCAGGCCCGAGAAAGCAGGAAAGGCAGTAACAAATTAGGCACTACCGGGCGTGGTATTGGTCCGGCCTATGAAGACAAAGTTGCACGACGTGGCATACGCCTAGCAGAAACACGAAACGAAAAACTCTTTGGGGAAAAACTCACTGAGTTGTTGGCCTTTCACAATTTTTTGTTAGAGAAATATTTCGAAACGGACCCTATCGATTTCCAAGAAACTTTCGATTCGTCTATGGTGCTCGCCCAACAAGTCAAACCAATGATTGCTGATACTATCGACATTCTTCACTCACATCGTAAAGCTGGCGACAATATCTTGTTCGAAGGAGCCCAGGGCTCCTTATTGGATATAGATCACGGTACATATCCATTCGTAACGTCCTCAAATACTACGGCAGGTGGTACTGCGACTGGTTCTGGTTTTGGGCCTTTGTATCTGGATTATGTCCTTGGTATCACCAAAGCTTATACCACTCGAGTTGGTTCCGGTCCTTTCCCGACAGAGTTATTTGACGATGTTGGTGAACACCTGGCAACTGTTGGTCATGAAAGAGGAGCGACCACAGGTAGAGCAAGGCGCTGCGGTTGGTTTGATGCGGCTGCTGTACGCTTGGCGATGCGGATAAATAGCGTGTCAGGAATTTGCTTAACCAAACTGGATGTTCTGGATGGCCTCAAAATGATTAAAGTGTGTACTGGATATCAAGGAGTGGGGGGAAATCCATCAGCGAGTTTGATGGATATAGAAACCTACAAAGATCTGCAGCCAATCTATGATGAATTACCGGGTTGGAAGGAATCAACAGTAGGTGTAAAAAGCCTGGACGAGCTGCCTGAAAATGCTCGAGCTTACATAAAGTACATTGAAGACACGGTGGAAGTGCCGTTGGATATTATTTCTACAGGACCAGATCGGGAAGAAACCATAATTATTCGTCACCCGTTTGATTGATAGGCAGAAGTGGTTTCAAACGACAGGCCATAAACAGGCCGCACCTATAGCTCCGCTAGCATCACCAAAAGTTGGTTTGGCTAGTTTGGTTTGCATGATGTTGGTAAAAACGATGCCACTCAGTAGTTCTGGAACTTTCTCATAGAGATAATCTATATTAGACAGCCCCCCGCCTAGAACAATCATGTCGGGGTCAAGTAGATTCACTACAGTAGATAGACATTGCGCCAGCTGCAGACAATAAATGTCGAGACATCGCTGTGCGTTGGCATCACCTCCTTTGGCATTGTTGGCGATTTGCACGGCTTCATATTCCAGGCCTTGGGAATCATGATAGGTCTGTTTAAGACCCCGTCCCGAAAGTACTGTTTCAATGCAATTAGTTCTACCGCAGTGACAGTGACGGTTACTGCCAATGGAATCTCGCACAGATGAGGGAATACAATTGTGCCCCCATTCGCCAGCGATGCTGTTTGGGCCCGTGTGCAGCTCCTTGTTAATTGCAATACCGCCACCTGTTCCTGTGCCGATGATTACACCAAATACAGTCTTAGAGTTTACACCAACACCGTAGTTAGCTTCTGATAACACGAAGCAATTCGCATCGTTCTCTATGTGCACTTCATAACCAAGCTTCGCTTCGATATCTTTTTTCAACGGTTGGCCGTTGAGGCTCACAGAATTGCTGTTCTTCATCAATTCTCCCGAAAATGACAAAGCGCCAGGTGTACCTATTCCTACTGATAATCGAGTTCCGGCTGTCCCCTGTAAATTACCTATAAGAGCACAAAGACTGAATACAGTGTCCTTGTAATTATCCGTGGGAGTATCGACTCGAATTTTCTCGGTAACTCCGCCTTGATTATTAAGAATGATTCCTTCTATTTTTGTTCCGCCCAGATCTACCCCAATCCTCATTGTTATCCTCAAGCTGATCTATTCTAAAATTAGTGCTATGTGTCAGTGTCACTATGAGTGAATCTTACATTTAAGTTGCATAGTACTACAAACACTCTAAAATCTTCGGTCCGCCTGGATTGTGTGGCCAGACGAAATACGCTAATAAAGATAAAAAATACAATGACTCGTGCTAGATATCAGCAAGTATCTCTTCAGGATACGCCTTACTACCACTGTATTTCACGTTGTGTAAGGCGTGCATACTTATGTGGTGATGATCCAGTTAGCGGTCAAAATTTTGATCATCGCAAACAATGGCTAGTGATTAAAATCAAACAGTTGGCTGCTCAATTCTCAGTAGATGTCTGTGCCTACGCCATTATGAAGAATCATTATCACCTTGTTCTTCATGTTGATGAGACTGCTGCCAAAGAATGGCCTGAGGAAGAAGTTATCAAGCGTTGGACTGAACTTTTCCCGCGTAACGCAGCTTTGATCGCAACCCTTCGCAAGAATACAGCCACTAGAGCCGCACGAAAACAACTTGCTCAACACGTTAGCGTGTGGCGAGATCGCTTAACTGACATTAGTTGGTTTATGCGCTGCTTGAATGAATCTACCGCTCGGCGAGCAAACAGGGAAGACAAATGCAGGGGACGTTTTTGGGAAGGGCGCTTCAAAAGTCAGGCATTATTAGATGAAAGAGCTTTAGTGACTTGTATGGCTTATGTGGATCTAAATCCAGTAAGAGCCGGACTTGCAGAATCTTTGGCAAATAGCGATTTCACTTCTATCCAAGAACGGTTAATTGAGCAAGCCAAAAAATCTAAGAGTCGGTCTTACAAACAACACCGACTATTAACTCGTCGTAGCTCTAAGCATCTAGTAGGACGCCAGTCTCCCCTGAAACAAGGAAAGCTGAAGTCACTTTCCGCCTTAGAGTCATTCGGTAATTCTACGTTGTCTATTACCCAACAAAGTTATTTTGATTTATTGGACCTCACCTGTAAGGCTCTGCGCTTGGATTCCATTGATCACGGCAAAGCAACGCGGGTTCTAGAAGAAAAGCAACACGCGCTGCCAATATTAGGAATCGGTTCCGAGGCATGGTTAAAAGGGGTAAGCTCTTTTCATAGATACTATTCTCTGGCCGCAGGTTCAGAATCTTCCCTTATTCGATTTCACAAAAGTAGAATTAAAAATGGGGTAGATCTAAAGTTTCCAAACAAATGGATTCGTGGGATGCATTCTGCGAAAACGTTGTACGGTACTTGACCAACTCATTCAGCAATAATCCCATACCTTAAGTTAGCCCATCTCCTTTCTTGTTAATACCAAGCACTTCTTAAGATCTGCTAATAGCTAATTTTAACAACCTTTAGCAGAAACTGGTCTATTTGCTCTGCAAATTAATACTTAACTCTAAATCATATTGAATATTCGAAAGAACATTTCTGTTTTAGCGCTACTATTATCCTTGATTTAATAAATTGGATGTCCTTTGTTTAATAACTGGATGTCCTTTGTTAGGTTCGTGAACTCTGTGAACTGTATTTGCTAAGTATCAGATATTTGAGAACTTATTTTTCTCGTTGCAATCTAATTGAGTAAAAAGGGGCTGGTCTACCACTTTAACATGTCAAAAATTACTATAGTGAGGGACCTTTCAAATTACTATATATTGTTTGACTTTGGTTTATTTACACTATATGTTGCGCTTCATTAAGGTTGCTAACTTATTGTTTCTTTAGGTAAGAATAAAAAAAGCGAGAAAAATAAAAGTAATCATTTTTACCTTAAAAGCCGCAGAATTTTCTGGAAATGACAGTAAGTATGGAGAAATTTAAGAAATCGGTGCATATCAGAGTAAGAAAATGCACAGAGTAACAATAAAAAGTCACGTTTCCGGAAAGGCGAAAATTTTTTACAAAAGCTGGGGTTATAAAGAATGAATAAACTCGCTAATGTTGCAGTCGAAGAACCTTTTAATGAGACAGCTCAAGAGTCATTAGTCGACGGTGATGAACTCTACGTAAAAAGACAGAAAGAAAATGAGATCAGGATGAAGCTTGCGCAATTTGCCAAAGAGCTATCCCAGATCGAAAAAAAGCGAAGCGATCACTAAACAGAAAACGTTCCGTTGTACCCTTCCCGCGTTAATCAATCGATTATTTGGCGACTTATCCGTCTCTTTCTCAATCAATCCAAAGTAAAGTCGTCTAGCGCTACTTGTTGTAGTTTATTGTTGTGCTCGTGATACTGAGACAGCAGGTGAAATTTACTAGGAGGAGAGTTACCATTGTCGGCGTTGGAGAACTCAGGTTCTTCATATCTAATCTTAGGTGTCGGGAGGAAATATGTTGATTAGAACTATTCGATTAGTTGGCGGGTTCATTCTGTTGCTTATGCTCTTCAACAGCTGCGCATCTAACTCAGCTTATACTCCCCTCTTGAAGGCAGAGCCAGAGATTGGTTCTGCGGTGACTCGAGTACCCCGTACTTTGCGACTTTACTATGATGCACTCCCAGATGTTGAGCGCAGCGCAGTTACGCTAATAGGTCCTACAGGGGAGCATACCTTGCGTGGTCTGCATACGATGGCATCTGATGATTTGATGATGGAAATAATGGATCCACTAACTCCTGGCCAGTACACGGTTGAATGGACCACTATAGTAGGCGACGATCCCATGGTTCATTCAGGATCTTTTAACTTTAGTGTTCCGTAAGAACAGTTGATTGCAAGTGAGGGCTAAAAGATCGAAAAGTAAGGCCAATGTTTATTCGTCGCTAGCCACGCCTGATAGTTAATCCACCATCTACTGCAAGAGCCACGCCGGTAATATAAGACGAAGCCGGCAAAGCAAGACTCAGACTTGCATGGGCTACTTCTTCAGGATCACCATAGCGTCGTAAGGCGATTCGTCGGCGTGAATAAATATCTCTTTCCTCCTCCGGAATCCAATCGGTCATACCAGTAAGTATTGGACCCGGGCAGATTGCATTTACCGTTATACCCTCCTTGCCAAGCTCTGTTGCCAGTGATCGAGTTAATCCAATAACGCCATGCTTCGCAGCCGTGTAAGGGCTGTTCCCAGGAATGGCCCCCAAGCCTTCAGTGGACGCGATGTTGATAATTCGAGGTGATTCTGACTTTCTAAGATGGGGAAGAGCAGCCCGAATCGAAGATGATTGAGCCGTTAATAAAATACTCAAACTAGTCGCCCAACGCTCATCATAGTCTTCACTATCAATTGCAGTGCGCAGTGAGACACCAGCATTGTTTATGAGAATATCCAATCCTTGATAATATTCTGCCGCTGCCTCGATCACTTGTTTAATCATTCCACCATTAGATACATCTAGTTCCCACGCTGTCGCATTACAACCAGCTGCTTGAATTTGCTCTACGGTTTCATTCACCGCAGCAAGCTTTTTATCAGTAGCCGCGACCTTGGCACCCTGTTCAGCAAATAGCTTTGCTGTCGCTCGGCCCATGCCACTGCCAGCGCCAGTAATGAACACCACTTTATCTTTTACAGAACGACTGAGTTTCGATAATTTTTCCATTGGTTAACTTTCCAAGAATTTTAGAATGATTCTATTCTACATTTTAGTTCACTTGTTTCGGGTATCAATGTGTTTATATTGTAATCAGGCGCATTTCGCAGTTTTTCCACTTCTCCAAAATACGTTTAACTAATCAATACTCATGACGTGCTGCATTTTTAACTCAATAAAAACTTAATCCCAACACCAACTGTATATTCAGTATCCGGTTATGACGAGCAAGCCTTTTAATTTTATCATTTACCCCAATAGATGAGACAAACTAATAAAAGCCTTATGAGGTATTCCATGTCTTTAACTATGCACGAATGTTCCATCCCGGTTTTTCTTCGATATTTAAACAATCTATCCGCACTTCTTGAAAAGGGCACAAGCTATGCCAGCGAGAAGGAAATAGAGTATTCGATACTGGTTAATGCCCGGCTTTATCCAAATATGTTGTCCTTATCCCGACAGGTGCAAATAGCATGTGATGTGACCAAGGGTGCTGCCGCCAGATTATCAGGCGTCGAGTCTCCAAAACATGAAGATAAAGAAACGACTTTTGAAGAACTGCAGGATCGCATCGCGAAGACCAAGAGCTTTCTTGAATCTATTGACGAAGCAGACATCAATGGTACAGAAGACAAAGAGATCCTCCTGCAAGCTGGACCTAAAGAATTTAAGTTCACTGGGCGAATATTTTTAACTACGTTCGCCTTGCCAAACCTACTTTTTCACGTGAGCACGGCCTATAACATTCTGCGTCACAATGGTGTGGATATTGGCAAAATGGATTATCTTGGCGGTGCGTAGATTAATAAGAGATGCAGTGAGCGCGATTAGATTAAGAATTAGAGCACGATGAATTGCGCGCGGAAAGGGCAGAACTGTATAGCTCGTATGTTACCACTTAGAGTCCTCATTGCCTCATTAATACTCTTTATATTCATTAGATGGAATCTATCTGATAAAAGGAGCTCCTCGCCCTCCTGGGGCCTAGATAGCGAATATTACACAGATGATTTACTGTAAAATCATGCAAACTATCAATGGCACAGATCAATGATTTGTGGAAGAGGCTAAGAATGGCAAATATCGTAGGCGGAGCAGGTGCCATTGTCAGTGTTTCGGTGATGGGGCTTAGGGAACTCTGGTCGCAGTATCTGATCGATGGGGCCGTTTGATGGCTTCCATATGTAGCCCCTTGTTGAGTCCAAAACACATGAGAAACATAACGCAGGCGAAGGGTAGTGCGCTGATGATTGAGCCCGATTGCAGCGCTGGCAGTCCTCCCGCAAGTAGCAGTGCTGCGGCGACGACGCCTTCGGTCACGGCCCAGAAAATTCGCTGCCACACAGGCGGGTCTTCATTGCCGCCGGAGGTAATAATGTCTATTACCAGTGAGCCCGAGTCCGATGAGGTGACAAAGAAAGTCATAATCAATAAGGTGGCGACCAGTGACATTAGAGTGGACCAAGGCAGCTGCTCTAGCATCATAAATAGTGCGGTTGGTGAGTCTGCCAATGCGGTATTTACTAGGCTGATGCCATTGTCGGCCAGCTCCATGGTTAGTGCCATGTTGCCGAAAAAGCTAAGCCATAAAAAGGTGAAGCCAGCGGGCACCAAGAGCACGCCAACGATGAATTCGCGAATAGTGCGGCCGCGGGAAATGCGTGCGATGAACATGCCTACAAACGGTGACCAGGAGATCCACCAGGCCCAGTAAAACAGCGTCCAGTCCCCCATCCATTCGATAGGTTCGTAAGCATAAAGGTTGAAAGTCATATCTACCATGCTCGAAAGGTAGCCGCCGATATTTTGTATCAGGGCTCCCAACAGAGTGGCAGTTGGGCCTGCGAGTAAGATGAACACTAGCATCACGATGGCAAGCAAAAGATTGAGCTCGCTGATGCGGCGGATGCCAGCATCGAGGCCAGTAACTACAGAGATTGTCGCTATGGCAGTAATGAAGACGATGAGAAGTATTTGCACAAAGGTAGACACTTCTACGTCAAACAACAAGCTCAACCCCGCGTTCACCTGCATTACACCAAGCCCTAATGACGTGGCCACGCCGAACATGGTGCCTAGCACTGCAAATATATCGACGGCGTGACCGATGGGTCCGTAGATGCGATCGCCGATGAGCGGGTAAAGCGCGGATCTAATCGACAAAGGTAGGCCGTGACGGAAGGAGAAATACGCCAGTGAAAGGCCTACCACGATGTATACCGACCAAGCCTGTAGTCCCCAGTGAAAGAAGGTAATTTCCATCGCACGACCTGCCGCGTCGGCAGTGCCGCCGATGCCAGATGGTGGCTGGGCGAAATGGGTGAGCGGTTCAGAGACGCCAAAAAACAAAAGACCGATGCCCATGCCAGCACTGAATAACATGGAAAACCAACTGACGTAACTGTATTCCGGAACGGAATCGTCGGCTCCGAGTTTGATATTGGCGAAGCGACTAAAAGCGAGGTAGACCACGAAGCCAAAAAAGAAGGCAATTGACGCCATGTAGAACCAGCCAAAGTTAGTCACCAGCCAGCTCTGAATAGAGCTAAACGTCACCATTGCGTGATCGCTGAATCCGGCCCCGTAGACACACACCAACACGATGAGGCCGGCCGAGATAAAGAACACCGGACGACAAATACTGGTGAACAGTTTAGAGTCGGCTTTTCCTTCTGGAATGTGTTGGTCCATGTGTGCTGCTTCCTATTAGTGTTCGAGTCGCGGCGCTTGTCTAAACGCTTCATCGCTCTGCGATAGTGCAACCAGTTCGGAGCCCAGTGATTGTTTAAGTGGTTCTAGAAAGGAGCTGTATTTTTGCCACTGTCCTACGCCTGAGTTGTTCACTGGTCTGCGTACTTGTTCAGACCTAGGTGTTCTTACGCTGCGTTCGGTCTTGTGAAAATTCAGACAGGTTAGCTCAAACGGTAGACCGCAGAACTTCAGCAAGCGGCGAACCTCACTCTCTAAGTCCGCGATCACGTCCTCATTCATCACCTGTAGCACACTATATCGCATATTTTTTGGGAGCTTAAAGAATAGTTGGTGCCCAGAAGAGGACTTGAACCTCCACGACCTTTCGATCACTAGCACCTGAAGCTAGCGTGTCTACCAATTTCACCACCTGGGCATATCGAGGCAATTTCTAGCTAGAATGTCCGCACAAATCACCGGAGCGAAACTCTATCCAGTGCCAGTTAAACTGTCAACAGGCGACTGTCGTCGCATACAAGTCATCATTATAAGTGTATACTTACCGTCGAATGTTAGTTACGTCCTCCTTTAATGCCTAAATCTCGGAAGCCCAATGATCCCTTCGCTCAGCGCGAAGCGGAAAACTATTCCAATCCGATTCCCAGTCGAGAGCACATTCTTGAGCATCTTGAACGCCTTGGCGAGCCTGTTAGTCATGCAGGTTTGTGTGAACAACTTAATCTAGTCGAGGAGGAGCTAGTGGAAGCTTTGCGCCGCCGCTTGATAGCCATGAGTCGAGATGGGCAAGTAATTTCTAATCGAAGGGGTGTGTATGGTCTGGCTGCACATATGGACCTCAGCAAGGGTCGTATTCAGGGTAATAAAGATGGTTTTGGTTTTTTTATTCCTGATGACGGCTCTGATGATCTGTTCTTAAATGCTAGAGAGATGGAAAAGCTGTTCGATGGTGATCGTGTTCTAGCGCGCTTGGCTGGATTTGATAGTCGAGGGCGCAAAGAAGGTATTATCGTCGAAATATTGGAACGACGTTATTCGCAATTAGTGGGTCGCTTTTATCAGGAACAAGGTTTTGGTTTAGTAGTTGCAGATAGCAAACGCATTACTCAAGAAATACTTATTCCAGAAAAAAATATTGGGAGTGCAAAGGATGGCCAATTCGTCGTTGCGCAATTAACCGAATATCCGAGTCGACGTCGTAAAGCCATCGGTGCAATTGTTGAAGTGTTAGGTGACAGCAGAACGCCAGGATTGGAAATTGAAGTTGCAGTTCGTAGTCATGACATTCCTCATTTCTGGCCCGGCGAGGTAGTCAAAGAAACCAAGCGTTTCGCTGATCATATTCAGGACGAGGATTTGGTTGGTCGATTTGACCTTCGACATATCCCTTTTGTTACTATTGATGGTGAAGATGCCAAAGATTTTGATGATGCGGTGTTCGCCCATCGCCATCAAAGAGGAAACTGGACTCTCTACGTAGCGATAGCGGACGTATCCCACTATGTTTCTGTTGACAGCGCTCTTGATCAGGAAGCCGCAAACCGCGGCACATCAGTTTATTTCCCCGGCCACGTTATTCCCATGCTGCCAGAGAAATTATCCAATGGCTTATGTTCCTTAAAGCCGAATGTTGATCGATTGACCATGGTTGCCGAGATGGATATCTCGCCTGATGGAGAGATGACTGATTACTGCTTCTATGAGGCGGTTATTCATTCCCATGGCAGGATGACCTACACAGAAGTAGCTAATATTGTGCAAGATCCAGAAAATCCTACTCAAGAAAATCTCCGCGAAAAGCTCAGAGAGCGTCATGGAGCAGTTGTTGAACATTTAGAAAATCTGCATGGACTCTACCGAGCTTTTCGTCGAGCACGAGAAGCAAAAGGTGCAATAGATTTTGACAGTACTGAAACGCGCATAGTTTTCAGCGAAGATAGAAAGATTCGTGAAATTGTTCCTGTTGAAAGAAATGATGCCCATCGGATGATCGAAGAGTGCATGCTCTGTACGAACGTAGCGGCAGCACAGTTACTGGAAGCATCCGAATTGCCTGCGCTTTATCGTGTCCACGAAGGACCGAATCCAGATAAGTTGGGCAATCTAAGGGAATTTCTCACTGAGTTGGGCTTGTATCTGCCCGGCGGCGAGAAGCCCCTGCCAGCTGATTATTCGAAAGTTTTGCAGCAAATCGTTCAGCGTCCAGATCGACATCTTCTGCAAATGATGTTGATTCGCTCGATGATGCAAGCGGTATATCAACCAGAAAATCTCGGGCACTTCGGTCTTGGATTTCCTTCTTACGCACATTTCACGTCTCCAATTCGTCGCTATCCTGATTTGCTGGTTCATCGTGGTATTCGTTATTTGGTGCGTAACAAAGCCTATGCCAATTTAAGAAAAGAAAAAACCGCAATGAAATTGAATAAGAATTCTATCTACCCCTATTCATTTAATGATATGGAGAATCTCGGACAAAGTTGCTCCACTGCAGAACGGCGAGCTGATGCTGCTAGTTATTCAGTGCTGGACTGGTTGAAATGTGAATACATGCAAGAGCGAGTAGGGGACGAGTTTACCGGCACTGTATCTTCTGTAACCAGCTTTGGCTTATTCGTTGAGCTAAATGATATTTACATAGAGGGTTTGGTGCACATTACTGAACTGAGTAACGACTACTATCATTTCGATCCGGTGCACCACGTTTTAGAAGGTGAGCGAACTCGAAAAACTTATCGTCTTGGTGATAGTGTCGAAGTAAAACTAGTTAGAGTAGATTTGGATGACAAGAAGATTGATCTGCAAATGGTAGGCGTGACTCGAGAAGAAAATAGTGGCCGCAGAAAATCTTTCGATTCTAAGAAGCGAAAAGCAAATGATAAGAAAGTTACAAAACCAAAATTAAAATCAAAATCGAATAATTCGAACAAAAATGAAAAGAAAGCTCCTGGAAATTCTAATAAAAAAACCACTAAGACAGCGGCCAATAAGAATAAAAAAAGTAAAAAAACAGAAAGTAAAAAGAACTCGAATCCCAATAAATCCAGACCCAAGAAGAACAAGAGCCGTAATTAGACCATAAACAGGCGCGCCGAAGGCCTTCAATAGAAAACTTCAATGCCCTCATCAGAAAATAATGTAATTGGTATACATCCCGTCACCGAGTTGATCCGTCAACAGCCTGATTCTATTCAGCAATTGATTATATTAGCTGCCCGCACAGATAAGCGGCTCGGTAAAGTTTTAGAGAAGGCCAGTGAATTGCAAATACCAACCGACGAACTCTCACGAAAAGAGATGGATCAAAGGTTTGGCGGAGTGCATCAAGGGGTTGTGGCAATCTGTAGTTTTAGCTCTTCGACCAAATCCGAAAAAGATCTTGTCGTAATTCTTAATGGATTGGATCGTCCTCCACTGCTGCTAATATTAGATGGTATTACCGACCCGCATAATTTGGGAGCCTGTTTACGCACTGCCGATGCTGCCGGTGTTGATGCTGTCATCGTCCCAAAAGACAAATCTGCGCCATTGAATGCGACTGTTAGAAAAGTGGCTAGCGGGGCAGCCGAGTCAATAAATCTCATTACCGTAACCAATTTAGTCCGTTGTCTACAATCGCTGCAGGAAAGGGGGATTTGGTTGGTGGGAACAGCTGATGGGACGGGGAAAAATCTGTTTGAGCAAGACCTGACGGGCCCCATTGCTTTGGTTATGGGGTCAGAAGGCTCTGGGTTGAGGCGTTTGACTAGAGAATGTTGTGATTTTGTCGTTGCCATACCGATGGAGGGCTCAGTTAACAGTCTCAATGTGTCAGTAGCCACAGGAGTGGCGCTATTCGAGGCCTCTCGGCAAAGGTCAACGGCAAAACCGCTGAAATAAGCTCTTATTTCTTGTGAATTAAGTTGCATCAAGGCCCCAGTTTCTCTAGAATTCCGGCTCTTTTATTGGCGGAGCACGTTTCCGTCCGACATAACTCCTTGTCTTACCACGCACACCTTGTGTTGGATGGAAGGCATAATCCAAGAGGAGTCTCTATGAGACACTATGAAGTAGTATTTCTGGTGCATCCCGACCAGTCTGAGCAGGTCCCCGGGATGATCGAACGTTATACCCAGTTAATGAATGAAAGCGGCGGCAAGATTCACCGTTTGGAAGATTGGGGCCGACGTCAATTAGCCTATCCGATAAACAAAATTCATAAAGCCCACTATGTTCTATTGAACATCGAATGTGGTAGCGAAGCGTTGGACGAGTTGACCACTCTGTTTCGTTTTAATGACGCTGTTTTACGTAATTTGGTTATCAAATCCAAAGAGCCGGTTACTGAAGAATCGCTGATCCTTAAGGGTGAGCGTGAAAACAAAGAGCGTAAACAAAGGTCGGAACAAAAACGCAAGTTGGAAGAAGACGCGGCAGCAGCTGCACCAAAGCCTGAAGTTGCGGAAGCGGTTGACGCTAAAGAAGCAGCAGCCGAGGAAGCGCCAGCGGAGGAAGCGCCAGCCGAAGAAGTAGCGGGTGAAGAAGCACCTGCTGAAGAAGCTCCTGCTGAAGAAGCTCCTGCTGAAGAAGAATCAAGTGCTGAGGAAATAACAACCGAAAGCGAAGAAGGAAAATAGTCGCTTACTTTTCCCCAACAATTTAATACAGGATATTAATCATGGCTCGTTATTTTCGAAGACGTAAATTCTGCAAGTTTACTGCAGAAGGAACGAAACAAATCGATTACAAAGATTTAGAAACATTGAAAGCCTATGTTTCTGAAACAGGTAAAATTGTTCCTAGCCGAATTACTGGCACCAAGGCCCGCTATCAGCGACAGCTTACAACAGCCATTAAGCGTGCTCGATATCTGGCATTGATTCCCTACACGGATAGCCACTAAGTATAGAAAGGTAAATTATGCGCGGCCTTGCTGAATTCGTAATGAGAGGGCGCAAGCAGGCCATTATTGCAGTGCTAGGCCTAGGGCTTATTCCGCTGCTTAACTTTCTCAGTCCTATAATTGTTGGATTGGTATTTCTGAGAAAAGGCTTGCACGAAGCGAGTGTTGTATTTGCTTGGGCCATATTGCCAATCGGTGCTTTGTTTGTTATAGGCGATCCTATTCCACTGTTTATGCTTATCGGCGTTAGCGGGCTGGCAGTAGTGTTACGATCGTCAGAGTCTTGGGAACTTACTCTGCTGGCTGCGATAGCAGTAGGTTTAGGAATAGAGTTTTACTTTAGATTCGAAACCGAAAATTTAGATTTAGTTTTACAACAAGTAAGAGTCTATATAGAAGCGAATAATATCCAAGGATTCGTTTTCGAAGATCTGCGGGAATTCATGATCAGCTTTATTGGGGCGGTCTATATGTTTCTGGCAATTGTTCTTTTAATGGCATCCCGATGGATGCAAGCAGTATTGTTTAACCCTGGCGGATTTCAGGTTGAATTTCATCAATTGCGAATTCGACAAAAAGTTGCCCTTGGTTTATTGGGGCTAATGTTCTTAGCAAATTTTGGCTTCTTATTACTGGAGTCATGGGTAATGTATTTTAGTTTACCGCTAGTGTTTTCTGGAGTTGCTCTAGTTCATGCAGCGGTGGCGAGAAAGAAGCTTTCCACAATGTGGTTGACCGCTTTCTACGCTTTACTGGTGTTACCAATATCACTAGAGCTATTGGTGCTGCTAGCGATAGTCGATAGTTGGTATAATTTCAGAAGCCGCCTATCCAGTTCGGGTTAAGAAACTGGAGGTGCAAAAGAATTGAAAATGAGGAAGAAATCATGAACGTTATCTTGCTGGAAAAAATAGGCAAGCTAGGTGGAATTGGCGATACTGCCAGTGTTAAATCTGGTTATGCTCGCAATTTTTTGTTTCCCCAAGGAAAAGCTATACCTGCGACCAGGCAAAACTTAACTGAATTTGAGAGTCGTCGTGCTGACCTTATGGCCTCGCATGATAAGAACATTGCCGCTACGCAAAAGCGTGCTGACAAAGTTACAGGGCTAAGTTTAAGCATCCAAGTAAATGCCAGTGATGAAGGCAAACTATTTGGTTCTGTGGGCACCAAGGATATTGCCGATGCCATTAACGCGGAAGTAGGTAGTGATGTCACCAAAGCGGAGGTTCTCCTTCCTCACGGCGTTATTAGAGAATTGGGAGATTTCAATATCGCTCTGGATCTTGGCTACGAAGTGGGTGCATCTATCAAAGTGTCTGTGCAAGGACTGGATGCTGTTGCAGGTGTCAGTGCCGATGGATCAATGATTGAAGAAATTGATGAGGCTGAAGCCGCCGCAGCTGCTGTTGTAGAAGAACAGGCTGGAGCAAATTCCGAGGAAGTTGCTGCGCCTACTGCTGAAGAAACAGAAGCGAAGTCTGAAGACGCTTAAGCGCATTCTGAAAACTTAGCTGAAGCTAAAAGTACTAGCCCCAGCTAGCAACATTAAGCGCCATTCTGTACACTCAAATGGTGCTTTTTTGTGACCTAGTTTTGAAATTCCATGGCCAAACCATTTGAACCCGACAGCCCGCTGCCTTTCGATGATCAGGCAAATAAACTGGCTACCCTTAAAGTTCCGCCTCATTCAGTAGAGGCAGAACAGGCTGTGCTCGGCGGTTTAATGCTGGATAACAGAGAATGGGAAAATATCGTTGAAGTTCTTCTTGCTGAAGACTTTTACCGTTCCGAACATCAACTTATTTTTCAGGTAATGACTCAGCAGAATGAGGGCAACAGTCCGATCGATGTGGTAACACTGGTTGAATCTCTTAATTCCTTAAATGAGCTAGACAACGCCGGTGGCATAGATTATTTAAGCGAGTTAGCGGGCAACGCTCGCGGCACTGCCAATATCATGGCTTATGCCGACATCATTAGTGAGCGCGCGATCTTGCGTTGCCTGATTGGCGCAGCCAATACTATTGCCGACAGCAGCTATAACACCGGTGGTAAGAAAGCCAAACAAGTCTTGGATAATGCCGAATCGCTGGTCTTTAATATTAACGACGAAAGGGCAGGGGACCAGGGTCCATTGCATATCAATCCCCTAGTTACTCAGGCAGTTGATCGCATTGATGAGTTAGCTGGTCTTGACGGGGCCCTCACCGGACTTAGCAGTGGTTTTAGAGACCTCGATGCCATGACCTCTGGATGGCAGAAATCTGACCTAGTCATTGTGGCTGGCAGGCCTTCAATGGGTAAGACCGCCTTTGCCATGAATCTGGTAGAGAACGCCATAATGACGAGCGAAGACGCCGTCGTCGTGTTTAGCCTAGAGATGCCCGCTGAAAGTTTGATTTTCAGAATGCTTTCCTCAATTGGTCGGATTGATCAAACCAAATTACGTACTGGGCAACTAACCGACGAAGACTTTCCTGGTTTCAATAGTGCTGTCGCGAAATTGAAAGATCGACCGCTTTATATAGATGACAGTGCCGCTGTAACTCCGATGGAAATGCGTGCCAGATTGCGACGGGTTGACCGCCAATTAGAAAGAGAAAAGAATCAATCAGCTGCCTCTGGTGGCGACGGCGATGATGGGAATGCATCTGAGAGTATGGTTCAAAAGATAAAACCCAAGGACGACAGAAAAACGAATATAGGTATGGTTGTAGTCGACTATTTACAACTTATGCAATTAAAGGGAACAAGTGAAAATAGAGTGGGAGAGATTTCAGAAATTTCCCGCTCGCTTAAATTGTTAGCGCGAGATTTTAAATGCCCAGTTATTGCTCTTTCACAGCTGAATCGTGGATTGGAACAGCGCCCAAATAAGCGTCCGGTAATGTCAGACTTGCGAGAATCTGGAGCTATAGAGCAAGATGCCGATGTCATCGTATTCATCTACCGAGATGAGGTCTACAATGAAGATTCTCCGGACAAAGGTATGGCGGAAGTCATAATCGGCAAGCAGCGTAACGGACCAATTGGTACCGTTCGCCTAAGCTTTCAGGGGCAATTCACTCGCTTCGAAAATTATGCACAACCTCGCTACGACGATAGCTACACCCGCGGTCAGTAGGTTTTAATTCGTATAGCAATATCCTCGTAGCATCTGATCTGGAACCAAGGCATGGCAGAAGTTAACAAGCGAACTTGGGTAACCATCGATCTGCAAGCCTTGCGCAAGAATCTGTCTCAGGTAAGCGCTCACTGCCCCAATTCAACAATCTTCCCAATTATTAAGTCCAGCGGCTATGGCCATGGCATGGTTTCAGCGGCACGGGCATTGTTAGAAAGTCGCGGAAAAATTCAGGGGTTTGGGATTGCTGCCCTAGAAGAAGCCTTGGAGCTGAATCGTGAACTAAAACCCAGAGAGATAGGCCTCGATCTCTTGCTGCTGCCTGGCTTTGCTTCCGCAGGCGAGTTATCAGCCTGTCTTGATGCCGGTATCAGTTCGGTCATTCATTCTGAGTATCAAGTACAACTGTTGCGAGACGCTGCAGAAAAAAACCTTGACCTTCCTGCTACCAAGCTATGGATAAAATTGAATACTGGAATGAATCGCTTGGGTTTGAGTTCAGATGCCTGTATCGACGTATTCAAAGAATTTTCAGATAGTTCAAAATTTTCGAATATTGAGCTGATTCTTATGTCTCATCTAGGCTATGCAGATGACATGGAATACGGTCCGTCTTATGATTTCACGCAAAATCAGCTTGCTGAATTTGCAAAGATTCGTGAAGCAGTGCAACTGCTCAGTAATAAGAAAATTGAAAGTAGCATAGCGGCATCAGCCGGAATATTAACCCTGCCCCAATCTCATTACGAAATTGTGCGGCCCGGCGTGATGTTGTATGGCGCGTCTCCTCTGGCAAAAAAAACCGGAGAAGAGTTGGGTTTGCTGCCGGTCATGACATTGCACTCTCGGCTTATTGCAATTAATGAAGTAAGCGCAGGTTCTTGTATTGGTTATGGTGCAACTTATATCTGCGATAAAGACACTCGGGTCGGCGTTGTCTCGATCGGCTACGGTGATGGCTATCCTCGGTCTGCAGCCAATGGAACGCCGGTCTTGATAAAGACAGCTTCCGGTGCTTTGAGAGCGAGGCTTATTGGTAGAGTTTCTATGGATATGATTACTATCGACCTGAATGGAATCGCTGATGCGCAGATAGGCGATGATATTGTGCTCTGGGGCGAAGATCTTTGTGCTGATGAAGTGGCCCATCATGCGGGCACGATTTCTTACGAACTTTTTTGTCAGGTTACCAAGCGTGTAATCTATGAATACATTTGATCACTGAGTGTTGGAGTAACTAACAAGCCAATGGCTAAAACAAAACTAGCATTTGTCTGCACCGACTGCGGAGCAGAACACGGTCAGTGGCAAGGGCAGTGCGCTTCCTGCAAAGCTTGGAATACTCTCTCTCAGATAAACTTAGGCACCAGCAATTCACCGGCAACCAGGGCTGATTTTCGCAAGCAGGGCTACGCTGGCGATCAATCCAACGTGCAAAAATTATCCGATCTTGATCTAGAAGCACTGCCGCGCTTTTCTAGTTCCATTGGAGAATTAGATCGTGTGCTCGGTGGTGGCTTGGTGCCGGGTTCGGTTGTCCTTATTGGTGGCAATCCTGGAGCAGGCAAGAGCACTTTGCTTCTTCAGATAATGTGTTTGTTAGCTAGCGGTGGCAGGCCCTCGTTGTATGTCACTGGTGAAGAATCACTGCAGCAAGTCGGTATGCGTGCACAGCGGCTCGAACTTCCTGTAGAAAATTTAAAAATGTTGGCAGAAACCAACGTTGAACAAATTTGCAATGCAGCTCAGCAACATAAACCAGAATTGCTAGTAGTAGATTCGATTCAGGTTATGCATAGTGCCGATGTGGCTTCTGCGCCCGGCAGCGTTTCTCAAGTAAGAGAGTGTGCCGCATATCTTATTCAATACGCCAAGCAAACCAACACGGTTCTATTTTTAGTTGGACATGTAACGAAAGAAGGAAACCTCGCGGGTCCGAAGGTTCTTGAACACATGATAGATTGTTTTATTATGTTGGAAGGGGGTAATGATACTAAGTATCGAATTTTGCGTGGTCAGAAAAATCGGTTTGGTGCGGTGAATGAACTTGGTGTATTCGCAATGACAGAGCAAGGCTTGAAAGAAGTGAAGAATCCTTCAGCAATCTTCCTTGCAAGAACTGAAGAAGATACGCCCGGCTCAATTGTTATGGTTTTATGGGAAGGAACTCGACCTTTATTGGTTGAGATTCAAGCCTTGGTGGACAGCAGTCAGTTGGGTAATCCTCGACGGGTAGCCGTAGGCTTGGAGCAAAATCGTCTGGCTATGTTGTTGGCTATACTGCATCGGCATGGTGGACTCTATATGGCGGATCAAGATGTCTTCGTTAACGTAGTCGGTGGAGTAAAGGTAACTGAAACCAGTGCTGATCTTGCTCTTTTGTTGGCAATTGTTTCCAGTTTTAAAGACCGATCGTTACCAAAAGATTTGGTGGTGTTTGGTGAAGTAGGATTGGCTGGAGAAATTAGACCAGTGCCTGGCGGCCAAGAGCGCTTACAAGAAGCTGCAAAACATGGATTTACCCGCGCCATTATTCCGAAGGCTAACGCGCCTAAAAGAAAGATCAACGGCCTCGAGGTGGTTGGTGTGACCAAAATAGATCAAGCTTTAGATGCTCTTTAATCTGGTGCTCGCTCAAAATCTGTTCTTATGGTTTTCGTCGCGAGATAATAATGAGTTGCACACCAAAGATTTACCAAGACAGTTATGGACATGGCAACGCGCAAGCTGTCATCTCCGTATCTAGGCTCTAAATAGTCACTCATAAATCCAGTTACCATTGGGCCCAAGCCCAAACCAATCAAATTAAGTACGAATAACAGGATGGCCGAAGCCATGGCGCGCATGCGCAGTCCCACGAGAAAATGAGTGGAGGCAATGCAGGGCCCGAGATACCAGCCTCCAAAAAACACTGGTAAAAAATAGGAATAAACGGCGAGGTATCCGTTGGGCATGATCAGAAAAGTATTCAGGGCCAGAGGTACGGCCGCAATGGTGGATATAAAAGGAATCCATACATACCATGTTTTATCTCCAGTTTTGCGGTTCATTCGATCGGAAGCCCAGCCGCCGAAATAGGTACCTGCCAGCCCTCCTATGCCCGCAATCAGGCCGTAGTACCAACCCACGTCAAGAATTGACATGTCGTGTGTACGTCCTAAGAACAAAGGCATAAAATTACCCATGCCATAGGTCACGAAAGCATGCAATGCACAGGCGAAAGAGAGGTGTCGAAAAGATTTGCGTTCCCAGAGGAACGTCACCACCCGCCAGAATCCAGGTGGCGCCACGTCGCTTTTTGCCTCTGCCATTCCTCGCGGGGGTTCCTTGATGACTAGGCGAACGATTAGTGCAAGTAGAATGCCAGGTAAACCCACTACTATGAAGGCAATACGCCAGTCGAAGTATTGTACTAGGTAGGCCCCACCGACGGTTCCAACTAGGACTCCGCCATACACTCCCAGCGAGTATGTAGACAACGCCGTGGCCCGCTGTTCCGCAGGAAAGATATCAGAGACAATGGAATGGGAAGGTGGAGAGCCGCCCGCTTCGCCTACACCGACACCGAAACGAGCAATAAAGAGCTGAGTAAAATTTTGGGCATAACCACAGAGTGCTGTCATCACGCTCCATATAACCGCTGAGACGGCAATGATGTTGCGGCGATTGCTTATATCAGCCAAGCGGGCAATCGGGATTCCGAGCGTTGTATAAATAATCGCAAAGGCAGCGCCCGACAACATGCCAAACTGACCGTCAGATATTTGCAGATCATCGATGATGTACTGCGCGAGAACATTGATGACCTGGCGGTCGACAAAATTTGAGACGTAAACCGTTGTTAAAATGCCTAAGACTAGATAACGATAGTAAGGGTTCTTATAGGCTTGGATGATTGAAGCGCGTTCGGAGTCTTCTTTCGAGGCTTCAGTAGATTCAACTGCACCAGAAACTTCTGTGCTATCGGTCATCAGTTAACTCCAGTTGGTCTTAATATTCGCGTTGTTTTTATAGTTTTGAAATCTACTTTATGCCGCATGAGAACATTTATTCGGCAGCCAGTCTACGTATAAGTACTGCGCTCAATTTTGCTCTTTCGACGAGTGAGCTAACTCCCGCTTTTTCTTGATTAGAGTGCGCTCCTGTTCCGGCAACGCCCAAAGAATCAAGAGTTGGAAGTCCCATAGCTTGAGTGAGAGAGCCATCAGTTCCTCCGCCTGAGTTTACTACGCCAAGCTCTTGTCCTAAGAGGCGCCCAATCGCCAGAGTCTTCTCGAGTAAGTGTTCCGATTCTGCTGTAGGTACTTTTGGTGGTCGATGAAGATTGATCCAGCTTTCAGCACTGATTTCGCTAGAGTCGATAGGGTAACTCATGACAGAACCAAATATTTTTTCGAATTGAGCAACAGCATCTTCGCCCTGTTGTGGCTGGGGGTACCGCAAATCAACCATCGCTTCCGCACAGGGTGCGATCGTGTTGCGCGCTTCACCGCCGCTGATAACACCCACGTTAACAGTTACTCCAGATTCGTAATCAGTCATTTTTTCGACTTCGACAATTTTGTAAGCCAGTTCTTTTATTCCAGATCTACCCTGCTGATGAGCACCACCAGCATGGGAGGCAAGGCCATTAACCACTATTCTTGCTTGCCCAAGACCTTTGCGCTGGCGCACTAGATTGTTGGTACCGCTAGATTCGTAGACAAGCCCGTAGTCGTGAATTAGAGCTTGTTCTTCTAAGTATTTGCGCGATGAGAGTGAGCCGATTTCTTCATCGCTATTCAGCAAAATTGTGAGGGTTTTATTATCCAATTCTCCCGCTTGCGCTAAAGCCTTTAGCGTATAAAGTAGCACGACGAGGCCACCTTGCATGTCGGCGACGCCAGGGCCGTACATCATATCTCCTTCACGGTAAAATTCTTGAAAGGAATTATTAAGAGGAAATACGGTATCCAGGTGTCCCATTAAAAGTAATCGTTTCCCGCACCTTCTTTCTGAGCTAATAAATGGTCAGTAACATCTATATTGTAATTACTACCAGGGCAGCTGGGCATTTCGATAAAGTTCCCGGGAAGTCGAGACATCATAAAACCCAATGAGCGGAGCTCCTGACTAAAAATATTACTGACTTCGCGTACACCTTTCTTATTGAGAGTGCCGGAATTAATATTGGTAATCCGCTGGAGTAAGGTGAGCATATTCTCTTCCTGAGAATCTAACCAACTGGTTAAAGCTAGCTCATCGACACTTAATGATGGCTCTATGTTTTTGGCAGAGTCTTCAGTAGCAAAACTCAAACTGAGGAAAAAGGTAAACACCAGAATTTGTAAGCGAGGAAGTTTCTGAAAACACAGCAAAAAATGGACATTAGATTAGGCATCAATAGTTCCTGCAGGAATTAGCTCTTGCCTTAAAATATTGGCTAAATTACCACTCGCAGCTATCTAGAAGCTAGACTTAGCTCGTGAACCCTTAGTACTAAGAAATTGTAACCTATAACCCTAGTCTAGTGACTACTTGCCATTTCTCCACTTGGCGTGGAATGTTTTCCTACAGCCGAAGTTCAGCGAGTCAGTTACTGGGGCCTTGATCAATGATCAAAATTCTCTTTTTTATACGCCAACCTACTTTGGTTTTAACCCAGGTATTTCGGTAAATCCCAGAACTACGAATAACCGGTGCAAGATCATCCACCGTCTGATGAGTAATCAAGGCCATATTTTCTGTGATCGCTAAATTTTCAGTAAGTTCAAGAAAAACTAGCGCGGAAAAATGATGTCGGCTCTGACGATCTGCTAGGCGCCCTCCATGTGCCTGCAGTGCGTAGGCATAAATAGCAGCTCTTCCTACAACTTCTGAGCCTGGCACTACAACGTTATCGGTCCAACGTTCCATGCTTCCATCTTCAGTGAACAATTCTGAGAAGGACTTGGATGCCTTTCCATCCCAGCGATATGAGTATTGAGTTAGCATTTCAGCAATGGCCAGACGATTGCCTAACTCAGTAAGTTCGTCTGCTCTTGCAGCAAGACTGGAGAAAAGTAAGATGAGCGAGAGAAGTAAAAGACAGGTTTTGTGAATTAAGGTATTAGCAGGAGTCATTGCAAGTATCTCCATAGTTTAGGGTTCGGCTCTTACCCGAAAAACCTAGATTAGCAGAAACAGATAGGCGTTGCGTTCCTATTTGCTTTAAGATTTAGCTAGGCTATTAAGGTAGGGGGATGTTGCCGGATTTGGCTACTTCGGAGAATGCAGCGAGCCAAAGATTGGGCAAGAAACACAATGAATAAGCCCCAAATTAGACCGATCAAATGATCACTTTTAAAACAACTCATGGTAGTCTACTGAGATAGCAGGTCTTTACACGATCTACGTCTACTGTCATGGTCACAAACTCTGGGAGATGTAGCCACCGCCCGCTCAGAGTCTCGTTCAGAGACCTAAATAGGAATTTGAAATAGAGTTTAAAATAAGAGCTCAACAAATAATCTAATAAAGAGTCCAATAGCAGCTGCTTTTAGTTGCCCCTGAGGAAACAATAATGACAACTTTTGCCATCGTCAATCTAGTTCTATTTACAGCACTGATTAGCTTGCTCTATCAGCTGGCAGGCAAAGAAATTGGACTATCAAAGAGAGTATTATTAGGCTTAGTGGCCGGTAGTCTTTTTGGTTTTTATCTGCAGGCAGTATATGGCTTAGCATCTCCTGTTGCCGCGCAAACATTGGAATGGACTAATGTTATTGCTAATTCCTATGTGAACCTTTTGCGCATGTTAATCATGCCCCTAATTTTGGTAACTATGATTGCAGCTGTATTGCGGGTGGGAGAAATCAGGTCCCTCGGGAAAATTGGTGGATCGGTTATAGGTATACTAATTGTAACGACTATGATCGCCGCTTTAGTTGGTATTTTTATGGCGAGCATTTTCGGTTTGAATGCTGGCGAACTCGCCAGAGGTGCGGAAGAGCTGGCGAGAGCTGAAGTCCTTGAAGCTCGGCAAAGTGGAGCAGCGAGTCAGAGTATTCCCCAATTGCTGCAAAGCTTTATTCCACGGAATATTTTTGCTGATTTAACCGACGCCAGGGCCACTTCAATAATCGCTGTAGTCGTTTTTGGTTTACTGTTCGGTATCGCTTCCTTGCTCGTAAGTGAAGAAAATTCAGCTCATAGTCAAAGAATTTCTAGCTTTATCGACACGGCTCAGGCAATCATCATGAAACTGGTGAAGGTTGTTATGAGCCTCACTCCTTACGGAGTTTTGGCACTGATGACCAGAGTGATTGCTACATCTGATGGAAGTGCCATCGTCACACTGATTAGCTTTGTTATAGCCTCTTATATTGCAATTGCGATCATGTTCGCTGTCCATGCTTTGCTCATAGGATTGATCGGCGCAAATGTCAAAACCTATTTCCAAAAGGTTTGGCCAGTACTCACCTTTGCCTTCGTGACCCGCAGCTCCGCAGCTACTATCCCATTAACAATACGTGCGCAAATCGAGGAGTTAAATGTTCCAGCCCCGATTGCCAATATTGCCGCCTCTTTTGGTGCCACGATAGGGCAAAATGGCTGCGCGGGAATCTATCCCGCCATGCTTGCAGTTATGGTAGCGCCAACGATGGGTGTCGATATCGACTTGGGATTTATATTAAGCCTTATATTAATCATCGCGATTAGCTCATTTGGAATCGCCGGAGTAGGCGGCGGTGCTACCAATTCTGCCCTTGCTGTGCTGCCGGTGATGGGATTTCCAGTAACGGTGGTGGCACTTCTGATTTCTATTGAGCCATTAATAGATATGGCGCGAACAGCTTTAAATGTTAATGGCGCCATCACCACTGGTATGATTACGACAAGATTTCTGGGCGACCAAGTTGAGGCACCAACTCCTGACTTGGTTAATCGAAATTTACAAGAAAACTAATTACAACGATTGTTATAGGCTAATAAAGGATAGAGAATTATGATCAAGATTTCAAAGACAGCTGTTATTATGGGTTTATTGTCAGTCTTCGGTATTACCGCAGCTGTTAGTGCCGCTGAAATTGTTCGCACCGGCGAAGGGCGCAATTTTTATAATAATATTTTTATTCCAGCAGGTGCGGAAACGCTCTATCTAAGTGGTTCGGGTGCCAGCCAACAGGCAGATGGCAGCTGGGGCGATATGGAGCAGCAAACTATTAATACGTTTAGTAAGTTTCAAGAAACTCTGGAATCCCAGGGCTGGTCTTTAGAGGATATTATACAAGTAAGAGCTTTTGCAGTTTCTGGGCCAGGCGGTGAATTAGATTTTTCTGGATTTAATGCTGGCTATCAGCAATTTTTCGGAACAGATGAAAATCCAATGAAGCCAGTGAGATCATTTGTACAAATTGCAGGTTTGGTTGTCGATGGCTGGTTGATCGAGATAGAAATTCGCGCTGCACGTGTTCCAGACTAAATCATGCACAGTAAGCAAAAGACTGTTAATTAAAGACAGCAAAGAATAAATCTATAGTAGTTGCTCTGGAAAGGTCGGTCACGATAATCTAATTAAATCGTGACCGACCTTTTTTGATATCTAGTAAGTGACTTTTAAGACAGAGGTGATCAGAAATGTTTATACGAATAAAGAATCTATTGTCTGATGAGCATCTGGCTTTCATAGAAAAAATAATTGTCGTTAGCGACTTTACTGGCGGTCCTGCTATGACTGGAGATCTTACCAATGTTGTTAAAAAGAACCTCCATATAGAAGTGGTAAAACGCCCTAAACGAGATAAGTTTTTGGGCATGAGCAGTTTTGAGATTAACAGTCATAGCTTGGTTCGCTTGTTGGCACTGAATGACTTTCTCCAGGATAAATCATGAGACTCTGGCGCCTACTAATCTTTTTTCTCCTGCTGCTGTCTGTCACAGTGCAAGCTCAATCTACTCTCGAACTTCAGGAATTCAATGCTGCCTATTTACAGTACGGTAACAATTTGCATTCCAATCCTGGTTTGGCGAGAGAATCGGCTAGAAGAGCCTTCGGTCTAGGAAAACAAATATTTGGCGATGAAAACGAACGCACTGCTATGCTAGCCATCAATTATGCTAATCTCTTGCAAGATGAGGCTCAGTCACAGGATCTTTTTGACGAGGCAGTAACGATCTACCAAGCGGTTTTTGGATTTGGAAGCGAAGCGATGATTGATCCGCTCATGCGTCTTGCCCGATCGCTAACAGATACCAACAAATATTCTTTGGCTAATGTCTACTATCGAAGAGCATTAGGCCTAAGTAAGGATCACTTTGGTGTAGATGCTAGTAAAAGTGGTGCCATACAATTGGAACTTGGTTCAATAGCGCTAACTCAGAATAATGTAGAAAGTGCATTCCCATTGCTACGCAGTGCCTTTGAAACCTTCAGCCAATATGATGATGCAGGTTCAGTATCTAATCGTGCGCGGACAGGTCTCTTACTTGGAGACTATTATCTCCGAACAGAAAACTATGAAGAAGCCTTGTCAATTTTATTGCTTGCTTTGGAAACGCTTTCTACCTACCCTCATGCCGATGTCACTCAGCGAAATAGAATTGCGTTGATAGAAGTTTATGAAAAACTAGGCAGAAGCGAAGAGGCTACAGCTCATTGTTTGGCCATCGGTGCGATAAGAAGGATTGGTAACGAAGGCAGTTTGCGACCTCTGTATACTGTCATCCCAGACAGTGAACAGATAATAGGTACCCCAACCGAACAATATGGCGTACGAGTTGGCTACACTATTGATGCGAATGGTTATGTGGTAAACCCAATATTAATGAGCACTATCGATAGTGATGTTCTTTCCCAAGTTTTCCTCTCAGCGATACAACAATTTCGCTTTGCTCCTAGATTTGAAAATGGGGACCCTGTTGCTTCTCTCAATCAACAATATGTTTTTCGTTACTAAGTTTTACCAATTCAGCATTAATCAAAACTATTTCTCTGGCGACGATTGAGGAACTAAATTATGAGAGCAATTTTTCTTGTTTCAATTTTGCAATGTCTGGTTATATTTTCGCGTGTTGTTTCAGCTCAGTCTTCATTCGAAGTGATGGAGGTTAACATTTCAGAGTTGCAGAATGCTTTGTCAGAAGGAAGAGTCAGTTCAGTAGAGTTGGTGGATAGTTATCTCGAGCGAATATCTGCCTACGACAAGCAAGGTCCGGCATTGAATAGCATAATTCGAATCAATCCTGAGGCGCGGAGTATTGCTGCGCAACTTGATGCGGAACGAGAAACCTCTGCGATTAGAAGCCCTCTTCACGGTATCCCTATACTGGTAAAAGATAATTACAACACTACAACTATGCCCACCACCGGTGGTTCCGTTGCCTTGGCAGATTTCATTCCCAGTGAAAATTCTACTCAGATTAATAGATTGATCGAAGCTGGAGCGATCATTTTGGCTAAAACCAATTTGCATGAGTATGCCTATGGCATCACTAGTGTTGGTTCACTGGTCGGTCAAACTCGCAACCCCTACGACATAAGGAGAGTCCCAGGTGGCTCCAGCGGGGGAACGGGGGCTGCGGTGGCAGCCAGTTTTGGGGCGATCGGCTTGGGTTCAGACACTTGCGGTTCAATTCGTATCCCTTCGGCCTTTAACAACTTAGTTGGGCTTCGACCAACCAAAGGCTTATCCAGTATTTATGGAGTTATGCCTCTGTCCCATACTCAGGATGTGGCCGGTCCACTGGCAAGAAACTCAACAGACTTGGCGATTTTATTGGACGTCGTTGTGGGCTATGACGAGAAAGATGAGGCAACGAGTATCATGTTATTTCAGGAATCGCCGGAATTTGTCCGGAACCTGAATAGTGTTAATTTGGAAGGGCTGCGCATCGGCAAGCTGCAAAGTTATTTTGATCGAGCCGATACAGTCACCAGGCGGATGATAGAGTCTACTCTCGAGCATCTAGAGCAACAAGGCGCTGAAGTTGTGGAAATTGAAATTTCCGAAGCTGAAAGTTTAATTGGTCAGTCGGCTCTCATTGGTCACGAATTTAAGAACGATCTCAATCAATATCTATCGTTGTTTATCAGCGATAAAATAATGAGCCTGGACGACATCGTTGATCTGGGGTTGTTTCATGAAGCAGTAGAAGGGGCGCTTTCTCGCAGTCATGCTTCGGTTTTCAATGAAACAGAGTACAATCAGGCTGTTGCGGTTCGTATTGAGCTCCGCGAGTTAGTGGAATCAGTGCTGATGGAAAACCAGTTAGATGCATTGGTCTATCCAACAATAGCTGAGCTTCCAGTAATAATTGGAGAATCTCAGCCGGGAAATAACTGCAGCCTCAGTGCGAATTCTGGTCTCCCCGCAATATCGCTTCCAGCTGGCTTCTCGGACTCGGGTTTACCAGTGGGGATGGAATTGCTAGGAGCTTATCTTAGTGATGTGCGCTTGGTTTCGATCGCCCATGCTTTGGAGCAGTCTAAGCAGAGTCGACAGCCACCTTCTGTTACACCACCATTAGAGAATGGAGAGGCACCGTCCGCGCGAAAAATAGAAATAGCGTTCAATGACGCAGGGGCTCAATTTTCTGCCAGTTTCGAAATAAACATGCTATTCAATACCCTTGCTTACCAAATTCAAATCGATCCTGCTGGTTCAGCTGAAATATACGCTATCACACTCATAATAGATGACCCTGATGCCTTGGGGCTAACGGACCCTATTATTGCGAATTTCCTCGGTCCCAATATGGATTTAGCGGCGGGCGAAGTCTTCATGAGCCCGCAATTACGTATGGCTATTCACGAAAACCGAGCTTACTTAAAAATATTCGCAGATTCCCTGCCTCCGGTGGGCGCAATTCGGCGGCTGGACTAGTTCCGAAATAGTTTGGAGTGAGTTTAGAATCAGTTAAGGAATAATGACTGACGCAGCGATATTGTGGTCACTGATTTCGTTAGCGGTGAAGCTGGAGATTGCCAACCAGTACTTTCCCTGAGCCAAAGTTTGTTCAATTCTCGAATTCGTTTCTACATCACTGTCATCACCTTCCACAACTAGAAACAGCCCCTATGATAAATTCAACAAAGGACTGGTTAGATCACAGCTCGTCGATTAAACAAAATATGTTCCTTCCTCGCCATCCTTTCGAATTGTGAGGCTTCTAACATGAACATTTTTCCTAATGTATGCGCTGCCCATGAATTTGAGCTCAATAGAGTTGACGCTGCAATCGCCTTTGAATACATCGAAAAGCGAAAACGTAATAACGTAATATAGGTGCTAATAATTTCGGAGCCGCTATGTTTAGAAGAAAGAATTTCTATGAGCGCGTATTTTTATAAATTAAATCAGGTTTCTAACAGAGTGTCAGAAACTAGCAGTGTCCACAGGGTACAAGATCACTGGTATCATTTCGCTTTGTTGGAACCAGTCACCATCTATGCGAATATAATTTTCTTCATTCTCGTCCAACCTCAATGTGCCCGTAAATTCCAGATCGATGCGGGGAATTCGGATCAGGATATTCAAACCGTTTATTCTCACCGTATCTGCTGGCATACCGTAGATTCCTTTTGCTCCATTAATCAAGGTCGCTGAGTAAGCGCCGTCGGTCTCAGTAAAAGTGAAAGACATTGTCATGTCGTCACGTCCAATTACTAACGGGCCCTCCCATGCACCAACAAAAGTGGGTTGCATCTTTTGCTGAGCCACAGAGTTGGTGATTATTAGCGCCAATATAAATACGGTTGCTAGAGTTTTGAGCATGAGATAGATATTAGTTCAGCTGATCGAGGGAGTGCAAGCAGTCTTAGAGGTCGATTAATAACCCAGTCATCAGTAATTTAGATTCTAGCAGGTAGGTAGTCTTTTGAAGAGGAAATACAAAAGAAAATTGGGGTTGGAGCATGGGCTAAGACGGAAGAATTTCATGAGACCCGCTATCAATGTAATTCCGCCCTCCTCGAAGCTCTCAGCGAGAAAGGCATCATGATTCTCTATTCGCAGCGAGAAGTCAGGATGTTGCAACAGCAATCTATCGAAACAAATTCAAATCGATAGCGTCTGCCATCACAGCATAACCTGCATCGTTGGGGTGTAAGTTGTCCTCTGTGAATGCAGGCAGTAAATGGATCGGATTGTTTGGGTCTTGTACAACCTTGTCAAAATCGATAACGCCGTCAAACTCTCCACTACTTCGAATAAATTGATTAACAGCCTGCCGGATTATTTCGCCTTCTGGAGTGAAATACACAGCTCCTTGAAAAGGAGTTAGAGTGGCCCCAATAATCTTTATTTCATTCATGTGAGCTCGATTAATAATTTGTCTGTAACCGGCGATGATATCTGCGGCAGGAGTAGGAGCACTGCCTTCCATCGTGGGCATTCCGATATCATTAATGCCTTCCATTAACACCATGTGGGTAACATCACTAAGTGCTAGCACATCACGTTCAAATCTTGCCTGTAAATTCTGGCCGAATATTACATTGCCTTCTGAGGTGACTCGGTTACCACTGATACCGGCATTGATCACTGCATAGTTATCTATTGATTCATCTGCGAAGAGGCGCCTGGCGAAATGATTTGGCCACCTTTGATTGCCTGAAAGGCTGGAGCCCCAGCCATCAGTTATAGAGTCACCAACGGTGGCGATGGCGGAAATACCAGTGTCATCGATTACATCAATTGCTGTAAGTAAACTCCAGGCAGGTGTTTCCTTGGCATTGCTCAGTTCAGTGCTGGTCGTATAGTCACCGATTAAAGATGTATAGTTAGTTTGATTAGACAGCGAGTGAGCAGTGACGAAACCCGTATCGTTGGGCAGATATAGGCTTACACTTAAATTGCTTAATGGAGGTACCAGATAACGGATAGGATCACTAATAATTACCCCACCTCTTGGGACACGCACTGAATCCTCGCCGCCAAACGTTATAGCTGTTGAAGTCCCAATTTGAATAGAACTCCCTTCAGATTGTAAGGCTATGGCAGTGCGGCCAATATCAATAGCTTGTTCACCATGATAATTAGCCAAGCGAATACGCAGGCTGCTGCCGCCGACACTGGTGTGAGTTATTAACCTGATCGTTTGGTCCTGGAGTGCCTCTGAATCTTGTTCCATCGGTGCCATGGTGCTTGGGCTTGCAGTCCAGGTTGTAACCCAGCGTTCGTCATCCTGAGCTTGTGCGCCTAAATCACCGGCAAGAAATAATGTAGTCACAAAAAGAGGTAATGTGATGAATAGGATCTGGCGAGCTGACTGTCTGCTGGTATCGACGATAAAATTATTCATGATTTGCTCTCTTAGTGTTAAATAAAACATCTATCTCATTCGCACATTAATCAAATTGGAGGAATAAAATAGTAAATCATAGATTTGGCTTAATGCAAATCCCGCATCCACAGTTGCGGCCTTTGGGCTGTCTTGCTATAAAAGCGTCCACATGGGATATGGCTTACCCGTAGTTGTTGATAGTGTGAGACACCGGCGATAGCTTCTGCAATATGACTATGTCCACAACTGAATTAGAATTAGAACTCGAGGATGGGAATCAATTGATGGATTACTTGCCAGCTGTAGAAGTGGAGTTCCCGCACGAAGTGGGCGTGAACGCCTCTATTATCTGGCTCCATGGCCTTGGCGCTGATGGTAATGATTTTGCCTCCATTGTTCCCCAATTGGACTTAAGTGCAGCCTATGGTATTCGTTTTATCTTTCCTCATGCGCCAGCAATTCCAGTCACTATTAACAATGGTCATGTGATGCCGGCGTGGTATGACATCAGGCAATTAAATATTGAGCGATCCGCAGACGAAGAGCAGTTAAGGCAGTCTGCGACTTGGGTTCATGCTCTTATCGAGAGAGAAATCGAACGGGGAGTTGATAGCAGTCGTATCATTATTGCTGGCTTCTCTCAGGGGGGAGCGGTGTCTTTCGAGGCGGCTCTTAGTTACAGTAAACCTCTGGCAGGTGTCATGGCACTATCGACTTACTTTCCTACAGCGGTAACCATCCAGATTGATATCATTAACAGTGAGCTTCCTATTCTCATTTGCCATGGCAGCTTAGACCCGGTGGTAGCCGAGGCCATGGGACTGCAAAGCCTCGCCACCTTGCAAGAAATGGGTTTTAAGCCTGAATATAAGTCCTATCCCATGGAGCATGCCGTTTGTCCTCAGGAAATCGTGGATATCGCCTCTTGGATACGGAAACTGCTCGATCCTGTAACATAAATTAAGCGGGAATAAATAATTGGTCAAATTGTTGACCTTAGACCTAGCTCTAAGGTTACACTGCTCTCATTCGATGGAAGCCCGGTGAGGGTAAGCAAGTGCTGAAAATTAGTGAACTATCCGCCAAGACTGGGCTAACCGCCCATACCTTGCGATTTTATGAGAAGCATGGCCTTATTCAGGCCAGCACCCGGAGTGAATCCGGCTATCGATATTACAATGCTGCGGATATCCGGCGGGTAGAATTCGTGAAAACAGCCCGGAGCATTGGGTTTTCATTGGAAGATATAAACCAGCTTCTGTCTATTCGTGTTGATAAGCTCAGTCATAGTTGCCAGGAAGTGACAGAAATAACACGAAACAAACTTGATGAAGTGAATGGCAAAATAAATGAACTGCAATCTATGCAACAAACCTTACAAATATTGTTGGATAGCTGCTGTGGTGGACCCGAGAGAGCGATTCACTGTTCAATAATGGAAGCGCTTGATAAAGACCTATTTAGAAACCAAGACAATGAATCTGCATTACAGGCATCGGGGAGAGTAAAATGAATCTGGTCAGTATTTTTTGGAATTTAGTAATTGAAAGTGCACCTTGGTTGCTGATCGGATATCTACTTGCAGGAATAATTAAGCAAGTCATCCCAAATTCCTGGGTCGAAAAACAATTGGCAAAGCCGGGCTTTGTTTCCGTATTGAAAGGCGCGTTGATTGGAGCGCCAATGCCGCTATGTTCCTGCGGTGTTATACCCACTGCGCTTGCAGTTCGAAAGGCTGGCGCATCGAAAGGTGCCACTGCTTCTTTTTTAGTTGCTACACCTGAAACTGGTGTAGATTCAATTTCATTCTCCTACGCTGTGCTAGGTCCAATTTTTGCTATTGCTCGGCCTATTAGCGCTTTGCTTAGTGCAGTTATCGCTGGTGTATTGGTGAATAGCCTGGATAAGGAATCATTCGAAGAAGAAACTGTGGCAGAGGCTAGTAGTTGCTGTCATAGCAAACTAGCAGTAGGGGTTGAGAATATTCCCCTGAGCCAGAAATTAATCGATGCTGCTAAATATGGCTATGGTCGCATGATTTCTGATACTGCTAAATGGCTTGTTATTGGTTTAGTTGCAGCCACGATAATAACAGCTGTTGTACCCCAGTCATTTTTCTTGCGCTGGGGAGATGGATTGCTTGCAATGATTATCATGGTACTAATCGGACTGCCCATGTATATCTGCGCCACGGCGTCAACGCCAGTTGCAGCAGGTTTGTTATTTGCAGGTGTATCACCAGGGGCTGCATTAGTATTTATGTTGACGGGTCCTGCGACTAATATCGCCACCATGGGAGTGATTAAAGAACAATTGGGTAGTAGATCGCTAATTGCTTATTTAATCGGGGTTATCGCCACCGCTGTAATTTGTGGCCTGATACTAAACGAATTCTATGCAACCTTCGGCTGGTCCCTACAACTATCTATGATGGAGCATGGAGAGAGTCATCCCCTGTGGCGTCAATTAGCAGCGGTTCTTCTAGCGGCTCTTGTGGCAAGAGTTTGGATCCAACCATTGCTAGGGCCCAAGGTTGCGACCGACGAGTCTACAGAGAAACCAGAACTGACAGCGTAAGAGTTTGTTTGGAAATCAGCTCGGATCAATTGAGCCCGCGATTATTCTGTGATTACTATCCAGCTGATAGGTAATATCGGCAGTTGATGGCATAGTAGCTAGACCATGTCGGGTTAACCTCTCGAAATGTTGGACAAATCTTTTTAGTTCCAGTAAGTCCATTATGCCATCTGTATTCTCAGCACTGCGGGCTTTTAGTTTATCCTCCTGCAATGTTCGCCAATGGATAATTTGCTTGAAATCCGGCGCTTGCAGTGTGACTAGAAGCGATATATGTTGAAACAGTTCCTGGTACTCAGTTGCCAGTTTTTGGTTCACGTAAATTCGCCAGCTACAGTCAGAATCCTCATTTGCTTCTAAGTCATTTATCGGTTCCTGCAATGCCGATTCTGATTCGGGGTAGAGTCCTACAAACCAACCTTCCAGAATGATCAGATCGATCGGGCCCTCAACTTCCGGCAAAAAAGCCTGCTCTGTTAAATCATCCTGAGATTTATCAAAGCTCGGGAGTACTAAATTTTCACCCATTCCTAGTTGTTGAAGCCGGTTCAATGTTTCTCCCATGAGCTGAGTATTATGGGTCCCAGGAACACCGCGGCTAGACAGTAAGGGGTGCACATTTTTTGCCAGGTCAAGGCGATCAGTTTTAGATAGATAAAAATCATCTAACGATAACTGCGCCACACGAATTCCCTTTGACCGTAGCAGTAATGTTAACAAGGCCGCCACGGTGGATTTTCCTGTCCCCTGTCCCCCTTGAATACCGAGTATGGGAAAATCGAATACAAAATTGCGAGATTCCAATTTTTTCTGTTTGAGTAATTTCTCGATATTTTTTAATAGAGGAAGAAAAAACTTTAACGCATCTTCTGCATAAGTATCAGGAAGTAATTCAGTGCTAACAAAATCGTTTATAAGTTGTTGGTACATTGTTAGTAAGATCGTTTTTTCCGTATGTTAAAACTATTTTCAATGTTTTCGCTAATGTGTCAGACCGGAGCTGGGTTCAGAATTTTGCTTGTGTTACGATTCTTCTGATTGAACATCTAGCTAATTTTTCTAAAAATGTCTTCATCCATGTATTCATCACTGCTAACAGAAAGACCTTTGCTTATTTCACCGACTCTGGCGGCGACAATAGGTTTGGAAGAAGCAGTTATGTTGCAGAGTCTGTCCGAATTAATTTGTTTTCGTCCCACAATAAAGAATCCCCGCAGAGCCGATTTAAATTGGATTGAGTTAACCGAACAAGAGCTTTTGGATGCCTTTCCTTTTTGGGCGACCATTGATATTAAGCGAGTGCAGACTAGTTTACAGAATCTTGGCTTAATAGTGCTAGACCAAGCAGACTCCGCGGCAGAAAATTTTCTCTGTGCAATCGATGAGGTTACAGAATTTCATGCTAAAGAGAGCTACCCCTCTCAGTTTGACACGAACAACTTGACCGCTCGTCCTGTTATTCCTCCAGTGGAGAAGAAAGCTGTAGCTCAAGTAAGCAGGCCTGCCGGCACTGCCTCATTGATTCCATCCAATTGGAAACCGGGTGTAGATTGGATCAAGCAATGTCGACAACACAATATTCCAGAAGCTTTTATATTAGGTTTGGTGGCAGAATTTGTCGGTTATTGGCGAGAACGTGCGCAGGCACGATTCTCCTGGGGTAATGCCTTTTACAAACATGTCTTAAAAGAGTGGCGTAACGAGCAAACTCGTCAAGGCGCTTTCGAAAAAGCGAGCACCATGTCCGCTGATTGGCACCCCAGTGATGATGCGGTGGGTATTCTGGAGAACGCTGGAATAAACCCTAGGTTCATTGAAGATGCGATTCCTGAGTTTGTCTTGTACTGGCGTGAAAGAGGGATGGTGAACGGTGCCTGGAATACCAAATTTATAGAACATATACGTCGCCAGTGGGCAAAATTCTCCGCCGCCTTTGGTTACGATGATACACCCAAAGCGATACAAGATGATTGGCAACCCAGTGCAGATTGTTTCGAAATTTTGCAGCTTGCAGAAATTGATGAGAATTATGCCAGAAGCAAGATTCCCGAATTCGTCATGTACTGGAAAGATAGCCAGCAAGTGAAGGCATCTTGGAATACTGTGTTTTTACAGTTCATTAAACAGGACTGGGCACGACAACTAAAACAATTAGAGACAGTGGATCTTTCTCATGCAGAAAATCAATCCCTTGTTGGATCAAACCAGCAGAGAATTAAAGAGCGATTCCAACGCATCGCTGACCGAAGTTGGGCAGAGTAGAGATACTACTGATTATGCTGCTACTTCCCCCCGCGACATTGCGGAGCCTAGTGTCGCTTATTCAGCGAGCCCTGACGATAGTGAAGATGCAACTGCTCAAATGGACCATGTTGATGCTATCAACCAGGCTTTCGCTGAGTTCGAATTCGCCTACCACAATCAATTTCACAAAGCATTTTCTGATGCCGAAAGCTTGGTAATTGCAAAGAAGTACTGGTTGAGTTCGCTCGACAATTATGCGCCTAGGCAAATCGTCTTGGCCGCTAAGAAGGTAATAAAAACTCAAGACTATCTCCCGTCTATTGCTGCTCTGGTTAGAGCCTGTGAAGAAGGTCTTGATCTATTTGGCTTGCCCTCTCCCAGACAAGCCTATCTTGAAGCTTGCCGCGCTGCAGCGCCAAAACGTCTGCAGAACTGGAGTCATCCAGCCGTTTATCTAGCGGGTGTAGGTGCAGGTTGGTATTTGCTTGCCAACGAAGCTGAGGCCAGCGCATTGCCGGTATATGAATACCACTATGGAATTCTATGCAAACAAGTGCTCGGCGGGGGAGAGCTGGGGATTATAGCCCCAGCAGCGTTGCCAGAAAAAACTAGTCGTAAGCTAAGCAAAAAAGAAACCCAAGCTCGAATAGCAAAAATGCGTTCCGAGCTAGGCTTATAACGGGAAATTTGATTTCCGTATTTAGGCGTCCAATTTTCGATACTTAATTCTTGTCGGCTCTGCCCCATCTCCTAATCGTTTCCTGCGGTCAATTTCATAGTCGGAATAATTCCCTTCATGCCATAACACTTCACTATCACCTTCGAATGCCAGAATATGTGTGCAGGTTCTATCGAGGAACCAACGATCATGAGAAACCACGATTACACAGCCGGGGAAAGTCAGCAATCCTTCCTCTAGAGCTCGCAGAGTTTCCACGTCTAGGTCGTTGGTTGGCTCATCCAGTAACAACACATTGCCGCCACGCTTTAAAAGTTTCGCCATGTGTAAGCGATTTCGCTCTCCGCCGGATAAGTCTTTAACAAATTTCTGTTGATCACCACCACGGAAATTGAATCGACTGGCGTAAGCACGAGAAGAGATCTTAAATTTACCAATTTCTATCGTCTCTTGATCATCAGATATTTCCTGCCAAACTGTATTGTCGCCATTTAAATCATCGCGACTTTGATCCACATAAGCTAGATCAACTGTATCGCCCAATTCAATGGTACCGTTGTCTGCTTGTTCTTCGCCCACGAGCATTCGCAAGAAGGTTGTTTTACCCGCGCCATTGCCGCCAATTATTCCTACGATGCTACCCTTGGGTACTGAAAAACTTAAATTATCAATCAGGGTTTTATCATCAAAAGCCTTCGAGAGGTTCTTCACCTCGATAACTTTATCGCCAAGTCGAGCGCCTGGAGGAATATAAAGTTCCATGGTCTCGTTACGTTTCTGAAAATCCTGAGAATTTAATTCCTCGAATCGTGCAATTCGAGCCTTGCTTTTGGATTGCCGGCCCTTTGGATTAGAGCGTATCCACTCTAATTCTGATTTGATGCTGCGGTCATGGGCAGCTTCTTGTTTGGCTTCAATTTCGAGGCGTTTTTCTTTGGTTTCTAACCAGGCGCTATAGTTGCCTTCGTAGGGAATACCATGGCCTCTATCCAATTCCAGTATCCAGCCAGCTGCATTGTCGAGGAAATAGCGATCGTGAGTAATTGCCACTACTGTACCAGGGTAGTCCTGCAGAAATCGCTCCATCCAGGCTACGGATTCTGCATCCAGATGGTTAGTCGGTTCATCCAACAGCAACATATCAGGCTTGGAAAGCAACAGTCGGCAAAGGGCAACTCGTCTTCTCTCTCCCCCAGACAATTTGGTCACCTCGGCGTCCCATGGAGGCAGGCGCAGAGCGTCAGCAGCACGTTCCAAAATTCGTTCGACTTCCCAGCCATTTACTTCATCAATTTGATTCTGCAGTTCGCCTTGTTTCTCCAGCAAAGCAGTCATTTCATCGTCACCCATAGGTTCGGCAAATTTGTCACTGATGTCATTAAATTCTTCAACTAGGTTGATGATGTTTTTAATGCCTTCTTGCACATTGCCCCGCACATCTTTCTTATCGTCTAAATCCGGTTCTTGCGGGAGATAGCCGATCTTGATATCAGCTTGTGGCCGCGCTTCGCCATTAAATTCTGTGTCTACTCCAGCCATAATTCTTAGCAGCGTGGATTTTCCTGCACCATTCAATCCCAAGACACCGATTTTGGCTCCTGGAAAGAATGAGAGTGAGATATCTTTAAGAATTTCGCGCCTTGGTGGGACCACCTTGCCAACCTGCTGCATGGTGTAAACAAATTGAGCCATTTCACTATCCTGAGTGTTATATTTAACTATCAAAGCCCCAATTATTAGTCTTGAGGAATTGAGAAAAAACCGGTCGACATTATTACATACCAAAGTCTCTTAATGTTGGGAATTGGAGTTCTCAAAACCCCAAATATTGATGCTCATTCTGGAGCCATCATGTAGAATAACGCCTTCAAAAAATCCCCAGATATGACTCGGAGTACTAGATGTTTAAGAGCGATACTAGCCTGTCTGATTTTGATCCAGAAATTAGCGCCGCTATCGAAGCTGAAGGTCAACGACAAGAGCACCACATCGAATTAATCGCGTCGGAAAACCACACCAGCCCCCTCGTGATGGAAGCGCAGGGCTCCGTTCTTACGAATAAATATGCTGAGGGGTATCCCGGTAAACGCTACTACGGTGGCTGTGAACATGTTGATGTTGTCGAAGAGCTCGCTATATCCCGAGTTAAGAAGCTCTACAATGCAGACTACGCCAATGTGCAACCCCACTCAGGGTCCCAAGCTAACGCAGCCGTCTACATGGCCTTAGTTAAGCCGGGCGACACCGTATTGGGAATGAGTCTGGCAGATGGTGGGCACCTGACCCACGGGGCGAGTGTAAGTTTTTCAGGGCGAATTTATAATTCAGTTCAGTACGGATTGAAAAACGGAACTGGTGAGATTGATTACGATCAAGTAAATGCTCTTGCTCAAGAACATAAGCCCAAGTTAATCATGGCTGGTTTTTCAGCTTATTCCCGGGTTATTGATTGGCAAAAGTTTCGTCGTATCGCTGACAGCATCGGTGCGTATTTTGTCGTCGACATGGCTCATGTTTCAGGTTTGATCGCAGCTGGTGTTTATCCTTCTCCGGTGAATATTGCCGATGTAACCACATCCACCACTCATAAGACGCTGCGTGGTCCGAGAGGGGGTATAATCCTGGCCAGAGCTAATCCAGAACTGGAGAGGAAATTGAATTTTGCGGTGTTTCCAGAGAGCCAGGGTGGTCCTCTGATGCATGTAATCGCGGCCAAGGCTGTCTGTTTCAAAGAAGCTATGAGCGATGAGTTTAAAACGTATCAGCAGCAGGTCTTAAACAATGCTAAATTCATGGCATCAGTATTTATGGATCGAGGCTTCGATGTAATTTCGAATGGTACTGACGATCATCTGTTTTTGTTAAGCCTTATTAAGCAAGATATTACCGGCAAAGATGCTGATGCAGCATTAGGTCGAGCAAATATAACAGTAAATAAAAATGCTGTGCCCAATGATCCAAAACCTCCATTTGTCACTAGTGGTTTAAGGTTAGGAACTCCAGCTATTACTACTCGAGGTTTCAAAGAGAGCGAAGTTGCCGAGTTAACAAATTGGATGTGTGATATTCTCGATGATATTGAGAACGAACCGATAATCGCTGAAGTGCAGCAAAGAGTTATTGAACTTTGTTCACGCTTTCCAGTTTATCAGTAAATTTAATTTAGATTAAAAATCTAAACGAATAGGTTTTACATGCATTGTCCATTTTGTGGTGCCGTTGATACCAAGGTTATTGACTCCAGATTGGTGTCAGCAGGGAATCACGTTCGCCGCCGTCGCGAATGTATAACTTGTGAAGAAAGATTCACGACTTATGAATCTGCCGAATTGGTTATGCCGCGGATTATCAAACAAGACGGAATTCGTGAACCTTTTAATGAAGATAAATTGCTAGCAGGCCTTACTAAGGCGCTGGAAAAAAGACCAGTTGGTATTGAAAAAATTGAAGAAGCCATCGTTCGGATTAAAGCGAATTTGCGTTCCACCGGTGAGCGGGAAATTCAGTCACGTGATGTTGGTGAGCAGGTAATGAAGGAGCTTCGTGATTTAGATGAAGTTGCATTCGTTCGTTTCGCATCAGTCTATCGTAGTTTTAAAGATCTAAATGAATTCCGCGAAGAAATCGATCGCCTTTCAAAAGGCACTAGTAAGTAAAAGCGCTATTTCTCATTTCTCCAAATTTAGACTCTCTAGTTCTATTCCTTCGCTGTATAATCGAAACCTCTAGGTCTGATAGCGAATTGGCTATTAGAAATTATTATCGTTAATTGAGTATTTTTAGTCCCTTATGCAAAGATTAAGTAGTAGTCAATTAGGGTCGGAGTTTATTGACTGGCCAGTCTATATGCGGTGCGCGCTGGACTTAGCTGTGACCGTAATAAATACCAGTCCGAACCCTCGCGTTGGCTGTGTTATCGTGAAAGCTGGAGGCATTGTTGGGAAGGGCTGGCATGTTAGCCCTGGGAAAGACCATGCAGAAATTATGGCTTTAAAGTCTGCTGGTGAGGATGCGAAATCATCGACGGTTTTTGTTTCTCTTGAACCTTGTTCTCATATAGGAAGAACCGGACCTTGTTGTGATGCGCTCATTGCTGCGGGAATTAGTCGCTTAGTAATCGCTGGAATAGATCCTAATCCAGAAATTTCAGGACTAGGAATCAAGAAAATTGAAAGTGCGGGTATTGAAGTTTTTTATCTAGAGGATTCGGAGGCGGCAGCCCGTAAGATCAATGTGGGCTACTTCAAAAGAAGAGAGACGGGCTTGCCCTATGTGCGCTGTAAGTTAGCAGCAAGCATCGATGGGCGTACAGCCTTGTCAAATGGCGTAAGCAAATGGATTACCAGTGCAGAAGCGCGGGCAGATGTGCAATTATATCGTGCTCAGAGCAGCGCCATTATCACTGGAGTTGAGACAGTGTTAAGTGATAACCCTTCGATGAATGTCCGTTTCGATGAACTTAATTTAACAGCAGAAGCAAAACAGCAAAATTTATCGTTGAATTCGATACAACCTCTAAGAGTGATCTTAGATAGTAATTTGCGAACACCTGGCACCGCTAAGATACTTCACGTTGATGGGGGTATTAGAATTTATGTGGCGAAGAAAACTATTGATCAGGAATTAGTGGAAAGCAAAGAGCTTCCAGATAATGTGGAATTAGTCTTCGCCGAAGAGGAGTCGCAGAGAGTAAATTTGCATTTTGTGTTAGAATCCTTGGCCTTGAATTGCGAGTGCAATGAAGTTTTTGTGGAAGCGGGACCTGCATTAAGCGCTGCATTCCTTGAAGCGGGACTTATAGATGAACTTATTGTTTATATAGCTCCTAAGCTTTTAGGAAGTGATGCCAAGCCGCTGTTCGAAATCGCAGGCCTTCAATCGATGTCAGAAAGCAGAAATTTTGCGGTGAAAGATTTGGATAAAGTTGGTGACGATATTCGGGTTTGTCTCATCCCTCAAAAATAGCTCTGAGGAAAAAGAGCACCTGAAAAAGAAAGCCTCTGAAGAAAATAACTGAGAATAGTAGAAAATGTTTACCGGTATAATCGAAGCAACAGGTGCAATAAATAAGCTAGAGAAAGTCGATCTGGAATGGCGTTTACACATTGATGCAGGTAACTTGAGCCTGGAAGATACAAGCATTGGCGATAGCATAGCAGTTAACGGTTGCTGTCTTACTGTCACTTCTTTATCTACCAAACATTTTAGTGCTGATGTTTCCAACGAAACAATCAGCTGCACGAGTTTAGGGAATTTAAAAACTGGAGCTCGAGTTAATTTAGAAAAAGCTATGCTTGCTAATAGTCGTTTCGGCGGGCACATTGTTAGCGGTCATGTAGACTGCGTGGGCATATTAATAAATTCTGCAGCTGATGGGCAATCCGTCAAATTGGAATTCGATGTGCCAGCTGAGATTAGTAAATACATAGCAGACAAGGGATCAATCTGTATTGATGGAACTAGTCTTACAGTTAATACGGTGAACAAAAATAAATTTTCTATTAATGTTATTCCCCACACGCAGCAAGAAACGATTATTGGAAATTATGTAGTAGGCCAAGTAGTGAATTTAGAAGTAGATCTTGTTGCAAGGTATTTAGAAAGATTGATGACGGGGAATCACGAGCAACATAACCCTACAAAAACAATTAGTAGTAGTTTTCTTGAGGAGCACGGCTTTAAGATAGCCAAGTAAGAAGTAATCAGTGTTATGAAACTTAATACCGTAGAAGAAATCATCGATGATATCCGCCAGGGGAAAATGGTGATATTGATGGATGACGAAGATAGAGAGAACGAAGGTGATTTAATAATTGCCGCGGAACGTGTGCTCACTGAAGATATTAATTTCATGGCGACTAATGCCCGTGGTTTGATTTGTTTGACTCTGACTCGTGAGCGGTGCGAATTACTCAAATTGCCTTTGATGGTCAATGAAAATAATACTCCCTACAACACCAATTTTACTGTATCCATTGAGGCGGCAACCGGAGTAACAACTGGTATATCCGCAGCAGATCGCGCACGCACGATACAAGTAGCTGTTGGCCGTGAGAGTCAGTTCGAGGACATAATCCAACCGGGGCACATTTTTCCTATTATGGCGCAGCCCGGTGGGGTGTTGCGTCGTGCTGGCCATACTGAGGCAGGTTGCGATCTGGCGCGAATGGCGGGATATCTTCCGGCTGCAGCGATAGTTGAAATTATGAATGAAGATGGATCAATGGCACGGCGGCGGGATCTGGAAACTTTTGCAGAGAAACATCAGATTAAAATTGGCACTATTGTGGATCTCATTCACTATCGCATCGCTAATGAACACACGGTGACCAAAACTGATTCACATCCTGTGGAAACCAAATACGGCGAATTCATAGTACATAGTTATAAAGATTTGATTAACGGTGGTTTGCACTTGGCTTTTTCGAAAGGAGATATAGCTGCTGATGACCCAACTTTGGTGCGAGTGCATATACCAAATACCATGCGTGATGTGTGCGAAGTCTTTAACGGAGAGCGCACAAGTTGGTCATTCAACACTGCAATGGAAAAAATCAGCAAAGAAGGTAAAGGAGTGGCTGTGCTATTATCGGGAGATGATTATTCACAGGATACCGCAGGTAATTTGGCCTCTGTACTTGCGGTAGGGAACGAAGTTTCAGCTACAAGTCTGCCTGGGAGTGATTTAACTATTGGAACCGGTTCGCAAATTTTGCGAGATCTTGGAGTTGGGAAAATGAGATTACTAAGCTATCCGGCTAAATATCCTGCAATATCTGGGTTCGATTTGGAAGTAGTTGAGTTTGTTCAGTTCGAAAAATAGCTTGTCGATGGCCCGTGAATAATATTCAAATATCAAAGAGTCAAAAATCGGAAAGCCAATTATGAGTAACATAAAAATTATCGAAGGAAATTATAATAACGGTTCAGCGAGCTATGGAATCGTAGTCGCTAGGTTCAATAGTTTTATCGTTGATCGACTGCTCGATGGTGCGCTTGATACCTTGAAAAAAATTGGGGTGCAAGAGCGAGATATTACAATTGTGAAAGTACCGGGTGCCTATGAATTACCTCTGGCTGTGAAGAAAATGGCAATGACAGAAACTTTCGATGCAGTAATTGCTCTTGGAGCTGTCATTAGAGGGGGCACGCCACACTTTGAGTATGTGGCTGGCGAATGTGTTAAAGGACTAAGTCAGGTTAGTTTGGATAGCACGATTCCAGTCGCCTTTGGTGTTTTAACTGTAGACACAATCGAGCAGGCGATCGAAAGGGCTGGAACGAAAGCTGGTAACAAAGGTTCTGAAGCAGCGATAACAGCTGTGGAAATGCTTAGCTTGTTACGACAGCTGGAGAGCTAAGTGTCAGTCAGTGACAAGGCGACCAATCAACAATCGTTGGATAAAAAACAATCGAATGCAGTCAAGACCAAGCCTAAGTTGTCCTTGGCTAAACGTCGTAAAGCTAGGCGCCTAATCCTCCAGGCTCTATACCAATGGCTGATTGCCAAGGCTGACCCCTTAGATATACTTAAGGAATTCCGCGAAGAGAATGGTGGCAAAATCGATTGGGAATATTTTCAGGAAGTCTTTATCGAAATACCTAAACAAGTCGATATTCTAGATGCTCATTTACAACCACTCTTAGATCGTGATGCGAGCGCTTTGGATCCAATTGAACAAGCACTGCTCTATCTAGGCACATTTGAACTAGCTAGTCGTATAGATGTTCCCTATAAAGTTGTTATCAACGAATGTATAGATATCGCCAAAGAATTTGGTGCTACTGATAGTCACAAATATATCAATGGCGTTCTCGATAAATTGGCTCTGACACTTAGGGCCTTAGAACATTCTAAGAACAGATAAAATTTCTTCAGGAAATTATAGCGACACTAGTTTTCCCATGAGTCAGTCTGAATTTGAAATTATCCGCCGATATTTTGCCGAGTCGGGATTGTATTTTCCCCGGTCAGGTGTAGAGCTCGGAATCGGTGATGATGGTGCGGTTTTGCAAGTACCAACGGATTCTTTGTTAACCATGTCTATGGATATCCTCGTTGAGGGGGTCCACTTTCCTCTTTTTGCCGACCCTGCTCAAGTAGCCCATCGAGCCTTGGCTGTTAACTTGAGCGATCTGGCTGCAATGGCAGCTGATCCCTTTTGTTTTACTCTAGGTTTAGTCTTGCCATATGCTAACGAATCTTGGTTAGCAGGATTCAGTGAAGGCTTGCTTGAGCTTGCTGAAGAGTTCAAGTGCCCTTTAGTTGGTGGAGATATCACTCGGGGACCACTTAGTATTGCTATTCAAGTTCATGGTCTTTGTAAACAGGAGCGAGTGCTGCGTCGAGATGGCGCAAAGGTGGGAGACTTAATTTATGTCACCGGAACATTAGGAGATGGAGCTATCGCTTTAGCGAGTTTAGGATTGGATAGCCATTTAGGGTCTTCCTTCGTTGTGGATGGAGAGAAACAAACTGACGCCTGCAAACAACACTTTCATAGTGCATATTATAGACCAAAACCAAGAATAGAATTCTCCAATAACTGTGCTGACTTTATGAGTAGCGGTATCGATGTCTCCGATGGGCTTGTTGGTGATCTCGGCCATGTAATAAAAGCGAGTGGTGTTGGAGCTGTGTTGAATACCAAAGCATTTCCTTATTCAAACCCTGCGGCGTGTTGTGTTTCTGAATCAAATCGTCAATTAGCGGCATTATTTGGCGGTGATGATTATGAACTTTGTGTCTCAGTTCCCGCGCTTAACCGCAGAGAATTCGAAGCGGCAGCAGAAAGCGTTTCGACCCAAATAACTTGTATTGGTGAAATCGTGACTGGGTCAGCAATTCGTTGCCTGGATTCTCAAGAGGAGGAAATCGATTTGAGTTCTGGCGCCTATATGCACTTCAGAGGAGCTAATTAAATCGATGGCAGCCCCAAGTTCAGTTTGGCGTAATCCCATTCACTTTTTTGCCTATGGTTTTGGCAGCGGAGCTGTTCCCAAAGCTCCGGGAACAGCAGGGACCCTAGTGGCGGTGATTATGTACCTTCTCTTGCCTCAGATTAGCCCCTTAATCTATGTCAGCCTTCTTCTCATTAGCTTCGTTTTCGGAGTATGGATCTGCGGTAAAACCGCGCAAGATATCGGAATTAAAGACCCTAGTGGCATTGTTTGGGATGAATTCGTCGGCTATTGGATCACTATGTTTATGGCGCCATCAGGCTGGATATGGGTAATTATTGGATTTGTTTTGTTCCGGTTACTAGACATCGTCAAACCCTGGCCTATTAAATGGGCAGACAAGCAAATCGGTGGTGGTATGGGGATCATGCTAGATGATGTATTAGCAGGTATAATGGCCGCCCTGTGTATGCAAGCCATTGTGATTTTGCTCCCATAAGTGCATTATTCGCCGCCCCGGCTTGCCAATCATGGGTTACTCGGGTCGAGATTATTACCTTAGACTCTAGATATAAAATCTTTGTTTAATAAGGGAGAGCTACTAGCTAAGCCCGCATGAGGAGAGGAAAGGCAGTTGACAGTCAATTTTGTAGCATCTGCATCATTGCCAACTAAATGGGGTCAGTTCACCATTCATGGCTTTGAAGACAATGAGTCAGGAAAAGAACACGTGGCGCTTTCCTTTGGCGAATTAGATACCGAAAAGCCGATACTGTGTCGTGTTCACTCTGAATGTTTAACAGGTGATTGTCTTTTTAGTCTGCGCTGTGACTGCGGGGCGCAGCTGCAAACTGCAATGCAAGCAGTAGCTGAAGCTGGCCAAGGTTTAATACTTTACCTTCGCCAAGAAGGCCGAGGCATTGGACTGCTAAATAAAATTAAAGCCTATGCTTTACAAGATTCTGGCGCCGATACGGTAGAGGCTAACGTGCAACTTGGATTCGAACCCGATAGTCGGGAATATCAAATCTGTAAGCCTATGCTGGATTATTTTGATGTGCAGAATTTACGCCTAATGACAAATAATCCCCAGAAAGTTGATGCTTTAAGAAAGGCGGGGTTCATAGTACAGATCGTGCCAATTCATACTACAGCTAATCCCCATAATGAAAGTTATCTGGCTGTAAAAGTTAATAAGCTTGGCCACATAAAATAAGAATTTAGGATCTCTTCCAAAATCCAAAATCTACTCCAGCGGGCTGCTTGTGAGTTCTACTGCAAAAAGAATATTAATCGATATCCTGCGTCATGGTGAACCGGAAGGTGGAGATATACTCCGGGGAAGAATTGATTCCGTATTGACTCGGCTGGGTTGGCAGCAAATGCGTCGAGCGACTGCACTGGTTGATGTGGACAGCAAATCGACACTCACGCCAAACTGGACCCATATAATATCCTCACCGCTGCAACGCTGCCGGCAATTTGCAGAAGAAATCTCCCAACACACTAAAACAGATCTACAGGTGAACGATCAGTGGCAAGAAATTGATTATGGGGATTGGGATGGAATGTTATTGAGCGAATGGCGGAAAGAAGCCGCGGATCAATTTAAGGAATTTAGAAAGGACCTTTCGAAATTGGTGCCGCCCAATGGAGAGGACTACCTTTCCTTCAAAGATAGGATTCTCACTGCCTGGCAAGAAATTTCTGAACTGGAAGACGGTAGCCATGTGCTTCTGGTTACCCATGGTGGCGTGATGCGAGTCATTCTGCCGACTATTTTAGGCATGCCACTTAATCGCAGCTCTCCGCTAATAATTCCCTTTGCTTGTTTTAGTCGCGTAAGTCTGGAAGTAAAAGAAACGACCCTTAGTGCGAGTTTGCAATTTCACAATGCAGCCGAGTATGAATCGAGGGCTCTAACAATTTAGTGCAAAGTTAGGAATGTGCTAATTCTTCAATAGGCTTCTCGCTGTGTCGATATGGCGACACATTTGTTCAGCACCGTCCAGCGCCCGCGGTGTATGTCTCTGTAATAATTCTGGCGGTACAAAAAACAGATTGTTCTTCTTCACTGCGTCGATGCTGGGCCAGCGCTTCCAGTCGTCTAACCATTCCGGTCTTTCAATATCCATTCCGCTGGCAATGATTGCCATTGGGTTTCGAACTAGCACAGCTTCTTCACTGACTTTAGGAGCTACCAGTTGTATATCTGAAAATATATTATTGCCACCACACAAGTTGATAATGTCATTGATGAGTTCAATGCCTCCTGCAGTAATCAATGGCGTATTCCAAACTTGATAGAAGGTATCTACCGGAGTTTTAGAGCTGAATTCTTTTTGCAAAGAATCGAGTTTAAGTTTGAAAGCAACTGTTGATTTCTGAGCTAAACTCTCAGTTGCTGCCAAGATGGAAAGTCTCTCGATGTGCGAAGGGATAGAGGCAAGGCTCTTCGGCTCCGCTATGTAAACCGTCAACCCCAATTCACGTAGTCGATTAATAGAAGCCTTTGGATTTCCAGTTTTCCAGGCAACAATCAGGTCTGGTTGTAGCTCCAAAATTCTTTCCAAGTCTAATAAATCAAAGCGGCCAATTATCGGCAGAGCCTTTGCTTCTTCAGGGTAATCGCTGTATTCAACCGCTCCCACCAATCTTTCACCTGCGCCTGCAGCATAAATAATTTCAGTAAGTGATGGGGCGAGGCTGATAATTCGAGCTGCGGGTTTTACAAGGTGTACAACTGTGCCTTCATCATCTATAACGTCTGCTGCGTTGGATAGATGAACAGTGAACGAACAAGAAATTGCAGTTAGCAAGACACAGAACATTTTAAGCAATTTAGTTGAAATTCCTTTATTCATATTCATTAACAAGCGGAACAATTGCGGTGTCATTTTAGTAATCAATGCCTTTTTGAACTTTTACCCCATCATAAAAGGCGTGCTTGGATTCGCCGAGCTCGGTTACTGTATCTGCAATTTCTATAAGCTCTTTTGAGGCACTGCGACCAGTTACAATTACATGTTGTTGGGAAGGACGGTTCTCTAATGCGTTAAGAACTCTTTCTTTATCTAAATAACCATAGGTAAGCATATATGTAAGTTCATCTAGGACTACTACTTCTACATCTTCATTTTTTAATAATGTTTCAGCCTTTCCCCATGTAGATACAGCTGCTTCAATGTCTTTCTCTCGGTCTTGAGTCTCCCAGGTGAAGCCAGTGTTCATCACATGGAATTCAACAAGAGGATTTTCCTGAAACAACATCTGTTCGCCGCATTCCCACTGACCTTTAATAAACTGAACTACGCCACAGTGTAAACCGTGCCCAACACTTCTAGCGAGCATGCCAAACGCAGAGGAACTCTTTCCTTTGCCATTGCCGGTTAATACCACCATCAGTCCCTTATCGATCGTTGCTTCAGCTATACGACCATCGATATATTCCTTTTTACGTTGCATCGCTTTCTTGTGGCGCTCGTTTCTCTCTTTACTTTCGGACACGATTATCTCCTGAATTAAAAATTTACTCTTAAGCCTAAATAAGAAGCCCGCTCAGGAGCTAGAAAATCTGTTACTTCTGAATAGCTTTCGTTCAAGCCATTTTCGATTCGACCATAAAGCTCCAAACGTTCGCTAACTTGATAACTGGCGGTGAGGTCTAGAACTTCGAAATCATCTAGAGGAATAGCTGATCCAAAAACCTCATCTATGGAGTTTCTAGAAACTCTATAAAAAAAATGCACACGCAATCTATCTTTGTTATTACGATAGCTTATGCCGAGATTCGCGAGCCTCTCGGGGCGGCGCAGCCGTTGACTTCCATTCGGTCGCTCTGTTTCGTTATAAGTATAATTAGCTGAGAGCTCCCATTGGTCATCCAAAGAATAATTTCCTGACAACTCTACTCCCTCAGAAGTGCTCTTGCCAATGTCTTGTAGGTAGCCGCTAAAACCAGATAAATCGAAATAGATCGCATCTTCAATTTCCTGCACAAAAATTACTGTCTCAAGGTTTAATTGTTCACTGGCGAAAAACTCGAGACCAATTTCGAATCCTTTGCTTGTTTCTTCCTTCAAGCTAACTAAAGATGCTGGTGGAGCAGAAAAGGGGCCAGAATTGTAGGCAATTTCAAACAGACTAGGAGAGCGAAATCCTGAGCCATAACTAGCCTTCAATTTTAAGGTTGAACTCCCAAGAGCTAATAGATAAGCAGAGGAAAGGCGGTAGCTGTCGTGTTGTCCAAAATCATTATTGTCATCTTGTCGTACGCCTGCAGAGAGAAACAGGCTATCCGAGAAGTCGCTCAATAACTCCACATAAACGCCTTTGTTATCGCGCTCCATTATGCCATTTTCTTCTTGTTCCAGATCGATGCCAAATACCAAATCTACGCCAGGTAAATTGCTTGCACTAGCTACATATTCCCAACGACTTAATTCACCTTTCGAGCTGAAGGCAAGGTTTCCTAAGGCTAAATCTTCACGATTAGTTTTTGTATTTGAGAATCCAAGAGAGTGAGTAAAGGATGGCGAAGTGTAAGCTAGAGATGCTCGGCTGGCATTAAGATCATAAACTGCAAGACAATCATAGACGGTGCTGCCGGCAAAGCAGCCGTCATATTGAGTTACTCCCTCAACATTTCTCTGCACAATTTCTAACAGCCAATTATTACTGACCTTGAATCCAACGCGGGCATGATAAGAGATGTTTTCATAACCGTCATCATCCGCAACCTGTGTATCGGATTCGCGGACATTGTAACCATCGCTCTTAAAATTATTAGCAATCAAGGTAAAATTTACTCTCTCAGAACCTTCCGTAACGATGGCTGATACTTGTTGAGTGCCGCGGGAACCAGATTGCCCATCTAAAGTGATATTCATGTCAGTATCAGATTGTCGCGAAGAAATATTGATGATGCCTCCGGCATCAGCGCCGTAACTTAGTCCTTGAGGACCCCGTAGTATCTCTACTCTGCCAAGACCACTGGTAAGAATATGCTCTATTGGTGTTGTGACCTGTGGTCCGCTTGGATCAGATAACTTTAGACCATCAAAAAGAGTCAGAGTACGAAACCCTTCCTCTCCGCGTATGTGCAAGGCAGAAGTAGCACCGACTCCACCATTGCTAGTAACTCCAATTGCCGGAGTCTGTCGTAATAGATCAGTGAGGGAAATGTTGCCTCTTGCTTGGATCTCTTCTAGATTTAGAATCGAAACAGAACTGCCTACTTTTTTTATTGGGATTGGAACTCGATTTGCGACAATAACAATTTCTTCCAAAGACGAGGTCTGGTTTTGGGCAAAGCTCAATGAGCTGCAGAGCATAAAAGTGGAACAGCTAATCATGCCCATAGAAAGGAATCTAAAAAGCTGATTCTTCTGTATTCCAAAAGGCTCTTTAAATACAAAAGTATTTTTTCCGGGAGAGGAAGGCTGCCTTTTCGAATTTACTTGAGCATTAAGTGAGCGGAACAAACGGAATTGTTTCGGGGGTCGAGGTTTTATCGATTGAAATTTTAGCATTTGGATCTCCCAATGAACGTTCCGTCACTAGACACAGTTGTTGAAACAACTGTTGACTGCAAGAAAGGTTATTCATCAGGGAGGGGACAAGTAGAAGAGTCCAATAAGACTCTGCCACTGATGTAGCCCTCCGCTGCATCAAGGTAAAAGTAGATCAGGCTGGTATCGGACTTATAACCACGGAGGGTTCATTACCGTTGCGGGGGCAGTGTTGGAATTTCACCAACTTCCCATTGAGCCGCTAATTAGAACTTGTAGATCGAACTACAAGGCAATTCAGCAGCACCTGAATCCACTTACTAAGTATTCCCAAGCTATAGGGAATGCGCGCAGTCTATAGAGCTGAGAAGTGGCAGTCAATTTATGTATTGGGTGGAAAGAAGGAATTCAATGAAATGTTCGCCGCGAAAGCTGAACACAATTACTTCAAAGCGTTACACGGCTTCAGATTGGATCTTGCAATCCGCAAGTTTTTGGCGGATTAAAGCGGCCACGCTAGAGCCATCAAGGCCAACTGCCACCAACATATCAGGAACTTTTCCATGTTCGAGAAATTTATCAGGCAAGCCCAAGTTTAACACGGGAATCAGATAATTCGATTGGAGCAAGAATTCATTAACAGCAGACCCAGCGCCACCGGCTAACGTATTCTCTTCTATTGTGACGATTAGTTGATGGCTGGTGGCCAAATCTCCAATCAGCTGTTCATCCAGAGGCTTAACAAAGCGCATGTCAGCGACGGTTGCATTGATTGGTTCGGCAGCTTCAAGTGCCGGGGCTAGCATACTGCCGAAAGCAAGTATGGCCACAGAGCGCCCTTGTCGTTTGGTGATCGCTTTGCCGATTGTAACTGTTGCGGTATTTTTTTGTACTGCGGCACCAGGCCCTTTACCTCTTGGATATCGAACAGCAGCAGGGCCTTTGTATTGATAAGCCGTATTCAGCAATGTATAGGTTTCATTTTCATCGCTGGGCGCTATAACTAGCATGTTCGGAATGCACCGCAGATAACTAAGATCAAAACTACCGGCATGGGTCGGGCCGTCTTCTCCAACGAGACCGGCGCGATCGATCGCGAACAATACGTTCAAATTTTGGATGGCTATGTCGTGAATTAACTGATCATAGGCGCGTTGTAAAAACGTTGAATAAATCGCGACGATGGGTTTTAAGCCATCGCAGGCCATTCCTGCGGCAAAAGTCAGTGCATGTTGTTCAGCTATCGCCACGTCATGGAATCGGTCAGGAAAACGTTCGGCAAATTGGTTCATCCCGGAACCAGCACCCATTGCAGGAGTAATACCCACCGCAAGAGGATCGGCAGCAGCGATATTACAAATCCAATCGCCAAAGACTTGTGAATAGGTTTGTGTGACTGGCGCTGATTTGGCTGCGGGAGCACTAACACTAGCGTCTAATTTACTTATAGCATGCATGCCAAATGGATCGTTTTCCGACTCCGAATAGCCTTTGCCTTTTTGCGTAACAATGTGAAGAAGCTGCGGGCCACGGAGCGTTTTAATGTTTTTAAGTATTTCTACTAGCCCAACCGTGTTATGTCCGTCAATCAAGCCAATATAGTTAAATCCAATTTCTTCAAAAAGAGTGCCCGGTGACACCATTCCTTTCATATATTCTTCAGCGCGATGTACCGCTTTCAGCGCAGGAGGAATCTTGGAAAGCACGCGTTTTGAGCCGGTGCGGATAAAATTATAAGGCTTGCTCGCCCACATACGAGCGAAGTAACTAGATAGTCCACCAACGTTGTCGGAGATAGACATATTGTTATCATTGAGGATTACCAAAATATTGTCGTCAAGATGGCCGGCATGATTGAGTGCTTCGAAAGCGATACCAGCTGTCATAGCGCCATCGCCAATTACTGCTATGGTGTGCTGCTCTTTATCTTGCATCTTGGAGGCTAACATCATGCCCAATGCTGCACTAATCGAAGTGCTGGAATGTCCGGCTCCAAAGGCATCAAATTCACTTTCTGCGCGATTAGGGAATGCAGTCAGACCACCGGCTTGGCGCATGGTGAGCATTTCATCCCTACGTCCGGTTAAAATTTTATGGGGATAAGCTTGATGGCCAACATCCCAAAGCAATCGATCGTTTGGTGTATTGAATACGTAGTGTAAGGCGATTGTTAATTCAACCACTCCCAAGCCAGCGCCAAGGTGCCCGCCAGTTTGACCCACGGCATAGAGTAAAAATAGCCGCAGTTCATTAGCCAACAACGACAGCTGATTCTGCTCCAGGACTTTGAGATCCTGGGGACTGTCGATCTGGTCCAACAATGGTGTATCGGGCCGAATTTTCGGTATTTCGTCTAGCATGTCTTTACTTCAACTCCGGCAATCTAGATTTATGCAACAGTGATAGGGTTCTCGGATAACTTAAATCAACGTTTATTAATGGTCAATCAAAGGCCGGGCTATGTTCTCTCATTTGACGATCAGTGCGCGCGGCTTACGATAAAAGCTGCCAGATTCCTTAAAGTATCAGCAGCTTCGCTAAATTCATCCAGCGCTTTGATTGCGTTTTTAACTAATTCAGTGGCTTTTTCCTGCGCTCCATCCACACCTAGCAATGAAACATAGGTTGGCTTATTAAGTTCTCGATCTGACCCCTGTGGTTTGCCTAAGGTTTCGGTATCGCTAGTTTCATCGAGAATGTCATCTTGTATTTGGAAGGCCAATCCCAATTGCGTAGCATAAGCTTTTAGAGCTTCCAGTTGCTTTGGTGATGTTTGTGGGTAACTTAGCCCTCCCAACAAGGCACTAGTGCGTATTAATGCACCAGTTTTTAAACTGTAGAGGATTTCTAGTTCCGCTAGAGTTGGCTGTGTACCTACTGCTTCAAAATCCAAATATTGTCCACCCACCATACCGCTTGCCCCAGCGGCCAGACTAAGTTGCTGGATCATCTCGAGCGCTTTATCTGGTGCGACAGTCTCTGCAGTGCTGAGTATTTCGAACGCCATTGATTGCAGTGCATCGCCCACTAATATTGCTGTCGCCTCGTTGAAAGCTGTGTGAACGGTTGGTCGTCCACGCCGCAAGTCATCATCGTCCATTGATGGGAGGTCATCATGCACTAGCGAGTAGCTATGAATCAGTTCAACAGCACAAGCCGCGGCATCGCCAGCTGCTAACTCGCCACCTACAGCGAGTACACTGCCATAAACTAGGGCTGGCCTTATTCTTTTACCTCCCCCAAGTGCAGCATAAGTCATCGCCTGTTTAAGGTTGCTGCTGGGGTATTCGATATCAAATTTTTTCTCAAGAACAGCATTGACTCGCAGTTGACATTGCTGAAGAAAGCCTTCTAATTCTTGAGGGGTTTGAGCACACATAATTCTGACTAATTCTTTTCCGCGAGAAAGTCTTCTGTATCGCCATTTTCGTTAATCAACACCTTTACTTTCTGTTCCGCTTTCTTCAGTGCAGTTTGGCACTCGCGTGTGAGTTTGATTCCTTTTTCGAAAGCCTGTAGTGATTCCTCTAGGCTTAATTCTCCCTCTTCCATAGAAGAAACTAACTCCTCCAATTGATCTAAGGCATTTTCGAAATCAAATCCTGCTGCTTCTTTCTTCGCCATCGGGCTATCTGCCTATTTATTTTACTTGTAAGAAATCATCCATGAAATTTATCTTCAGCTACTCTCATTTGTTGCAGGTTTTTTTGCATAGTAGAGCTACAATGATCGCTATTCTGCAGCCTCTTTGCGCCTAGCCTAAAACTCGAGGGATATTGTTGATTCTGTTTCCAATTTCCGCTGAGTCTGTGATTATACGCTATGTGATTGTTAATTCACGCCTAATTCGCTGAAGCTCTTTTCGAACTTTCTTGAGCTTCTATGTCTTCCTCTTTTAATAAATTCTGTCTGTGATCAGCGCCCTACGGGCTTGTAATAGTTGGAATAAATTAATACAGTTGCTGCTTTAATGAGCCAATTACGCACAGGTTGGAAATCATGTTGTCTCAATATTGTTAACTCTGCTCAATAAATCTAAGTTGCATTGTGAGCCTCATGTGCCCAACATCTGCCCTTTCAATGATTAGACTAATCACAGTACTCACTTGGCTGGCACTATTTTCTGTTAATTCAATTGCTCAAGCTGATACTGTAGGGCTAGAGGATGCAAGTGTTGTTAAGTCTCTGTCTAATATTGAATATGTCGAAGTAAATACTGGCTTAGCTAGCAATCGGGCGAAACAGTTAATTGTGTTTGTACATGGGACACCAGGGTCATTGACTGCATTTCTAAGCTATGTGAATGACCCTATCATGCAGGAAAATTTCCATATGATTTCAGTGACTCGACCTGGTTGGGTTGCTGACGGTGATGCAAAAGTTCCTTCTTTGGGTGAGCAAGCCCAAGCTCTAGAACCGATTTTGCGTATGGACCGATCCGGCAAGGGTGCTTTGCTAATGGGCCATTCTTTTGGAGGGCCGGTCATTGCACGCACCGCTATGGACTATCCAAAACTTGTTGCCGGACTTATTTTTGTTGCCAGCACTGGAGACCCGAAACTGAGCGGGCCTCGCTGGTATAATCGCTTTGCTGTGGTGCTTCCCCGTTTCATTCTTGGTTCAAGCTTGAAAGGTGCCAATGCGGAAATTATGCCGCTAAGAGCTCAACTAATCGCAATGGAGCCCCGTTGGAAGGGTATTACAATACCTGTGCTGATCGTGCAGGGAGATGAAGACCTATTAGTAAACCCCCGTAATGCCGATTTCATGGAGCGGATGTTAGTAAATTCAGATGTGACTTATCTTCAATTAGAAGGCATGGGACATTTTGTGCTTTGGGAGGAGTCGGAGCTAATTCGGGATACGCTTATTGATATATTCAACGACTAAGAACTTCAATATTAGCAAAAAATATTTTTTGGACAAACAAAAGCATAACTATTTAAATCAGGAGTAGAGCATGGACTTAGTAATCATTGTAGTTGTATTAGCAATCATTCAATACATCGCATTTGGGTTTTTGGTTGGTTGGGCGAGAGGCAAGTATGATTGTCCAGCTCCAGCAACTACGGGTAACGAAATTTTTGAAAGATACAATCGTGTGCATATGAACACGTTAGAACAGATACCAGCATTTCTATCTGCTATGTTTCTTTATAGCCACACTGGTAGCCCTAATGTAGCGGCAGGACTTGGCATCGTTTTTATTGTTGGACGGTTTGTTTATTTGCGTAGCTATATTGCAGATCCGAAATCTAGAGGCATTGGCTTCGGTCTTACTACGCTTCCGGTTCTCTATATGCTATTGGGCTCACTGTTTTTTACAGCTCGGAATATGCTTGCTTAAAGCTATAGGATCTTTGTGAGTGCAAAGATGAGATCGCAAAGACTAGTTAGTACAGAATATCGAGCATAGCTATGGCTTACCAGCCGCAGCTCATAGGTATAGGAAGTCTGGCAATCGCCTTTCTCACCGGTTAGGGGCTTTGCTAAGGTATTCTCATTCAGAGTTAGGAGAATGAAATGACAAAGCCAATACTGATAGCTAATGACAAAGGGTTTGCGCAGTCTGCTGTTAAGCAGCTGGGACTTTATGCTGTCTGTACTATTATGGGTTTAGCAGTTCTTATGTATTTGCTATCTCTGGCCGCAGGCAATACTGGGGGGGGTTCTGGAATATCCGGTATTAATGTTGATGATAATAGCATAACCATTACTTTAGGACAGGAACCACCACAGTTAGATAGCGGCCGAGCAACTGATGCGGCTAGTTCTTCAGTTCTTGCTCATGCGATGGAAGGCCTTATTACCTATGATCAGAATAACCAACTAGTTCCCGGGGTCGCTGAGCGCTGGGAAATACGTGAAGATGGGGCTACCTTTTGGATTCGTGATGATGCTTTCTGGAATGATAGTAGACCCGTTACTGCTCATGACTTTGTGTTTGCATGGGAACGAGTAGTAGATCCGATCACAGCTTCAGAATATGCTTTCATTTTGTACCCGATAAAAAATGCTGAAAAAATAAATCAAGGCGAGTTGCCTAAAGAAACATTAGGAGTTCATGCTCTTAGCGATCAGATTCTTGAAGTTGAGTTTGAGCAACCCACGCCATACTTCGATAAGTTAGTTGCGTTTTTTACATATTATCCAATAAGGGAAGATTTTTTTGGAAGCACTAATGGTCGTTATGGGGCAGATGCAGACATGCTTTTATATAATGGGCCCTATATGGTTACGGAATGGGTGCATGGTTCTAGTATGTTGTGGGAAAAAAATCCTTACTATTGGAGCGAAGAGAAAGGATTTCTAGATAAAATTATTGTTTCCTATATCACAACTGATGTAAACACGAAGATAAATTTATTTAAAGATGGTCAAATAGCTGATACTAGTTTAGTTGCTCCGATGCTTCCTCAAGCAATGGAGCAGCGTTGGCAAATAGATAGAGTGATGGACGGTACAGTTTTCTTTCTAGAGTTTAATCATCGTGAGGAGCGCATTACTAGCAATCTTAATTTTAGAAAGGCGATGTCTCTTGCCCAGGACCCGAATGAATTAGTATACAAAGTACTAAAAGAGGCAGCATATTTGCCGGCCCAGAGTTTGTTCCCGGTTTGGGTTCAGGGTGTAAGCGAGCAATTTCGCAAAGAATATCCACCCAGAGAACATAAAATTGATGTGCTCAAGGCGAGAGAATATCTCGAACTGGCTAGACAAGAATTAGGTTTAGACGAATTTCCACCAATCGTATTTCTCACAGGAGATACGCCAATATCACTATTGGCGTCTGAATATTATCAGCAACTTTATTTAGAAAACCTAGGCTTAGAGATTCGAATTGATGCGCAAATATTTAAACAGAGGTTAGCAAAAATGACATCTGGAGAATTTGATGTCGTAATGGCTGGCTGGGCCCCAGATTACTTCGACGCTTTAACATTCGGCGACCTTTTTGCATCTTGGAACCTTAATAATCGCGGGCGTTATAGCAATGAAGAGATGGATAAAATGATAAGAATTGCACAATCCGAGTTAGATCCCCTAATAAGAATGGATGCTATGGGAGCCATCCAAAGTATAATTGAGGAAGATGTAGTTTTAATCCCCATGTATGAAAGAGGCGTATCATTTGTAGTAGATCCGAGGCTCAAGGGTTTGATTCGAAGAATTGTAGGGGCAGATGTTGATTATAATTACGCATACATTGATGTATCCGAGGATTAGATTTTTGTTTACTGGCTTATTGTAATTAGTAGTATTTACTTATGTGGTTATATACTTTTAAACGATTGCTTCAAGGTGTTGTGACAGTATGGTTTATTGCCACAGCAACTTTTATTGCTATGCATAATGTACCTGGTGATCCTCTTCTAAATGATAGAGCAATGACACCTGAAATCCGGGCAAATGTGGAAGCTAAGTATGGTCTCGATCAACCTCTTGCAACGCAATACTTTATCTATTTAAGAAATCTTGCGCAGGGTGATTTTGGGATTTCTTTCACTCAAGAAAATAGACAAGTAAATGACATCATTCGTGAGCATTTTCCTGTATCAGCAATTTTGGGTGTGCTTGCTGTAGTTTTCGCCGCCGCTGGGGGGGTGCTCTGGGGTGCTTTGACAGCAATTTATCGAAATCGACTTCCGGATTACATTATTATGTTTTTTGTAATACTTGGGATTTCTGTTCCGAGCTTTGTTGTTGCTGCCCTTAGTCAGGTTTCGCTGGTGAACTTAAATAGCCTTTTCGGAACCACGGTATTGCCAGTTGCGGGATGGGGAACTATCTTTCACATGTTAGTTCCAGCAATGGTCTTGGGATTAGGGACAATGGCGTATCTGACGCGATTAATGCGTTCCTCAATGTTAGAGATAATTAGTTCTGATTTTATTCGTACTGCTAAGTCTAAGGGTGTTCCGCCTGCGAGGATTTTTACAAAACATCAACTAAGAAATGCGATATTACCAGTTGTTACTGTGCTCGGTCCTGCTATTGCTGCAATTACTACAGGCGGGTTCGTGGTTGAAATTGTCTTCGCAGTGCCAGGCTTGGGAAGGTTCTTCGTTGAAGCTGTGCAACAACTCGACTACACCGTAATCATGGGTACAACTGTATTTTATGGTGCTTTTTTAGTTTTTATGGTGATCGTGGTTGATGTACTGTATGGATTTATCGATCCGCGGATGAGTATGAAGTGAGACGTGTGTATTAATGCAAAGCTTAAGTAGTGCAGATTTTGCTCCTATACCTAACAGTCAGGAAGTTCATGGAATTTCTCGCCCATCTTTATCTTATTGGCAGGACGCCTGGATTCGATTGAAGGCCAATAAACGCGCCTTGATGTCTTTGTACATTGTAATTTTCTTGCTGTTGTTCACCATCGTGGGTCCTTGGATTTGGCGAGTGAGTCCAGCGGCTCAGGATTTAGATCAAGTTAGTCAGCCTCCAGGCAGCCCTCGTGTCGCTTTAATTGTTGATGACTATACTCCCTGGTTCGGGGAAGGGAACCCTCTAGAAACTGGATTGCGAACTTTTGGTGATCCAACCACGCAAGTTGTTCGTCTTCAGTGGAACGCGCTTCCCGGTGCTGCCGGTCATCGCATCTATCGTAATTTATTTCCTTTGGGTCCTGAAAGGGCTTATGGGATTCCAATTGGTGAATTCTTTGATAACAACACACTATTTTTTGAAGATCGATTAGATTTAAAACCCCAGAATTACTACTACTCTGTGGTTGCTCTGGGTCAATTTGGAGAATTACTGGATTCCTATGAGCTTATTGAGGTGGATGTAAAACGAGTCACAACAATTGCTGAGGCGCTCGAGCAAGAATTGGTTTCTCACACAAGTAACTTTCAAATTGGTGATGCTATAGATATGGCCTGGCATCCACTAGGCACTGATTATCTAGGTCGCGATATGCTTGCGCGCTTGATGGCTGGCGCGAGGGTCTCTCTATTTATAGGTATTGGCGCGCCATTCTTATTTGTATTGTTTGGTGTCATGTATGGCAGCATAGCTGGATTTTTGGGCGGTAAAATCGATCAGGTGATGATGCGGTTTGCAGATTTTGTGGTCGCTTTGCCTTTTCTACTCTTTATGATTTTATTCAAAATCGCATTTGGTGTCGGGCCCGGTGAAAGTGGTGTTCTACCTATGCTAGTCGCTCTGGTGATTCTCATGTGGCCGGCGACTGCGCGTTTAGTTCGTGGTCAAATATTATTAATAAGAGAGCAAGGTTATATCAGCGCTTCTCAATTACTAGGCGCCAAGACTCCCTATTTGATCTTGCGCCACATGATTCCCAATACTCTTGGAGTTGTGCTTGTCACATTAACATTTGCGATTCCTAGTGCGATTTTTACTGAAGCTTTTCTGTCCTTTATTGGTATGGGAGTAGTGCCTCCGACTCCTTCTTGGGGGTCAATGTCAAACGAAGGCATTAAAACCATGCTAACTACACCACATGAGTTAATTTTTCCAGCGGTAATCATTAGCATCACAGTTCTAGCTTTTAATCTTTTAGGTGATGGTTTGCGGGATGCGCTGGATGCTCGCATGAGGAACCAGGAATGACTGAGGTAGCCCTAGTTTTGCAGAAACAAGCTGCCTTACTTGAAGTCGAGAATCTCGCAGTTGAGTTTGATACGTATGGTGGCAAGGTTCAGGCAGTACGGGGAGTAAATTTCAAAGTAGAAGAAGGCAAGACTTTAGCTATAGTAGGCGAGTCCGGCTGTGGAAAATCGGTAACTGTGCAAAGCATGATGGGTCTAATTCCCATGCCGCCTGGGCGAATTACTTCAGGTTCAGCTCGATTGCGTGGTCATGAAGTGCTTGGGCGAAGCAACATAAATGGACAAGAGATCAGAGGTGCGGAGATTGGCATGATCTTTCAAGATCCCATGACTTCGCTTAACCCAACGATGCGGATTGGTGATCAAATCGCTGAGCCCTTGCAGGTTCACAAAGGCTACAGTTATCGAAGAGCTTTCGCCGAAGCGATTAATCTATTAGAGATGACCAAGATTCCAGAAGCGGCGAAGCGAGCTCGACAATATCCATTCGAGTTTTCCGGGGGCATGTTGCAAAGGGCGATGATAGCCATGGCTATTGCTTGCAAGCCGGCAATCTTGATTGCCGATGAACCAACCACAGCGCTTGATGTCACTATTCAGGCGCAGATTCTTGACTTGCTTCAAGACCTGCAATCGCAAACCGGTATGGCAATTATTCTAATTACTCATGATCTTGGAGTAGTAGCGAGAATGGCTGACGAAGTCGCCGTTATGTATGCCGGCAAAGTGATGGAGCATGGCTCCGTGGATGATTTATTTTACCGATCGTCTCATCCCTATACCTTAGGTTTGAAAGCAGCCATGCCGACTAACGATCCGGAACGGCAACATGAGTTACAACCCATAGAGGGTAATCCCCCAGATTTGTTCTCACCACCAGGAGGTTGTGGCTATTGCCCTCGCTGTCCGTTCGCCATGCAAATATGCGGAAAGTCCCAGCCTGAGGAATTCTATCTAAGTGATAATCATTTTAGTCGTTGTTGGTTGCACCACGATGATTCCCCGACGAAGCCGGCAGAATTAACATTTGGGACATCTACCTAATGGTTAATCTTTTTGAAGCAAAAGAGCTAACTCGATATTTTGATATGGGGCGTAATGAACGAGTGCATGCAGTCGAGAATGTCTCTTTGGATATTGCTGAAAAAGAAATCGTTGGCCTAGTAGGGGAAAGCGGCTCAGGGAAATCTACTTTCGGAAAAACAGTTCTAGGTCTGCATGACAAAACTTCCGGTATGGTTAAATATCGCGGTGAGAAGTTGCCCCAGAAATATCGTTCTGCCGATTTCCAAAGATTAGCAACGAAGATGCAAATGATTTTTCAGGATCCATATTCTTCTTTGAATCCTCGCATGACCGTTGGTGAACTTGTCGCAGAGGGCATTCGCTTGCATCCTCAGCTGAGCTCTGCAGATATAAAAGAAAAAGTAGCTTTATGGTTAAACAGAGTTGGTTTGCAGGCAGATCATATGTCTCGTTTCCCCCATGAGTTTTCCGGCGGGCAGAGGCAAAGAATAGGAATTGCTCGCGCATTAATTCTCGAGCCTGAATTTGTTGTCTGTGATGAGCCGATTTCCGCACTGGATGTCTCCGTTCAAGCACAGGTTATAAATCTATTGGGAGAACTGAAAGAGTCTATGGGTTTAACGTTGCTATTTATTGCCCATGATCTGTCTATGGTGAGATACGTAAGTGATCGTATGGCGGTGATGTATTTGGGCTCGTTAGTAGAAGTGGGCAAAGCTGATGGAGTGTATTTTGATCCCAAGCATCCTTATACAGAAGTATTGATAGGTTCAAATCCAGAACCCGATCCCAATATGGAAAGAAACAGGCCTTCAACGGCAATACAGGGAGAGATTCCCTCCCCAGTTAATGTGCCTGTGGGTTGCAGGTTTGCTAACAGATGTCCAAAAGTAATGAGTGTTTGCAGAGATATCACACCCTTACTTATTCCGCTAAAAGATTCGGATAGAGAAGTGGCGTGCCACTTATATTCATAGAATATCTACAAACAAGTGGTGTTGCCAAGCGCATATTCTGCAAAAGGTTTGGCATAAAATCATATTATATCCCCGGTCAAACCTAGAAGGTGTCGACGTAAACCTGAATTGCCTCGATCAGAAGCCGCCTAATTTCAGTATCATAAAATTTGATGGTGAGAATTGGGAGAAAAATGCTCATGATTTAGCGCATAGAAATAAAGCTAGCCGGTCGCAGTCTTAGTTATAGTCTCTAGAAATCTGCTCTCAACGCACTCTATTCAATTGTTGTGGTTGGGGGCTGGCTAGTATAAAGTCTCTCCTCTTTTGAAGGAGGTTCCCGTCATCTTACAGAGGGTGGTTGTTTCAGCGTCGATGTTTAGAAAGTGGCTTAAAGTATGAATGCACCATTCAAATTCAGTGATTCAATAAAACTGATAAGAAATATCAAGACTACTGGGACAGTTGCTCCCAGCTCCCAAGTATTAATAAAAAGGCTCTTGGCTCCAATCGATTTTGGGTCAGCTCGTTGCATCGTTGAACTTGGTCCAGGGAACGGTTGTGTAACTCGTGCACTACTTAGTCGTATGCATGCAGATGCCATATTAGTTTGTGTCGAAGTGAATAGTGAGTTTGCAACACATCTTAGAACTCTCAACGACCCCCGCTTACATGTTTACAATGTTTGTGCCTCGTCTATTGGTGATGTAATGGCAGAGCTTAATGTTGAAGATCTAGATCATGTAGTTTCAAGCTTACCGTTAGCTCTAATAGATGATGATGTAGTCGAAAGAATTCTAGTCAATGTAGGATCCGCTTTGCGTGAAGGTGGGCGGTTCCTTCAGTACCAATATAGCCTTAATAATTACAGTGAACTAAAGCCACGCTTTAAAGACGTGAAACTCAGATTTACCCTCCGCAACATGCCTCCAGCTTTTGTTTACGAATGCACCAAATAGTAATCCTGCATCACGTAATTTTTAATATTGATTAGATCTTAAGCTCATTTGCAAACCTTGCTGGAGCGAATCGGTGGGCGTACACTGCCAAATACTAAATAAAAAGCTACAGAGGGAAAGCATGTCACTGCGAATAAACGATGAAGCACCTAATTTTAACGCTCAGACAACTCACGGTGAAATTAATTTTCATGAGTGGCTAGGTGATCAATGGGGAGTACTTTTCTCCCACCCGAAAGACTTTACTCCGGTTTGTACAACAGAACTTGGTTATATGGCAGGTCTGGAAAGTGAGTTCACTAAACGTAATTGTAAAATTATTGGCTTGAGCGTGGATGCAGTTGATAACCATGCCGAGTGGGCCAAGGACATCGAAGAAACCCAGGGACATGCTGTTAACTATCCAATGATTGGTGATAGCGATCTGCAAGTAGCCAAGCTTTATAATATGTTGCCTGCAGATGAGCCTGGCTCTTCAGAAGGACGAACTGCAGCAACAAATGCTACGGTGCGTTCGGTATTTATCGTCGGTCCCGACAAAACCATCAAGCTCATGCTTACTTATCCGATGACTACCGGTCGAAATTTCGATGAAATACTGCGAGTGCTCGATTCCATGCAGTTAACTATGGCTCATAAAGTTGCGACTCCAGTAAATTGGCAGAATGGCGAGGATGTAATCATCATTCCATCGGTATCAGATGAAGAAGCGAAAGAAACTTATCCTGACGGTTTTCAAACCATCAAGCCTTATCTGCGTAAGGTTAAACAGCCGAGCTAGCCTGGCTGTCTTAATTTAGGAGAGGGATCGCTTAGACAATTTAAGTAAAGTAAAAAAGGCTGATTAGTAACTAATCAGCCTTTTTTATTGCTATTTTTTCCGCTTTAGTGAGCTTAGGAAGTTTTTCCTACGGAAGTTTGAATGCAAGAATTTCAGGACTATGCTGGCGGTCCCCAATTGCTACCAGTAAATACTGCTCGCCTTCATGCATATAGCTAATTGGGGCATTGGTGGTGCCGGCTTCTAGCTCAATTTCCCAAAGAATATCACCTGACTTTTTATCATAGGCTCGGAAATGAGGGCCGCCACTGTTGGTGGCGATCTCAACTGGCATATCGAAAGGAATGCGACCACCTGGTCGCTGATTCGTAAGTCCTTCACCTAAGAACAGTAGTGTTTTGGTAAGCAATGGTGTGGGTCTGCCTGGGTAGCCTAATTTGCCAAGATTCAAATGGGCGATGGCAGGATTGTCTTTGGGACCATCACCATTAGGAACCATCCATACATGTTCGCCAGTATTCATATCAATTGCGGTGATTCTGCCGTAGGGCGGTTTAAATAAAGGCAAACCTTGAGGACCGCCGATCCAGCGACGAGCTCCCTTTGTGTAAGTAAGGTTAGTGACATCTTGATCCCCAGGTAGCAAGTCCGCTACAAACGGTGACGTGATCGAGGGAATATAGAGATAGCCGGTTTCCGGATCAAAAGCCGCTCCCTGCACATCTGCACCACCTTGTGAACCTGGCAACTGAATCGTGCCCTGAGTTCCGTTTTCAGTGCTAACTGAAGGTGGTGTAAACATGGGTCCAGTCACATAATTGCTAAAGATCTCCAAGGCTTCTGCACGCAATTCCGGGGTAAAGTCGATGAGATTATCGACAGTCGCACCTTGTCTATCGAATGCTTCCGGCCTAGTTGGAAAGGGCTGGGTTGCTGAAGTAACTTCCCCCGGCACACCCGATAGGGGCACAGCTCGTTCTTCGATTTCCCATACTGGCTCGCCAGTTTCACGATCGAAAACGAACGCGAACGCCTGCTTCGTAAGTTGTGTAATGGCTTTTATTTCTACCCCTTCGACAGTTATGTCCATGAGAATTGGTGCGGCCGGCGGATCATAATCCCATAGGCCGTGATGAACAGTCTGAAAATGCCAAATTCTCTCTCCTGTTTCTGCATCAACTGCTACTAGAGTCTGGCTGAAAAGGTTGTCGCCAATGCGATGACCGCCATACATGTCATTAGTTGAGGAAGAGATTGGCATGTAGACCATGCCTAATTCTGGGTCTGCACTGAACAGTGCCCAAACCGGAGCATGACCCGTATAAGACCAGGAACGATCCTGCCAGCTCGAGGTACCAAATTGACCTTGCTGAGGAATCGTGTTGTAAGTCCACTTCAGCTCACCAGTACGCACATCAAAGGCATGTACATCACCGCGGGAAGCTTCTTTATTCTCAAAAGTATCATTCATGGATTGCCCAGTAATGATTACATCACCGACTACCATAGGGACGCCACCCCACCTATAACGTTCCGATGTTTCAGGCGGAGTTAGCTGCAGGTTTGCTCTGCCATTAGCACCGAAATCAGGATAGGTTTCTCCGGTTTCCGCATTCAACGCATAGAGATAGGTACCCCGCTGGGCAATAATTCGCTTATCGTCACCATCAGTCCAGTAAGCGGCACCACGTGTATTAGCTCCGGGCAAACCCTCGGCACCGCCTGGAGGTTCTTGTACCCAGATCGTTTCTCCAGTACCGGGATCGAAGGCTTCTACTAAGCCAACGCCATTGGTGATATACGCGACGCCATCAACTACCAAAGGAGCTGCATTCCAACTGGTGGAATAGCGCTGATTCGGGTTTATGTCCACAAAAGACTGATCTAGAGCAGGTCGTCGCCAGACGATCTCTAGGTCATTCACATTATCGGCATCGATCTGATCTAGGGGTGTGTATTTTGTGCTCCCGGTATCAGCCCCAAATGCTTGCCAGCCCCCATCCTGTGCGCCGCGCTGTGCCAACAGGATAGTCGATAAGCTGAGCGTGAGCAGAGCGATGAGGCTTCTGGTGAATATTCTCGGCTTTGTAAGTTTTGTTTGGCTGGACATTGAAACGACTCCATGAACTGTAAAATCAGTAGAGCATTGATTCTAACCAATAATGGCATAGTTAAAAAAGGAATTAAGAGGATAATTTGACGCTCAATGTAATTAGCTGTGCATTGAAAATTGCCTGTGTTCGGCATAGTTTTGCTTCCAAGAGGTCTTTGGCTCGCTATAATGGCGAAGCATATTCACACATGGTTATTGAATACCCGCTTCATTAAAGAAAATGTAGAGCTTGGGTTTGGATAAGAGGAAACGTTTCGCAAAAATGACTAGCAAAGCCGCTAAACAGTCATTTAAAAAAAGTCTTAGCATATGATTCAGTGCTTAAAATGTGAATACTGACAACCTACGCATAGCTGAGAAGCTGAAGAGAAAATTTTATGCCTCATAATGACCATGACCATGACCACAATCACACAGAACCGCCATCTGATCTCGAGCTTCGAGTTAAAGCTCTGGAAAGCTTATTGTTAGAAAAAGGTCTGGTGAAAGCGGATGCATTAAATACAATTATTGATACTTATGAAACTAAAATTGGCCCTCGCAATGGAGCCCATGTTGTTGCCAAAGCCTGGATTGATGGCGATTTTAAAAAGGCACTAATAGAAGATGCTGGGGCTGCTGTTGCAGCTTTGGGTTATGCCGGAAGACAGGGAGAACAGTTGCAAGCAGTGGAAAACACTCCTGAAACTCACAACCTTGTCGTTTGCACTCTCTGTTCGTGCTATCCCTGGACCGTGTTGGGACTACCTCCGGCCTGGTACAAATCTGCTCCTTATCGTTCTAGGGCTGTTAGCGAGCCCCGCTCAGTGATGGAGGAGTTTGGTACCGAGCTAGATTCAAATATAAAAATCAGAGTATGGGATTCCACTTCAGAACTGCGTTATTTGGTTCTGCCTATGCAGCCTATGGGCACTGAGAATTGGAGTGAGGATAAGCTGTCGGCGCTAGTAAGTCGAAATTCAATGATCGGGGTGGAGCTGGCAAGAAATCCTGAGGACGTAAATTAATGAATGGTGGTCATGATCTAGGTGGTAGGCAAGGTCTTGGCCCTATAGCGCCAGAAGCTGAAGATCGAGAACCGGTATTTCACTCAGAATGGGAGCGTCGAGTTTTTGCTCTAACCTTGGCAACTGGCATGTTAGGGAAGTGGAATATAGATGAATCAAGGAGTGCTCGAGAGCGGCAGCATCCCGCGGCCTACTTGCAAAATAGCTACTATGAAAACTGGTTAGAGGGCTTGGAAAAACTCCTCGTTGAAAAAGACTTACTGGCGGCGGATGAACTCTTATATAAAAAAGTTTCTGTCGCTGGCGCTGCACCGGAGTTACGAATCCCAGATGCGGAAGCGGTGCTCAAAATTTTGCGAAGTGGCGGGTCTTCTACAATAGAATCCGAAGCCGCACCACTTTTCAACATTGGAGATCGGGTTAAGGTGAGAAAACAGTATTCTTCAGGACACTCACGAGCACCTTCTTATGCGCAAGGTGCGGTTGGAACAGTGATTAGGCGCAACGGCTGCCATTTATACCCAGATGAGGTATCTCAAGGAAGAGCTATTGGGGAACACCTCTATACAGTATTATTCGCCAATCAATCTCTTTGGGGAAAGACAGAAGAAAACGCAGAAGTTTGCATAGACCTCTGGCAACCTTATTTAAGTATCGTAGCGAAAGAATCAGGCTAATGGAGGAATTCCCCTTTCAACCAAGAGACGAAGACGGTCCGGTGTTCAGCCAACCATGGGAGGCACAAGCTTTTAGTCTGGTGCTAGCTTTATATGAACAGGGTGTTTTCAACTGGCAAGAATGGGCTGCATCACTCAGTCAGCAAATAGAACTTGCCCAAAAGAATGGCGATCCTGATTTGGGGAATACTTACTATCAGCACTGGTTAAAAGCGCTGGAACAACTTAGCAAGGAAAAAGGTTTGTCGACTGACATCGAGCTTTTTGCTCGTGCCGAGCAATGGCGGCAGGCCTATCTTGATACCCCTCACGGTCAGCCAGTCGAATTGAAGTGAATTGTCGAATTTGGTTGAAGCAAACTCTCCTTTTATGTTGAAGATCCCTATCTTACCTTTAAGCTTTCTACTTTTTTGTATTTCCTCAAATTTGTTCTGATGTTGTCTATACAGTGGCGCAAAGAACATCAGGATCGTTAGTAATTGCGTGTCGAGTCGATACTTATCAACTATATTTACAGTCAGGGTGCGGCCCAATCTTTGAATTTTAAGCTTCGCTTGATAATTTTCAGACCGAATTCGAAGTAGATAACTAATAAACTCAATGCGGCGATACCGCCGAGCAAATAGATTGATACGCCTTCAGAAATGACATAACTAAAGAGGCTAGAGAATGCCAAAAAGTAAGATAAGACTAAAATAAAGCCAATTACATATATACGCTCGACCTAAAGCGTATAACAAAATAATGGACGATCCACAGAATCCATTAGTTAGCGGATGGATACCACCTTGGACGTTTGTATTCTATTCCGCTACCACTCAGCTCTGCTTCGAAGGCATCGAGACTCTGCTCGACTGTCAGACCGCCAGGTAGGAGAGATCTCTCAAAGTCAGGATTTGCTATGCTTCGAGCCCATTCTTGATCATAGTGATAGGTATAGACCAACTCTGGATCGAGCAATTTTGTGCATTCTGCTGCCGCGGCTGGAGTCATTCGTCCCCGCGGTATATTCAGCGGGACAAAGGCGACATCGATTCCACTTAATGCCTTCACTTCGTCCACGCATTCGGTTACTCCGCCAAAAAACAACTTTTTTTCACCCAAGGTAATAACGTAGCCGTTGGCATCCCCTTTCGGATGTTCCGGTGCTCCGAGGATAATATCGTAAGCTGCTACTGCTTTAATAGTGACACCTGCTACTTTAAGCGTTTCGCCATTTGCCATAACAATGCCATCGGGAATTTGTTTTTCGCCATTAGCGGCAATAATGATGCTAGTCATAGGTGTGCGTAATTGAGCAATCGCATCAGGGTCCAAATGATGCCCAGGGCTGTCTGTAACCAAAATCAAATCTGCTTTCTTAGCGGATGGGAGTCCGCTAATGCTCCATGGGTCAACCTGGATAACCAAATCTTGATACTCGAGCTGTACACTTGAGTGAACCAGTGGCGTGATAGTAATTGGGCCACCTGCAGCGGGGTAACTGTCGGCTGCAAGTGTTAGTTGATTGCAACAGAGCAACAAAAATGTTGTGAGGGCTGCTCGACTAGAGAAATGAGGTCGAAAAGAAGTATAGAGATTAGCAAAGAACATGGGCTGAATTTTGAGAGAATTCAGGATTGAGAGCTTTTTGAATGATTTCATAGTTTTACACTGTATTAGGCTATTTGACTGGGCCACTGGGAATTTGCAGATATTTATGCCCAGAGGGCGCTAGTACGATTGAGTTAAGCATACGATGTTCCGAGTCTTAAATACTACCTAATTTTCGCGCTACTCAACGTGGTGCAACTACCGTAAAACTTGTTGCACTGGGGGTCCACAGGCGGATATAGTCCTTCTCAAGCAGGAAAGTAATAGCAATCAATAGCGAATGACGAGGCAACCCATGCGCGATCCCAATAACGGGGATGATAGGACAAATTCTGGTAGCTCTGACTTACCAGAATCCGCTAGTCCCCCTGAATCTAGAGACTCTCAATCATTAACCCCGGATCCCTTAACCCCGCGGGCCCAATCTCGCCGAGATTTTCTTGAAGGGGCAGGAGCTACAGTGGTGGCCTCCGCCGCAGTTCCCACATTGGGAATGTCAGCTGCACGGGCCGCAGAAGCGCCTAGTGAGGCTAATGCTCCGAGAACGGCTATCCAACTAACAGTTAATGGTCAGCGACGTATTGTTGAGGTAGAAGATCGGTGGACTTTGGTTGAGGTGCTTCGAGATATGCTGGATCTCACTGGTACCAAGATTGGTTGCAATCGCAGCGAGTGTGGAGCCTGCACCGTTATCATGAATGGCAAACCAGTTTATTCTTGCAGCCAACTAGCGGTTTGGGCAGATGGTGCAGATGTGCGAACGGTCGAAGGGCTTGCTCAGAATGGCCAGTTGTCACCAGTGCAACAAGCCTTCGTCGATAACAACGGACCTCAATGTGGTTTTTGTACACCTGGTCAATTAATGACGGCGACAGCCCTGTTGGAAACAAATTCCAGCCCCGATGCAGAAGCTGTTAAAGAAGCTCTAGTTGGAAATCTCTGCCGTTGTTCGAACTACAACGCCATCGTTGAGGCTGTTGTCGCAGCCGGTGATCAAGGAGGTGTAGCATGACACAACCTACTCGAATCGGCCTTGAGCCCATGCAAATCATTGGTAACGACACGCCTCGTGTTGATGCCATTGAGCGGGTTACCGGTGCCGCCAAATTCACTCGCGATGTTAAATTACCCGGCATGCTTTATGCTAGGGTATTGCGTAGCCCACACCCCCATGCCCGTATAGTAAGTGTAGATACATCAGAGGCTGCTCGCTTGCCCGGTGTACGTTCTATTATTACTCACGAAGACGCTCAAGTAGTTTGGGGGGCAGGATCAGTTTCCGGTGGCCGGCAATACAATGATCCGACCAAGGATGCGACTCTGCATCGACGCTATATATTTAACAATCCCGTTCGCTGTGTCGGCGATTCTGTAGCAGCTGTAGCGGCAACTGATCGTCACATTGCTGAGCAAGCAATAGCTCTAATTAAAGTGGAATACGAACGGCTTCCATTTGTGTTGGAACCGGAAGCAGCTCTCGAAGACGATGCCCCCAAAATATGGCCAGAAGGAAATCTCTGCCCTGACTTTAGAAATAACTTCGAACCTATGACTTCTGATATCGGTGATGTCGAAGAGGGGTTTTCTGATGCTGATCAGGTATTTGAAGAGAAATATGAAACTGGATTCATTCACAATGCGCAAATGGAACCACGTTGTTCATTAGCAAGTTGGGAAGGAGAAAAGCTAACCCTATATACCCCTTCTCAAGGTATTTCAAATTGTCGCCACGATACTGCCAAGGATTTGGGATTGGAAGATCATCAGGTGAGAGTTATTGCTCAGTATATGGGTGGCGGCTTCGGTAATAAGAATCAAAATCAGGATTCTGACCTAGTAGCCGCAACCTTATCACGACGTTCTGGTGCGCCAGTGATGGTGGAATATTCACGTCGTGAAGATTGGCTGGGAGTTCATGGGCGTTGGCCAACAGTTCAGTATTACAAAATCGGCGTAAAAGATGATGGTCAGGTAACTGCTATGCAAATGCGTGCTTATAGTGGCATGGGCCCTTATCGTAAAAACTCCGGTGGAATTAGTGGTATGGATGCCTATGGTTGTCCAAACCGACTCCGCGAGATTTATCCGGTTTATACTAACCGCACTACCTCGGGCAATTTTAGAGCACCGTCAGAACCGCATGGTTTTTACGGCATCGAATCGATGATGGATGATATTGCTTATAAGATAGGTATGGACCCAGTTGAATTCACCTTGCGCAATATGCGACGACCAACGGATGATCAGCCATTCACTAACTATTCCTTGGAAGAAGTAATCGAAACCGGTGTTCAGCAATTTAATTGGCAGAGCCGCCGCAAACTTACACCAGGCTCTGATGAAGGTCCTATCAAGAGGGGGGCGGGTTTCTCTTTTATGATGTTCCGAGCAGGAGTTGGCACTAGTAGCGCAATAGTGCGAGTTGATTCGAATGAAAAGTACACACTCTTCGTTGGTGTAACTGATATTGGACCTGGAGCTAAAACCACTATGGGAATGATTGCAGCAGAAGTCTTGGCTGTACCTTTGTCTCAGGTTGAAGTGGTTTGGGGCGACACAGATCGCTGTCCTTATTCAGTAGGAGAATCCGGTAGTCGTACAACTATTCAAACAGGCTTGGCCGTGGTTCAAGCTGTTGAAGAACTTAAGTCTCAAATTGTCAACCAAGGTATGCCTAATGGTGATGATGTACTAATCGGTACAGCCACACCGATTCCTACTACAGATGGCAAAACGCGACAATGTTTTGGCGCCCATTTCGTGGAAGTAGAAGTAGATACAAGAATCGGTACTACGCGTATTTTAAAGTACACGGCCGTCCATGAATCTGGCCGAATCATAAATCCAACTACTGCCAGAGATCAGGTACGAGGAGCGACCATTCAAGGTATTGGTCAGGCTCTGCATGAAGATCTACTCTATGACAGCGACAGTGGTCAGCCATTAACACCGGGTTATTATCGCGCTCGTCACTTAACCCATCAGGACGTCCCAGATATTGATGTAACTTTTATTGAAGTCGATGACGGATATGGACCATTCGGCGCAAAAACTGCCGGAGAGTCTGGAATCATCCTTGCGCCGGCTGCAGTCGCTAATGCAGTTGCCAACGCCACTGGTAATCGTATGACTTCTTTGCCTATTACTAGGGATAAAATTCTGGGAGCAATGTCATGAAAACATTATCTAACATTAATGCGACTAGCGTCTCAGAAGCTGTACTTGCCGCTCAAGAGGCTCGTGCCGAAGGGCGAAGCTATGCTTATTCCGGTGGTGGTACGGATTTACTACAACAAATCAAAGACGGCACAGATGCTGCTGACGTTATTATCAACCTCCGTAATATAGAAGGTTCGGGTCAGATATCCGCCTCCAATGCAGCAATATCTATTGGCGGCTTGATTACTTTGGAGCAACTCGCCAGTAATGACATTGTTGCGAATCGACTCAGCGCTATCGCGCAAGCTGCTAATAGCGTTGGCACGCCGCAGATTCGAAATGTTGGGACGCTTAGTGGTAATGTTACCCAGCGGCCATGGTGCTGGTACTACCGCAATGGTTTTAACTGTTTTAAAGCCGGCGGTGATCAATGTTATTCGGTGGACGGCGAGAACGGCCAGCACGCTATTTTTGGTGGTGGGCCGAGCTTCATTGTTCATCCATCGGATGTTGCACCGGCACTAGTTGCCTTTGCTGCAGTATTTACCATTGCTGGCCCTGACGGAGAAAGAGAACTTTCTTCAGAAGAATTTTTTGTCTTGCCGCGAAATAATCCAGCAAGGGAAAACAACCTGCTAGAAGGAGAATTACTAACCGGCGTCAGAATTCCTGCTGCCGCTGCAAACACAGTGAGCACTTATCACAAAATTATGGATCGAGAAGCATGGACCCATGCCGAAGTAGGTGTTGCTACAGTGATTCAACGCAACGGCAATGAAGTACAGAGCGCTAGAGTCGTGTTGGCTGGTGTCGCGCCAATTCCATGGCGAGTGCAGGCGGTAGAAGATTTTTTGGTTGGCAAACAAATCAACGAAGAAGTAGCTCAGGCGGCAGGAGAGCTAGGGATTGCCGATGCTCAGCCGCTTGCCAAGAATGCGCATAAACTGCCTATGACGAGTGCTGCAATCCAAGCTGCCATTCTCGATCTGGCTGCAGGGTAAAGTAGTTTTACAGATCATGAATAGACGTGATTTCTTACAGCTGCGAACCGAAGAAAGTAAAACTGTAGCGGAACTCTCCTGTGAAAAGCTTTTTATGCATTACCAAGACTTAAGTTCCGGTTTTCAGCAAGCTGCTGCAGAATCAGGAACCCTAGATGATGCCGAATGGTGGGCAGGCGAACCGCCCCTTTCAGTTAATCACATTGATCCTGAGGTATTTTTCCGCAGTATCCAGACCGATGTAATCAAAGCGGACAAACTGCGTGTTCTGGATATGGAATGGCTAGCACAAGGCGAGTTTAGAATACGCGTAGAAACTTTACTGGCATCGTTTAAAGCCACCGGTGGTGAAGTACTTTATCAAAATAACAGCACTGAAGAGGTCCGTAGGGCAATATGATTTCACTTAAAGTTAACCGTTTTCTTCTACTGTCTCTGGGTCTACTCTTTTGTTTGACTGCCTGTGACTCATCTACAGAAACTACCGATAATTCTGCTGGTGAAACGATTGCGATGAATAACGATGTGGCAGTAAAAATGCGGGTAGAGCGAGCTATTACAAGCGCTTCGGATTTACCGCAGGGAATTTCTATTGATGTGAATGCTGGAGTGGTTTCCGTTTCCGGTTCACTGAGCTGCGAAGATTGTGGAGGCCTCCGTACTCCTGGTAATGTAGGAACAATTCAGGAAACTCTGGGCGCAGTTGTTCGAGCCGTTCCTGGTGTAGATTCTGTTCAGTTTTCCCTCGCCTATTAATTTTTCTCAATCAGCATGGGATCAAACGCAAGCAACTTTTCTTCAAGACTAACTAAGCCTCGATTAATAATTAAGTGGATTACTGGGTTGTTACCGGCTCTCTAACGTGATTATTTCATCTCCATATTTAAGAAAGACAAACAAGGTAAAATTACAGCTACATGAAGTTTTCGAAGATATTGGAAAGGGCGGAAGCTCGAAAAAATGGAGCTGCTGGGTTAAATTTATTTCTCCCGAAAGTGGCGTCTGAGAAGAAACTTATCGCTTTGGGTAATGATCGTTATTTATCCGCCATGACTAAAACCATTAATCAGGCAGGATTTAGTTGGAAAGTTATTGAGAACAAGTGGCCAGAATTTGAAGAGGCATTCTTTGGATTTGATTTGCATAAATTAGGGTTACTAACTCCTGAGCAGTGGGAGAAATATACTAGCGACCGTCGAGTTGTTCGGAATTGGCAAAAGATTAAGGCACTGCAAGAAAATGTATTCTTTGTTAGCGAAGAGTCTCGTAATCATGGGAGTTTCGGCAAATTTCTAGCGGAGTGGCCAGTGAGTGATCAGATAGGTTTAATGGAATATCTCAAGAAGAATGGTTCTCGACTTGGAGGTCAAACAGCACTTTGGTTTATGCGAAGAGTTGGCAAGGATTGTTTTGTGCTTTCTCGAGATGTGGTTACAACGCTAAAAGGTGTGGGTCTGGATATTGCTGAAAAACCTTCGAGTAAGAGGGATCTTAAAAAGATTCAAGATCAGTTCAATGCTTGGCATGAAGAAACAAGACTGCCTATTAGCCACCTTAGTCGAATTGCAGCCTGTTCAGTTGGGGAGAATTACCGAAGCTAATACTGCCCTTGATTATGACTTTCTGAACGGCCTCATTAATGCATGAGTGCTGAATGTCTTTATCACCAAAAGCGCGAAACTGGAGCTTCCGCAGTCGGCCATGATTTTAATGTTAGTAAGATAGTGCCCCTGAGAGTTCTCGGGAAGATAGAAATTGATTGATAAGATATTCAGAGGCTGCTTAAACAAGACCCAGAGGTACAAAAAGTCGGGACAGATTCCTGCTAATCTGCTTAAATAAATTCTCGAATAAACGTTTATTAGTAATATATAGGATTATCATATGAAACACTTTTTACTCATGTTGCTGGCTCTACCAACTTTACTTGCTTCGGCTTCGCTTATTGCGCAACCGGAATATGTCACCATTGAGATGGAAATTGATGTCGCAAAACCTGCCGATGAAGTATGGGCTGCGGTCGGTGGATATTGCGGAATCACCGATTGGATGGGATTAGATTGTGAGTATACTTCTGGTGATGGCGATATGGGAACGGTGCGTGCACTTCTTGGCGGACGCATCATAGAAATTATGGTAGCACAAACTCCACTTTCCTATGGTTATACACAGCCTTGGAATGAGGGTGAATTCTACAATCTCTATCACGGATTCATGGAAGCACGACCTGTTAGTGCGAATAGCTCAAAGCTTCTTTATACCTTGATCTTGGATGTTTCTAATCTTGAAGATCAAGCAGCCAAAGATGCGGACGCAGCAGGAAGGCGTGCAACATTTGAGGGAGCATTGGCTAGCATGAAAGCGCTAGCTGAAGGCTAACTAGAGCAGTGTTAAGTGGGTAGCGCCTGCTGCCCACACATTCTTGTAATTTCTTTGTTAGAAAGAATGCCATTTATATGCTTCGATGGCCTAGCCTCCATAATCGACATTCCACGTCTTTCTCAACCTGAAATTGCACAATGAATACTTGCAAGAATGCAGCTGCTATTGGAAGAGCTGGATACAACCATGATCATTGAAGACAATGTCGAAGTTATAAAATTTAATTAGTGTTAAGAGCTCTTGCCAGAGAGTTTTATGTTGGCATCACGAATTCGTCGGCAAACACCATCACACCTTCTGAATTGTCCGTACGCAGGCCAATTATTTCCCGATACTCTGGAGAATCGTACCAGCCCTGTAATGCTTCACGCGTAGGAAATTCGAGTATTACGGTTGTGGAACCCGGGTTACCTTCAACTGGGGTGCTGCCCGGCCCAGCGACCAAAATTTTTCCACCATGGGACCCAATAATGGGCCCCACGGCCGTGACATAAGCGCCGTAGCCATCTGCGTTGGTAACTGTATAATTTGCTACTAAATAACTTGCCATTGTAATGTCCTTGTTCTCAATTAATTCTAAAACCTGAGAATAACCCAGCTTTTCCGCACTTACTAACCAGATACTCAATTATTAGAGAACAACTAAAATACTGCTGTCGTTGAGTCTAATTATCCGGTAATTTGATTTACCACTAATAGCAACAATTCACTATCACTTGCAAAAAGGAGCACATCCTAATGCTGCATTTAATAAGAGAAAGAATACGAAAAACCAACTTAACTCGCTCTGTATCTTTGGCGCTACTGTCATTGCTGTTGCTTCCAATTTCGGCTTTCACTCAGGACTTCGATAATATTCAAATCACTACCATCCCAGTTCGAGATAATATTTATGTGCTGCAGGGTAGTGGTGGCAATATCGGCGTATCCATCGGTGATGATGGCGTGATGATAGTTGATGATCAGTTTGCTCCACTTACAGATAAGATAACCTCTGCCATAGCCGAGCTAACCGACCAGTCAGTGAAATTCGTCGTTAATTCCCACTTTCACTATGACCACACCGATGGTAATGAAAACTTCGGCCGAGCGGGTGCTTATATTGTTGCCCACGACAATAGTCGTCGACGCATGGAGTCAACTCAAGTCCTCGCCGGCAGTGGCCGGGTTCAGGAGCCCTATGATGAGGCCGGGCTACCGAAGATCACTTTCTTTGATGAGATGCGGTTTTACTTCAATGGCAATGCTGTAGATATTGTTAAGACCGGTGATGGTCATACCGATGGTGATGCGCAGATTTATTTTCGAGAAGCTAACGTCATCCATACTGGCGATATGTTCGTGCGCTACGGTTTGCCTTTTATAGATCAGTCCAACGGCGGCAACCTCGATGGCATGATCGGTGCACTTTGGAACATTGCCAGCATCATCAACGATGACACCATAATAATTCCCGGCCATGGTCAGCTCTCTACGATAGATGACTTGCTAGAATTTCGATCCATGCTTACTGTTATTCGAGGAAAGCTGGTGAGAGCGAAAGTGCAGGGGTTAACCCCAGAAGAAATGTTGGCAACCGAGCCTGCTGATGGCTATGCACCACTCAATGATGGTACTACTGATTGGTTACTGCGCGCTTACGGTGAGTACACGAGACAATAAAACATCGCGACAGGAAAAATTCGTTGGCAAATTCTCATTTAGAGGCAACGACGAAACATCCCTATTAACCGCTCCCAGTGCCTTTCGGCAGAGGCTTTGTGGTATTTGCCGGCTCGTAAGGGGAATACAAATCCATGCTCCGTTCCCGGATACCATTCGACTCGAGAATTTACTTTAGTTTTAGCCAAGTGCTTTTCTAAAGCAGCTACCATTTCTTGAGGAGCGTACTCATCAGTTTCCGCAAAGCCGAAATACATTTCGCCTTTAATCTTATCAGCGTCGAGATGAGGGGAATCAGCTGCGTCTGAATAAAGTCGCACGCCGTGAAATGAAGCAGCTGCAGCGATTCTATTGGGATAAGCAGCTGCTGCAGCAAATGCAAAGGGCCCGCTCATGCAGTAGCCAACACAACCCACTTTGCCGTTTTTTGCTGCGACGTCATTGTCTGCGGTTCCCAGTAGTTCGTTTACGTCCTCGTTCACCATGGCATTACTTAAAGAATCCATATGGCCGCGCATTTTCTCACGAGAAACATTCTGAATTTCGAATTCGCGGACCCTTCGGTAATAGAGGTTTGGTAACATGACATAATAACCTGACGAACCTAGTCTGCGAGCCATGTCATGTAATTCCTCACGTTTGCCTGGCGCATCCATCAAAAACAATATTATAGGATGAGGTCCATCTTCTTCTGGATGCGTTATGAATGTATTCATAACACCGTTTTTGGTTTGAATATCGATTTCTTGATCTATCATGCTTCTTAGTCCTTTTTGCTTGCGATCACCAATTCTTATTAGGTTTGAGCCAATGCACTGCGTTTATGAAGTCGTCATTTGGCACTTCCATTTTGTCCAGCCGTTCATTGACTGCATTTAAAACATTATCACCATAGAGGTCGATATTAGACATCGCCTTCCAGAATTTATTACCTCCAGAAGTGCTCATATGCCCTACAAATGCATCCATTACATATCGCAAGTTATCATCTGTTTCGAGGCCTTCTTGATTTAATTTGAGCAACATATCAAGCTGATTCCCCATAGCAAAAAGTGCCATACTGGCCTTAGTTTGTCGATCAGGATCCATATCATCATAGTTGTGAAGAAATTCTCGATATTCAGAACTATGCTCTGCCATAAAGAACATCATTTCCTGCCATATATGCCTTTGCTCCCTTTGCGAAGAAGCAAGAGCCAAGCGGTTAGAAGTACGTGTTTGCATGCCAAGAAATATTAGTGAAATTACCACGCCTATCCCACCCAAAAACTCACCCCAGATACTCAACATTTCCATATATTTACGCCCCAATTAATAAAATCAAATAAGAATAGTACAAACTAATACAGATGGTAGTTTACAAACAAGGGAAGGTGAAAATAATGCCAATAGCAAACTTAATCCCTATGGAAGCTATTTCTGCTCAACATGCTGATCAAACCGAACTAAAAGAAAGATCGAAGGGGGGTAAGATTGATATCTGATGTCGCGTCGTTTGGACTAGTGAGTGAAAGAGTGCGTTCTTCAGAGCACATGAAGAGGAATGATTAGATCTCAGAAGTTGAGATGGAATAAATTTTGCAAATTATTTGATATAGGCTTCGGTAACAGCACGAACTGATTGACGAATTCCTTTGGCCATGGCCTTGGCAGAAATAGTGGCTTTCGATATACCATCTATATCTCTACCAACACTGAATCGGTCTGCGGCGCGCTTACCTATGTATTGTTCTTGAACTCCAGGGAATTCTAGAAAATCTCCCCAAGTGTGACGTAGTGACTCTTTATAGTAGATGACTCTTAGCCCGATGATATTTCCTTCTAAATCCATACCCACCAAGCTGTCTATTTCTCCGCTAAAGCCACTGGGCTCTGGTGGTACATCCGCTGAGACAAAAGCATAACCAATTAGGGTCTTCTCTTCGCTCGCTTCATCGGTGCGATAGGCCTTGTAGACTGGTGGTTTACCTTCCTTCTCGGAAAAGCTGTCAGCGCCTGGAACTACTTCTTTTAGCAGCCGATTGGATGTGTGATCTTTATTGGCCGCGTAAATAGCAGAATGAATTCCAGTACTATCAAAAAAACCCATAAAGGAGTTGCCACCATCAAACATGATGGCGGAGATTAATAATCCAAAGCCTAAGACAGGCTTAGACCATGACTCAATTGGCGTCGTACTTAACATTTGGTTATTTGACCATAAGAAGCCCGATGATTTAAAGCGGGAACTGCAACTGAAAAGTAACAATTCTTTACAGGAAGATGGGTACTTTTCTGGCGCGGCTGTGCGGTACATTGATGGCAGGCAAGAAGAATTTATTTTGATTAGTTACGCGTAATTTTGTACTTATATAGGGTATGCTGCGAGCTCTTTTTTTCATAGATTCGCTTAACATGCAGCCATCCAATAAATTCAATACGATCGCCTTCGTCGTTGCTGGAGCAGGAATTTCTACCTTTGCCGGCATGGATGTGGTGATGAAGGGTTTGTCCTTGAGCCTTGGGGCATATAACGCTATGTTTTGGCGGAGTATTATCTCTGTATCTCTCGCGGCATTACTCTATCTGTGGTGGCGTCCTGCCTGGCCGACAGTCGATGTCATTCGATTACATCTGTGGCGCGGGTTTATCATTTCCATTATGGCTTTCTTGTTTTTTTGGGGTTTGAAATACCTGCCCGTAGCAGAAGCAATTGGCTTATCTTTTATTGCTCCTCTAATAGCTCTCTATTTGGCCGTAGTTATTCTTAAAGAAGATATTGGAAAGCACGCAATCATTGCTTCACTGATTGGATTACTTGGAGCGGTTATTATCGTTTCTGGTCGCTTGAGTGGCCAATACGATGAGGAAATGGGAAAGGGTATTGCCGCGATACTATTGTCGGCAGTTATGTATGCCTACAATATAATTCTTCAACGTCAACAAGCTCTCGTTGCTGGCCCTGTAGAGATAGCTTTTTTCCAAAACAGCACCATCATTGTTCTATTCGCCAGTCTATCGCCCTTTTTTTCGGTAGTGCCAACTATAGATTACGTGCCGATGTTAGCCGCTGCAGCTGTACTCGGCCTTGTTTCATCATTGATGATGTCATGGGCTTATGCCCGAGCTCCGGCTAACATGTTAATTCCGGTGGAATACACAGCCTTTGGTTGGGCAGCACTATTTGGCTGGTTTGTGTTCGGTGAAACAGTGACCCTAACTACAATATTGGGAACGACCCTTATCGTTGCTGGCTGTCTGGTAACAGCATGGCAAAAACCAGAGCATGTAGACCACATAGAGACGACAGCGGTCTAGTTTTCCCCTTAAAGAAAGCTTCATCCTTAAAGATAGCCCCACCCTTAAAAGCAGTTACAGTATTCGCTCTTTCGCCGCCTGATACTCTTTCCGTAATCTACCAACAAAATCTGCAACTGGTACCACAGCCTTTACTGCGTTAATTCCTTGGCCACATCCCCAGATATCTTTCCAGGCTTTGGATTTATTGCTTCCGCCGGAACCGAAGCTCATCATCGAAGCGTCACTTTCTGGTAAGTTATCAGGGTCCATGCCTGCAGCTTCAATCGATGGCCTTAGGTAATTTCCCAACACTCCTGTAAACAAATTGGTGTAGACGATATCGCTTGCCGCGTAATCCACCAAAGCTTGTTTATAAGCAAGGTCGGCATTGGCTTCATCAGTCGCGATGAAAGCAGAACCGATATAACCAAGGTCTGCGCCCATTGCACGTGCTGCCAGCACACCATCGCCGGTCGCAATTGCGCCAGACAAAAGAATAGTGCCATCGAACCACTCTCTTACTTCTTGGATAAAAGCCATCGGCGACAAAGTTCCAGCATGGCCGCCCGCTCCGGAGGCGACACAAATTAGACCGTCGGCTCCTTTTTCAATCGCTTTTTTAGCGAAGCGGTTATTAATTACATCGTGTAAGCAGATGCCACCATAGGAGTGAATAGCTTCAAAAACTTCTGTTCTGGCTCCGAGAGAAGTAATAATAATTGGAGCTTTGTGCTTAACGCACATTTCTACGTCATGCATTAGTCGGTCGTTAGACTTATGCACGATTTGATTTACCGCATAAGGTGCCGCTGGTTGATCTGGGTTGGTTTGATTATGGGCATCTAGTTCTTCATTGATGCGGGTAAGCCATTTATCGAGCATTTCTGCGGGCCGTGCGTTCAAAGCCGGGAAAGATCCTACGACACCTGCTTTGCATTGTGCAATCACCAAGTCGGGATTCGAGATTATAAATAGAGGAGCACCCACGGCGGGAATAGAGAGGCGTCCTTTCATGCATTCTGGTAAAGGCATAGCAGTTCCGATAGTTGGTTGTATTTAAGGCTGTTTTAGACTATGAGTGATAGTTTCGACTTGGTTTACAAATTGAGCGTTCTTATAAATTAGGAGTTCTCACAAAAAGAAGCGCTTTTATAAATGGAGATTTTTTTTGCAAAACTGGACTTCATTTTAATAGCGCAGAAGGAATATACAGTACAAAGCTAATCCTGTGGAGATTTTTCTCTCAGCGCTCTTAATTTCCTAAATTCTCAGGGAATATTTAGGATTGTTTCTCTACCACCCAATCCTTTGCATCTACATTCCAATCTCGGGCGAGATAAATGAAGGGGGTATCCACCAGCGCAATGATGACTTTGAACAAATACTTAGCCAGAGCTAATTGCATTGCTGTGGCAAAATCTACTACTCCCCACCATACAACAATGCCGTAGATTAGAGTATCGATCGCTTGAGAAACCATTGTTGAGGCATTATTCCGCAACCAGAGATGTCGGCCCTGTGTTTTTGTTTTTATCTTATGAAAAATCCACACATCGAATCGCTGGCTGATTAAATACGCAAGGAGGGAACCTAAGACAAATCTGGGAGTGAAAGTGAACAGAGTAGCCGTCGCTTGATGCATGCTTTGAGCTAAGCCAGCTGTTTCAGGGTTTGTTGCCGGAAGATACATCAGACTAATACTGATCATTACGATAATAATCACACTCACCACAAAGCCAATCATAACTGCCCGAGTGGCTTCGCGCTTACCATAACGCTCACTAAGTAAATCTGTTGCAAAGTAAATACTGGAATAGAGAATAACGCCCATGCTGGTTTGCATGCCAAAAATTTCAGTTAGCTTTGGCCCTTGCAAGTTAGCCAACAGTAGGCTGATAACAATACTTGCGTAGAGTCCCTGTCGACCGAATAGACGGAATAGAATTATTGCAAAACTCAGATCGGCAACGATGGTAAAAAACCATAGAAATTCCTGATGAAATTGAAACCACTCGGTGATTGGGGCGGACATAAAGTGTTGGTCTTACTCGGAATTTATCAGAGGCTTCCAGCAATATGGAATGCCATGCCATACATATAAGTTTAGCAATCCTATCCTTAGTCAGCTAGAAGGACAACAGAATGGAGTTGGAGCCATTAGTTTAACTGCGAGAAGTTACTCGAAATGTCCACCAGTGATCGAAACGAACTTGATCGAGTGGTGGCCTTGGCGTAACCATGGTTTCCAGATCGGTGTGCTGGAGTTTTTCTACTCTAGCTCGAAAGGATCGGTCCATAGTTTCCGGGTCTGTTTCTCGATTCACTACAACAGGATAGACAAGATTGCCCAGTCTAAGTATTGCAGATTCATCTTCACCAACTCGCGCTGCCCAGTATTTACGAGTACAAACAGAGCAACTTAAAAATAGTTCACCTTCTGGTGTGGCCATGCAATTGAGGTTTATGGAATGGGGCCGTATACCTGCCCAGATTTGTAGCTGACAAAGATTTTCTTCATTGGCAGTGGTTAGATTCCAATCGGCAACAGGCTCATCAACTTGTTCCCCAAATAAAAACCCCCCAGGCGACGTTTCACACGGGCATATGTTGGAGTAAATGATAAACCCTACAACTATGCTTACCGACAGTACGGCAAGACAGCCACCAATCCACAATTTAAGTTTGCTGTTATTAGGTGCAGCGGATTCGTTCATGGTATTACTAGCTCCGGTTGGTATTGATGGAAAATAAGCTGGCTATTTTGGCAGCGCGTATTGATCCATTAGTTCTTGAATTACAGTCTCAGTAACTCTGGAACTCACTATATTCATTCCTCGATGGATTCCCGCTGCAATGATCAATGGGGTATGACCAAAATCATTCTCCTGACTCCATATCGATATTTCAGCACCCTGTTGATCGAGATATTCAACGACTGAGGGTGCATGCTTATACGCAGCGCCATGCATGGCAGTATTGCCGCGGTCATCTACAGCATTAATGTCACTTCCTAAACTTAATATGTACTTTACTGATTCCAATATTTCGCTTTCAGTGCCGGGGTCTTCCCCAGGGGATTCCGTTCCGAGCCCGGCCGCTACCATTAAAGGCGTGCTTTCATCGATATTAGGAATTTCAGGATCGGCGCCAAGCTCCACTAACAAGCGTAATAGGTCTACGTCGGCGCTTCTCGAAGCTAATAAGAATGGAGTGCTGCTTTCCATGTTCAAGCTGCTCACTCCCACCGGCGGTCGGCCACTGGCGAGCGCGTTTAAATCGGCCCCATGACCAACAAGCTCCCGAACAAAATCCAAACTTCCCAATTCACCTGATCCTTCAGGTGTTGGATTATTACTACCTGACTGTCCCGCTTTGCGTACCCATGAAACCTGGTGAAGAGGAGTCCAGCCTAGAGGGTTATGATTTGGATCGGCACCTGCTTCTAGTAACAGAGCTGCTGTTTCAAAATGAGCACTGCCAGCTGCTAAAAGTAATCCATTCATTCCTGTTTGTGTGGCAGTCCCCGTCCCATTTTCAGTAATTATTCCCGCGCGGGCGGGCAATGATTCAGTTATATCAGCACCATGATTCAATAAGCTCTCAACGATTTCTGAATGACCTTCTCGTGCAGCGAATAGTAATGCAGTAAAGCCTTTATCGGAGCGAGCATCTAAGGCAGCACCGCTGGTAAGTAACAATTCAACTACGGCCAGATTGTTTTCACCGGCTGCCCACATGAGAGGGGTCTGTCCACGCCAACTTTCAGCGGTATTAGCATCTGCACCGCCATCAAGCAGAAGTTGTACAACCCCAGTGACACCCACGCGAGCTGCAGTGAGTAAGGCGGTTTCGTTTTCGCTCATGGTGGTATTAACATTGGCACTTGCGTCAAGCAGCAGGCTGACCATTTCTGCATTACCATTGTTGGCCGCTAATGAGAGCGCCGCAACTTCATAACGGTTTTTTGCATTCACATCGGCGCCCGCCGCGATCAATTGCCTAGCCATGCCGATATTATCGCGATGTACGGCCCAGTGCAGCGCGCGTGTGCCATTGGCCTCTCTTTCGTTTACATCAAAACCCTGGTCCAGTAGTACACGGAACGTCGACAAATCTTGCGCGTTGACTGCATCGATTAATCGCGTATCCTGTGCCGCACTCTCTGCCTCTGCAAAAGACACAAGTAGTAACAAGGTAACTAATAGTATTGGTTTCCTAAAATTGAATTTCATATTCTTAAGTCCAACTCTTAAGCAGTAGGATGAAACAGCTCATCCAATCTGCCAGAACTATCGGCAAAGCCCTCAAGATGAACCCCCATGCTATCCAACAAACTAAGATGTAAATTAGCTAGGGGTTGCTGCTCTTGAAAACTTATGTGCCTGCCGCCATGAATGCCGGTATTGTCACCACTAGCAACCACAATAGGAAGATTCGAATGATCGTGGACGTCAGGATTGCCCATGCCGCTACCCATTAAGTAGGTTGTATTATCAAGCAACGTACCGTTACCTTCTTCCACTGAATCGAGTTTTTCTAATAAATATGCAAAGAGTGATACATGATACTTATTAATCTTAGAGAGTTTCTCTAATTGCACAGGATCGTTGGCGTGATGGGAAACTGGGTGATGTGGCTCGCTAACTCCAATTTGTGGATAGCTGCGAGTGCTCGCTTCTCTTGCCAGTTGAAAAGACACAACTCGAGTTAAATCAGCTTGTAGTGCCAAAGTTTGTAGATCGATCATTAGTTTTACATGATCTTCCCATTCTTCCGGTACGCTGGTTGGGCGCGAAAGATCTGGTAGAGGAGAAGTGTCAGTTTGTTGTTGAGCTAAGTGCACTCGGCGCTCGACCTCGCGCACTGCAGTGAGATATTCATCCACCTTAACAATATCGCTGGCGCCCAAGTTCTTTTGGTAATTGGCTATGTCATCCATCACCCAGTCTAGCAAGCTGGCATTCTTATCCAGTTCTTTTTTGCGTTGTTCCGGTGTGCCGCCATCGCCAAACAGCCGTTCAAACAATATGCGTGGATCGCCTTCTATGGGTAGCGGTGAGGTGGGTGACGACCAGGACAAACTGTTTTGATAAACACAGGCATAACCATTATCGCAGTTGCCTACTAAAGAAATTAAATCGGCGCCAAGTTCCAGTGAAGGAATCGGCGTCTCGCGGCCAATAACTTGTGCGGCAATTTGGTCCACCGTCGTGCCCAGAAAATAATCACTACCCTCAGTCCGCAATGCCTTCACACAACTTAAGAACGCACAGTTAGAGGAAGCATGATTGCCAGTTGTATAGGCATCACGAATTTCTATATTAGAAATCACGTTAAGGTTTTTCAGGAATGGCGTCAGTGAAGACAATGATGGCGTTAGCTCAGTTAGGGCTCCCACTGTTTCTGGTACCCATGGGGCCGGATTCATGCCCATAGGTATATAGAAGTAGCCGAGTCGACGAGTTGATTCTGACGCGGTTCCAGATTGCGCAAGTGCTGGTACCATGGCGTCTAACATTGGCAGAGCGACCGCGGCACCGAGCCCGCGTAAAAAACTACGCCTAGGTAAGGCTTTCTTTGTAATAATCATAATGTTCTCCTCATCTGGAAGGGAGTGCTGTTAACTATAGCGACCACCAAAGAACTGAACCGATAATCTTCTTTAGCTGCGTGTTCCAAGACTTTGCGGATAGCCGGCGCGTCATAATATTCTAGACCGCGACCAAGTGCATAGGTCATTAATTTCTCACTCATAGTGCCAACGAAGGCATCGGGATTGCTAAGCAGGTCGGTGCGTAAACCATTAACCCCAACTATAGGTTTGCCACCTGGCAAATTGCCTTTTGTATCGATGGCTGGTTGATCGCTGTTTATCACTCGCACACGTCCAATTGCGTCAAAATTCTCGAACACTAATCCAATCGGATCCATAACCTCATGGCATTGAGCACAAGCGGGGTTTGCTCGATGTTGAGCCATTCGTTCGCGCATGGTTAGCACGATTACTTCAGACTGGTTCTCCGGCAGTGCCGGCACATCATCTGGTGGAGGCGGCGGCGGTATGCCTAGTACGTTATCCAATACCCATTTACCGCGCATAACTGGTGAGGTTCGGGTTGCGTAGGAGGTTACTGTGAGAATGCTGCCGTGTCCTAGCAGGCCGACTCGCGGGCTATCTTCAGGAAGGGTGACTTTGCGAAAATGATCGCCATAGACATTGGGAATGTCATAGTGCCGCGCTAGTCGTTCGTTCAGGAAAGTATAATCGGCGCTTAACAACTCCATTACATTGCGATCTTCAGAAATGATATTTCCAAACAGCAGTTCAGTTTCTTGCCGCAAGGATTGCCTAAGATTGTCGTCAAAATTCGGAAACAATCGTGTGTTTGGTTCGACGCCATCGAGATTGCGCAAATATAACCATTGATTGGCAAAGTCTGCAGCCAAAGAAACTGCCTTTGGGTCTGTTAGCATCCGTTCAACTTGCGCTTCCAAAACTTTGGGCTCACTGAGCTGATCGTTAATCGCTAGGTTCATCAATTCTTTGTCAGGAATTGTGCTCCATAAAAAGAAAGACAAGCGCGAGGCAAGCTCGACATCATTCAAGGCATAAACCGTGCCAGAAGCGAAATCTGCTGGGTCTTGTTCGATGCGAAAGAGAAATTCAGGGCTAACTAAAATGGCTCGAATAGCCATTTCAATTCCCGCTTCGAATCCTGACTCACTATTTGCTCGTTCGAAAAACGCTAATGGTGCGGCGATGTCGTTTTCGACAACGGGTCTGCGAAAGGCCTTTTGCGCAATGGAAGAAACAATAGAAGTGGCACATTCCATAGTGTCGATTGATTCATCAGGTACGCAGCTAAAGATTCGTTCTCGGCTAGGGGTTTGCGAAATTCCACTGGACTCAAAAGGGCCAGCTATAGCAACTGAATGTACTGCTGGTTGCTGCCGTGGGGTTCGATCGCGATTAAAGTGAGCGATGTAAGGTTGCCGTGTGCTTTCCAGTAGAGCAGAGTTTTTCCTTAAAAAAGTTACCGTCACTTCGTGTGGACCAGCAGGAACAGAAACATTTGTCATCAGTCCCGTACCTGCGCCCCGATCAGAATAATAAAAGGTAGCGAAGCGCTCAGAACGATTTGGAGTGATCTCGAAAATCTCGATTCGTTCACCATCGATTGCGACTTCCATCTCATGCGTTTCTGTTAATCCTTCAATATTTTCATTGCGGTCGCGGGCTAGCAATACGTCGAGTCGGTAATCGCCATCGCGGGGGAATTGATAAGTGAATGTTGTCCCACCGCGGGTGCCAAAAGGTAGCCCTTCGAGGCGATCCTCTTGAGTTAGATTGGCAGTAATCTGTTCAACATGGGTCGCAGGGCTATTAAGCGGGCTGCCCACAGCTAAGCGACTAATTTTTTGTGCTGCCGCCAAGTATCGCTCCATTAGCGCAGGCGAAAGGTTGGTTAGATTCACATTGTCAAAACCGAAGCTCGCATCGTCTTTAGGCAGCAATTCGGACACATCTACTTCAAGCGCCAAGAGATCACGAATTGCATTTTCATACTGCAATCGGCTCAGGCGGCTAAACGTTGCTGTGCGGCCAGGGTTTGGATTGTTTAACGCCAGTGTGTCTAGTGAATCAGATAAGTAGGATGTAAATTGGCTGAAGCTTGCTTCATCGGGTCTGGGCATTCCCGTTGGAGGCATGGCGTTGGCTCGGAGTTTCCGAAGAACTCTTTCCCAGACATCGGGGTGATCCTGAACGCTGTTCACATCGAAACTGTCTAGTGCTAAACCACCTGTGTTCAAAGTTTCGTTATGGCAGACAACACAGTATTGATCGACCAAGGCTGAAGGGCTTGTGTTCTGATTAGTAATGGGAATGGAGTCAACGGTGGCTAGTCCATCAGTTGGCTCGGCAAGATTAGGGATGATGACACCAGCGATTACCATAATTATCACTAGTGCGATCGTGGCAAAAAGGCTGACTTTCGCTATAAGTTCGGGATTTTTCATTTTGGCTCCAGGTGGTTCATCTCGGCTCTAGACGATCCATCTATTTTCCACCAGTCAGATGCTGCTTGCTTTAACCCTCTGGAACTCAAGGAGCCAGAGTGGAATTTAAGATTCAAGGTGGAGAATGACTGTTCTAATTCTTCTTATGCCCACAAGATATGGTGCTTTCACGGTTAAATATGGACAATATCAACCTAGCAAAGTAATCCCCGCACCAGATACTGTCAAGGTGATAATTTTACTTCCTGAACGCGGGTTCTAACGCTCACTAATAAGACGCCCATCGAACCTAAGTCTTGTGATACATTATCGGGCAATAACTTCCTCTTCTAGAGCGCTTAACCTCTACTGTTTATTACCCTTCTTCGTTCTGGTGCGCAGAGCTATGAAGGTCTTATGACCAAATGGGACGTGCCAGATTTTCGAGGGATTTCGAAACACGCCACTATAACTGCATTCTTCAAACTAGGAAAAAATCAGGAGCATTATTGTGATTCCCGCGCCTAAGTTCAAAATAAAAGCGAAAATAAATTTTCAGTTGAAATCAAAAGGCGTCGTAATCAGCGTTGCCGCCTGTGTAGCTTTTTCTCTTACTGCAACAGCCTTTGCGCAAACGGACTATGTGCCCTCAAAAACTGAATATGGTCAACCAGACTTGCAAGGTGTCTGGAATTTTGCGTCACATACGCCCCTGCAGCGGGCAGAAAAATATGGTGACCGAGAGTATGTAACGCCAGAAGAAAACGAGGAAAACCGAAAACAATCAATTGACTCTTTCGAGGCTAGAGCTGAATCTCATTTTGACGGTGTTGGCGGCTACAACTCTTTTTGGTATGAGCGAGCGGCTATTGGCTATGATCTTCGCACGTCATTAATCACCTATCCCACAAATGGACGTATTCCAGAATTGGTAGAAGGCGTTACCATGCAAAGAGGCGGTGTGGGCAGTGATATTCCTGGTGAGCGTCCAGTACGATACGTTGTTGGTGGAATCTCAAAAGATGGGCCCGAAGATCGCGGTCTATCTGAACGCTGCATTGTTGGCTTTAATGCGGGGCCACCCTTTATGCCCAGTAGCTACAATAATAATGTCCAATTAGTGCAACATCGTGATCACGTGGTCATAATTACAGAAATGATGCACGACGCGCGCATTGTTCCATTGAGTCAAGGCCCTGGGCTCGATGATGGTATCCGGCTTTGGTCTGGTGATTCGCGAGGGTATTGGGATGGAGATACTCTAGTGGTGGAGTCCAAAAACTTTACTAGCATGACACAAAGCCTTATCGGTTCACCCAACGGAGATTCCTACGATAAATTTCTCACCGAAAGGTTTACTCGAGTCAACGATGCAACCGTTGAGTATGAATTTACGGTCGATGATCCCGGGACGTTCACAGACAAAATCACCGCGATGGTGCCAATGACGCAAGTTGATGGTCTGCTATATGAATATGCTTGCCATGAAGGAAATTATGGAATGATTAATTTGCTTCGCGGAGAAAGGCGGCAAGAGATGGATGCGCAGGGAATTCAATAACTGGGGTTTGAGATTTGAGAGTAAAGCTTAGAATTTACTTTTCAGAGCCTCGAGTAAAGCAAAGCTTGGGCTATTTCCGCAATGTTTCGAATCCAAACGTTCCAACTGACTAGTTTCTTCGAATCACAGGAATGTATTGAGCGCAGTCAGACATTCGCTGGAAAAGATTAGCCAAGCAATCAGACAAGTCAACCCAGCCCAGATCAATTGGTCCCCTTAATTCGTTTTATTGTTCCGCGTCCATTTCCAACCGGCGCGCACCAGCCAAAGAACCCGGCATTGAATAGTTGCCTTCATGACAAGCATACTCATACATGCCTCCTTCAGTGGCATAGAAACTAAGTTCCGCTGTCCAAGGCTGCAAGTAAATATTGCTGTCTTCAACAGTAAATTGGTAAAAGATTTCATTGTCTGCATAACGACTAAATCTTTCGGTAATGCGTCCTTCCTTGGTAATAGGGACTGAGCTCTGGCTCATTTGCTGTGGATTAATATTCACAGTTTCAACCACTAGTACGTCGTCTTCATACCAACCGACAGAATCACCAAACCATTGTTCAAGCTCGACAGGACGTCGCGTTGCTCGCGCCTCAATGGCAGAGTCAAACATTGGAATAATGCGTGCATCGTGGACCATCTCCACCACGATCATGACGTAGTCATCGGTTTGTACGAATTGATAAGTGTTGTTATAGAGTGCGCCCATCATTCCAGGTCCAGCCTTGTTGCCAAAACCTAACAGGCACCTTTCAGAATTAGGAAAAGCCTCAGGTCCGCGAAAGTCTCCGACGCCAGTGGCATAGCGGGTACCAAAACTAGCTCGTTCAAAATCGAATACTGGGTTTTCTAGTCGCGGCACTCTGCCATTCTCTGGATTAACGATATATGAACTACGATATTCGCCTTTAACCAGGGCCAGGTTCGAACCAGGGCTTACCCAAAAATTATTGTAGGCCCGAGTGCCAAAGTCATCACCTGCGGCTTCTGGCGTATCGTTTATGCCGTCGCCTTCGTCCAGGCCTCCTTCAAGACCGGCGATAGGTGTCACAGCAGAAATAGCGAGAGCTTCCTCGGGTGAAACGATCAGGCTTTCCACTCCCGTAGGGCGAGTAAGATTTGTTAAAGATGCATTGGTCCAAATCCCTTCGAGATCAGGCCGGTCTGCTTGCGCCCAGGCTGAAGAACAGGCCAGCGTGGTCAAAGTCAATAAAGATCCAATTCGAGCAGACTGTTTTAGTAGGAATGTCATGTGGTGCCTCCGAGAGGATTAGTTTGCCAATTTGACTAGCTGTATCATAAATGGGGTCAGGGCAAATATACAGTGTTGAATAGCAACTCTAGCTCAGCTACTCGGCCAGAAAAATCCTAACCCGTTTTATAAAACCTTCAAGCTGGTCGTGATGAACCCAATGGCCGGCTTTTTCAAATGCTTCAACCTCCAAAGGGCAATTGAAGTACTTGCTGCGACCGTCGGCTACTGGGTCTGATGCCCAGGACTCAACGCCACGCACTAATAAAGTAGGACAAGTGATATCACCCCACAACCCCCTTACTTCTTCGGCAGGTCGACCACTGAATTCGAAAAAACGCACATAGTTGTCGAATTTCCAGCTGAAGGTGCCGTCTTCATTTTGATTGCTGCCATGAATAGTTAGATGGCGAGCTTGTGCTTCAGATAAATGAGGGTTTTCATTCTGCATGCGCTGGAATGCATCTTCCAGAGTCGTGTAACGTCGCGCCAAGCGTCCAGATGATTTACGGAGGTCGTCCATCCAGCTGCGTATCCGTTCGCCCTTGGGGTTTTTCGCTTGTTTCTTAATCATAGTGGGAGATGGTCCCAAACCTTCAATGGCAACCAATTTTTGCACATTGTTAGGATAGAGAGCTGTGTACATCAGCGCTATAGAGCCGCCCAGAGAATGGCCAATTACAGTAACTGGGGCCATGCCTTTTTGGTGCAACAATTGCGCGATGTCGTAAACATAATCTAATTGATTATAGGAACCGCCAACCATCCACTCGCTATCACCATGACCGCGTAAATCTGGCGCAAAGATGTGATATTCATCGCGGAAATGTTCCGCTACCCAATCCCAATTACGGCAGTGATCGCGGCCACCGTGGATAAGAATCATCGGCGGTGCTTCAGGGTTACCCCAATCTACGTAGTTGAGGCGTAGGCGCTGGGAGAAATAGTTGTGTGAGGTCGGGCCAGCGATGCTGAGAGTACTATCTGGCATAAGAATAATCGATTGTTAAAAACGCATTGATTATAGCCTATTCAAAAGAAATAATGCTTAGGCTTTGGATTTTGAAGAGATGCTGCAGGCTTCGATTTATAGGTAAAGAGCATTCGAATTTTGTAAGTATCCTCGTTTGTGACTGAGTCAGAAAGCTAAAGAGCGAAAAAACTGTAGAACGATCCCGTGGAGTTTCGCAAATATATCATATTTTGAATGTTAGGAAATAATACTAATATTTAATATCACTGTTAAGTATTAGTGTCATTAGGTGCCAGTGCTTATAGATTCATGCATTTAACCCATGCTGAACCACTGGAATTCGAAACCTCTATCTCTCAGTGCTCGAGGAAAAGGCAGAAATCACCGCATTACTGAGAGTCATACTTATAGAAAAAAGTAATAACAACACTGAAACAATAACGAAGCAGTTTTTAAAATGCAGAAATATATTCTCTTAAGCGAATAAGCTTTGGGTTTGTTAGGATTCAATCATGATGGCTAGAGATAGCTGTTCATATCGGCTTTGGAATTCATGTGATTGTATATAGTGGTAGATAACGTCTAATAACCTCGCTGAACCCAATCGGCATGCTCAATGACTTCTAATTGGCTATTTACTATGAATTACATTAACTTAGACTCGAGTTTAAACAAGAAAGGGTGAACCGCTATGAGAACACAACTTTTACTACTTCTTGCATTATTAGTGGCCCCGATTGGCCTGTCTACAGCCCAGTCTGCTGAAGACTATACAGTGCCTCGCACAGAATGGGGACAGCCTGACCTGCAAGGGATTTGGAATTTTAATTCTAGTACGCCAATGCAGCGACCCGAACGCTTCGGTACACAGGAGTTTCTAACGCCTGAAGAAGTGGAACAAGACCGCACTCGTCAGGCAGCAGCCCGTGTGGCGGCCGATGTAGCTGAGGCTAAACTTAATCTTAATCCTCAAGCCCCGCCAGTGGGTGAGAGTACCGGTGGTTACAATAACTTCTGGTATGAAACAGCGAGCATTGGAGAAAACGTTCGCACGTCTCTGATTGTCTACCCAGAAAACGGTCGTCTCCCAGCGAGAGTCGAAGGTGCTGCAGTACATACTGCCAACCTTGGGCCAGATGTCGAAGGTGATCGTCCGGTTCTTGCAGTGTTTGGTGGCATAGGTAAAGACGGGCCAGAAGATCGCGGTCTTTCGGAACGTTGCTTAATTGGTTTTAATGCCGGACCACCTTTCACTGGCGGTGGTTACAACGCTAACGTGCAGATCATTCAGAATCAGGACCATGTAGTAATTCTGACTGAGATGGTCCATGACGCTAGAATCGTTCCATTGGATCGGAACGGATCTATCGATGATGATATCCGTCTCTGGTCAGGTGACTCACGAGGTTATTTCGACGGTGATACTTTAGTCGTTGAAACGAAAAATTTTAGCGACCTGACTCCTAGCTTTAGCCGTTTTGGTAATGCGAAAGACAAGACGTTAACTGAAAGGTTTAGTCGAGCAAATCGATTCACTGTAGAGTACGCTTGGACTTTGGAAGACCCTTCTACGTTCACTGACAAAATCTCCGCTACCATGCCAATGACTAAGGTGGCCGGTCAGCTTTATGAATACGGTTGTCATGAAGGTAACTATGGTATGTTAAATATTCTTCGCGGCGAGCGGATGAAGGAACGTCGAGGAGAATAATTTCTAGCAACATCCTTTTTC